>Ga0308171_1003727_pt1 | contig 13550 bp, 10 predicted proteins | sample PhyGR1_FD_202135 | JGI IMG/M metagenome (GOLD analysis project Ga0308171, IMG submission 202135) | Phyllosphere microbial communities from UC Gill Tract Community Farm, Albany, California, United States - DLSLSG.R1 | ecosystem: Host-associated > Plants > Phyllosphere > Unclassified | place: USA... | reverse complement strand
GCGGGAAATGCATTTCATGCTGCGCAGCATGCAATTTTTCCTTCGCCCATTTCCCGCGCGTTTCTGCGGTGTTGCATGTCCTGCGCTGTCATCCCGGCGATGATTGCGGGGTGCCTGTTGCGCATCGTCTCCTGCGATGATCCGATGGGGATCGAAGGAGAGAGGCATGACCCAAATGGGCACCGACACCGGAAAATTCGAGCAGAATACCGGCCCGGCCATCTATCTTGATTCGCTCGAGTCGCAGGCGAGGCGGGTCGAAACTCCGTGCGGCGACGGGACGATGGCATGGCGAATCTGGGGCGAAGGGGCGCCGCTGGTCCTTGCACATGGCGCGCAAGGGTCCTGGACGCACTGGGTCCGCAACATAGAGCGACTGTCTCGCCACCGGCGGCTGATCGTGCCCGACCTGCCGGGCCACGGGGATTCGGCCATGCCCGCGAGCAACGACCATGCAGGCATCTCGGCCGCGCTTGCCCGGGGATTGTCTGCGATCCTCGGCGCGGAAAAGATGCCTGCCGATTTGTGCGGCTTCTCGTTCGGCGGCGTCGCGCTGGCGCATCTGGCGGCGCTGCATCCGGGCACGGCGCGCAGGCTGGTGATCGTCGGCTGCGGCGGGCTGGGAACGCCGATGGGGCACCCGCGCCTCGGCCGGATCAGCGGTCTGGTTGGGGAGGAGCGCCGCGCCGCTCTCAAGGCCAATCTGCTCGGGCTTATGCTCCATCACCCCGAGAGCGCCGACGACCTTGCGATTCACATGCTGCTGCCGACTGCCAAGGCTGCGCGGCTTCATGCACCGCCGCTGGTGCTTCCCGACAGACTGGTCAAAGTGCTTCCGGAGGTCCGCGTCGCTGTAGACGCGATCTGGGGCGCGTTCGACCTGCCGCATCCCGACCCGGCCACGCAGGAGGCGGCGCTGCGTACCGTCCAGCCCGACGCCGAGTTCCGCGTCGTCGAGGACGCCGGGCACTGGGCGATGTACGAGCGCCCCCAAGCGTTCGAGGCGGCCTTGCTGGATATTCTCGCAAGGCCGCCTCGCAAGGTGGGCTGACGGGCTACCAGACCAGCGGCAGGTGCTCTGGCCCGATCACGCCGCCGGGGCGGTACTCGATCCGCGTGCCCGGCTTCACCGAGAATGCCGGGATGCGCTTCAGCCATTCCTGCAGCGCGATCTTCACTTCCAGCCGGGCGAGGTGTGCGCCCATGCAACTGTGGACGCCCACGGTGAAGGCCAGGATCGTCTTGCGCGGGCGGTCGAAGTCCACCTCCTTGGGGTTCGGGAACACTTCGGGGTCGAAGTTGCAGGCGGGCAGGACAAAGGTGACGCGGTCCCCCTTCTTCATCTGCACGCCGCGCATCTCGTAGTCCTTGTCGAGGACCCGACCCGAGAACGTCACCGACCAGCGGCGCAGCAGTTCTTCGACGATCTTGTCGATGTCCTGCGGGCGGCTGTGGATTTCAGCGAGCTTGTCCGGATTCTCGGCAAGGTAGAGCCAGATATTGTTCAGCGTCGCGAACACGGTGTCGAGCCCGGCGATGAACAGGAAGCAGACGAAGCCGAAGATCTCCTTGTCCGACAGCGGCACGCCCTCGGGCGCGGAGTGGGCGATGCGGCTGACGACGCCGTCGTCGGGATTCGCCTTCTTCTCCTCGATCGCCTGGCGCAGATAGGCGGTGATCTTGCCCATCGTCTCGCCCATCACCGCGCGGTCGTTCGAATGGAGGAGTTTCATCGCCCAGTCCACGAACTCGTCGCGCATGTCCTGTGGCAGGCCCATGATGTCGAGGAACACCGTGACCGGCAGCGGGCGGCCGTAGTCCTCGGTGAACTCGCAAGTCCCTCCGGCGGCGACTTTCGCCTCGATCTCGTCGATCAACCCGTTGGCGCGCTGGCGGATCTGCTCCTCCAGCTTGAGCACGCCCTGCGGGCTGAACACCGGATCGACGATGTTGCGGTACTTGCGGTGGTGCGGCGGGTCGATCTCGATCGGGATGAAGTAGAAGTAGTCGTCCGGATCGCGCGGGAAGGGCGTGGCCCCCTCGTTCGAGAAGATGTCCGGGTGGCGCAGGCCGAACAGCGCGTCCTCATGCTTGATGAGGTGCCACATGTTCCCCATCGGGCTGACGTCGTAGTAGATCGGCGGCTGCTTTTCATGCAGCGCGGCCATGAAGTCGTGGGGGTTCGCAAGGAAGTCCGGCCCGACGGTGAGGCCCGACTGCCGGATCAGTTCGGGCGGAACGTGGGCGGGCACCTGGTCCATCCCGACATGGCGCGGGAAGCTGGGGGGCACGGGATTGGCGGCGTCGATAGGCATGGCGTCCTCTCCCTCAGAACTGCGTTTCGGGCAGGTGGATGACCAGCCCGTCGAGCGCGGTGGTCATTTCGATCTGGCAAGAGAGGCGGCTGCTCGGCCGAAGCTCGCCGGCTACGGCTTCGAGCAGTTCGGCCTCGGTGTCGGACGAGGGACCGCCCACCGTGTTGACCCAGTCCTCGTCCACGTAGCAATGGCAGGTCGCGCACGAGAGGCCGCCGCCGCATTCGCCGACGATGCCCTCGATGCCGTTGTACAGCGCCCCGCGCATGACGTTCTCGCCAAGCGGTATGTCAACGCGCGTCTGGTGCCCGTCGTGATCGACGTAAGTGATCTGCGGCATGGTTTCCTCTCTCGTTGTCCTGTGAGAACATTGTTCTCATTCTTGTACGCGCTTGAGGGCGGCCAAGTCAATCGCATCGACGCAGGGCTGGACCGGGGCCCCCCGCGGGCGTAGCGCTTCAAGGATGACGACCGCCTATCCGCCGCTGTTCACCGCGCCCGAAGCACCCGAAGGCGACCGCGCGTTGCTGCTCATCCGTGCCGCCTACGACCTGCTCGACGAATCGGGGCTGGAGGGCCTGACGATCCGCGCGGTGCTGGCGCGGGCAGGGTTGGCGCGGCGGGCGTTCTATGAACGGTTCCAGGGCAAGGACGACCTCGTGCTGGCGGTGTTCGACAGCTCGCTGCGGACGGCGGCACTGCAGTTCCGGGACATTACTGCGCGCTGCGAGGGGCCGGTGGAGGCGCTGCGGGCGATCGTGACGGGAATCGTGGTCGGCCAGCTCGGACAGGACCGGTTGGGCGCGAACCGGCGCGGGGCGGCGCTCAGCCGCGAGCACTTGCGGCTCGCCCAGACACGGCAGGGGGAATTGAACTCGGCGCTGGAGCCGCTGCTCGACCTGATCGCCGGGCATGTCGCGGACGGCATCGCCGTCGGGGCCTTCCGGCGGGCCGATCCGCAACTGCAGGCACGGCTGGTCTACAACCTCGTATCGACCACCGTGCATACGGTGCTGCTTGCGGAGGAGGAGGGTATTCCCGACCGCACCGGGCGCGAGGAACTGGCGGGCGAATTGTGGGAGTTCTGCCGCCGGGCCTTGGCGGCGTGAGGTTCACCCAACCTTCGTCATTGCGAGCGTAGCGAAGCAATCCAGGGCGGCGTTCAACTGCCCCGGATTGCTTCGCTGCGCTCGCAATGACGAAATGTGGGAGACGAAGGGAGGCGGGATTACCTTAATTGGTCATCGCCGGCATCGCCTTGCCGAACAGATAGCCCTGTCCCTGCGTGCAGCCTTCATCGCGCAGGTATTCCCGCTCCATGTCGCTTTCGATACCCTCGGCCGTCACGATCAGGCCAAGACTGCGGCCGAGGCCGATCACGGCGCGGATGACGGCGCGTGAATTGGCTTCATGGTGCAGGTTCAGGATGAACGACTTGTCGATCTTGATCTTGGTGAAGGGGTAGTTGAGCAGGTAGCTCAGCGAAGAGTAGCCGGTGCCGAAATCGTCGAGCGAGATGCCGATGCCGAAGGCGCGCAAGTTGCGGATGATCGCTGAAGGACGCGGGCCTTTCTCCATCAGCACCGCCTCGGTGATCTCCAGTTCCAGACGCTCGGCGGCGAGGCCGGAGGTGGAGAGGGCGTTGATCACCGTGCTCAGCAGGTTGCCGTTGCGGAACTGCAGCGGTGAGACGTTGACCGCGACTTTGACGTGGTCCGGCCATTGCATCGCCGCGCTGCAGGCGCTGCCGAGCACGAAGCGGCCGATCTGGTCGATCAGGCCGATCTCCTCCGCGAGGGGCACGAAGACGTCGGGTGGCACCGCGCCGCGCTCGGGATGGTTCCAGCGCAGCAGCGCTTCGTAGCACTCGATCTGCCCGCTCTGGAGATCGACGATCGGCTGGTAGTGCACTGCCAGCCCCCCCTCGCGCACGGCGGCGCGCAAGTCGATCTCGAGGCGGTTCTTCTCCTGCGCGGCGGCGTCCATCCCGGCTTCGAAGCTGCGACATGTGCCGCGCCGCTCGCCCTTGGCGGCGTAGAGCGCAAGGTCGGCGTAGCGCAGCAGCGTCTCGGGATCGCGGGTATCGTAAGGCGCGGAGGCGAAGCCGATTGTTGCGCCGATGTGGATCATGTGGCCCTGCACGAAGAAGGGCTCGGACAGGGTGGTGATGATCGACTTGGCCACCAGTTCCGCCTGCGTCAGGCTGGAGCGGCGGAAGATCAGCGCGAATTCGTCGCCGCCGATGCGGCACAGCAGGGCCTCGGGCGGGATCAGCTCGCGCATGCGCCGCGCCGCTTCGGTCAGGACGATGTCGCCGAAGTGGTGGCCGTAGGTGTCGTTGACCGGCTTGAAATGATCGAGGTCGATCATCGCCAGCGTTGCCGTTTCCTGCGGGCCGGCGTTCGTCAGCAGGTCGTTGAGCTGGGCGCGGCAATGGGCGCGGTTGGCGAGGCCGGTCAGTTCGTCGTGGCGTGCCATGTGCGCCATGCGCTGCTCGATGCGGCGTCGTTCGGTGACGTCGAAGATCGAGACGATGGTGCCGGAAAAGCCCTCGAGGTCGGAGACGCGCGTGGCGATCACGGTCTCGATCGCGGTGCCGTCGCGCCGCAGCATCTTCCAGCTGTCGCCGGTATCGGCGCGGTCGGTGACGAGCAATTCCGCAGCGTGGGCGCGCGAAGTCTCGGGGAACAGATCACCGGCCGGGAGGTCCGCCATTTCTTGTGGGGTATAACCGAACAGGGCGCAGGCGGCCTCGTTGGCGGTGCGGATGCAGCCGCTTTCGGGGTCGTAGACGAACATCGCCAGCGGGTTGCGTTCGAACAGCAGGCGGAAGGCGTCTTCCTTCTGCTTGAGGTCGGTGATGTCCACGCGCACGCCGATCGAGCCGCCGCTTTCGAGGCGGCGCTCCTCGATCATGATGCAGCGGCCGTTCGACAGCCACTGCTCGTGGCGGTGCGAAGGCTGGCGCAGCAGTGCGAGGCGGCTGGCGAGCCATTCCTCCTCGCGCCCGGCCGCTTCGGGGTAGTCGCCCCGCGCGATGCCGATGCGCAGCGCGTCGCCGAGCTTGGCGCCGGGCACCAGCAGGTCGGCCGACTTCTCGTAGATCTGGGCGTACTGCTCGTTCCAGAGGATGTAGCGATCCTCCTCGTCAAGGAAGACGATGCCTTGCGGAATCGCCTCGATCACCTCGCGCAGCCGCGTCTCGGCGAGCGAGGCCGCCTGAAGCGCGGTGTCGAGCGAAGGCAGGTCTCCGCGCTCCGCGATGGCGAGCGCGAGTTCCTCGCCGGTTACGTCCTGTTTAAGCCCCAAATACAACGCAGATCCCCATCTGGTTTGGAGCAGGCTATGAGGCAGGTGGTTAATTTTCTGCCCTATGGCGACAAAGGTATGACGAAGCGGGGCGCGCAATTTCAAGGGTCTGGAGCATGAACTTTTGGTAACCGCGGGGCGCCGATCGCCCGGAATTCGGGCAGTCGGCTAACGCTGGAAGCGAACCTTCGCACTTCGTCGCATCCTTGATTCCGGTGACGTCGCAAGGCGCAGGTTAGGCCGATATGATTGACGCAAGCTGACCGGGCGCCTTCGCAGTTGCGCGAAGACGGCCGTTCGTGTCCCCCCTCTTCGCTCCAATGCAAATGGCCCGCCGCACACGGGTGCGACGGGCCAAGCTTTCCTCCCCAGGAAAACTCTTGAGCTGCCTCAGCGGCGGATCGCGCTGCCGAGACGGTGATAGAGGTTGGAGTACTTGGACGAGATCGGATCGTCCTCGTGCGCCTTGAGGTAGAAGACGACGGCTTCCTGAAGGAGCTTGAAGTCCTCGTTCGAGAGCACCGCGCGAGCGCGGGTCGGTTCTGCGGTCATGGTGGTCATGCTATGTCCTTTCCTTGCTATGCGGGGGTGCTTCCCCAAGTGCCGCAGGGACTGTCCCGTTGGCTTCTTCCTAATTCTAAACTCGACCCCATCTTCGTCATCGCGAGGACCGAAGGCCCGTGGCGATCCAGGGCATTGTGACACCGCCCTGGATTGCTTCGCTACGCTCGCAATGACGAACGTGGGGGGGCTGCGCCTTACGCGGCGAACTGGTTCCCCCCGCCGCCTCAGGCCGCGAACTGGTTCATCGTGTTGTGCGCGCCGCCGGCCTTCAGGGCGGCCTCGCCGGCGAAGTATTCCTTGTGGTCGTCGCCGAGGTCCGAGCCGGCCATATTCTGGTGCTTCACGCAGGCGATGCCCTGGCGGATCTCCTCGCGCTGCACGCCCTTTACGTAGCCGAGCATCCCGGCGTCACCGAAGTATTCCTTCGCCAGATTGTCGGTCGACAGCGCGGCGGTGTGGTACGTCGGCAGGGTAATGAGGTGGTGGAAGATGCCTGCCTCGCGCGCCGCGTCCTTCTGGAAGGTGCGGATGCGCTCGTCGGCTTCTGCCGCCAGCTCGGTGGCGTCGTAGTCGATGCTCATCAGGCGCGCCCGGTCGAAGGCCGAGACGTCCTTGCCCGCCGCCTGCCAGGCATCGAAGACCTGCTGGCGGAAGTTGAGCGTCCAGTTGAAGCTGGGCGAGTTGTTGTAGACCAGCTTGGCGTTCGGGATCACCTCGCGGATGCGGCTGACCATTCCGCCGATCTGGCCGATGTGCGGCTTCTCGGTCTCGATCCACAGCAGGTCCGCGCCGTTCTGCAGGGCGTGGATGCTGTCGAGCACGCAGCGGTCCTCGCCGGTTCCCGAACGGAACTGGTAGAGGTTGCTGGGCAGGCGCTTGGGACGAAGCAGCTTGCCGTCCCGGCTGATGAGAACGTCGCCGTGGCCGACCGTCTCGACTTCCTCGCAGTCGAGGAAGGCGTTGTACTGGTCGCCGATGTCGCCCGCTTCACGGGTGAAGGCGATCTGCTTGGTGAGGCCGGCGCCGAGCGAGTCGGTGCGCGCCACGATCAGGCCCTCGTCGACGCCCAGTTCCATGAAGGCGTAGCGGACCGCGCGGATCTTCGCGATGAAGTCCTCGTGCGGGACGGTGACCTTGCCGTCCTGGTGGCCGCACTGCTTTTCGTCCGAGACCTGGTTCTCGATCTGGATGCAGCAGGCGCCTGCCTCGATGAACTTCTTGGCAAGGAGGTAAGTCGCCTCCGCATTGCCGAAGCCCGCGTCGATGTCGGCGACGATCGGCACCACATGCGTCTCGTAGGCGTCGATGGCGTGCTCGATGCGCTTGGCCTCGACTTCGTCACCGCCCTCGCGGGCCTTGTCGAGATCGCGGAACAGGCCGCCCAGCTCACGTGCGTCGGCCTGGCGCAGGAAGGTGTACAGTTCCTCGATCAGCGCCGGAACCGACGTCTTCTCGTGCATCGACTGGTCGGGCAGCGGGCCGAACTCGCTGCGCAATGCCGCGACCATCCAGCCCGAGAGGTACAGGTAGCGCCCCTTGGTGGTGCCGAAGTGCTTCTTGATGGAGATCATCTTCTGCTGGCCGATGAAGCCGTGCCAGCAGCCCAGCGACTGTGTGTAGTTGGCGGGGTCGAGATCGTAGGCCGCCATGTCCTCGCGCATGATGCGCGCGGTGTAGCGGGCGATGTCGAGGCCGGTCTGGAAGCGGTTCTGCAGGCGCATGCGGGCGACCGATTCGGCCTCGATCCCGTTCCAGTGGGTCTCGGTGCCGATCGTATTACCGGCTTCGATGATCTTGCTCTGGTAGGTCACGCTTCAGTTCCTCTTCGCGGATGCGATTGCTTTCGATGGAGCCGAGGTAGTCGCGGTGACGGCGCGGCGGAATGCCTTGCGAGGTGCTGTTGTCAAACTTTACAGATGTTCCTTGTAAAGTTGTGTGGTTGTGACAGAATGCGCGGAAATGGCAGAAAACCGTCCCTTATACCTTGGTCCAAGATTGCGCCGTCTGCGCCGTGAACTCGGCCTGACGCAGCTGGCGATGGCCGATGATCTGGAGATCTCGCCCAGCTACGTCGCCCTGCTGGAGCGCAACCAGCGGCCGGTTACCGCTGATATGCTCCTGCGCCTCGCGAAGACGTACCGCCTCGACATCGCCGACATCGCCGGCGACGACGGGGAGGACTACGCGCGCCGCCTGACCGATGTGCTGCGCGACCCGATCTTTGCCGACATCGACCTGCCCAAGCTGGAAGTCGCCGACGTTGCCACCAGCTTTCCCGGTGTCTCCGAAGCGCTGCTGCGGCTGCATCAGGCCTATACCCGCGAGGCGCAGGCGCTGGCCGAGCAGCGCGCTGCCGGGCCGATGGCGGACGAGAACGAGCCCGTTCGTGAAGCGCAGCGCTTCCTCGCCGCCAACCGCAACTACTTCCACGCGCTCGACACCCGCGCCGAGGAACTGGCGGGCGAGATCGAAAAGGCGGGCGGGGCGACCGAGTGGCTCGCCGCCAAGGCCGTGCGCGTGCGTTTCCTGCCGCCTGACGTGCTCATGGATTCGCTGCGCCGGTTCGACCGGCACAACCAGCAATTGCTGATCGCCGACACGCTCGACCATGCCAGCCGCGCGTTCCAGATCGCCACGCACATCGCCCACACCGCGCTGCGATCCGAGATCAAGCAGACGATCCGGGCCGACAGCTTTTCCAGCCGCACCACCGCGACGCTGCTGCTGCGCGCGCTGGCGGGCTATGCGGCGGCGGCGATCGTCATGCCTTATGGCCGCTTCGCCCGCGCGGCGGACCAGCGGCGCTATGACATCGATGCCCTGTGCGCGCTGTTCGGCGCCAGTTTCGAGCAGGTGGCTCACCGTCTCACCACGCTGCAGAGGCCGGGGGAGGAGCGCGTCGGCTTCTTCTTCATCCGCGTGGACGAGGCGGGCAATGTCTCCAAGCGGCTCGACGGCGCGGGCTTTCCCTTCGCGGCGCACGGCGGCGGGTGCCCCTTGTGGAGCGTCCATCAGGTGTTCCGCCGTCCGGGCGAGATCGTTCCGCAGTGGCTGGAATTGCCGGGCGGGGAGCGCTTTTTCTCTATCGCGCGCACGGTGACCGGTGGGGCGGCAGGCTACGGCGGTGCGCGGGTCGTGCGCGCGGTGGCGCTCGCCTGCGCGGCGGAGCAGGCGGGGCGGCTGGTCTATGCCGGGGGTGTGGACCCGGCGAGCGCGCCGACGACGCCGATCGGCGTCACCTGCCGCTTGTGTCAGCGCGCCGAATGCACCGCCCGCTCGGTCCCGCCGATCGGGCGTGACGTGCTGGCGGACGATTACCGCCGCGCCGCGCAGCCTTATACGTTCGCGGAGAGTTGAGCCGACCACCCAGCCCTCGTCATTGCGAGGCCGCAGGCCGAAGCAATCCAGGGCAGTTTAAGGCCGCCCTGGATTGCTTCGCTTTGCTCGCAATGACGAGGTGTAGGTGTGTGACGGGGTAAGGGGCGGTTACCGCAGCAACACCGGCAGCCCCGACACGCCCTGTTGCTCCAGCCCGCCGGTCATGAACGGCGCGGGCGCTTCGGGATCGAGCCGCAGGTTCGGGAAGTGATCGAGCAGCGCGTTGATGCCGCGATTGATCTCCACCCGCGCCACGTTCATGCCGAGGCATCGGTGCGTACCGAACCCGAAGGCAAGGTTGGTCTTCTTCGGCCGGAACAGGTCGTATTCGTCGGGCCGTTCCCAGCGCGCAGGATCGCGGTTGGCGGGGCCGAGGCCGAGTTCCAGCACCGCCCCCTTGGGGATCGCGTGGCCGTAAAGCTCGGTGTCCTCCATCACCATGCGGTAGAAGTACGGCGCCGTCGGATACCAGCGCAGGCTTTCCTCCACCGCATCGTCCACCAGCGAGCGGTCGGCGCGCACGGCGTCCAGTTGCTCGGGATGGGTGAGCAGGGCGTAGAGCGCGATGCCCATCTGCCGCCATGAGGTGCCGCCGCCCGCGACCATCACCAGCTTGACGTGCGCCATGATCTCGCGGTCGGTGAGGGCACGCGGTTCCTCGCCCGGCATCTGCAGCTTCATCGTGATGAGGAAGCTGACGAGATCGTCCTTCGGCTCCTGACGGCGGCGCGCGATCAGGCCTAGCACGGTGCTCTCGACGATCTTCGCGTTGGCCTGCCGCTGCTCCATCGTCACCGTCCGGCTCGAACTGGTGGAGTTGAGGTAGGCGTGACGGAAACGCAGCGCCTCATCGCCGTCGAGGCCGATGGCGGTGGTGATCGTGTAGACTGGGATGCGCGCGCAGTAGTCGAGGTTGAGGTCGGCGCGATCTGCCCGGCCCATGCGGGCGATCAGGCGTTCGATGATGGTGTCGATGGTGTGCTCGCGCCACCAGCCCATCGCCTCGGGCATGTTGAAGCGCGGCTGGATGGTGCGGCGATAGGCGCGGTGGACCGGCGGGTCCATTTCGAGAATGCCCATGGTCTTCTCGCCCGCCGGGTTGTCGTGCCCCTGCACCGAGTTCGAGAACACCGCGGCATTGCGCAGCGCGGCTTCCACCGCCTCGAACGACAGCACCGTCCAGTGCGGCCGCCCGGCCGCGCGCGCATGGCGCTCGTGCAGCGGCAGGCCGAGCAGTTCGCGCAGGCGTCCTTTCAGCACCGGGCCTTCATCGCGCAGCGCGTGGATGCGCGGCATGATCTCGGCCACTTCCACGAGGTTGCCGATCGCCTCCGCCTCGCGGCGCACGTCGTAGAGTTCCTCGTAGAGCGGGTCGTCGGCGGTGAGGACGTCGTCGTTCTCGGGCGCGGTGGGGGTGTCCAGCATCAGGCGATCCCCAGCAGCTTGCAGGCGTTGTCGTGGATGATCGCGCGCACGTCCGCCTCGGGCACGCCTTCGAAGTCGCGCAGGATGACCTCGCGCGATTTGGGGAAGGTCGTCTCCGAGTGCGGATAGTCCGAGGACCACATGATGTTCCGCGCGCCCGGCAGGTCGCGGTTGAGGATGCCGGTGCGGTCCTGGATGAACGAGCCGTAGACGTTGCGGTCCATGTAGTAGCTGGGCGGATGCTTGAGCTGGCTCTCGGTCCAGAAGCGCTGCCGTTCCCAGGTGCGGGTGATGTATTCGGTATACCACGCGAACCAGCCCACGCCGCTCTCCATGCTGCCGATGCGCAAGTCGGGGAAGCGGTCGAAGATGCAGTTGAAGATGAAGATGCCGATCGGTTCGGCCATCGCCATCTTGCTCATCGGCATGTCGGGCAGGAAGAACTCCTTCTGCCCGAAGCGCGGCACCCGCGCACCGAGGTGGAAGGTGATGACGAGGCCGTGGTCGCACACCGTCTTCCACAGCCTGTCGAACGCCGGGTCGGAATATTGCAGCGCGCCCTTGCTGTCGCCGGTCAGCGCCGAGACCTGGCCATCCTTCATCGCGGCGATGCCGGACGAGGTCTTCCAGGCGTCGGGGTTCTGCGGGAAGGCGGGCAGGTTGATGGCGCGAAAGCCCTTCTTCGCGAGCCGGGTGACATGCGCGCAAGTCTCGTCGATGTCGCGCATCGGCACGTAGCCGACGGGATATAGCCGGTCGGGCGCCACCGAGGCGAAGTCCATCACCCAGTTCTGGTACGCCTCGTAGCTGGCGACGTAGAGTTCGTTGTCGAAGGAGCCCAGCGGCCCGCCGCCGAACAGCAGCGCGGCATCCATGCCGTCGGCGTCCATGTCGGCGAGGCGGGTGGCGGGCTCCCATACCGTGCGCTGGTCTGCAAGGCGGCCCTTCATCTTGAAGTTCTTGCCCTCGCGACCGGCCTGGTTGTTGATCATCATGAAGGGGCGGCGATTGCCCTCGAAGCAGATGTAGTCCCCGTCCTCGGCGTGCTCGATGAAGGGCGCGCGGTCCTTGAGGTGGGCGGGGAGGTAGTCCTTCCACATGTCGTGCGGCGGATCGATGTGCGCGTCGGCGTCGAAGATCGGGCCGTACTGCCAGTCGGTGGCTGCGTTCGTGCGGATGGCGGGATCTGCTTCGCTCATGTCCGGTTCCTCTCGTCCCAATCTATTATTCTAAATTGCGAATTGATTATCGCATTAGTGAATGAGTCGGTCAAGCAGAGAGCAGACGCCACCGCCCGAGCGTATGCTCCCTTGCTTCGTCATTGCGAGCGCAGCGAAGCAATCCAGGGCGGGGTGATGCTGCCCTGGGTTGCTTCGCTGCGCTCGCAATGACGATAAGGTGGGTCAATCCCGCCGCAGGATCATCGCGCCGTAGCCATAGCCGCCGTTGGAGACGATGCAGGTCCGCGCGTCCCGCACCTGCCGTCCGCCGCCGCGGCCCCAGAGCTGGACGGTCGCCTCATGGATGTGGCCGTAGCCGTGGAACCGCCCGGCCGAGAGCTGGCCGCCGCCGGTGTTGAGCGGCAGTTCGCCGTCCAGCGCGATCCGCTGCCCGCCCTCGGTAAAGCGGCAGGCCTCTCCCTTCGGCACGAGGCCGAGCGCCTCCAGCCACATCCACACGTGGATCGAGAACCCGTCGTAGATCTGCGCGCAGTCCATCCCGGCGGGCGTGAGGTCGGTGCGCTCCCACAGCATCGCCCCGGCGCGGTGAGCGGCGGGCAGTTCGGTGAAGTCGCCCTCGTGGCGGCCGACCCACAGGCCGCCTACGGCCATGCCCATTGCCTCGATATGGAGCGGCGGATTGCGCAAGCCCTTCGCCGCATCCCGGTGCGACAGGACGATCGCGGTCGAGCCGTCGATATGGCTGTCGCAGTCGAACAGCCTCAGCGGCGAGGAGATCACCCGCGCCGCAAGATAATCGTCGAGGGTGAGCGGCTTGCGGTAGATCGCATTGGGATTGTGCGCGGCGTTGGCGCGGTTGTTGACGGCGATGGCGCCCAGTTGCGCCTCGTCGGCGCCGTACTTGTCGAAGTAGGCCTGCGCGTAGAGCGCGAAAGTGTTGATCGGCGAGAGCGCATTGTAAGGCACGGTCCAGGCGTTGTTGCCGTCCACCCGGTCGCGCGCGCCGGCCATCAGGGTGGAGGCGCGCGAGGCGATGCGCGCCTGCGCCTGCGCCACGCTGCGAAACACCACGACATGACGGGCGAGGCCGCAGGCGATCGCGGTCACCGCGTTGAAGATCGGCGCCATGTGGCTGAACCCCTCGGCGGAGGCGAGAATCCAGCGTGGCTCGATGCCGAGCACGGCGGCCGCTTCGGAGGGGCTGACGGGCGCGATCCCGCCGCCTTCGCTGCTCTTGCCGGGATATGTGGCGATCCCGTCGATGTCCGAGGGGGAGAGCCCCGCGTCGGCAATGGCGGCGAGGCAGGCGTCGGCAGTCAGTTGCAGCGCGGTGCGGGGGGAGGGACGGCCGACCTCGGACTGCGCGGCGCCGGTGATG
>Ga0308171_1003721_pt1 | contig 13564 bp, 9 predicted proteins | sample PhyGR1_FD_202135 | JGI IMG/M metagenome (GOLD analysis project Ga0308171, IMG submission 202135) | Phyllosphere microbial communities from UC Gill Tract Community Farm, Albany, California, United States - DLSLSG.R1 | ecosystem: Host-associated > Plants > Phyllosphere > Unclassified | place: USA... | reverse complement strand
TGTACACCGACGGCGCCAACATGAACGCCCTGGTCGGCGTGGCCAAGCCCGGCAAGTGGGGCTCGGACGTGTCGCACCTGAACCTGCACAAGACCTTCTGCATCCCGCACGGCGGCGGCGGCCCGGGTGTTGGCCCGTGTGCGGTCAAGTCGCACCTCGCCCCGTTCCTGCCCAAGGTACTGGGCGGCGAAGGCGATGTCGGCATGGTCAGCGCGGCCAGCTTCGGCAGCGCCTCGATCCTGCCGATCAGCTGGATGTACATCACGCTGATGGGCACCGCCGGCCTGCGCAAGGCGACCCAGGTCGCGCTGCTCAACGCCAACTACATCGCCAAGCGCCTGGCCCCGCACTTCAAGACGCTGTACACCGGCCGCAACGGGCTGGTGGCGCACGAATGCATCCTGGACGTGCGTCCGCTGGAAAAGACCTCCGGCATCGGCGCCGAGGACGTGGCCAAGCGCCTGATCGATTTCGGCTTCCACGCCCCGACCCTGAGCTTCCCGGTCGCCGGCACGCTGATGGTGGAGCCGACCGAGAGCGAATCGCTGCACGAACTGGATCGCTTCATCAACGCGATGATCCAGATCCGCGAAGAAATCGCCGCGATCGAAGACGGCCGCCTGGACCGCGAGGACAACCCGCTCAAGCACGCCCCGCACACCGCCACGGCGGTCTCGGCCAGCGAGTGGGCCCACGCCTACCCGCGCGAGCTGGCGGCCTTCCCGCTGGCCAGCCTGCGCCAGCAGAAGTACTGGCCGCCGGTAGCGCGCGTGGACAACGTCTACGGCGACAAGAACGTGATGTGCGCCTGCATCCCGGTCGATGCCTACAAGGAAGACGAGGGCGTGGAGGTCTAAACCTCCCTACCCCGACGCAACACCAAACGGCCCGCGCAAGCGGGCCGTTTCTGTTGCGCACTGCCTACATTCTCTCGCGCGCTTTCGAAGAGCGGCGGCTTGAACCTCTCCAGACTGGGCAGGGGTGTGCGGGTTCGCGGGACACGCCGTAAATCCATCTCTGGAGGCTCATGTCGCGCCATCCATGGCGCTCATGGTCCCGCCAACCCACACACCCCTACCCCCCGACAGCGGGTCGGTCGCCCATGAAAAATCAACCACGAAGGCCCGCGCAGCGGAAATAACCCAGCACATCACGCACTCCCCGCATCACCCACCACCCAACCGCATCTGCACCGGCACTGAGGCTGAGTGCCAAGCAACCAGGTTTCGGCAACGCAGCAGCGCCAAGCAGCGCTCCGCTTTTGACGTCCCATTGCGCACCAGCCCCCTGTCGAAGGGTGGGCACGGGTGGGTTGGCGGGACCGTATGCCGCCATGGATGGCGGCATACGAGCCTACATGGACGTACTTGCGGCGGGTCCCGCCAACCCACCCGTGCCCGCCCCAACCAGCGAAGGCGCAAACCTGCGGCTGTTGGCTTCGCTGTTGGCTGTTGGCTGTTGCTCTAAGCCTTGAGCCTTAACCCCCACACCCCCTAAAACAACACAATCAACGCCCAACCCGACCCGCCCGCACCCGGCGCGCAACCTCGCTGCTGACCGCGATCACCGCCGTAAGCGCCGCCATCGAAAGGAACTGCAGGCGAGTATGCGACTCGGAAAGCAGCAGACCGAAGATCAACGCCAGCACACCCAACCCGATCACCGTCAGATACGGATACCCGGCCATCCGGAACGGCAAGCGCGTCCCCGCGCGATTGGCACGCGCGCGCAGGATCAACTGCGACAGCAGCGAAATCGTCCACACCAGCAGACAGGTCGAGCCCACGATGTTGAGCAGCACCGGCAGCACCTTCTCCGGGAACAGCAGCTCCATCACCGTCGCCGCAAAGCCGAACAGCACACTGGCCAGCACCGCGATGATCGGCACCTGGCGCGGATCGGCCCAGCCGAGCACCGCAGGCGCCTCACCGCGCCGGGCCAACGAATACATCATGCGCGAGGCACCGTATAGATTGGCATTGAGCGCCGACAACAGCGCAATCACCGCGATCAGCGTGATCGCCGTCGCCGCGCCCGGGATCTTGGCCGCCTCCAGCACCGCCGCGAACGGCGACTTCAGCGCCTCGCTGGTCCACGGTACCACCGCGATGATCACGCTCAGCGAGCCGATGTAGAACACCAGGATGCGCCAGGCCACAGTGCGGATCGCGCGCGCGATGCTGCGCTCGGGATCCTCGGTTTCGGCCGCGGCCACCGCCACGATCTCGGTGCCGCCAAAGGCGAACACCACCACCAGCAGCGCCGCGCCGATCCCGGCCAGCCCCTTGGGCATGAAGCCGCCGTGCTCGGTGAAATTGCGCAGGCCCGGCGAAGTTACCTCCGGCAGCCAGCCCATCAGCAGCGCCACCCCGATCAGGATGAAGCCGACGATCGCCGCGACTTTCAGGATCGCGAACCAGAACTCGAACTCGCCGAAATTCTTCACCCCGAGCAGGTTGATCGCAGTGAAGAACAGCATGAAGGCCAGCGCCGCCATCGGCACCGGAATGGCCGGCCAGACCGTGGCCAGCAGCCCCGCCGCGCCCACGGCCTCGGCGGCGATCACGATCACCAGCTGCACCCACCACAGCCAGCCGACGGTCGCCCCGGCGGTAGCGCCCATCGCATCGGCGGCATACACCGAGAACGCGCCGCTGGTCGGCTTGGCCGCGGCCATTTCGCCCAGGGCGTTCATCACGATGATCACCAGCGCGCCGGCAACCAGGTAGGAAAGCAGCACGGCCGGACCGGCCGCCTGCACGCCCACGCCGGAGCCGAGGAACAGGCCGGCGCCGATCGCGCTGCCCAGTCCCATCATGATCAGCTGGCGGGGTTTGAGCGCGTGCCCGAGGCGGGTATCGGCAGGGGAAGCGGCGGTGGCCGGAGTCGGGGATGCGGGCATCGGGATCGGAGGCAGGCAACAGGTGCGACACCATACCTCGTCCGGCCGTGCGGCGGCATGGGCCGGAAGCCCCGTCGGGCTCAGCCGGCGGCGCGTTCGGCGATCTGCGCCCGGTAGGCCCGCGGCGAAACGCCGACCTCGGCCTTGAATTTGCGGGTGAACGCGCTCTGGTCGGTGAACCCGCACGCCTGGCCGATGCTGGCGATCGTGTCCGGGCCGTGCAGCAGGTGCACCGCCATCTGGATGCGCAGGCGGGTCAGCACCTGCTGCGGCGTCATCTGGAACACCTTGCGGAACGTGCGCTCCAGCTTGGACAGCGAGAACCCGGTGATGTCCAGCAGGGTCTGCATGCGCACGTTTTCGGCGTAATGCGTGTTCAGATGCGCAAGCGCCAGCCGCAGCTGCTCGTACTGGGTGCCCAGGCTGTCCTTCTGGCCCAGGTCGCGCGAGATCCCGATCAGGCCGCGGATCTCGCCCTCCACCACCAGCGGCCGCTTGCAGGTCAGGCACCAACCCGGCTCACGATTGGCGAACAGGTGCAGTTCCATCAGGTTTTCGATCACCGCGCCGGCCAGCACCTGCTCGTCCTGGGTGGCATACCCCGCGCCGAGCCCGGTCGGGTAGATCTCCGCGGCGGTGCGGCCGATCACCTCCTTGCGCGATTTCACCCCGAGCCGGCGCAGCATCGTCTGGTTGATGTGCGTGTAGCGCCCCTCGCGGTCCTTCATGAAGAACAGGACATCGGGGATCGCATCGAAGAGGGCTTCGATCTCGGCGGGTTCAACGCGCATGCAACCGGCGGGCCAGGAGAGGGGTCCCCAAGGATACCTGCCCTGCCCGGCCGCACCCACCCTGTCGCCGCCAGCCGGTCCGCGGGTGTGAAGCGCGGGTGCAAGCGGCGGCCACTTTTCGCACCCGCGTTTAACACCCTGCCCGCCAGTGTGAGGAATTGAATCCCCGCCAGCCCGGAGTCGCCTCATGGCCGCCAGCAAGAACCGAAACAGGACCGCCCCCTCCCCCGCCACCGATACCCGCGGCAGCGGCGATGAACTGCACCAGCAGGCGGGCAACGGTCATCCCGCCCTGACCACCAACCAGGGCATCCCGATCGGCGACAACCAGAACTCGCTGCGCGCCACCCCACGGGGGCCGACGCTGCTGGAAGACTTCATCCTGCGCGAAAAGATCACCCATTTCGACCATGAGCGCATCCCCGAGCGCATCGTGCACGCGCGCGGCAGCGCAGCGCACGGGTTCTTCGAACTGACCCGCTCGCTGGGCGACCATACCCGCGCCCGCGTGCTCAGCGAGGTTGGCGTGCGCACACCGGTGTTCACCCGCTTCTCCACCGTCGCCGGCGGCGCAGGCTCGGTCGACACCCCGCGCGACGTGCGCGGTTTCGCGGTCAAGTTCTACACCCCGGAAGGCAACTGGGATCTGGTGGGCAACAACATCCCGGTGTTCTTCATCCAGGACGCGATCAAGTTCCCCGACCTTATCCATGCCGTGAAGATGGAGCCGGACCGCGCGTTCCCGCAGGCGGCCAGCGCGCATGACACGTTCTGGGATTTCGTCTCGCTGATGCCCGAATCGATGCACATGATCATGTGGGCGATGAGCGACCGCACCATCCCGCGCTCGCTGCGCACGATCGAAGGCTTCGGCATCCACAGCTTCCGGCTGATCAACGATGCCGGCGAATCGACCTTCGCCAAGTTCCACTGGCGGCCGAAACTGGGCATCCAGTCCACCGTCTGGGATGAGGCGGTCAAGCTGCAGAGCGCGGACAACGACTTCCACCGCCGCGATCTGTTCGAGGCGATCACCGCCGGCGATTTCCCCGAATGGGAGCTGGCCGTGCAGCTGTTCACCGAGGAACAGGCCGAGGCCTTCCCGTTCGACCACCTGGATTCGACCAAGATCATTCCCGAGTCGCTGGTGCCGCTGACGGTGATCGGGCGGATGGTGCTGGACCGCTGGCCGGACAACTTCTTCGCCGAAACCGAACAGGTCGCCTACTGCCCGGCCAACGTGCCGCCGGGCATCGACTTCAGCAACGATCCGCTGCTGCAGGGTCGCCTGTTCTCATATCTGGATACCCAGCTCAGCCGACTGGGCGGGCCGAACTTCCATCAGATCCCGGTCAACGCCCCCAAGTGCCCGTTCGCCAACCACCAGCGCGACGGCCACATGCAGATGAACATCCCCAAGGGGCGGGTCGCCTACGACCCCAGTTCGCTGCAGGGCGACAGTCCGCGTGAAACCGCCAACGGCTTCCCCAGCCATGCCACCGCGCCGGATGACGGCCGCAAGGGGCGCGTGCGCGCGGAGAGCTTCGCCGATCACTACAGCCAGGCCCGGATGTTCTTCCGCAGCCTGGAGGCACCGGAGCAGGCGCACCTGGCCTCGGCCCTGGTGTTCGAGCTGTCCAAGGTGGAGACGGTCGCGATCCGCGAGCGCACCGTGAGCCACCTGCGCAACATCGATGATGCGCTGGCCAAGCGCGTTGCCGATGGCCTGGCGATGCCGGCACTGCCCGAACCGGCCGCCACGCAGACCCCGGCGCAGGATTTCCCGAAGGCCCCGGAAGTGCGCATCATCGGTCGCACCAAGGACCTGCTCAAAGGCCGCTGCATCGGCATCCTGTTCGACGAGGGCTCCGATGCCGCGCTGATCGCCAACCTGCGCAAGGCCGCCGACAAGGCCGGCGCCAAGGTCAAGCTGGTCGCGCCGAAGATCGGCGGTGCCAGGCTCAGTGATGGCAAGACGCTTGCCGCGGACGGTCAGCTGGCCGGTACGCCATCGGTGATCTTCGATGCGGTCGCCGTGGTGCTCAGCAATGACGCCGCCAAGAAGCTGAGCAAGGAATCGGCCGCGATCGATTTCGTCAGCGATGCCTGGGCCCATCTCAAGGCGATCGCCGCCGATGACGGTGCGCAGGCCCTGCTGAAGATCGCCCGGGTCGGCAACGATGCCGGCGTGGTCGAGGCGGAGAACGCCAAGGGCTTCCTGACGGCTGCCGCCACCCGCCAGTGGGCCCGCGAACCGAAGGTGCGCACGCTCGCCTGAAGCGTCTCAGGCCGGGCACACCGGAAGAAGTGAAAAGACCCAGGGCCGCGTGCTGCTCAGTGCAGCACGCGGCCCGCATCGTCCGTCATCGCGCAGGGGCGACCGGCCGGGGTGCGGCAGGCGTGGGTGCCGCGGCCTTGCGCGGCACCGCCATCGACTGCAGCCGGCGGATCGAGGCGATCGGCACCGCTTCGGCGCGGCGCTGCTCCGGCCACCACAGGAACACGAACGCGCTGCTGGATCCCAGCAGCCTGGCATTACCCGGCAGCACGGCAGTGTCGCCGCTGAGCACCACCTGGACCGGCGTACCGGCGCTGCCATCGCGGATCTTTTCGGCGCTGCTGGAGGCGTACAGCGCAGCACCGATGGCCATGAAGCAGACCACCGCCATGCACATGCCGGTCAGCGGCCGCAGGCCGGAAAACTCCCAGTTCACCCACGGCGATTCCGAGAACAGCATCCGCCATCCCCAGTGCCGCTCGCGCAGGCGCGCGACCTTGGCCGGATTGCGCCGCCGCAGTGTCTCCGGCCAGCCCAACAGCACCGCCAGCAGGATGCCGAGCAGCAGGATCAGGATGTAGGCCGGATCCCGCAGACCGGCGACCAGGAAGTCGCTGACCTGCAGATAGTCCAGGATCGACAGATGGAAGGTCAGATAGAAAAAGTAGCTCGACCACAGCCCCAGCGCGGACAGGAACACATAGCCCGCCGTCACGATCAGGGCCGGTTCTTCCCGCAGCAGGCGCCAGATCACGGCCACCAGCGAATCTTCGTTGCCGTGCGTGACCGGCAGCAGCGACCAGTCGGTCGGCGTCTGCTCCACCGGCCGGTTCTGCGGTGCCCCCGCCTGGCTGCTGCTCTCGTCCATGTTCCCCATGCGCCCCTGCCCGTTCGGCAGAGCATCGCGCACTTTGGCAAGGGACGGAAGCGGGCCGGATGCGGTGCCAGGCCGCCGGCCACCCTGCACCCGCTCGCTGAACGCGTGGGCCTGCCCGCCGATGGCCCCGCCGCCCCGAAGATGCGAAAATCCATCCCCCTCCAGGGCGGGCCCGCGTGCCGGCCGATTTCCGAGATACCGTGAAGACCCCCCAAGGCTTGCAGGCGCTGATCGACGACGGCGTGATCGATGAAGTGCTCCGGCCGCTCAAGAGCGGCAAGGAAGCGGCGGTGTACGTGGTCCGCAGCGGCGACGACGTACGCTGCGCGAAGGTCTACAAGGACATGGCACAGCGCAGCTTCCAGCAGCGCGTGCAGTACCAGGAAGGCCGCAAGGTGCGCGGCAGCCGCGAAGCGCGCGCCGTGGGCAAGGCCAGCAACTACGGCCGCAAGCAGCAGGAAGCGGCCTGGAAGAACACCGAGGTCGACGCGCTCTACCAGCTGCGCGATGCCGGCGTGCGCGTGCCCGAGCCGTACGGCTACTTCCACGGCGTGCTGGTGATGGAACTGGTGACCGATGCCGAGGGCTATTCCGCCGCCCGCCTGGGCGAGGTCGAACTCAGCCCGGAGCAGGCCCGTGAGTTCCACCGGATCCTGGTCCGCCAGGTGGTGCGCATGCTGTGCTGCGGCCTGATCCACGGCGATCTGTCGCCGTACAACGTGCTGGTCGGCCCGGACGGTCCGGTGGTGATCGATTTCCCGCAGGTGGTCAGTGCGGCGGGCAACAATGCCGCGCGCAGCATGCTGCTGCGCGACGTCAACAACCTCACCGCCTACCTGGGCCGCTGGGCACCGGAGCTGCTGGAGACCTGGTACGGCGAAGAAATGTGGGCGCTGTTCGAGGCCGGTGATCTGCTGCCCGATGCGGAACTGACCGGGACGTTCGAACACGATGAAAGCAGCATCGATCTGGATGGCGTGCGCCATGCCATCAACGATGCGCGCGAGGAAGCGCTGATCCGCCAGCAGGGCCGTGAAGCGGCCGCCGAAGACGAGGATTGATCCGCACCGGGTGATCGCCCGCCGATCACCCGGCAATGCCCCGCCCCACAACAGAAAGCCCCGCCGATGCGGGGCTTTCTGCCGTCACGCACGTGCCGGCGGCATCACGCCGCGCGCAGCACCGCACCGCGCTGCGCGGCGGCCTCTTCCAGCGTGAACACCGCCACCGAGGCGATCAGCTCGTTGGCCTGTTGTTCCAGCGACCGGCTGGCCGCCGTCGCCTCTTCCACCAGCGCTGCGTTCTGCTGGGTGACCTGATCCATCTGCACCACCACCTGGTTGACCTGTTCGATGCCGGCGGCCTGCTCCTTGGTGGCGGCCGCGATATCGCTCATCAGCTGGTTGGTGCGTGCGCTGGCCTGGGTCAGGCGCGCGATCGCCGCTTCCGATTCCACCGTGACATTCAACCCGGTGCGGACCTTCTCGCTGGACTCGTCGATCAGGTCCTTGATCTCCTTGGCGGCCGTGCCGGCGCGCTGCGCCAGGCTGCGCACCTCGCTGGCCACGACCGCGAAACCGCGGCCGTTCTCGCCGGCACGCGCCGCTTCCACCGCTGCGTTCAACGCCAGGATGTTGGTCTGGAACGCGATGCCGTCGATCACCGAGGAGATCTCGGAGATGCGCGAGGAGGACTGGTTGATCTCGTTCATCACCGCGGCCATCTGCGCGATCGCCTGCTCGGTGGCCTTCACCGCCGCGCCCGCGGCATGCGCTTCGTGATCGGCCTGGCCGGCCAGCTCCGCGTTCTGGCGCACGGTGGAGGTCAGCTCCTCCATCGAAGCTGCGGCTTCTTCCAGATTGGCGGCCTGCTGCTCGGTCCGCCGCGAGAGATCGTTGTGGCCGGCCGCCAGTTCCTGCGCGGCATCGTTGATGCTGCCGGCAGCGCCCTGGATCTGCTGCACGATACCGGTCAGCTGCACCGCCGTCAGGGTGGCGTCATCGCGCATCTGTGCGAACACGCCCTGGTACTGGCCCTGCATGCGCGAGCTCAGGTCACCGGTGGAAATCGCACGCAGCACCTGCGAAAGATCGGCGATGCTGGCCTGCGAGCTGGCCATCATGCCGTTGAGGTTGGCGACCATCGCATGGAACTGGTGCTGGAAGGCAGCCTCGGCGCCCCGCACCGAGAAATCACCGGCGCGCGCGGCCGTGGCCAGCGTGTCGATTTCCTGGTTGATCGCCATCAGGCTGGTCTTGACCGTGGCCATGGTGCGGGTGAGCACTTCCTTCTCGCCGGGATAGGTCTCCAGGTCGCGGCGCAGATCACCGATCGCATAGGCCTGCATGACCTCCACCATGTGGAATTCCACCGCCACGTGCGCGCCGACCAGTTCGTTGGTGGCACGCACCATGCGGCCGTAGTCGCCCGGGAAGGCCGCCTCGTCCATGCGGTAGCTGATCGCGCCGGCCTCATGCTGGCGCGCCATCTCCAGCTGCGCGGTGATCGCCGCCTTGACGTTGTCGCGCACGGTTGCCATCGCGTTGCCGAGGCGGGTGAGTTCATCGCGCCCGCCGAGGCGGAAGTCCTGGTCCAGCTCGCCCTTGGCCATGCGGCCGGCCAGGCCGACCGCGCGGGCCAGCGGACCGGTCAGGCTGCGCGCGATCAGCAGCGAGGCCGCGATCCCGACCAGCAGCGCTACGCCGCCCAGGATCAGCAACTGCAGCAGGGTGCGCTCGCCCAGCCGGATCGCCTCAGCGGCCGCCTGCCGGGCCTGCGTTTCCTCATAGGCGACGCCATCGCTCAGTGCCTGGTTCCAGGCAGTGGCCGCCACGCGCACCTCCCCCAGGGTCAGTGCGATCGCGGCCGGATAATCACCGGCCTTCATGTGCGCGCTCATCTGCTGGTTGAGCGGGCGCGCCACGGCGCGCTTGGCTGCGATCGTTTCGCCGATGACCTTGTCCTTGGCGAGCGTCGGCAGCGCCTGGTAGGCGCTCCAGCTGGCCTCGTAACGCTTCACCAGGGCGGCGATGCGGGCCTCGTCGTCGGCCAGGGCATCGCCCTGGCGGATCAGCATTTCCCGGCGCACCACCATCATCTGGTTGTTGGCATCGAGCATGTCCGACAGCAGCCGGACCTTGGCCACGTTGACCTCGGTGACCTGCTGCATCGCGCGCTTCTGCACCGCGCTGCCGGTCGCGCCGGTGGCGACCACGGCGGCCACCAGCACCAGCAGCAGGCCGAAGCCCAGTCCAAGGCGCCAGCCAACGCTGACGTTCCGCAAGAAATCCATGACGAGCTTCCAACCGTGGGGATACCGTTGGTATCGGCGGCGCCCGCGACACCTTGACGCCCTGCTCACGCCGCGCTGTGAATGGGTTCACACAGCTCAGCGCGAAGCAGGAACGTCCGGTGACAGCACTCAGCTGGGCGTCAGCGATTTCACGAGGACTGCGCACGCGGGACAGGCATGGTGGAACCACGAATCCGATGGAGCCGCCAATGTCCCTACGCCTGCATGGTCTTGCCCGCATGACCGCCCTTGCTCTTGCGCTCGGCGCCCCGACGCTCGCCCTCGCCCAGGCGCCTGCGGCGGCACCCGCTCAAGCGCCCGCCGCGGCCACGCCGGGCGAGAAGACCATCGAGAAGACCATTGCGACCGGCCCGCGCTCGGAGCTGCATGCGCAGGTGCTGCTGGACCGTGCGAACTTCTCCCCGGGCCAGATCGACGGTGAGATCGGCTCCAACCAGAAGCGCGCGGTGGCCGGTTTCCAGGCCGCGCGTGGGCTGAAGGTCACCGGCGAGCTGGACGATGCCACCTGGCAGGCGCTGCAGCCCGATGCCGCCGCGCCGCTGGTGCGCTACACGCTGACCGCCGAGGATGTAGCGGGCCCGTTCGCGCCGGTGCCGAAGAAACCGGCCGACCAGGCCAAGCGCAAGGCGCTGGGGTTTGCCTCGGTGGAAGAAGCGCTGGGCGAGCGGTTCCATGCTTCGCCGGCGCTGCTCGCGCTGCTCAACCCCGGGGTGGACCTGGGCAAGGCCGGCAGCGCGATCCAGGTGCCGAACATCGGCAACGGTACCCTGCCCAAGGCCCACAAGCTGGTCATCGACAAATCCGATTCCACCCTGCAGCTGCTGGATGCGCAGGGCAAGGTCTACGCGCAGGTGCCGGTGTCATCGGGCAGCAAGCATGACCCGCTGCCGATCGGCCAATGGAAGATCCTCGGCGTCTCGCGCGATCCCACCTTCCACTACAACCCCAAGCTGTTCTGGGACGCCAAGTCGAGCGACAGCAAGGCGGTCCTGCCGCCGGGCCCCAACAATCCGGTTGGCCGGGTCTGGATCGACATCTCCAAGCCGCATTACGGCCTGCACGGTACGCCGGAGCCCGGCCATGTCGGCAAGACCGAATCGCATGGCTGCGTGCGCATGACCAACTGGGATGCGCTGCGGATCGCCGAGGCGGTGGATGCCTCGGTCCCGGTCGTCATGCAGGAGTAAGCGCCATGAAGACCTTGCGACTGGCGGCCCTGGGCCTGGTGATCGGCGTGATCGGCTACTGGCTGCTGGTGCCCGGCCCGCCGACCGGCCTGGGCGCTGCGTCCCCGGACAAGGCCGCCTCGGCCACGAGTTCCACGCGCGCGGCCGTCGATGTGCCGGCCCCGGTGGCGGCACCGCCGCCGCCCCCGGCCACCGATGCCGCCGCCGCCCCGGTTTCTCCCGCGCCGCCCGCTCCCCCAGCGGGCGGTGTTGCACCGGCGCCTGCGGAAGTGGGTGCACTGCTGCTGCCGGTCCAGGGCATCCGCGGCAACCAGTTGCAGGACACCTTCACCGATGCGCGCAGCGAAGGCCGCGTGCACGATGCGATCGACATCATGGCCGCGACCGGCACGCCGGTGCTGGCCGTCGCCGATGGCACCGTGGAAAAGCTGTTCGACAGCGAGCGCGGTGGGCTGACCCTCTACCAGTTCGAGCCCAGTGGCCGCTACTGCTACTACTACGCGCACCTGGACCGCTATGCCGAGGGCATCGCGGAGAAAAAGACGATCAGGCGGGGCGAGGTGATCGGGTATGTCGGCAGCACCGGCAACGCCAATCCGGCCGCACCGCACCTGCATTTCGAAGTGCACCTGCTCGGGCCGGAAAAACAGTGGTGGAAGGGCGAGTCGATCAACCCGTACCCGCTGTTGCGTGGCAACGAATAACAGCGCCCGCGGCATAGCCCGGCGGGCTTTCCAAGGCGAGCCGATCAACGCAAGCGTTGCACGCCTGATCCGGGCGGGTCAGCCCGCAGGCGCACGCAGCGCGCGTGCCAGTTCCCAGGCGCGGCCGCGCAGATGCTCCAGGCGCTGATTGGCCTCCCCTGCCCCGGGCTTCCACTGCAGTTGGCCGTTGCGGTACCCCTGGCCGATGCACAGATCGTTGAAGGAGCCCATGCCGCCATAGGCCCGCAGCAGCGCCTGCGGCGCATCCGGATCGCCCTGCTCCAGCTTCACCCTTACCCGCCGCATCCAGTCGCGCCAGTGCTGTTCGCCGTCGGCGTCGAGCAGCGTTTCCAGCTGCGTCAGCACCTCGTGCAATGCCTGCTGGGCGGTGGACATAGGCAGTGAAGATGAGTCCGTCATCTGGATCCAGCGTGGCGGCGGAAGCGGGATTCTACCGCGCACGGCACGGCACGGCCCGCCGCGCCGCGCGGCTGAAACGAAAACGGCCCGGCGAATGCCGGGCCGTTGATCACCTGCGGTCAAGCTCGACTCAGGCGAACGGATCCTGCAGCACCATGGTGTGGTCGCGGTCCGGGCCGGTGGAGACGATGCTCACCGGGCAACCGGCCAGCTCTTCCAGCGCGCGCAGGTAAGCGCGGGCGGCCGGCGGCAGGTCATCCCAGTTGGTGATGCCGTGGGTGTTCTCGGTCCAGCCCGGGAACTCCAGGTACACCGGCGTGCATTCTTCCCAGCCCTGCGCGTCCAGCGGGGCGTATTCGGTACGCTTGCCGCGGTATTCGTAGGCGATGCAGACCTTCAGCTTTTCCATGCCGTCCAGCACGTCGAGCTTGGTGATGCACAGGCCGCTGATGCCGTTGATGGCCACGGCGCGCTTGAGCGCGACGATGTCCATCCAGCCGCAGCGACGCGGGCGGCCGGTCGACGCGCCGTACTCGGCACCGCGGTCACGGATGCCCTGGCCGATCTCGTCGTCCAGTTCGGTCGGGAACGGGCCACCGCCGACGCGGGTCGCGTAGGCCTTGGCGATACCCAGCACGTAGTCGATCGCATCGGCGCCGACGCCGGCACCAGCCAGTGCACCACCGACGGTGGTGTTGGAGCTGGTGACGTACGGGTAGGTGCCGTGGTCGATGTCCAGCAGGGCACCCTGGGCGCCTTCGAACAGCACGCGCTTACCCTGCTTGCGCAGGTCGTGCAGGATGCCGGCGACGTCGGACTTCATCGGCTCGACGTATTCGCCGAAGGCCAGTGCTTCGTCGTAGGTCTTCTGGAAGTCGACCGCGTCGGTCTTGAGGTAATTGGTCAGCACGAAGTTGTGGTAATCCAGCGCGGTGCGCAGGAGTTCTTCCAGCTGGGCCGGGTAATGCAGGTCGGCGATGCGGATGCCGCGACGCGCCACCTTGTCTTCGTACGCCGGGCCGATGCCACGGCCGGTGGTGCCGATCGCCTTGCCGCCGGCAGCGCGTTCGCGCGCCTGGTCCAGGGCGATGT
>Ga0308171_1003719_pt1 | contig 13570 bp, 13 predicted proteins | sample PhyGR1_FD_202135 | JGI IMG/M metagenome (GOLD analysis project Ga0308171, IMG submission 202135) | Phyllosphere microbial communities from UC Gill Tract Community Farm, Albany, California, United States - DLSLSG.R1 | ecosystem: Host-associated > Plants > Phyllosphere > Unclassified | place: USA... | reverse complement strand
AGGAGCACCAGCATGACGTCCACGAGGGGCGTCGTGTTGATCTCCGACATCGGTTTCTCGGCGGAGTCACCGCCAACGCTCATCGCCATGAGAGAGCTATCCTATCCATGCATTCTTGCGCCGCCCTGACGGGTGGCGGGGGGTGGCGGGGCCGTGTCCCGAAGGATCGGTCCCCGCCCCCTTAGGCTCAGGCGCGGGTCTGAACGCCACCGGCCTGGCCGGCGGTCGTGGTCGCCGGGGTCGCCTTGACGGCGGTCGGCTTGGCAGCGGCGCCCGAAGCGATCGCGGGACGAACCGCACCGTTCGAGGCCAGGAAGCCCAGCACGTCGTTCGAGAAGGACGACAGGTCTTCCGCGATGCCCTTGTTACGACGCTGCAGCCAGTTGAAGGCGAGCACGGCCGGAACCGCGACGACCAGACCCAGAGCGGTCATGATGAGCGCTTCACCGACCGGACCGGCGACGGCGTCGATCGACGCCTGGCCCGACGAGCCGATCTTGATGAGCGCGCGGTAGATGCCGATAACGGTACCGAACAGACCGATGAACGGCGCGGTCGCGCCGACGGTCGCGAGGAAGGCGAGACCGCCGCCCAGCTTCGAGTTGATCGCGGCTTCCGAACGCGCCAGCGAGCCGTGCAGCCAGTCATGCGCCTCGACCGGATCGGTCAGCTTCGAGTGCTGGTCCTGCGCGGCCAGACCGTCGTCGACGATCTGCTTGTAGGCCGAGTTCTTCTCGAGCTTGGCCGAACCCTCGCGCAGCGAGTTCGACGACCAGAAGCCCTGACGAACGCGCTTCGCCTGGTTGATGATCTTCTGCTGCTCGAACAGCTTCGAGAACAGGATGTAGAAGGAGACGATCGACATCAAGCAGAGGATGGTGAACACCGACTGCGAGATGAGGCCGCCTTCCTTCAGGGCCTGGCCGAGACCGTAGGGATTTTCGGCACCGGCCGCTGCGCCGCCCGCGGCGAGGATGGTGGTGAGCATGGTTGGTTAGGTCCTCTGACTAAAGCGTTGGGTTTGATCGGCTTTTAGCCGTTATTCCTGTGGCAGCTGCCAACGGATGTTAAGCGTATAGGACGAGGCGACCGGATTGCCGCCGGCGTCCTGCGCCGGGGTAAAGCGGACACGCGCCTTCGAAATGCGACACGTCGCATCGTCCAGGGCCCGGTTGCCGCTGCTCGACAGGATCGAACAGTCGGTGACGCGCCCGTCGGTGCCGATCGACAGCTTGGCCGACACGCGACCTTCCGCGCCTTCGCGCTGGGCCGAGGGCGGATAGGCGTCGGGACCGAAATACTGGCCCGGATTACCGCGCAGACCGGCCGCCTTCGACACCGCGGGCGGCGCCGGCGGAGCGGGAGGAGACGGCGGCGCAGGCGGGGCCGGCGGAGCCGTGGGCTGGCTGAGCGGAATGACCGACGTCGTCGTGACGGCGGGTGCGGGCACCGGCAGCTGCACGATCGGCGGCGGAGTCACCACCGTGGTCGGCGGCGGCGGCACATTAGGCTGCTCCGGCGGCGGGGGCGGCGGATCTTCCGGCGGTGGGGGGGGCGGCGGCTCTTCCACGTTGAACGTGTCGAGCTTTTCGGTGGCCTTCTTCACGTACTGGTAAGCCAGCCCCGTGACGAAGGCATAGCCCAGGGCAGCATGGATGAGCACGACGATAACGATCGCGACCACCTTGCCCCCGGACATCTTCTGGTCAGTATAGGCCATTCAGCAACGAAACTCCTCAGTCTGCCAGTTTCGCCTCGCCGTAGCGTGGGGACGTGGGAAACTCCTGCCATGCTCTTACGGCATACGGCAGAGGCTCGAACCCTATCGTGACGGCTGGCGCGGCGCAATCAGTTTGTCGGACGTAATAAACGTACAACCGGGACGTGACGAAATTATTTCTGTACCGTTAATGCACGAAGGAGTAGCCCAAAGCGATGAATCCGCTGTCCCACGCCATTCGCGCTTGCGTCTTGACGCTGGCGATCCCCACTTTCGTCACCCCCCTTTCCGCCCAAATCACGACCCGGCCGTCGGTGCGCGCCGGTGATTCGATGGTAGCGCAAACAGGACCCGGCTATGCCGACCTTGCCGATCTGGTATTGTCCGCCCCGGTGATCGCGGACGTGACGATCCGGTCGGCCACCGCGATCAAGGGGGCCGAGGCCGTGGGCGTAGCGCCCGGGCATCAGCGTTTCTATGTCGACGCCGATGTCGGCACGCTGATCCGCGGGGCGGGTGGGCTGCCCGCGCGGGTCGGCTATCTGTTCGATGCCGCCACCGATGCGCGGGGCCGGGCCCCCAAGCTGAAGAAGATGCGCGTCCTGATCTATGCGCGTCGCGTGCCCAATGCTGCCGATCAGCTCCAGCTCGTCGCCCCCGATGCGCAATTGCCCTGGGCACCCGATATCGAACAGCGCAGCCGCACCATCGCGCGCGACGCGCTGTCCCCGGACGCGCCGCCGGTCATCACCGGCGTCGGCAATGCCTTTTACGTGGCGGGCAGCCTGCCGGGCGAAGGCGAGACGCAGATCTTCCTGACCACCGCCAACAACCGCCCCGTCTCGCTGTCGGTGCTGCGCCGTCCTGGTGAGGAGCGCCGCTATGCCGTGGCGTTGAGCGAGATCGTCGACGAGTCCGCCGCGCCGCCCGCGCGCGATACGCTGCTTTGGTATCGCCTCGCCTGCGCACTGCCGGAATCGCTGCCCGACCACAGCACCGCATCGCTGTCGCCCGAGGATGCCGAGGCGGCGCGCGACGATTATCGCTTCGTGCTGCAAAAGCTCGGCCCCTGCGGGCGCGAGCGTCAGGTGCCGACCGCCAGCAACTGACCCGTGACGGAATGGGCGGCGGCGAGATAGGCGACCGCCGCCGCGACCGCCTCAGCCGACGCATCCGGCGACGGCACGACCGCATTGATCCGCGCGACCGGGGCGGCACTGATGGCGAGCGGCGCGATCGCCGCCTCGACCATGGCCTGCGAGACGGGATCGCGGCCCGGCGTCAGCACCAGCACCAGATCGACGCCCGGATAGGCGGCGACCGCGACCGACACATCCGCTTCGGGCGCCAGATCGACTCGCCGGGCCGCCATGCCGGTCAGCGCCGGTGGCGGACCAGGGTGATGCCGATCGCCTCGCCTTCCTCGGCGATGGCCAGCTTGACGATCTTCACCTGCACCCGGCGCACCCGCTCGTCCTGAAGGAAGAGCGTATCGCAGATATGGTCGGCAACCCCCTCGATCAGCGTGAAATGCACGCCTTCGGGCAGCGCCGTCGCGGCATGTTTGAGGTCGAGATAATTCTTGGACTCGGTCAGCGGGCTGTCGGGCGTGTACCGCGCCGGACAGTCGAGATCGACGGTCAGCGAGATGCGCAGCGGCTGCGGCAAATGGGTTTCCTCGGAGTAGATGCCGGTCAGCACCTGCACTTCGAGGTCGTGGACTTCGAGTTGAAGACGGTCTTCCATGCCAGCGCCTCTAGCAGAGCGTGCGCGGATGGGAAGCATCGGGGGGAAAGCATCAGGGAAAGCTTGCATCCCCCCGCCGTCGCGCTAAGGGCGCGCGTCCCCTCCCCGCCACCGGACCGCCGCCCCTTGACCGTCACGCCCGTCCTTGTCCCGCTCGACGCGGTCGATCCCGCCGAGGTCGAGGCGCTGCTGGACCGCGCCTTTCCGCCGGGGCGTCAGGCGCGTACCGCCTATAAGGTGCGGGGCAGCGTCGCGCCGATCCCGGCCCTGTGCTTCGCGATGGTCGAGGACGGCGCTCTGATCGGTTCGATCCAATGCTGGCCGGTCGCGCTGACCGACGATGCGGGGGTCGTGCACCCCCTGATCATGGTGGGCCCGGTCGCGGTCGCGCCCGATCGCCAGCGCGACGGCATCGGTCGGCATCTGCTGAACCATATGCTGGCGGTTGCCGCTGCGCTGGGACTCGACCGTGCGCTGATGCTGATCGGCGATCCGGAGTATTATGGCCGCTTCTTCGGCTTCACGGCCGAACGGACCGGGGGATGGCGCTTGCCGGGGCCGGTCGAGCGGCATCGCCTGCTGGCGCGCGGGGCGGATGTGCCTGCCGTCACCGGGATGCTGAGCCCCGATCCGGCACGACAGCAAGCCACCGGCCTTTACCTGAGCCCCGTCCGTCCCTAACTCGGGCGGATCATGCCGATGGCGCCGCCCCCCGACCTGTCCTCGCTCAGCCTCGCCGAAATCGTCCAGGCGATGGAGGCGCAGAAGCTGCCGCCCGTATCGCAATGGAACCCCAGCCATTGCGGCGACAGCGAGATGCGGATCGCGCGCGACGGCACCTGGTTTCACCAGGGCAGCGCGATCACCCGCCCCGCCATGGTCCGGCTGTTCTCCACCATCCTGCGGCGCGAGCCTGATGGTCGCCACGTTCTGGTCACCCCGGTCGAGAAGCTCGACATCGCGGTCGAGGACGCCCCCTTCGTCGCGGTGACGATGAAGGCCGAGGGCGAAGGCCGGGAGGGTCGGCTGCTGTTCCAGCTCAATACCGGCGATCTGGTCGCCGCCGGTCCCGCGCATCCGCTGCGCGTCGTCCAGGGCGAGGACGGCCCCCGCCCCTATCTCCTCGTCCGTGACGGGCTGGAGGCGTTGATCGCGCGGCCCGTCTATTACGAACTGGCCGAACGCGCGCTGGTCAGCGACGACCAGGTGTCGGGGGTGTGGAGCGACGGGGTCTTCTTTCCCCTGGCGGACGCGACCGCCGCATGACGCTGGCCGAAAGGCTGGCCCAGGCGATGGCGCGTATTCCCGCCGCCGACCTGCTGACCGGCGACGGAATCGAACCGCACGAAATGACGGCGACGCCCACCGCCGCCGCCGTGCTGGTGCCCGTCACCGACCGCGCCGAGCCGGGCGTCGTCCTGACCCAGCGGACGGACACGCTGCGCAATCATGCCGGGCAGATCGCCTTTCCCGGCGGCCGTGCCGATCCGGGCGATGCCGATCTGGTCGCGACCGCGCTGCGCGAGGCGGAGGAGGAGATCGGCCTGCGCCCCGGCATCGTCACCGTGGTCGGGCTGGCCGATCGCTATCGCACCGTCACGGGGTTCGAGGTGACGCCGGTGCTGGGCGTCATTCCGCCCGACCTGACGCTTCATCCGGCGGAGGCGGAGGTGGCCGACCTTTTCGAAGTGCCGCTCGCCTTCCTCCTCGATCCCGCCCATCACCACCGGGTCAGCGCGCCGTGGCGCGGGCGGACCCGGCATTTCTACGAGATAGTATGGAACGACCGGCGCATCTGGGGCGCGACCGCCGCGATGATCGTCAACCTGTCGCGGCGGCTGCAATGGGCGACCTGAACCCCGCGACCGCGCCCTGGGCGGAACGCGCCGGGCTGATCGCGCTGGCGCAGCGGCTGGAGGCGCGCTTCGTCGGCGGGGCGGTGCGCGATTGCCTGTTGGGCCATGCGGTGGCGGATATCGATCTGGCCACGCCGCTTTCGCCGGAAACGGTGATCGAGCGGGTGCGCGACAGCGGTTTCAAGCCGGTGCCGACCGGGATCGCGCATGGTACTGTCACCGCCGTCCTGCCCGATGGCCCGGTCGAGGTCACGACGTTGCGCCGCGACGTATCGACCGATGGCCGCCATGCCGTCGTCGCCTTTACCGACGATTGGCGCGAGGATGCGGCGCGGCGCGACTTCACGATGAACGCGCTCTATGCCGATCCGGCGACCGGCGAGTTGTTCGACTATTTCGGCGGGTTGGACGATCTGAAGGCGGGGCGGGTGCGGTTCATCGGCGATCCGTTGCAGCGCATCGCCGAGGATCATCTCCGCATCCTGCGCTTCTTCCGCTTCCATGCGCGGTTCGGCCAGGCGGTGGACGAGGCCGGGCTGGAGGCCTGTACCCAGCGCGCCAACGACCTGATGGCCCTGTCGCGCGAGCGGATCGCGGCGGAGCTGCTCAAGCTGCTGGTCGCGGCGCGCGCGGTGCCGGTGATCGCCCTGATGGTCGAACGCGGTATCTTTCGCGCGGTCATCCCGGAGATCGACACCGAAGGGGCCGAGCGGCTGGCCGTGCTGGCGGAACGCGAGCGGGCGGCGGGGGTCGCACCCGATGCCATCCGCCGTCTCGCCGCGCTGCTTCCCCCACAGGCCGCCGAGGCGGTGGGCGCGCGGTTGAAGCTGTCCAATCTCGACCGCAAGCGCCTGATTTCCGCGACCGCCGGGCCAGGCGACGAAGGGCCCCATGCACTCGCCTATCGCGTCGGCGTCGCGGGCGCGGTGGATCGTCTGCTGCTGGCGGGCGAGCCGGTCGACGCGATCCGCGACTGGACCCCGCCCACCCTGCCGCTGACCGGCGGGGCACTGGTGGCGCGCGGCATCGGCAAGGGGCCGGAGGTGGCGCGACTGTTGCGGCAGATCGAAAGCCGCTGGATTGCGGAAGGCTTTCCCGATGCGGCGCGGGTCGACGAACTGGCCGACGCGGCGGTGGCTCAGGCCTGATCGGCGATCATCGCCCAGGCGGCATCGGGATCGAGCGGGCGGGCATAGAAATATCCCTGGCCATAGGTGCAGCCCAGCGCCGCCAGCGTATGGCCCAGCTCGATCGCCTCGATCCCCTCGGCGGTCGTCTGCATGCCCAGGGCCTGCGCCAGGCCCAGGATCGCACGGACGATGGCGATCTTGTCCCGGTCGGCCAGCATGCCGTTGATGAAGCTGCGATCGATCTTCAACACATCGATGGGCAGCTTCTGGAGATAGGCCAGGCTGGAATAGCCGGTGCCGAAATCGTCCATGGCGATGGTGGTGCCCAGCGCCTTCATCGCCTTCATGATCGCGGTCACCCGGTCCGGATCGCCGACGATCGCGCTCTCGGTCAGCTCCAGCGTCAGCCGTTCGCCGGAAATTCCCGCGCCCGCCAGCGCCGATTCGATTAGCGCGGGGATATCGTCGCGCTGTAACTGGATCGCCGAGACATTGACCGAGAGGCGGACGCCGCAATTCCCGCCCGCCGCCCGGTCCCACTCGGCCAGTTGCCGCAACCCCTCATGCACCGCCCAGCGACCCAGCGGCACGATGAGGCCGGACTCCTCCGCGACGGGAATGAAGTCGGTGGGCGAGTGATTCTGCCCGTCCTCGTCGCACCAGCGCGCCAGCGCCTCGAACGCGACGGTCTTGCCCGTCGAAAGGTCGCAGATCGGTTGATAGGCCAGGTGCAGGCCGTCCTGCTCGATCGCCCGGCGAAGCGCGGTTTCCATCGCGAACTGGGCGCGCGCGATGGTGAAGGCCTGGGGGTGATAGATTTCGGTGCGGCCCGCCGACTTGGCATGTTTGACCGCGAACTGGGCGTGGCGGATCAACTCCTCCGCATCGCCGTCCGGCCCCTCGTTGAAGGCGATGCCGACCGATGCCTCGACATTGACCTCATAATCGGTCAGCCGGAACGGCGCGCGCATCGCGCGGTCGATCCGTTCGGCCAGGACATGCGCCTCGTCCTCGCTGCCGTCGATCATCATCAGGATGCCGAATTCATTGCCGCCGATCCGACCGATCGAGTCGCGCGACCGTAGCGCGCCCTTGACCCGGCGGGCCACGGTGATGAGCAACTCGTCCCCGACCAGCGATCCCATACAGGCGTTCAGCCGCCCGAACCGGTTGAGGTCGATGACCAGCACCGCATGACGCTGCCCCGTCGCCATCACCGATTCGATCAGGTCGCCAAAGCCCTGCCGATTGGGCAGGCCGGTCAGGCTGTCCGTCGTCATCTCGCGACGCAGGCTGCGTTCTGTATGATGCTGCGCCGTGTGATCGACCAGCATGAGGACGCAACTGCCCGCCTCCCCTTCCGCAGGCCGCGTCAGCGTCGCCTGGAAATAGCGGCAGTCGATCGCGTCGCCCAGTTGCAGCGGGAATTCGATTGAGCCCTGGTGGGACGCCAGAAACGCCTCGATCCGCTGGGCCAGCTCGGTCATCAGCATCGTCTGGGTCCGGTCTTCGTCCAGCCCGGCGCGACGGAATGCGTCATTGACGGCGGCGATGGTCAGGTTTCCCCGGGACGATCGGATTTCCGCCGCCGGAATCGCCATGATCCGGATCGCGCATGACGTCAGCGACGCGAATCTTCGCGCCGAGGGACGTTGCGTCGGATAAGCAATCGAAGCCATCTCCCGCTCCGAATAGCGGGCGAACGTTAAAACCGCCTAAAAATGAGCGAGATAAGCTTCGCCCGATCGGCTGCCTTCGTCCTAAGCCTTTAGAACAGCGGCAGACCGGGCCCCGTCAGTCGAACCGATTGTCGCGCGGGAAGCCGGTGGGCGGCATCCGTCCCGCCGCACCGCGCGCCGTCCGCCAGGCCGACAGATCGGTTTCCGTGCGGGTCCGCCCGCTTTCCCCGCCCATGGTCCAGCTGAGGCCGTCCTTGAACACGAAGGTCGTCGCGTCCGACAGGCCGCCGTCGCGATAGCGTTGAAGCTGGACGCCGGTGCCGCGCGACAGCTCGACGAACTCGGTCAGCGGGAAGACCAGCAATTTGCGATTGTCGCCGATCGCCGCGACATAGTCATGCTCCGGCCCCACCGGCCGCACGACCTTCAGCGTGGCACCGCTGCGCGGCGTCAGCACGGTCTTGCCCTTGCGCGTCTCCGCGATGGTATCGGCAGCGGGCACGATGAAGCCCCGCCCGTCCGACGCCGCGACCAGCAGCTTGGGCGAGCGGCCCGCGGGCAGGAAACCGACGATGCCGATCGACCCGTCCAGGTCGATCATCGCGCGCACCGGCTCGCCGAAGCCGCGCCCGCCGGGCAGCTTGTCGGCGGAAAGCGTGAAGAACCGCCCGTTCGCCGCCGCCAGCAACAGCTTGTCGGTCGTCTGCGCGTGGAAGGCGAAGGCGGGGCCGTCCCCTTCCTTGAACTTGGCGGTGTCGGCGGAGGCGAGGTCGACATGCCCCTTCATCGCGCGAATCCAGCCGCGCTGCGACAGGATGACGGTGATCGGCTCGCGCTCGATCATCGCCTCCAGGGGGATGTCGCGGGTCGGCGCGGCCTCCTCGATCGCGGTGCGGCGGGCCCCCAAAGCGGTTTCGGGACCATAACGGTCGCGAATCTTCGTGAGGTCCTTCTTCATCCGCGTCCGCTGCCGCGCTTCGGAGCCCAGCAGCAGGGTCAGCTGCTCACGCTCCTTGTCGAGCTTGTCGCGCTCGCCGCGGATCTCGAACTCCTCCAGCCGCCGGAGCGAGCGCAGGCGCATGTTGAGGATCGCCTCGGCCTGACGGTCGGTCAGGCGGAACTCCGCGATCATCACCGCCTTGGGCTCGTCCTCGGTGCGGATGATCTCGATCACCCGATCGAGGTTGAGATAGGCGACCAGATAGCCGTCCAGCAGCTCGATCCGGTCGGCGATCTTGCCCAGGCGATGCTCGGAACGCCGGCGCAGCACGACGAACTGATGCTCGACCCAGGCGGCCAGCGCCTCGCGCAGGGACATCACGCGGGGCGTGCGGTCCTTGTCGAGAACGTTGAGGTTCAGGCTGACCCGCGTTTCCAGGTCGGAGAAGCGGAACAGCCCGTCCATCAGCACCTGCGGATCGACGGTGCGCGCACGCGGCTCCAGCACGATGCGGACCTGCGCGTCCGATTCGTCGCGGACATCGGCCAGGATCGGCAGTTTCTTGTCGTTGATCAACGTGGCGATCTGTTCGATCAGCTTGCCCTTGGCGACGCCGTAAGGGATTTCGCTGATGACGATCTGCCAGCCGCCGCCCTTCTCGCGCTCGATCTCCCAGCGCGCGCGGACGCGGAAGCCGCCCCGGCCGGTGGTGTAGCTTTCGCGGAGGATGGCAGGCGCATCGACCACAATGCCCCCCGTGGGGAAGTCCGGCCCCTTGACCAGCGCCAGGATCGCGTCGTCATCCGCATCCGGCTGGTCCACCAGCAGGATCGCGGCCTCGAGCAGTTCGGCGGCGTTGTGCGGCGGGATGCTGGTCGCCATGCCGACCGCGATGCCGCTCGCCCCATTGGCCAGCAGATTGGGGAACAGGCCGGGGAAGAGTTCGGGTTCCTGCTCCTCGCCATTATAGGTCGGGCGATAGGCGACGGCGTCCTCGTCCAGCCCGTCCATCAGGTCGATCGCAACCTGGGTCAGCCGCGCCTCGGTATAACGATAGGCGGCGGCGTTATCGCCGTCGATATTGCCGAAATTGCCCTGCCCGTCGACCAGCGGATAGCGCAGCGCGAAATCCTGCGCGAGGCGGACCATCGCGTCATAGACCGACTGGTCGCCATGCGGGTGATACTTACCGATCACATCGCCGACGACGCGCGCGCACTTCTTGTAGCCCGAGGCCGGATCGAGCTTGAGCAGTCGCATCGCCCAGAGCAAGCGGCGGTGCACGGGCTTCAGCCCGTCGCGCACATCGGGCAGCGAGCGCGCGGTGATCGTGGACAGCGCATAGACGAGATACCGCTCGGACAGCGCACTGTCGAACGGGGCATCCAATATGCCGACGGGAGGATTGTCGCGGAGATCGATCGCCATGGAGCATGAGCTTCTAGCAAGCCCGTAGGGCCGGGGCAATCGGGCGGATCAAATCAGGAACAATCCATCGATGCTCGACAAAAGAGGCGGTTGGTGGAGCCGGTCCACGACGCCCACCCCTTACGGCCTTTTTGCATTTCGACCGTGAAATAACGGCTTGGCCGATCAGGATTGTGACGAAATATTTCCAGCATCCCGACGATATTGCAAACGATTAGCATTATTTTTTAGGAGAGCGCCGAGCCTCGCCAGTAGGCCGAAATCCATGGGGGAATCATGTTGAATAATGTCTCGACCACCCGGTCGCGGCACCGGCGTTTTCGCGCCCTGTCGCTATGCCTGCCGCTTTCCGCCGCCGTCCTCGCCGCACCCGGCTGGGCACAGAGCACCGCGCCGACCAGCGGGGAAAAAACAGGGGACAACGACATCGTCGTCACCGCGACCGGCTATAGCCAGAAGCAGGAGGATGCCCCGGCGTCGATCACCATCATCGACGGTGACGACCTGCGCCGCCGCTCGATCCAGAGCCTGGCCGATGCCGTGCGCGACGTCGAGGGCGTGACGGTCAACGGCAGCGCCAACGAAACCGACATCCAGATACGCGGCATGCCCGGCGACTATACGCTGGTCATGGTCGACGGCCGCCGCCAGAGCGGTCGCGAGTCCCGCGTCAACGGCAATCGCGGTTACGAGCAGAGCTTCACCCCGCCCGCCGCCGCGATCGAGCGGGTCGAGGTGGTGCGCGGGCCGATGTCCTCGCTCTATGGCTCGGACGCGATCGGCGGCGTCATCAACATCATCACCCGTCGCCCCACCCCGCGCTGGAGCGGCAGCGTCTCCTACGATCTGTCGCTCCGCCCCTCGGGGGATCAGGGCAATGCCCACAACGCGCAGGGTTTCGTCAGCGGCCCGGTCGTCCCCGGCCTGTTGGGCGTGCAGGCCTGGGGCAGCTATCTGGCGCGCGGCGCGGACGACAATGTCGTCGTCACGAACGGCTTCACCCGCGCCCGCCAGCGCAACGCGACCGGCCGACTGGTGCTGACCCCCGCCACGGGGCATGAGGTGATCCTGGAGGGCGGCCTGTCGCGCCTGCGCAACGGCGAGGGGCTGAGCCCCAATTGGGCCACCCGCCAGCAGGACAACAACCGCGACTATTGGTCGCTGATGCACAATGGTCGCTGGGGCAAGCTGTCGTCGCTGCTCTCCTATCTGGACGAAAAGACCAGCCGCGAGGGGCTGGCCACGCCGGACCAGACCGATGTGTTCGGCCGCCGCCCCGAAGTGCGCAACCGGGTGCTGGACGGCAAGCTCGTGCTGCCGACCGCCGACAACACCACCACCATCGGCGCACAGTGGCTGAAGACCGGCCTTCGCGATTGGAACCAGGCCAATGTCGGCCGTCCGAACCAGCGCGAATATGAACGCTATTCGGTGGTGCAGAAGGCGATCTTCGCCGAGAATGAATGGCGCGTGCTGCCGGGGCTCAGCCTGACCGGCGGTATCCGGCTGGACGATCATCAATTCTATGGCCGTCACCTCAATCCGCGCGCCTATGTCGTGTGGCATGTCGACGATCATTGGACGCTGAAGGGCGGCGTGGCGCGCGGCTTCAAGGCGCCCGAACTGCGCGCGGTCATTCCCGATTATGCGGTGATCCGGCGCAACCGCTTCGTCCAGTTCGGCAATCCGGCGCTGCGCCCGGAAAGCAGCGTCAATTACGAGGCGACGTTGGCCTGGTCCAACCGAGCGGGCATCTCCGCCAACGCCACCATCTTCTACAACGACTTCCGCGACGCGCTGTCGACCGTCACCACGACACGCCGATGGCAGGGATTGCAGGTCATGGAGCGCGTCAATCTGAACCGCGCCTCCATCCTGGGGGTCGAACTGGCGGGGCGCTGGCGGATCGACCCGACGCTGTCGATCCGCGGCAACCTGACCTATCTCGACTCCGAACAGAAGAGCGGCCCCAATATGGGCGCGCCGCTGGCGCTGACCCCGCGCTTCAAGGGCAATGCCCGGCTGGACTGGGACGCCACCCCCGACACGCGGATCTGGACCGCGTTCAACTATTACGGGAAGGAGTATGAGGCGACCGTGACCGGCTCCCCCGCCCCGCCCTATGCCACCGCCGACCTGCTCGCGACGCAGCGGCTGACGCGGGGCCTGACGCTGAAGGGCGGCGTGTACAATGTCGCCGACAAGCGGCTGGACGACGCGACCTATGGCACGGTCAATTATGGCCGGACGCTGTTCATCGGCCTGCTCGCCGATTTCTGACGCAAATACATGAAGGACAAAGCGGGCGCGATGGGAGTCGCGCCCGCTTCGTTCATGGCGATGCCGGTCGGATTACGATTGGTTCGCCTGGGCCTGCGCCACATCCTGCTGGAAGTGATCGCCCGCGGCCACGGTGCAGTTCTGGAAGGCGACCGGAGTGAAGGTCTCGACCCCGGCGATCTCCTCCTTGGTCACGGCCTTGCCCTTTGCCGTGTGGCTGGGCGCGAAGGCGACGACTTCCGGGCGGAAGGTGGCAAGGACGTCCGCCGTGTCGCGGCAGGCGACCGTGCGTTCCTTGTTGCCGTTCTTGACCACCGCGATGGCCTCCATGCCGTTGGCGAGCGGGACATGCGCCTGCTCCCAGATCAGCGGCTGCTGTGCCGCATAAATCGGCCGAGCAACGGCAGTTCCCGCCGTCAACATCAGAGCCCCACCAACAACACCGATCATCAGCTTGTTCATGACTACCTCCTTTGCAAGCATGTCCAGAACCAACAACTTTGACGATCAGTTTCCTATTCTTCTTGCCTTACGGAATTTTCATCGGCCATCGACTATTTGTTCATCATGGACCAAAGATGACGGCATTTTTATCTTCCCAGCTCTGTTTCAACGCGGAATCCTATCCGCATGCCCGGCTCCATTGCACCACCGCGCTCCTTCCTTTATAGGCGCGCCATCCCGCCTCGGGCCTCAGCATGGGGGCGCCGGGGCTGTACTCATTTCAGGGGACCGCCGCATGGCTCGCCGCCGCCAAATCTACGAAGGCAAGGCCAAGATCCTGTACGAGG
>Ga0308171_1003712_pt1 | contig 13601 bp, 13 predicted proteins | sample PhyGR1_FD_202135 | JGI IMG/M metagenome (GOLD analysis project Ga0308171, IMG submission 202135) | Phyllosphere microbial communities from UC Gill Tract Community Farm, Albany, California, United States - DLSLSG.R1 | ecosystem: Host-associated > Plants > Phyllosphere > Unclassified | place: USA... | reverse complement strand
ATCGCTCCAAAACTCGCAAAAAGAGAAGAAGGGGTCCGGGGAATTCCTTCCCCGGCCTTGTCCTTCACCCAGCCCTCAGCGCGTCGGGCGCGGCGGGTCCTGGCTGTAGTCGTAGAAGCCACGGCCGGTCTTCTTGCCCAGCCAGCCGGCTTCCACATGCTTCACCAGCAGGGGCGAGGGCCGGTACTTGCTGTCCCCCATGCCTTCGTGCAGCACGCGCATGATGGCCAGGCAGGTATCCAGCCCGATGAAGTCGCCCAGCGCCAGCGGGCCCATCGGGTGGGCGGCGCCCAGCTTCAGGGCGGCGTCGATCGATTCGACGTTGCCGACGCCTTCCTGCAGCGCCTGTACCGCTTCGTTGATCATCGGGATCAGCACGCGGTTGACGATGAAGGCGGGGTAGTCCTGGGCTACGGCGGTGGTCTTGCCCATTTTGTCGGCCAGGGCCTGGACCGCCTCGAAGGTCGCGTCATCGGTGGCGATGCCGCGGATGATCTCCACCAGCTTCATCACCGGCACCGGGTTCATGAAGTGCATGCCGATGAAGCGGTGCGGCCGGTCGGTCGCCGCCGCCAGCCGGGTGATGGAGATGGAGGAAGTGTTGGAGGCCAGGATAGCATCCGCCTTCAGCAGCGGCACCACCTGCTTGAAGATGGAGAGCTTGACCTCCTCCCGCTCCGTCGCCGCCTCGATGACGATATCGGCGGCGGAGAGGGCGGACATGTCCGTGCCACCCTGGATGCGCGCCATGGCGGCATCCTTGGCGCCGGCGTCGATGCCGCCCTTGGCCACCTGCCGGTCGAGGTTCTTGCCGATGGTGGAGAGGGCCTTCTCCACCGCCTCGGCCTTCACGTCGACCAGCACGACGTCCAGCCCCGCCAGCGCCGCCACATGGGCGATGCCGTTGCCCATCTGCCCGGCGCCGATGACGCCGACCGTCGTGATCGCCATGGTCTCAGCCCAGTTCCGCTTCGAGTTCGGGCATCAGCTTGAACAGGTCGCCCACCAGGCCGTAATCAGCCACCTGGAAGATCGGCGCCTCCTCGTCCTTGTTGATGGCGACGATGACCTTGCTGTCCTTCATGCCGGCCAGGTGCTGGATGGCGCCCGAGATGCCGACGGCGATGTACAGCTCCGGCGAGACGATCTTGCCGGTCTGGCCCACCTGATGGTCGTTCGGCGCGTAGCCGGCATCGACCGCGGCGCGGGAAGCGCCGACGGCGGCGCCCAGCTTGTCCGCCACCTTGTCCAGGATCGCGAAATTCTCGGCGGAGCCGAGGGCGCGGCCGCCGGAGATGATGACGCGGGCAGCGGTCAGTTCCGGCCGCTCGCTCTTGGCGATCTCGGCGCCGACGAAGCTGGACAGGGCAGGGGACTCGGCGCCCGGCGCTTCCTCCACCGTCGCGCTGCCGCCTTCGGCCGGCACCGGGTCGAAGGACGCGGCGCGGACGGTCAGCACCTTCTTCTCGTCGCTGGTCTTCACGGTCGCCAGCGCGTTGCCGGCATAGATGAAGCGGCGGAAGGTGTCGGCGCCCTCCACGCCCGCGATGTCGCTGATGATCTGCACGTCCAGCAGGGCGGCGACGCGGGGCATGATGTTCTTGCCCATGGCGCTGCCCGGGGCCAGCAGGTGGCTGTAGGCGGGGGCCAGCGCCACCAGCAGGGCGGCGGCGGGTTCGGCCAGGCCATGCTCATAGGCCGGGCCATCGGCCAGGATCACCTTGGCGACGCCCGGCAGCTTCGCGGCCGACTGCGCGGCGGCGGCACCGCCCAGCACCAGCACATGCACGTCGCCGCCGATCTGCGTGGCGGCGGCGATGGCGCTGCGGGTCGGCTGGCTGACAATGTCTTCGCTGCGGTCGGCGAGAACGAGAATGGTCATGGCTCAGATCACCTTCGCTTCGTTGCGCAGCTTGTCCACCAGCTCGGCCACAGAGGCGACCTTGCGGCCGGCCTGGCGCTTCGGCGGCTCTTCCACCTTCAGCACCGTCAGGCGCGGCGTGGCATCGACGCCGAGATCCGCCGGCTTCAGCGTCTCGATCGGCTTTTTCCGCGCCTTCATAATGTTGGGCAGGCTGGCGTAGCGCGGCTCGTTCAGCCGCAGGTCGGTGGTGACGATGGCGGGCAGCGTCAGCTTCACCGTCTCCAGACCGCCATCCACCTCGCGCGTCACGATCGCGGCGCCGTCGGCGATCTCGACCTTGCTGGCGAAGGTGCCCTGGGACCAGCCGAGCAGGGCCGCCAGCATCTGGCCGGTGGCGTTCATGTCGTCATCGATGGCCTGCTTGCCGAGGATGACCACCTGCGGCTGCTCTCGCTCGGCGATCGCCTTCAGGATCTTGGCGACGGCCAGCGGCTCGGTGCCCTCGGCCTCGACCAGGATGCCGCGGTCGGCGCCCATGGCCAACGCGGTGCGGATCTGCTCCTGCGCCTGGGCCGGGCCGATGGAGACGGCGACGATCTCCGTCACGATGCCCTTCTCCTTCAGGCGCACCGCTTCCTCGACCGCGATTTCGTCGAAGGGGTTCATCGACATCTTGACGTTGGCGGTCTCGACGCCCGTGCCGTCCGCCTTCACGCGGACCTTCACGTTGTAATCGACAACCCGCTTCACGGGGACCAGGAGCTTCATCGGTGAGGTTTGTCCTTCTTGCGCGTCGTGCTGCCGAGGTCGGGGGGCAGCGCGTGCGAGCCGGCCGCCGTCGCGGCCACGGGCCTGTGGGCCCGCCTCCCGGCCGCGCCGCGAAAACCTAGGGGGGGCGGCAGGGCGTGGCAAGATAGGCACGGGACATGAGCTTCAGGCGCGAAACAAAGGCGCGGCATCGTCGCTTGACCCGCCGTGCCGCCACTGGGCAAGACCATCCTGCACCGCAGCAGGGGAAGCACCGCATGGCCAGGCAGTTCGCCACGATCGGGCCGGAGCACCGCGAGTTCATCGGGCGCCAGCACATCTTCTTCGCCGCCACGGCGGCGCCCGGGGCCCGCGTCAATGTCTCCCCGCGTGAGGGGTCCGCCCTGCGGGTGCTGGGTGGCAACAGCGTCGCCTACCTGGACCAGACCGGTAGCGGCAACGAGACGGCGGCGCACCTGCGTGCCGATGGCCGGATGACCCTCATGTTCTGCGCCTTCCAGGGCGCGCCGCTGATCCTGCGCCTCTACGGCCAGGGCGAGGTGCTGCCACGCGGCACCCCCGCCTACGCCGCCTTGCTGGCGGATGCCTTCGGTGGGGAGGAGCCGATGGGCGCCCGCCAGATCGTCCGGCTGGACGTGGACCTGGTGCAAAGCTCCTGCGGCTTCGGCGTGCCGATGTTCGAGCACGTGGCGGACCGCCCCAACCTGGCCCGCTGGGCCAACGCAAAAGGCCCGGACGGGCTGGTGGCGTACCGGCAAGAGAAGAACACCCGCAGCATCGACGGCCTGCCGGCCTGGGACGCGGAGGTCCTCCTTTAGCTGGGGGAGGGCTTCGGGATATGGCGCCTTCGCGTCGGCGCCGGGCATCCTCCTGAGGGTGGCGGAGTAAGGCCGGGGAAGGAATTCCCCGTGCCCCTTCTTTTCTTTTTTCGAGTTTTTGCAGGGTGGCTGTTGAGGGGGGCTGTCCGGTTTGGAGGGGGTGGTCGCGCCGGAGGCCCAGGACTTCCGGCGACTGGGCGATCAGCCATGGTGGCCTATTCTGAATATCATCAGGACGCTTGCCCTGAAGCGTCATCGCCGATGACCGGCGACGAGCGCGCTCGGAAAAGCCTCGCCGCGTGTTCGACGGCGGTGGCCCACTCCAAGCGCACGCGCACATCCGAAAAAGGAGAGAAGGGGTCCGGGGAAGTCGTCCCCGGCCTTCTTCTATCTTTGAAAAGGCACCAAAGCCCAGGCTGCGTACCAACGGAGCCTTGACGTTGCCGCCCTGCCCAAGGCACCGTTCCGCTCCACGGAATATCCCGCCTCATCAAATACTTAATGACGGATTCATGACATCCTTCCGCTTGCCTTCTCCCACCTCGCGCAACGCTGGCTGAGGCGCGCGTGGAGATCCTGGCGGCGTTCCTGGGCGGGCTGGGCCTTTTCCTGGCGGGGGTGAAGGGGGTTGGCGCCAACCTGCAGCAGATGGCGGGGCGCCGGTTGCGGGTGGCCATCACCAAGGCGACGCGCGGCGATGTCAGCGCGGCGTTGACCGGCACGTTGCTGGGCACGCTGACGCAGTCTTCCAACGCCGTCACCTTCATCGCCACCTCGATGGTGCAGGCAGGGCTGCTGCCGCTGGCGCGGGCGCTGCCGGTGGTGGCCTGGGCCAATCTGGGCACCGCCGTGCTGGTGCTGGTGGCGGCGCTGGACCTGCGGCTGGTGGCGCTGTGGCTGCTGGGCTGCGCCGGCTGCGCGCTGGCGTTCGGGCTGGATGGCAAGGGCCGCTGGCGCACGGCGCTGGGCGCGGCCTTCCATCTGGGCCTGGTGTTCCTGGGGCTGGTCATCCTGAAATCCGGCGCCGCGCCGCTGCGGGAGGCCGAGGCGGTGCGCGATGCCATGGCGCTGGCCGGGCATGCGTTGCTGCCGGCCTTCCTGGTGGGAGCACTGGTGACGCTGGTGGCGCAATCCTCTTCCACCGTCACCATCCTGGCCATCGCACTGGCGGGGGTGGGGCTGATGGATGGCGCGCAGGCGGGCATGGCGGTGTGCGGTGCCTCGCTGGGCTCGGGCCTGTCGGTGCTGCTGCTCTCGGGCGGGCTGCGCGGCACGGCGCGGCGGCTGGCGCTGTTCCAGACGCTGTTCAAGGCGCTGGGCGCGGTGATGTTCGCGGTGCCGTTCCTGGCCTGGAAGCTATGGCCCGGCCTGCCGACGCCTTGGGATGTAACGGACCTGCCGCACCAGTTGGGCCTGCTGTTCGTCGCGTTGCAGGTGGTGCCGGCCCTGGCCATCGCCCCCTTCATGCCGCTGATGCCGCGCCTGCTGGCCCGCGTGGCCCCGGCGACGCAGGAGGAAGCGCTGGCCCGCCCTGCCTTCCTCTATGACCAGGCGCTGGAGGATGCGCCGACCGCGCTGGCCCTGGTGCAGCGGGAACAGGCCCGGCTGCTGGACCGGCTGCCGGGATTGCTGGACGGCGTGCGGCAGGATGCCACGCCGCCCGTGCTGCCAGCCGCCACTGTCTCCGCCGCCGGCGTGGCGGTGGAGCAGGCGATCGCCACCTTCCTGCAATCCCTGCTGGGCCGCGGCAGTTGCCTGGAGGCCGAATTGCAGCGCGCCGTGGCGCTGGACAACGCCAACAGCCTGATCGGCGCGTTGCGGGAGACGGTGGCGGAACTCTCCGGCCTGCTGGATTTGGCGCTGCGGCGGGGGGAGGACGACCCGGTCGGCGCCCTGGCGCCGGCGCTGGCGGAGGCGCTGCACCTGCTACTGTCCGAGCTGCATGACGCCGCGCTCTCCGGCGATGCCGAGGATGTGCTGACGCTGCGCCGGCTGGCGGCCGACCGGTCCGACATGATGGATGGGCTGCGCCGCCGGGTGTTCCGCGCGGGTGCGGAACTGTCGGCCGGTGGGCATGACCTACTGTTCCGCGCGACTTCGCTGTTCGAACGCGCGGTGTGGCTGGTGCGCCGGCTGGCCCAGGGGCTGGAGATTGGCGACCCGGCGACGCGGCAGGGGGCACCGATGGTCACGGCGGGGCCGGCCGAGGAGACGCAATTGCCCGTGGCGGCACGAAGCGCAGCGGAATAATCGGCTGGCGGAAGCCCGGAGTTTGGCCGCCCGGCCGACCGGCAGCCTTGGGTGCGTTCAGCCGCGGCTAATCAGGACCAGGATGACGAACAGGCCAATCGCCAGCCCTTGCAGCATGACGCGCCAGCGCATCAGCGTATTGGAACGCTGGCCGCCTTCGCCCTTCACCATCCCGACCATGCCGGCGAACAGCACCCCAAGGGTACCCAGCATTGCCAGGATGAGCAGGATCGTGACCACGGTTTTCATGCAGTAGACATAGCCCTCTACCGCCACTGCGCAAGCGGCTTTCCCGGCGCATCTGGCAGACGCTGCCGGGGGATCGTTGCAGGCGGAAACTTGACCCGGCGCGCCGCATCGGCTCGGGTCCGGCCATGCGTATCCTGCTTCAGCTTGCCCTGGTGCTTTCTGTCCTGCTGGCTGGCTCCTCTGGTGCCTTGGCCCAGGCGCCAACCCCAGCTTCGCCGGCCCCGGCTTCGCCTGCCCCCGCTGCCGCCACCGCCGTGCCGGCCGGGGAGGCACAGCGCCTGCTGGGCATCCTGCGCGACGACACGCGCCGGGCCGAACTCATGCGGACGTTGGAGGCGCTCTCCGCCGCCAGCGCCGCGTCACCGGCTGCCCCGCCCGCCGCCGCGCCTCCTGCCGCGCCGGCAGGCACCGCGCCGCCTGCCACCGGCGCAGGGGCTGCGGCACCGGCCAACGGCGCCGCCGCCGCCATCCCGGGGCTGGAGGCGCCGCTGCTGGCGCCGAACACGCTGGGCGGGCAGCTGCTGGTCGGCGTCTCCCAGCGCATGGAAGCGGTGTCGGACCAGGTGATCGCGGCAGCGCAGGCGGTGACGGACCTGCCGGGCATCCTGGCCTGGTCCTCCACCGTGGCGCGGGACCCGGTGACGCAGGCGCGGGTGCTGGATGCCTCCTGGAAGCTGCTGCTGCTGTTCGGCCTGGGCCTGCTGGCGGAGTGGCTGGCCCGCCACGCCCTGCGCGGCTGGAAGGAGCGGCTGGATGCGGCGGCACCGCTGGAAAGCGCGCATGGCTGGGCACGGCTGCGCCTCATGCCGCTGGTATTGGGCCGGTTGGTGCTGGACCTGCTGCCGGTGGCCGCCTTCGCGGTCGTGTCCTACGGGCTGATCGGCACGGTGCGGCCGCTGCCGACGACGCAGCTGCTGATGCTGATCGCCAACAACACCTACATCTTCGGCCGGCTGATCCTGGCGCTCAGCCGCATGCTGCTTTCGCCGGCCGCGCCCTCCCTCCGCCTGGTGCCATGGGGAGACCTGCCGGCGGCCTATGTCTCGCTCTGGCTGCGGCGGCTGACCATGGTGGTGATCTGGGGCTACGCGCTCTCCGAAGCCGGGCTGCTGTTCGGCCTGCCCTGGGGCGCCTACGACGCCATCCAGCGGCTGATGCTGCTGATCGTCTCGCTGTTCCTCGGCATCATCGTGCTGCAGAACCGCGTGGCGGTAGCGCGGCTGCTGCGCGCGCCGCCGCTGAAGGAGCACGAAAGGCCGGACCGCACCCGCCGCAGCCTGCGCAGTGCGCGGGACCGGCTGGCCGAGATCTGGCACATCCTGGCCATCCTGTACCTGCTGGCGCTGTGGAGCGTCTGGGCGCTGCAGATCCAGGACGGCTTCTCCCGCCTGCTGGGCGCCAGCGCGGTGACGGTGGTGGTGCTGGCGGTGGGCAAGCTGCTGGACATGGCAGTGCGCGGGCTGATCACCCGCGGCTTCCGCGTTTCGCCCGACCTCTCCAGCCGCTATCCGGGGCTGGAATCCCAGGCCAACCGCTACGTCTCCCTGTTGAAGGGCTGTGCCTCGGCGGTGCTGACGCTGGTGGTGGTGCTGGTGCTGCTGGAAGTCTGGGGCATCGATTCCTTCGGCTGGTTCGCCCCCGGCGCGCTGGGCAGCCAGCTGCTGCGCTCCGGCCTCTCCTTCGCCTTCACCGTGCTGATCGCGGTGGTGGTGTGGGAGGTGGCGAATGTCGGCATGCAGCGGCACCTGGAAAAGCTTTCCCGCGACGCCGATGCGGCGAGGAGCGCCCGGCTGCGCACGCTGCAGCCCATGCTGCGCACCACCCTGGCCGGCGTCATCCTGCTCTTCGTCTCGCTGAACCTGCTGACGGAGATCGGCGTCAACGTCGCGCCGCTGCTGGCAGGTGCCGGCGTCATCGGCCTGGCGCTGGGCTTCGGCTCGCAGAAGCTGGTGCAGGACGTCATCACCGGCATCTTCCTGCTGCTGGAGGATGCAATGACGGTGGGCGACGTCGTCACCCTCGGCACCAAGTCCGGCGTGGTGGAGCAGCTCTCCATCCGCTCGATCAAGCTGCGGGATCTGGATGGCAGCCTGCACATCATCCCGTTCAGCGCGGTGAACGGCGTCACCAACATGACGCGCGACTTCTCCTTCGCCATGTTCGACATCCAGATCACCTACCGCGAGAATACCGACCGGGTGGTGGATGTGCTGACCGCCCTGTGCACCCAGATGCGCGCCGAGCCGAAATGGGCGCCGGCCATCCGCGACGAGATGGAGGTGATGGGGGTGGAGCGGCTTTCCCCCGACGGCCCGGTGGTGCGCGTGCGCATCAAGACCGAGCCGATCCAGCGCTGGAACGTACGGCGGGAGATGCATCGCCGCATCAAGTTGCGTTTCGAGGAACTGGGCATCGAGATTCCGGCGCCCCGCCAGCGCCTGACATTCGATGGGCCGGAGCAGCAGCAGGACCGCGCTTTCGGTCCGCCAGCCCCCTGAGCTGAATGGCGGAATGCGCCTGACGCATGGCCGGTCTGCGCCCGCCAGCTTGCGGCGGGCGTGGAACGGTGCGTATCCTCCCTGCATGAGCCGTCCAGCATCCACCGGGATGATGATTATTAGCGGCCCGGCCGCCTAAGCGCCCTGCGGGGGGCAGCGGCCGGGATAGCCCCGCACGCCTCATCGCAGCAGCGCCACAGCGTGGCGCATACGTCCCGGATTTTTACATCATGTCAGATCTTTCCCCGGCCCTTACCGTCGCCCGCTTCGTCGTCGTGGCCGATGCCTATCCCGGCCTGCTCTCCCGTGTCCTGGAGCCGCTGGCCAAGCGGGACCTGGTGCCCGACCGTGTCCGCGCCCAGCGTGAAGGCGAGTTGCTGCGGGTGGAGCTTGGGCTCGACGCCATGCCGGTGGAGATGCTGCATCTCGTCGCCGGCAATCTCGGCCAGATCATCGGCGTCCGGCGCGTGGAGGCCATGGAAGGCCGCCACATCCGCCTTGCCAGCGCTGCCTGACGGGCGGCTGATGCCGCGAGGCAGGGGCGTGCCCTGCCTCGAAGAAGCCAGGGCCCGGCTGGGCCTATGGAAAGAGCGTGGGGCCGAACCACGACCCCGATGCTTCAGGCATACGAAAAGGGCCTGCATCCCACGCGGATGAGGCCCTTTTGACGTTCAGCGTGTGGCCGATCAGGCCGCCTGGCTAGCCTGGCGGTTCTTGCCCTGGCTGGTAGCCATCTTGGTCAGCAGCGCGTCGGTCTGCTTCTCCTCGGCCAGCGTCTCGTCCAGCAGCGCGACGATGTCGTTCTTGCCGGCCTGCTTGGCCCAGGCGGAAAGGGTGCCGTAGCGCGCCATCTCGTAATGCTCGATGGCCTGGCCGGACGCGATCAGGCCGGCGTCGCGCACCGCGCTGGGCTGCGGCGACTCCTCCAGCAACTCCTCGCATTCCTCGATCAGCCCGTTGATGGCCTCGCAGGTCACGCCCTGGGCCCGCTTGCCGAGAATCTCGAACACCTGCTGCAGGCGCTCGATCTGCTGCTGCGTCTGCTCCCGGTGGAGCATGAAGGAATCGCGCAATGCCGAATCCTCAGCAGCCTTCGCCATCTTCGGCAAAGCCTTCAGGATCTGCCGCTCGGCGTAATAGATGTCCTTGAGCGTGTGCAGGAACAGGTCGTCGAAGGTCTTGATCCCGGCCATCGGTCACTCCTCTGCGGATTTGAAACGGTAGCGAGAGGGGCGGGGCCTGGTGGCCGCCGCCCCCGATCTTGTCAGCCCGTGGCCTTGTCAGCCACGTCCGCCGTGGCTGTTCTGGCCGCCCTTTTGGCCGGCCTGGCTGGCCTTCTCCCGGTCCTGGGCGAAGTTGCCGCCGGAGGACTGGCCACCCGAGGACTGCCCGCCCTGCGAGCCGCCACCATGGCTGGCCTGGCCGCCCTTGCGGCCGGCTTCGGCAGCGAGTTCATGATCCTGGGAGAAGCTGCGCTTCTCGGCGGGGACGCTCTGGCCGCCCTGAGAGGCGATGTCCTTCTGCTTCTTATCGTCCATCGAACCGAAGCCGCGATTACTCTGGGTCATTCTAGCCTCCTTTCTTTCCATCCCGCCCCTGTTCTCAGAAGCGGTTATGATTTTAACACTCCTGGCGGGGATAAGGTTTAGGTGAAAATTCGTAAATCTAAAATCTATACTGTGAAGGACCAGATTTTACTGATCAGGCAGCGCTTGCCGTCTCCTGCATCCAGGCGCGGTGGCGCAGTTCGTCTTCATGGGCACGCTTGAAGATCTGCAGCGCCTCGGCCGGTGCCGCCGAATGCTGGCTGGCCCGCTCGTAGGCGGAGACGGTGTCTTCCTCGTTGGATTTCATCGCCCGCAGCGTCGCGGCATCGCCCATGATGCTGGCCATCGCCACCTTGCCGGTGGTCAGCAACTGCTTCGCGTCACCTTCCATCGGTGCCTCGGCGCCCGCGGTGCCGGCCAGTTGCGTCAGTTCCTGGACATGGCGGTCATGGTCGGCCTTGAAGGCGGCGATCTGCTGCGCCCAGGCCTTGTTATCCAGCCGCTGGATCGTCTGCTCATAGGCGGCGATCGCGTCGTGCTCCAGCAACAGCAGGTTGCGCAGCAGCTTCTCGTAGGTGGATTCCGTCCCGACGGTGGTGACCATTCTGTCCTCCTGTGCTGGTGAACACCCTTAAGGATGCCTGCCATAAACAGGTCGGACGCAAAGGTGTTGCGCCGCCTGCGGGCGGGCGGCGATCACCAGACTGTAAGGCTGGCCGTGCCTAAGCCTGATTCAGCGCGATCAAGCTGCGCCGCACTTTCTGGCCGCGATGGATACGGTCCTCGATGAAATCGGCCTGGCCCCAGCGCACCGCGCGGCCCAGCGCCTGGGCATCTTCGCTGAAGCGCGCAAGCATCTCGAGCAAAGCAGGGCGGTTGTTCAGGAAGATGTCGCGCCACATGTTCACGTCGCTGGCGGCGATGCGGGTGAAGTCGCGGAAGCCGGACGCGGCGAATTTCAGCACCTGCTCCTGCGTCTCCTGCGCCAGGTCATCCGCGGTGGAGCAGATGGTGAAGGCGATCAGGTGCGGAAGGTGGCTGACGATGGCAACGACCTTGTCATGCGTCGTCGCATCCATCGTCTCCAGCATGGCGCCGGAGCGGCGCCACAGCTCCGTCACCCGTTCCACCGCGCCGGGGTCGGTGCCGGGGGGCGGCGTCAGGATGACGTAGCGGCCTTCGAACAGCGTGGCGAAGCCGGCATCGGGGCCGGAATACTCGGTGCCGGCCATCGGGTGGCCAGGCACCAGGTGCACGCCCTCCGGCAGCAGCGGCAGCAGGTCCCGCAACACGGAACCCTTGGTGGAGCCGGTATCCGTCAGCACCGCGCCCGGCGAGAGATGCGGCGCGATCTCCGCCATCAATTGGGCAAAGCCACCGACGGGCACACACAGAATGACGCCGTCGCAGTCCAGCACGGCCTTGGCCGCGTCGGTTTCCACCACGTCGGCGATGCCAAGCTCCGCCACCCGGGCGGCGACGCCCGGGCCGGTATCGCAGGCCACCAGCGTGCCGGCGATATCGCCGCGCTCTTTCGCCACGCGGGCGATGGAGGAGCCGATCAGGCCCAACCCAATGATGCACAGGCGGCGGAACAGCGGCCCGCCGCCTTCAGCGGCGCCGTTCGCGGAAGCTTCTGGCTCAGCCATGCGAGAAGGCGGTCAGCGCGTCGATGACCATCTGGCATTCCTCGGCGGTGCCGATGGTGATGCGCAGGCACTGCGGCAGGCTGTAGCCGCCCATGGCGCGCACGATCAGCCCGCGCGCCTTCAGCGCGGCGTCGGCGGCCTTGGCACGCTCCGGCTGGCCGAAATCGAGGAGGATGAAATTGGTCTGGCTCGGCCACACCTTGATGCCGGCGGCTTCCAGCGCCGCCACCACCTTGCCGCGCCATTCCAGATTATGGGCGACCGACTTCTCCTCCCAGCCTTCCTCCGCCAGGGCGGCGACGGCGGCGGCCTGGCTGGCGGCGGCGACGTTGAAGGGGCCGCGCACGCGGTTCAGCGTGTCGATGATCTCGGGGCTGGCATAGCCCCAGCCCACCCGCATGCCGCCCAGGCCGAAGATCTTGGAGAAGGTGCGCAGCATGATGGTGTTGCCGGCGGCATCCACCAGCGCCTCGCCGGCGTCGTAGCCGGGCTCGGTCACGTACTCGGCGTAGGCGGAATCCAGCACCAACAGCACGTCGTCCCGCAGTCCGGCGCGCAGGCGGGCGATTTCGGAGGAGGGCAGCAGGGTGCCGGTCGGGTTGTTCGGGTTGGTGATGAAGACGATCCGCACGCGCGGCCCGGCGGCGGCGGCGATCATGCCGTCGATATCCGCCTTCATGTCGTGCTCGGCCACCTTCAGCACGCGGGAGCCGGCGTAGCGGGCGGCGATGTCGTACATCATGAAGCCGTAGGCGCTCATGACGACCTCAGTGCCCTCGCCGCCATAGGCCAAGCAGAGGTGGGAGATCAGCTCGTCCGAGCCGTTGCCGCAGACGATCCGCGCAGGGTCCAGCCCGAACTTGGCGCCGATCGCCTCCCGCAAGGCGCGGGCGCTGCCGTCCGGGTAGCGGTGGGCCTCCCGCGCCGCCTGGGTGATGGCCTCGATCGCCTTGGGCGGCGGGCCGAAGGCACCCTCGTTGGAGGAGAGCTTGATGATGCGGTTGACGCCCGGGATCTTCGACTCGCCGCCGACATAGGGCTCGATGGTCAGGATGGAGGGGCGCGGCAATACGGTCATGCGGGCAGGTCTTCCGTCTCGGGCTCGGCATAAGCGCCGAGAATCTGGATACGCTGGAAGGGCAAGGAGGCGAGGCGAGGGTCGTCCGGCGCCAGGAAGCCCTGCACCTCGGCCAGCGCCATGGGGTTCGGCAGGTCCCGCCGCAGCAGCCAGCGGGTGGGCAGGCCGATCGCGGCGAAGGCGGCGGCGATTCGCGGCCTGGTATGCTCCGCCTCCGGTTCCAGCCGCAGCAGGGTGCGGTCCCGCCCGGTCGGCTCCGGCACGATGGGGGCGACGACGAAGGCCTGGGGCTCGGCGCCTTCCCTGGTGGCCAGGAAGGGCAGGCCGGCCACCACCTGCAGCCGGGGCGCTTCCATCTGCACCCACCACGGGGCTTCCATGGGCTCGCCCTCCGCCGGGGCAGGCATGATGGCCACGGTGGCCTCGCCGCTGGCGACGGCGGAGAGCACGCGGGACGGGGTCGGGTAGAGCTTCAGCGGAGTCAGCAGGCCGAAATGGCCGCGCGCCAGCTGTGCTTCCACGCCCTCGGCAGTGCCCGGCGCCGCCATGTTGAACGGCCCCTGCTGCGCCAGGGAACTGGAGATGATGTCCCGCCACAGCCGCACCACCACGCCGCGCGGCAACGGCCCGGCATGGCGGGCCAGCAGGCGGCGCAGGATGGCGGCCTCCCGCCCCGGGCGGAAGCTGGGCGCGGTGCCCTTGGCGCGGCTGGCGGCCATGTGCGCCGAGAGCCCGGCGCGCTGCATCAGCAGATCGTGCATCGCGGTGTCGATCCGGTCGATCTCCCCGCGAAGGGCGGCCAGGTCGCCAGCCTGCGGCAGCGCGGGTGGCGGCTGGTCCGGGGACTGGTCGGTCGGCACGGCCTCCACCGCCGCATTCT
>Ga0308171_1003708_pt1 | contig 13632 bp, 9 predicted proteins | sample PhyGR1_FD_202135 | JGI IMG/M metagenome (GOLD analysis project Ga0308171, IMG submission 202135) | Phyllosphere microbial communities from UC Gill Tract Community Farm, Albany, California, United States - DLSLSG.R1 | ecosystem: Host-associated > Plants > Phyllosphere > Unclassified | place: USA... | reverse complement strand
CACGTAGCCGGCGGCTTCCTTGGCTTTGCCTTCAATGCTCATGATAATCTCCTCGTGCAGTCAGTTCGACAGACTGCCGCACACACTAAGCGCACAGCGACGCATTTAAGTTCCGATCTGATTGTCGGATCCGCGGCACGTCGAGCGGCATCGCCCGGTCATCAAAGAGAGCGCGCAAATGCATCGATCTGCGTTGCGTCTTGCGAAGATTGTCGCGCCCCGCGGTGACTACTTGGCCTGGTCGCTTGGCGGCATATCAATTGAAAGGACAATGCAACCAAAACTTCGCGCATAGCCTCCGGATCTGCTTGCAGATGGTAAGGAACAATCGCGCAGCAGGAACGACCCCGCCGGTCGAAAGTTAATGGTGCATGAAGATGACAACGACCCTAACGGCAGCCGCTGCTCTGGCATGCATGATCGCGGCTTGCGATGGCCCCAAAGAGAAAGCGGGTGCCGCCAAGGACGAAGCGGCCGCAAAGGCCGCAGGCGTATCATATGACGGGAACGGTCGTGCCGAACGCGCGGGTGAAGCTGCGGACCGCGTAGACCGAGCAGCGGTCAAGGCCCGCGATTCCGAGGCTGCTGCCCTTAAGGATCGAGGCAAAGCCATTCGTGCGCAAGCTGATGCTGAAGCCGAGAAGCTTGAGCAAGAAGCAGAGGCTCTGCGCGATCAGGCAAGAACCAAGGCGGACGCGCTCGCGCGGCAAGCAAAGACGCTCGAGCAGAAAAACTGATAGTCGGTTTTTGCGGGCCAGGATTTCAGACAGAGGGCCGATCACTCACCTCTGCGCTCGACCCGAGACGTTCCAAAATCAGCCAGTCCCTGGGGATCTTCGATCGGGAAGCGGCTGCCGCTTGAGAGGGTATTGGTACTGCATCGAGGATGTATGGCGCGAAGCGATCAACCCTTTCAGCCGGAGATAGATGGGGCTTATCCGAATGGCGGCTTGGGACCTGCTCATTGCGGTTGTTTGTCATTTCAGGCGACTTTCATCGCGCATTCGCGGAGGCGCGCATGGAACATTCGCGACAGTCTGCTTCGGATAGCCATCACGCTTTCTTCAGGCGTTAATCCGTAGTAATTACAGCATTCGGTCGATGCAGTCTTCCTGAACGCGTCTCTGTGAAAACGTCCGGGCTGCAACTGCCCGTTCAGCAGATCAAACTTGAAGTCACTGCGAATCTCGATCGTTTGCACAACCGGCGGCAGTCGAGCGATTCTGCCCGCAGAACGCCGCGTTATACCAAGGTGCATTGATCAGAACCCATGGGCCCATTGGCGCAGTCCGAGGGACATGATGCGCCAGGGCTGTTCGACGAGCTTGTTCCAGGCGAAGCAGCAGTGGTCGACGATGTCATCGTAGGATTGGAAGATGCGGTTCTACAGCCAGTTGTCGCGCATGAACTGTCAGACGTTCTCGCTGTTGCAGCGGGGAATGACGATGCCGGCGGCTTTACCTTCGGCGGGACAGATCGCGCCGAACAGCCATGCCGAGGAGTGCCGCTGATCCTTGGGTGCCGAGGGCCGCGTGACGCGCTTCGCCCAGCGCCGGGTGAGCTTGGTTTGCTGACCGATGCGAGCCTCGTCCTGCCACCACAGCTCTATCGGCGTTCCTCGCGGCAGGCGCCGCCTGATCTGCGCCAGGCGGGCAGCGAAGCTTTTTGAAATCGGCAATGTCATCGCCCTTCTGCCCCCGATTGCGGGGCCGCGCCGAGAGCTTGCGGTAGCCCATCGCGCGAAGCTCACGCCCGAGGGTATGGCGCATGACCGAGAGCGCGAACTCGTCCCAGATCCACTGGGTCAGATCGGCAAGCCGCCAGCGCGCCACGCCATGCGCCGCGGGGATTGGCCCTGCCTCGACTATCGCCGCAAGCCGCGCGCGCTGCTCGTCATTGAGGATCGCGGCCCGGCCCGGCGCCTTGCGCGTCGTCAGACCATCGGGGCCGCATTCGTTGAACCGCAGGACCCAGTCGCGCACGATTTGCAGCGTGACGCCGGCAACCTTCGCCGCTTCGCTCCGGCTCCCGCCGTCCAGGATCAGAGCCACCGCCAACAGCGGCCGGAAATGATCCGCATCATCGCTTCGTCGCGCAAACTGGCGCAAATCCGCCAATGTGTATTCAGACCGAACCCCAATCGCTGCCGCCATCGCAAGCCTCCACGTGCCTGCTACGTCGAATCAGATTTTCACGAGGTTGGGATTCCCCCGCGTGAGTCAGCCTCAACGCCCCTTGGTATTAGTCAGTCACCATTGGCTCGATCCCGGCGCTTGCCGCTGGGGCGTCATCTGCTGGAATAGAGATTTCCTTGCACGCGGCGCTTCGGCTATGGCAGCCCGATAATCAGGCTCGCGAGCCCTTGTCATATCGGCAGTGGAGTGCGGCTTCCAGGGTCTTGCAACATGTCCACCGTGCCGATCGTAGATAACCATCTCGTTGCAAGCGATTTTCCCTTTCCCGCGGACAGCAGCAAATGCGCCGATCTCATCGCTCGCAAGGACTGGTCGGCAACACCCCTCGGTCCGATAGAGCGATGGCCGCAATGCCTGACCAGCGCCCTGTCCATCATTCTGTGCTCGCGGGTTCCCATGGTCATACTGTGGGGTGCGGCGGGCGTCATGCTCTACAACGATGCCTATTCAGATTTCGCAGGCGGGCGCCACCCTGATAGCCTTGGCTCCAATGTGCGTGAGAGCTGGCCGGAAATTGCGGAGTTCAACGATGCCGTCCTGAAAGCGGGCGTCACAGGCAAGTGCCTGCGCTACCGCGATCAGGAAATGACCCTGCTGCGCAGCGGAGCCCCGGAACGGGTCTGGATGGACCTGGACTACTCTCCGATCCTCGGCGTTTCTGGCGTGCCGGAGGGTGTCATCTGCATCCTTACGGAGACCACCCAGCGCGTGGAGGCGCAACGGCGCAGTGCCTTTCTCCTTTCGCTGTCAGATGATCTTCGTCCCCTGAAAACGCCGGCCGAGATCACCAATCTAGCCGCCCTGCGCATTGGCGAACTGCTCGACGCCAGCCGGGTGTTCTACGCCGAGATCACCAGCAGCGGCATGATGACGGTGGAGCGCGATTATGCGCGGAGCGTCGGTTCCATTGCCGGTGTTCATTCGCTCGCTTCGTTCGGACCCGACCTGCTGGCCGCCTACCGCAGCGGCGCTCCGGTCGTGGTACGCGACGTTCCCGGCGACGAGCGCCTGAGCGCGCCTGCCCGGGCCGGGCTGACGGCCCGGGAAGTCGGCGCTTTTATCGACGTTGTTCTGTTCGAGGAAGAACAGTGGGTCGGCCTGCTTGCTGTGCAGAATGCCTCGCCCAAGGTCTGGAGCGAGGCGGAGGAAACACTCGTCCAGGAAGTGGGCGTACGAGTAAAGGCGGCCATCGAGCGAGTCCGCGCCGAACGCGACCGACTGTGGGACCTCTCGCAGGACCTTCTCGCGCGAGCCGATTTTGCGGGCATGATGTCGGCGATCAATCCTGCCTGGACCCGCGCACTTGGCTGGAGCGAAAATGAGCTTCTCACGCGCGGCTATGCCAGCATAATGCATCCCGACGACGTGGCGCATTCCCTCGGCGCCATTGCCAGAATGGCGCAGTCGCGCGAGCCTGCACGCTTCGAAAATCGTATCGCGACGCAGGACGGCATCTGGCGAAGCATCGAATGGACGACCGCCCCCGAACCGGATGGCATCAACTTCGTGGCGGTAGGCCGCGATCTGACCGATGCCAAGGCACAGGAGGCGGAGCTGGAGGCAGCACAGGAAGCCTTGCGCCACAGCCAGAAAATGGAGGCCATAGGCCAATTGACGGGCGGAATTGCGCACGACTTCAACAATATGCTTACCGGCATCATCGGCAGCCTCGATCTTGTTCAACGCAACATCGCGGCCGGACGACCGGAGCGTGTGGATCGCTACATTGCGGCCGGTAACGCGTCCGCGCAGCGGGCTGCCGCTCTTACCGCCCGTCTGCTGGCATTCGGCAGGCGCCAGTCCCTTGATTTGCGGACCACCGACGTCAATGCCCTTGTAACCGGCATGTGCGAACTTCTGGACCGTACGCTTGGCGAGCAGACGGTCCTGGAAACGCATCTAGGGATCAGCCTGTGGACAGCGGCGACCGATATCAACCAGCTTGAGAGCGCGCTGCTCAACTTGTGCATCAACGCCAGGGATGCGATGCCGGACGGTGGCAGGCTCATCGTCGAGACCGATAACATCGAGCTCGATCAGTTTTACACCCGCGATTACCCAGACCTTGTGCCTGGCGAGTACGTGGTCCTGAGCGTCAGTGATACCGGCACCGGCATGGACGCTTCGACGCTTGATAAAGTCTTTGAGCCATTCTTCACGACGAAACCCGTGGGACAGGGCACGGGCCTCGGGCTTTCGATGATCTACGGGTTCGCCCGCCAGGCTGGCGGACATGTGCGCATTTACAGCGAGCCGGGCGTCGGAACGACGGTGAAACTCTTCATGCCCCGTGCCTATGGCGCCGTGGAAACGGCTGAACAGAGCACACCACAGCTCGCCCAGGGCCTGGGGGAAACCGTGATGGTGGTCGAGGATGATCCATCGGTTCGCCTCATCATCACAGAAGTGCTTCAGGAATTGGGCTACGAGGCGATTGAGGCCGCCGATGCTCAAGCGGCCATTCCCGTCCTGCAATCGACCGAACGGATCGATCTGCTGGTGACGGATGTGGGATTGCCCGGCCTCAATGGCCGTCAGCTCGCGGAAATCGCGCGCGAAACCAGACCCGATCTCAGGGTGCTTTTCATCACGGGTTATACGCAGGCAGCCTCGGCCCGATCAGGTTTCCTGCCTGCCGGCATGGAGATGCTGACCAAGCCATTCTCAGCGGATTTGCTGGCGACGAAAATCAGGGAGATCATCGAGCGGTGAAAGCTTATGATGGCCCGGCTAGCCAGCGCGATTGCCTATCGAACTGGCAAACTGAAATGCATGGTTCCTTGAACTTATCTGCCGCACCTGAGAAATCGACGTTTGCGGCGGGGCGCTATGCGCGCCTGGCAAACGGTCAACTCATAGGTTCCAGGCCGAGCAGTTCCTCGGCCGCTCGCGCGAGATTATGGGCGGTGTAGGGCTTTTGAACCACCATCCTCGCCCTGTGCTCATCGGGAAGCTTCGCCTGCTCCCCGTAACCCGACGCGAAGAAGAAGGGCACGCCCATTTCCAGCAACCGGTCCGCGACCGGGAAGCTCGTCTGGTCACCAAGGTTGATGTCGAGGACTGCAAAGTCCGGGGCGTAGCCATCGAGCGCGTCATGGGCAGCTTCGACCGTCGATACCGCGGTGAGTTCGGCACCAAGCCGGGTCAGGATATCTTCCGCATCGAGGGCGATGATCAGGCTGTCCTCGACGAGCATTACCGACCGTCCGGACAGCAGGTCCGCCGGCGGCGCATTCTGTGCGTGATGCGGGGGTGCCGGAAGCTTCACGTACGGCCCCTGATGATTGCGCGGCACGGACACGTGGCGCGCCGGAATGCGGAACCTTGCCCGTACGCCCGCAGGATCGTAATGGATTTCAGAGGAGCCCCCCAAGTCATATGGCACCGAACGATCGACGATCGTGGTACCAAAACCCTTGCGTGTAGGCGGCGTTACCGGCGGGCCGCCTGCTTCTTGCCAAGTGAGGACGAGGTCATTGGCATCATTGCGATCCCAGGCGATGCGTACTTCGCCGTCGCCCGACAAGCTGCCGTATTTTGTCGAGTTCGTGACCAGTTCGTGGATGACGAGCGCCATCGTCGAGTAGGCTTGCGGATTGAGCAGCAGCGGCGGGCCTTCGGAGAAGATCGATGTTTCCTTGTCGGCGGCAAATGCGGCAGCCTCCGCATCGATGAGCGCCTGCAATGGAGCGGGTCCCCAGTGATCGTCCGTGATCTGATTGTGTGCGCGGGCAAGCGCATGGATGCGTCCATCAACCACCTTCACGAAATCGCGCACCGCATCCTCGTCGGGCTGCGATTGGCGGATCAGGCCGCGAATGACGCCAAGGATGTTGCGAACACGGTGGTTGAGTTCCGCGATCAACAGCTCCTGGCGCGCATTAGCTTGATGCCGCTGCGCCGCGGCCTCGTCCGCAAGACGCAGGACGACTTCAATGAGCGTTGCCCGCAGTGTTTCTGCCACCCGCATTTCGGACGAGGTAAACGGCCGCGAGCGGCCCTCCACGTTCTCACGCCACTCGGCAAAGCTTTCGCGCGGCGTCAGGCGCGAGCCATTGGGCCCATAGACGATGGGCTTGTGCGGGTCGCCGGCCCAACGCACCGATTCCCGCATCTCTGAGCGGAACAGCACGACATAGTCGCGCGGCGAGCGTGAAATCGGAATGGCAAGCAGCCCCGAAGCTTGGGGAGCGAATGCGGCAGCCTTGTCGACTAACGATCCGATGTGATCCGTCGCAAAGACCTTGCCTGCCGCTGTCCCGTTCAGGGCCCGGACAATGCGACGGAAATCATCGGTCGGGGGCGTCACACCGGAGAAAGCATAGCTGCCGTTTACCCACACCCCGACACCATCGGCCGGGATCGCGCTGGTCAGGATGTCGGCCAGCCAATCGGGGTCGTTGAGCAGGGTCTCATCTGACGCGACGGCACCCAAAAGCTGGTCCGAGATATCGCGCGCGCGGCGCTCGTACTCGACGAGTTCACGCCGCTCGCGGCTCTCCAGCCGCATCGAGAACATCTGGGCGAAGAGTTCGCTGACCGAACGGCGCTCGAAGGTAGGCGCGCGCGGAGAATAATGATGGCAGGCGAACAAGCCCCACAGCTCGCCATCGACCAGGATGGATATCGAAAGAGAGGCCTCGACGCCCATGTTCTTGAGGTATTCGATATGAATTGGCGAAACAGAGCGCAGCACGGACAGCGAAAGATCGAGTGGCTTGCGGTGCTCGTCGAGCGCGGGCACAATTGCGACGGTCACGCAGCTTACATCCCGGATGACCCGGATGAGGTTGCGCTTGTAGAGGGCTCTGGCCTGGCGGGGAATATCGCTCGCCGGGTAATGCAGCCCTCTGAAGGAGCCAATGCCCGACTTGCAGGCTTCGGCGACAACCTCGCCCGCACCGTCGGGTGCAAACTTGTAGACCATGACTCGGTCATAGCCGAGCAGCGCGCGAATTTGGCGGGCACCTTCCTTGTAGAAGGCCGGCAGGTCCGGCTGGTTATCGAGCCTTGTCATCATCGAGCGGACCGCGCCCGATGCATCGCCATTGCTGTGAGCGCCCGGCTCGGCTTCGATTATGATCTGGCCGCCCGAGTTGTGGATCGCGATGTCGAAGGGAGGGCCGTTCTCGCTGATCTGGCACCCGAACATGCGTTCGACCGTATCCGGGGAAATCAGATAGGCGACCCTGTTGCGCAAGTCATGGACGAGCTTGGGCGGAAGGAGTTGAGTCAGCGGCGTTCCGATGGCCGCTTGGGCATCGAACGGCAGGAACTCGCCAAGATTTGCCGAGACGCGCGCGATGATCCAGTCGGTGCTGACCGCAATGAGGAATCCGACTGGTTGGATCGCTCCCAAGAGGTGAATCGGCTCCCGGTCGCAGTTCGTCAGGTCGACATGAAATTCCGCGTCAGCCACATTTTCCCCAATCAGTAAGGCCGCTACGCCGAAAATCTACCGTTCAACAAACCTGAGTGCGGGCGGTTCCCGCCAAGTGCCAATGGCGCGGTGCCTATGGAGCCCAGTGCGAAATCCAGCGTGAGCCTGCTGGCATGCTGGATCAATTCCGAGGCTCTCGACGTTGCTGCTCAAAACACCTGGAGCAGACATGCCGGACGATTGCAGACCTTTTGCCCTTATCGCGGATGATGATCCTCTGGTGCGGATGAATTCGGCCGAGATCCTCGAGAATGCCGGATTTGATGTATTCGAGGCGAATGGTGTGGAGCAGGCGGCGCAAATCCTGGATGCCAATGGCGGCAAAATCAGCTTGCTCTTCACCGACGTCCAGATGCCGCCGAGCCAGCGCGACGGCTTCGATCTTGCCAGAGTGTGCGCCGCTGCCTGGCCCGACGTTCACATTCTCGTCGCCTCCGGAATGGTCCAACCAACCGAGGATGACCTGCCCGAGGGGGCCATCTTCATAAACAAGCCCTTCAGTACCGAGGTGGTCTATGATCGCCTGCAGGAACTGCTGCCGGACGATGAACAACCAGCGCCGCTCAGGCAGGCGAACCCGTAAAGGGCCGCTTTCCGGTAAAAACTGTGCTGGTTTAAAGACGAGGCAGGTAAGCGTTGCTCACAGGTCACTTCGCAGCAGATGGCCGTTTGAGACCGGCAGTCGAGGGGTTCGCTTGTGTCGCAACGCCGCTCGGCGAAAAGTTTCTGACCAAGCCTTTTGCGGTAGAAACGCTGGGCGCGCGGATCGGCGAGATGATTCCCGAAGTGTAGAAGGACACTTCATGTCACCGGCCTCGAGGAATTCTGAAAGCACGGCCATCAGCGCTTGAGTCGTGGAAGGCCCAGCTGCGTGAACTGGAAGGTTATGCCCAGTTCATCCGGTGGGCTCGACTTCAGCCGCATAAACATCGAACCTTACCAATTCGGCCTGACCAAAAGCAGTGGTGAGGGCGACATCGGTCGCATCTCGCCCGCGGGCCATCAGAACCCGGCCGATCCGCGGCTTGTTGTGACGAGCGTCGCGCGTGTACCAGTTGCCGTCGATGTAGACATCGAACCACGCGCTGAAATCCATCGGTGCATCCACCGGCGGTACCCCGATATCGCCAAGATACCCTGTGCAGTATCGGGCCGGAATGTTCAGGCAGCGGCAAAACGTGATGGCAAGATGAGCGTAGTCGCGGCACACGCCCTGCCGTTCCTGGTAGCCGTTCCACGCGGTCTTGTCCGGCCGGGCGTGGTGATAGCCGAACTCTATGTGGTGGTGCACGAAATCGACGATCGCATCCACCCTGTCGCGCGCAGTGAGGTAGTGACCAAAGTTGCTCCAGGCGACATCCATGAGACGGTCGGTTTCGCAATAGCGGCTTGCAAGGAGGAACGGCATCACGAAGTCGGGCAGATCTTCGACGGCCATCTGGGGCGCGTTCGGAGCGGAAAAGTCAGGCTCGCCGTTATCCTCGATCACGAATTCGCACGATAGCGTCGCGCCTCCCGGCGGCAGACTGAAGCGCGTGGCCACGTTTCCGAAAGCGTCCTCGAACTGATAGAGCGGGATATCAGGATCGGCCAGGAGCCGCTGAGCAGATCGCAAGTCCTGATGCCGCGAGGGATGCAGGCTCAGCAGTGCCATCATCGCGGTCTTCGTCTCGGTTTCGAAGCGTATGTCGTATCCGCAGCGGATCAGCATGCACGTTACTTTCCTAAGGCGCCGGCAAGCCGGCTGTTGACGGCGCCGAGGCCGGAGGATGGAAACTCATCGGGATCAGCCCGGCGGACATCGACGGTGACATCCATTCCGAGGAAACTTGCCGGAAGGCCAAACCATGTCCCCGAGAGCGGTATCGCCTGGTAGGGATCACGCGCGACCGCGACGCGGATCAGACCTCGATTGCCGACGATGCCGTTTGTTGGATCGAACTCGACCCAACCCGAACCGGGGAGGAAGATGCGTACCCAGGCATGGGTGTTGCCCCCGCCGACGACACCTTCGGATCGTGACGGGTTGTAGACATATCCCGATACGAACCGGGCCGCGAACCCGAGCGCTCGAACGCCCTCTATCATCAGCAGGGCAAAATCGCGGCAAGTGCCCTGTCGCTTATTCAGCGTCTCGATCGGCGACTGTGTGCCCTTCTCGTGGCGCGCCACGTAAGTGAAATCTCGCTTGATGCTCATCGCCATCGAGGTCAGCAGCGCGATGGTTTCGGTATTGCCGTCGTTGCTGACGAAAGCGCGGGCCCAGTTGTCGACAACACGTCCGGGGTCAAGGTGCTGGCGTTCGATCGATCGCAGCAGGTCGGGCATGTCCTCCGCCGAATAGGTAAAGGGAAACAGTCGCGCATAAGCCTCGACATCGACGTGCTGCTGTGCGATCGGGGCGTTTTCCAGCGTGGCCTCACTGACAATGACGAGGCTGTCCGCGCGGCGATCGAACAAGGCAATGGCAACGGAATTGCCGAACACATCATGCAGCCAGCGAAGTTCGGTCGGCTCGGGATCGATGGCGAGCCGGGCTGAAAGCAGGCGCTGGTCAAACGCTTCGCGCGGCCGCATCATGATCCGATGTTCACCAAGCGAAACCGGCTGCTGGTAACGATAGGCGGTCGAGTGACGGATCGTCAGCAGCGGCATGGAAGGATTTCCTGATGGCCGGGCGCAAGGCGGATAAATTGTTGGGGCCGGACGATCCGGTGCCGTTCGAGATATTCAACGCAGCCGGAACCTCACCGTTCCTGCTTGTCGGCGATCACGCCGGCGCTGCCGTGCCCCGGGCGCTCGACGACCTCGGTCTCACCTCCCACGATCTGGCACGACATATCGCTGTCGACATCGGTGTCGTCGAACTCGGCAGGCATCTCGCCCTGCAGCTGGACGCAGTTTTCGTATTTCAGCTCTACTCCCGCCTGGTCATCGACTGCAATCGCGACCCCGCTCGTGCCGACGCTGTTCCCGAAGTATCGGACGGTACGCCGATCCCCGGCAATCACGGATTGACCCGAGCGGCGCGAAGCGCACGCGTGGTCGAGATTCATTCACCCTATCATCGGGTTATCGGAGAGTTGATCGACGAACGCCGCGCGGCCGGTGAATCCACGCTCCTTCTGTCGCTTCATAGTTTCACGCCCGCCATGCACGGTCTGGTTCGCCCATGGGATGTGGGCATCCTGCACTGGCTGGGAAACACCGGTTTAGCGTTGGCGATGCGCGATCGCCTCGCCGACAAACGCGACATTACCGTGGGAGACAACGTACCTTATGCGATGGACGATACCGATTATACCGTCCCCCGCCACGCCTTCTCCCACGGTATTGCGTATGCCGAGATCGAAGTGCGCCAGAACCTGATCAGCAATCTTGCCGGCCAGAAATCGTGGGCGCGTCGCCTGGGCGATGCCGCACGCGAGGCGCAAGCCATGCTGAATGGGAAAGGAGAATAGCTGCCGGGCTCGGAATTCTCGCGCCAAGGTCGTACCATGCCAGACTTTGCTCGTTCATTCCTGATCGTCATGACCGTACTGCCATGCTAAGGGCATGGGCTGAAAGGTTTCAATGACCCAAAATCGCGTATCCTGGCTGGAATCGAACGCATCGCAGTCGTTCCTCGTAGAAGCCAGCGAACGCTTGGCATCGGCCAGGTCGATGCCAGCGGTCGTAGAGGTACTGCGTGATACGGCGCGCGGCGCAATCGGCGCCGATGGGATCGCAGTCGTGCTCAAGGACGGCGACGAATGCTCGTACGTTGCCGAAGACGCCATCGCCCCGTTGTGGAGTGGACGCAGATTTCCTGCCGACCAGTGCATTTCCGGGTGGTCGATGCAGCATGTCGAGACCGTGATTGTCAGCGATGTACGAGCGGATTTGCGCATTCCACAGACCGCTTATGAACCTACGTTTGTTCGCAGCCTTGCTATGGTGCCGATCGGTCGCCCCGATCCTGTCGCTGCGCTGGGCGCTTACTGGTCTACCACGGGAACTCCGCCCGAGGGAAGCATTGCCCGACTGGAAAGCTTGGGCCGGCTTGCGGCGATCGCTGTGGAAAATGCAAGGTTGCTCGACCTCAACCAGGAGGACGCGCGTCTCAAGGCCACCATGCTGGCGGCAGGGCGGATGGGCCTGTGGTCGTTTGACGTGGCGTCGGGCACGCTCGATGCATCCGCAGCCTGCCGAAAGAACTTCGGACGCGATCCGGCGCTGCCATTCACCTACGAGGACCTGCAATCGGCGATCCATCCGGATGACCGAGAGTGGGTCAATGCCGCCATTGCCACGAGCCTGACGACGCGTTGCGAGTACGATGTCGAGTACCGGGTGCTGGCGCCGGATGGTGACACTCGCTGGATCGGGGTGCGTGGACAGCCCTCGTTTCGCCATGAAGGCACTCCAATCGGGTTGTCCGGTGTCTCCATCGACATCACCGAGCGCAAGAGGATGGAAGAGGCTCTGAGGACTTCTGCCGCGACGCTTGAACATCTTGTTGAGGAGCGCACGCGCGAACTCGTGCGTACGCAAGACGCGCTAAGGCAGTCGCAGAAACTGGAAGCGATGGGCCAGCTTACCGGCGGCGTCGCGCATGACTTCAACAATCTGCTCACGCCGATTATCGGCAGCCTCGACCTGCTGCACAGGCGTCAGGTTGGCAGTGAAAGAGAGCAGCGCCTCATCAGCGGTGCCTTGCAGTCGGCCGACAGAGCGCGCGTCCTCGTCCAGCGACTTCTTGCTTTTGCGCGGCGTCAGCCGCTGCATCCAGAGCCTGTGGACATGGCCGCCCTGGTCATCGGGATGGCGGAGCTCATCGGCACCACCGTCGGGCCGCAAGTCGAGCTTCGACTTGATCTCGCAGCCGAATTGCCGATGGCGATCGCTGATCCGCATCAGGTCGAAATGGCTCTGCTGAACCTGTCGGTAAACGCCCGCGACGCGATGCCTGACGGCGGCTCACTCGTCATCTCCGCGCATTTACAACGCACCGATCACTTGGCAGCACCTGGCATCGAGCCCGGCGCCTACATCGTGGTAAGCGTTTCGGATACGGGCCTCGGGATGGATGCCGACACCCAGTTGCGTTCGATCGAACCTTTCTTTTCGACAAAGGGGATCGGACAGGGGACGGGCTTAGGACTCTCGATGGCGCATGGACTGGCCCGGCAACTTGGCGGCGCGCTCACGATACAAAGCGAGCCGGGGTCGGGTACGTCCATCGCGCTATGGTTTCCGGCTACCGGTGCGAGGCAGACGGCAATCACCGCATCATCGAACCACGAGATGCACGGGTCCGGGGTGGCTCTCGTCGTGGACGATGAACCGCTCGTACGCGCGAGCACGGCCGACATGCTGGCCGATCTCGGGTTCGAGGTCGTGGAAGCCGCTTCAGGTCACGAAGCGCTTGCGCTCATCAAATCCGATGCGCGTATCTGTGTCATGATCAGCGACCATCTCATGCCCCACATGACGGGGGTCGAGCTGGTGCGCGCGGCTCTCGCCATCCGGCCGTCGTTGCCGGTCCTCATCGTCTCGGGGTATTCGGACGCGATCGGCCTTGCATCGGACCTGCCGCGATTGAGCAAGCCGTTTCGGCAGGCAGAACTCTCGATCGCGCTTGAAAAGATCATGCCGGCGAAGGAAGCCGGTCCAATCATTGTGACGGTGGTAGAAGAACCGCTCGGGACTCCCACAATCCCCATTTCTTGACAGCTTCACATGAACGATCAGCTGCGCTCATTGGACCGCTTCGGCTATCCTTTTACATAGGGCGTAAGGCTGGCGTTGCGACGTAACATCCCGACGTGGGCATCGATCCCATCGAACTGCGCATCCGCAACGAACCCGAGGCCGATCCGCTGAACGGACTGCCCTTTTCCTCGCGCCGCATCGTCGATGCCTGGCACACGGGCGCGCAGGCGTTCGGGTGGGAGCAGCGCAGCCCGGTTCCCGCCAGCCGCCGCGAAGGCGAATGGCTCATCGGCATGGGCTGCG
>Ga0308171_1003707_pt1 | contig 13637 bp, 12 predicted proteins | sample PhyGR1_FD_202135 | JGI IMG/M metagenome (GOLD analysis project Ga0308171, IMG submission 202135) | Phyllosphere microbial communities from UC Gill Tract Community Farm, Albany, California, United States - DLSLSG.R1 | ecosystem: Host-associated > Plants > Phyllosphere > Unclassified | place: USA... | reverse complement strand
CCATGCCGAGCACCAGGCGCTGGGCGCCGCCGGCCTGGACGAGGACGAAGACCTGTTCAGCCCGGTCTGGCGCGCGATGCGCCGCCGCTTGATGTGGCTGTCGGTGAATCTGTGCACGGCCTTCCTGGCCTCCAGCGTGGTCGGCCACTTCGAAGGCACCATCGACAAACTGGTCGCACTGGCGGTGTTGATGCCGATCGTCGCCGGCCTCGGCGGCAATGCCGGTACCCAGGTACTGGCGCTGATGGTGCGCGGCCTGGCACTGGGCCAGGTGGGCAGTTCCAACGCACGCACGCTGCTGTGGAAGGAAGTGCGGGTAGCCCTGCTCAATGGCCTGGTGCTCGGCTCGGTGCTGGGTCTGATCGTGCTGGCCTGGTTCCACTCACCCGGGCTCTCGGCGGTGATCGCCATCGCGCTGACCTGCAACCTGTTGTTCGCGGCGCTTGCCGGCGTGCTGGTACCCCTGGGCCTGAAGCGCTTCGGCTTCGATCCGGCGCTGGCCAGTGGCATCTTCCTGACAGCGGTGACCGACTCGATGGGCTTCTTCACCTTCCTCGGCCTGGCCACCATGGTCCTGCTGCACTGACTGGAACTGCCATGGCAACGACGATTGAAAACTACTTTGCGCCGGGTTGGCGCGACCAGCTTCACACCTGTGCCGCCTGCGAGTGGAAAGGCAGTTCGCGGGCAATGGTGATGGAACTGGACGAGGACGCCACCGAGTACGTGTGCCCGGTGTGCGAGAACCCGTTGCTGGTGGTGCTGCACCCGGACATGGCGCAGGTACAGGCCGCGGCCGCAGGCGGCAATGCCGAAGCACAGGAGCAGCTGGAGATCATCGCCAGCTTCCCGCGCCCGCAGTGATGCGGCGCACGATGCCGGGCAGGTCGAGGCGCACTACCATCGAGGCGACATCGCCCTCATGGGAACCGCCATGCTTCGATCGTTTCTGCGCTGGCTGCCGCTGCTGGCCCTGCTGATGTTGACCGGGTGTGCCAGTACGCCGCCCGGTGCGCGCGGCCACTTCGAGGCACGTGCGGTGAAGGTGGACGGCGACACCGCCTACTACCAGGTGTTCATCCCGGCCGCTGCCGCGCGCGCGGCCGGACCGCTGCCGGTGGTGCTGTTCCTGCACGGCTCCGGCGAGCGTGGCGGCGATGGCATGAAACAGACCCGCGCAGGCCTGGGCCCGCACCTGCGTCGGCACGCCGCCGACTTTCCCGCACTGGCAGTGTTTCCGCAGGTGCCAGGGCGTGAGGAATGGAGCGGCCGCAACAACCGGGTGGCGATCGCGGCACTGGACGCCACGATCGCCGAATTCGGCGCCGACCCGGCAAGGCAGTACCTGACCGGAATGTCGATGGGCGGCTATGGCAGCTGGAACGTCGCGCTGGACGATCCGAAGCGCTTTGCCGCGATCGTGCCGGTCTGCGGTGCGGTGCTCGCACCACGTGCGGTACGCCCTACCCTGTTCGTCGAGCAGGTAGCGAACGAAGCGGATCCTTACGCGGTTATCGCGCAACGGTTGCAGCGTACCCCGATCTGGATCTTCCACGGCGCGCTGGATGATGTGGTACCACCGGATGACGATCGCCGGCTGCATGCCGCGTTCCAGACCGCCGGCGCGCGTGACGCGCGCTATACCGAATACCCCGAGGGCAACCACAACGCCTGGGATGCCACCTACGCCGACGCGGCGATGTGGGCGTGGTTGTTCGCCCAGAAGCGCTGAGCGTCCAACCTGTTGCTGGCCAACTTCGCGCCCGGCTTTGGTGACCATCCAGCCTGCGCCCGGCCTCGGTGGGTGCCAACCTTGGTTGGCACTATCTGTCAGCGCCGACGAGCTTCCTCTCGGCGCAGCATTCTTCAATCTCCCAAGCGCACCAGGCATGCTGATGCTGTCCGAGCTGTGTCGTCAGACCAGCCCTGATGGGGTTGCCCATCAGGTACATCGCATGACGGTACAGCGATTCGTCAGAGCAGATTGCGTGATCGTGATAGCACGGCTGCCAGAAGCGACCTACCCGTCCCAACACTCGATTGGCATTCAAGGCAGTGCGTGACTTGAAGCGTTTCATGACGACATCGAGCGATCCGGCGCGCAGTTCCACAAGCCAATGGATGTGGTCCGGCATGACCACATAGGCAAGCGAATGGGTGAGACCTTCGTGGTCGAGCCGCTGGAATTCCTGGACTGCGAGCGCCGCAGCTTCGTCATTGGAAAACAAAGGGGCTCGCCGATCAACGTTGGTTGTGAGGATGTATATCTGGCCGATGCTGGAACGACGGCCGAGCCGGAGGCGAGCGCTGTTCATGGGAGAAAGCGTGGACTGCGCCGTCTCCACTGACCATCGGACAATGCAGGGACCTTGGGTCGGGTCAGTACCAACCGAGGTTGGTACCCACCGAAGCAGCAATCCGGCAACGGAAGGTCAGTACCAACAAGGTTGGTACCCACCGAAGCAGCAATCCGGCAACGGAAGGTCAGTACCAACAAGGTTGGCACCCACCGAAGCAGCAATCCGCCGACGGAAGGTCAGTACCAACCAGGGTTGGCACCCACCAATGCAGCGATCGGAGGCAATCAACCCAGCAGGGTTTCCAGCACGGCCATGCGCACGGCGACGCCGTTGGCGACCTGGCGCAGCACCCACGACTGCGGGCCGTCGGCCACCTCGTCGGTCACTTCCACACCGCGGTTGATCGGGCCCGGGTGCAGCACGGCTGCGTCCTTGCCGGCGCGGGCCAGGCGTGCGGTGTTCAGGCCATACTGCGCGTGGTACTGCTCCAGCGACGGCACCAGGCCTTCTTCCATGCGCTCGCGCTGCAGGCGCAGCATCATCAGCGCGTCAACGCCCTCCAGCATCGCGTCGAAATCATCACCGACCACGCAGCCCTTGAGAGTGTCGTCGTCCGGCAGCAGCGACTGCGGGCCGCACACGCGGATCTCGCCCACGCCCAGCGTGCGCAGGGCATGCAGGTCGGTGCGGGCCACGCGCGAGTGCTTGACGTCACCGACGATCACCACCTTCATCTTCGAGAAGTCCGGGCCCTTGGCCTGACGCAAGGTCAGCATGTCCAGCAGGCCCTGGGTCGGATGCGAACTGCGGCCGTCGCCGGCATTGATCAAGGCGGTGCCCTCGCCCGCCACGGCAGCCAGCGCCGCCACGGCGCCGTCATCGGGGTGGCGCACCACGAAACCCCTCACGCCCATCGCTTCCAGGTTCTTCAAGGTGTCGCAGGCGGTTTCGCCCTTGCGCGTGGACGAGGTGGAGGCGTCGAAGTTCAGCACGTCCGCGCCCAGGCGCTGTGCCGCCAGATGGAACGAGCTGCGGGTACGGGTTGAGGGTTCGAAGAACAACGTGCACACCGCCGATCCACCCAGCACGTGGCGCTTGTTGCCGACACGGCCGACCGCGGCATCGCGGATCTGGCCAGCGCGGTCGAGCAGTTGCACCAGGGTGTCGCGGGGAAGACCTTCAAGCGTCAACAGGTGGCGCAGGCGGCCGGAGTCATCGAGTTGCTGGGCGGTCATGGCGGGGTTCGTATCGTCAGGGGATGGGAATGGCGTCGTCCGGCGACGACAACCAGCGGTCAATGATCACCGCCGCGGCCACGGCATCGAGCGCCGCCGCGTCGCGGCGACGCTTGCGCCCTTCAGCGCGCTCGACGGCGAAGCGGCGGGCGGCCTCGACCGAGCTGGAACGCTCGTCGATCATCACCACCGGCAGCTTGAAACGTTCCCGCAGCTGGCGGGCAAAGCCCTGCGCGCGTTTGCGGTTGGGCTGGTCCTGGCCGTCCAGGGTCAGCGGATCGCCAACAACGAGGCCATCGGGCTTCCATTCCTTGAGCAGGCGTTCGATCGCCGCCCAGTCGGGGCCATTACCGTGCACGTCGACCACGGCCACTGCACGCGCATGCGCGGCGAAGGCACTGCCGATCGCCACACCGATCCGGCGGGAGCCGACATCGAATCCGAGTACGGTGCCATCGCGGCGGATGAGGGCCGGCTCAGACATGGCCGCTGTAATCGGTCAGCCGGAACAGGTCGACGCCAATGCGCGACGCGGCGCCCTGCCAGCGTTGTTCCAGCGGCAGCTGGAACACCAGTTCGGCATCGGCCGGCACGGTCAGCCAGCTGTTTTCGGACAGTTCGCTTTCCAGCTGACCGGCACTCCACCCCGCGCAGCCCAGCGTGACCAAGGCATTGGCCGGGCCTTCGCCACGCGCCATCGCCTCGAGGATGTCACGCGAGGTGGTCAGGTACAGGCCGTCACCGACGACCAGGCTGGAATCCCACGCGCGCGCGTCGTCATGGATGACGAAGCCACGCTCGGGATGCACCGGCCCGCCATTGAGCACCGGGCGCGCCTGCAGGACACCGTCGCCGGTAGCGATATCCATCTGCGCAAGCACTTCGCCCAGGGTGTACTCGGACGGCTGGTTGACCAGCACCCCCATTGCCCCGTTCTCGTCGTGCTGGCAGATCAGCGCGACGGTGCGGGCGAAGGTGGCGTCGATCAGCGACGGCAGCGCCACGAGCAGGTGATTGGCGAGGGAAGTCGGCGTTACAGGCATGGCCCTATTCTACCTGCTGCGGCCGGCAGGGTCGCGCGATGGGCGCGTGCAGCGATCGGCTAGGATGGCACTTTGCCACGGAAGGTCATTGATGCAGCCCTCTTCGCCCCTGTCCTTGCCGGCACGCAGCGCAATCGTCCTGATCGCGCTGTTGCAGGGCCTGATGCTGTATGCCGCGCAGGAGCTGTCCGACGCGTGGCCGTTCCGCGATGTCGGTTGGCGCTACTGCTGGTATGCCTGGGTACTGGCCGTGCCCAGCGCGGTGACGTTGAGCCTGCTCGAGCTGAGGCAACGCCGCCTGTGGTTGCAGGCCCTGGCCGGTTCTGCCGTGGTGCTGGCGCTGGCCGCGTGGATCGGCTGGAACCTCAATGGCGAGACCGCGTTGGAATCGGCTCCGCTGCAGTTCCCGTTGACGTTGGGCATGGCCGTGGCGGTGTTCGTGGTCCTGCCCTGGTGGCAGTTCCAGCTGCAGCACGGGCATTGGCGCGCCACCTATCCAGAGCTGTTCGAGCGAGCCTGGCAGAACGGCCTGACCCTGGCCCTGGCAGCGCTGTTCACCGGCCTGACCTGGCTGCTGCTGTGGCTGTGGGCAGCGCTGTTCCAGCTGCTGGACGTGACCTTCTTCCGCGACCTGTTCCGGCAGGACGCGTTCATCGCGTTGGCCACCGGCAGCCTGGCCGGCTTCGGCGTACTGATCGGGCGCACCCAGCACCGCGCGATCCAGATCACCCGCCAGGTGCTGTTTGCGATCTGCCGCGGGCTGCTGCCGCTGCTCTCGTTCATCGCCGTGCTGTTCGTGCTGTGCCTGCCACTGACCGGGCTCGAGCCGCTGTGGAAAACCCGTTCGGCCGCCAGCCTGCTGCTGGTGTTGTCGCTGCTGCTGGTGACGTTCACCAACGCGGTCTATCAGCGGGGCGACGACATCGCGCCCTACCCCGTCGGGCTGCGTCGGCTGGTCGAGGCCAGCCTGCTGGCACTGCCGGTCTATGCAGTGCTGGCACTGTATGCACTGGGCCTGCGCGTGGTCCAGTACGGGTGGACCCTGGAACGTTTCTGGGCGGTGCTGATCGCCCTCGCCGTGGCGGGCTATGCGCTGGGTTATGCGCTGGCGGTCCTGCGCCGACAGGGCCGCTGGCTGCCGCTGCTGGAACCGGTCAACCGCTGGATGTGCTGGGCCGTGCTGGCACTGGCCCTGCTGGGCAACTCGCCATTGCTGGACCCGGTGCGCTTGACCCTGTCCAGCCAGCTGGCACGCCTGCGTGCGGACCCGCCCGCGATCTCCAGCAGCGATGTCAACGTGCTGCGCTTCGACCTCGGCCGCCGTGGAGTGCAGGCGCTGCGCGCACTTCGGCAGGACCCAGCCATTACCGCCGACGCAAACGCACCGCAGGTGATTGCTGCGGCGTTGGCACGCACCTCGCGCTGGGACGCTGGCATCCGCCTGGACAAGGGTCCGCAGGATGTCGCCGCCCTGCAGCGCGCGCTGACACTGGCCAAGGGATCCACCACGCCGCCCGCCGACTGGTGGCAGGCGCTGGCGACCCGTTCGATCGACGGTGAGTCCTGTGCCGAGAGCGAGCGTGACTGCCTGATCGTGCATCGCGACCTGGATGGCGACGGCAGCGCCGAGGTGCTGCTGTGCGAGCTGTACGAGATCCGCGGCCCGGACTGCGTGTTGTACGCGCGCGGCAGGGACACGCGCTGGCACAGGGCCGGCTCGCTGTTCGGTACTGCCAGCGGCGAGGCCAAGGCGATCAACCAGGCCCTGCACGATGGCGAGCTCGCCCTGGTTCCGCCACGCTGGCCGATGCTGTCCATTGGCGGGCGCCCTGCACTCACCATCGATCCAGAACCCGAACCCAACGAGTCCATCCCATGAGCGGATACTGCCGCATCGCCCCGGGTCACCCGGTGCACGAGTATTACCACGCCAACGAATATGGCTTCCCGCAGCGCGATGAGCGTGAACTGTTCGAGCGCCTGCTGCTGGAGATCAACCAGGCCGGCCTGAGCTGGGAAACCATCCTGAAGAAGCGCGAGGGATTCCGCGCAGCCTATGACGCTTTCGATGTTGATCGCGTGGCGGCCTACGCCGAACAGGACATCGAGCGGCTGCTGTCGGACCCGGGCATCATCCGCAACCGCTTGAAGGTGCTGGCGGCGATCCACAACGCGCAGGTGATCCAGCAGCTGCGCCAGAGCCACGGCAGCTTCGCCGCCTGGCTGGACGCACACCATCCGCGCAGCAAGGCCGACTGGGTGAAGCTGTTCAAGAAAACGTTCCGCTTCACCGGCGGCGAGATCACCGGCGAGTTCCTGATGAGCCTGGGCTATCTGCCGGGCGCGCATGCCGAGGACTGCCCGGTGCATGCAACGCTGCTGAAGCTGGCACCGCCGTGGGTACAGGCAGCGCGCGGCTGATGCGCTTCCGCCGGGCATGGCCCGGCGCTACCGGGACGCGCGGCACCTGTGCGGGCGATCCGCCGAATGCGGAATCAGACGCCCATGTAGCGGCCCGGGCGGTGGTTGAACATCAGCACCAGGCTGAGCACCACCGCACCGATGGCCGAGTACATCACTTTCGACGGCGACAGCACGAAGAACGCGGCCACCATCAGGCATGCATCGAAGGACATCTGCACCTTGCCGGCGCTCCAGCCGCGCGTGCGCTGCAGGTACACCGCGAGGATGCCGATGCCGCCGAGGCTGGCGCGGTGGCGGATGAAGAACAGGATGCCCAGGCCGGAGAGTGCACCGCCGACCAGCGCCGAGTACAGCGGCGCGATATGCGAAAAGTCCGCCCAGCGCGGCAGGATGTCGGTGAGCAGGCCACAGGCAGTGACCGCCGCGAACGTCTTCAGGGTGAATTCCCAGCCCATGCGGCGCACCGCCACCCAGTAGAACGGCAGGTTGACCAGCACGAACACCAGGCCGAAGTTCCAGCCCATCGCATAGTGCAGCAGGAAGGCCATGCCGGCCATGCCGCCGATCATCAGCCCGCCCTTGGCGAAGATCGCCAGGCCCAGCGAAGCCACCAGCATGGCCAGCACCATGCCCTGCACGTCCTCGGCGACCGAGTGGCGCAGCGCCTTCTCATCGGCGGGGGTGCCGGCAACATCGGGCGGCGGGGTCAGCGGGCCAGCGGTGACCAGGTGGCCGTCAGCGTCGTCGCACGGCGCCGGGCCATGGGATTGGAGGGACATACAGGTGGGGGCACTACAGGTGGGGAGCGGTATTAGACACGATCTGCATGACAGTTGCAGATGAAATCGTTCAGTTGGGGATGCCGGCGAACGGCGCAGCCCCTCGTGGCTGGGCGGCCTAATGCAGTTCAGTGGCTTGGCCGGGCGGGGGTGAGGCTGCGGGGGACGCCGTTAATCCGTCCCTGGGGCTTGGCCGCGTCTTGCTCGTGTGCACTGTCCTGCGCACACGGCAAGACCGGGGTTGGGCGTCCTGCCCAACCCGCCCGCGGCATGCCTCGGGCCCATGCCGCGGACACCCCCGCAGCCTCACCCCACCCGGCCTTGGACCGGTTCCGTGCGCGTCCAGCCACGTAAAGAGAAAAGAAGAGCAAAAGCAGGTCGCTGCGCTCGGTGGAGCGGTTGTCTCAGCGCTGGGTGGCCAGGTGGTGGGCGACCAGAGCGTTTGCATGGCCGTGGCCCAGCCCGTGCTCGGATTTCAGGAAGCTGACCAGCTCCATGTGCTTCAGCCCCGGCCGTTGGGCCAGCAGCCCCAGCCAATGCGCCACCGGCTGCCCGTAGGTCTTCTCGATGGACGGAAAGTAGGACGCCGGGCCCTTGGGTTTGCTGTCGGTGCTCATGTGCTGCTCCCTGTTGTTTGGAAAGTACCCATTTGACGAACCGCAGAACCACAAATCGACATCGGCATTTACCGGCCAGCACCGGCAGCACCGGGCATGCATCCACGCGTGGCGCCGATCCATGTGTCGACCAAGGTCGACACCTGCCAAAAGCAGGCCATGCCATTCCGACAGATCGTGGAGCCCTGTCGAGGGCGGGGCTGGGTCCGGCTGTTGAGGTTGAGGTTGCCGGCCCGCGGCCGGCACTACCGCGGGCACCGGGCGCAGCCCGGTCGTATCATCCCCCTCATGCCGCGTGAAAACCTCAACGACCTGCAAGCCTTCATCCACGTCGCCCGCGAAGGCAGCTTCACCAAAGCCGCTGCCCAGCTTGGCGTCTCGCAATCCGCCCTCAGCCACGCCATGCGCGGGCTGGAAGAACGGCTCGGCGTGCGCCTGCTGACCCGCACCACCCGCAGCGTTGCCACCACCGAGGCCGGCGCTCGCCTGCTTGAGACCCTTGCCCCGCGCCTGGCCGAGATCGAAGACGAACTGGCCGCGCTGGCCGAGTACCGCGAGCGGCCCGCAGGCACCATCCGCATCAATGCCACCGGCCACGCCGCCGAGTACCTGGCCTGGCCCAGGCTGGCGCCGCTGCTGCAGCAGTACCCGGACCTGAAGGTCGAGCTGACCACCGATTACGGCCTGGCCGACATCGTCGCCGAGCGCTACGACATCGGCATCCGTCTCGGTGAGCGCCTGGCACGCGATATGGTGGCGCTGCCGATCAGTCCGCCGCTGCGCATGCGCGTGGTGGGGGCACCGTCGTACTTCCGCCAGCACGTGGCGCCGGTGCATCCGCACGATCTGGCCGCGCACAACTGCATCACCCTGCGCTTGCCCACCCATGGCGGCCTGATGCCGTGGGATTTCGGCCAGGATGGCAACGAGCTGAGCATCCGCGTCTCCGGCCAATGGACCTTCAACACCATGGGCATGACGCGGGCTGCGGCGCTGGCCGGCAGCGGACTGGCCTGGCTGCCCGAAGACCAGGTGCAGGCGGCCCTGCAGGAGGGCCGCCTGCAATCAACACTGGATGATTGGTGCCCGCACTTCGACGGCTACTACGCGTATTACCCGTCACGCCGGCATGTCACCGTGGCGATGCGTACGGTGCTTGATGCACTGCGCGGGCCGATGGCGGGGTGAGGCGTGCGGACCAACGGTCCGCACCCACTGCAATCAACCCTTGGCCTGCGCCGCTCGCTGCGCGTTGTAGCGCTCGCCGACGATGGCGATCTCCTGCAGCGTCTGCGCGATGCGTTCCAGCTCGGCGGGAGAAAGCTGCAGGTCGGCGGCGGCAAGGTTCTCTTCCAGACGATGGATCTTGGTCGTGCCCGGAATCGGCACGATCCACGGTGCCTGCGCCAGCAGCCAGGCCAGCGCGACCTGTGCCGGAGTGGCGCCCCGCGCCGCCGCGATCGTGGTGATGCGGTCAACCAGCGCCTGATTGGCGCGACGCGCTTCCACTTCGAAGCGTGGCACGGTGTTGCGGAAATCGTTGTCGGCGAAGGTGGTGTCGGCGTTGATCGCGCCAGTCAGGAAGCCGCGACCCAACGGGCTGAACGGCACAAAGCCGATGCCGAGTTCCCGCAGCGCCGGCAGCAGCTCGCGTTCCGGTTCGCGCCACCACAGCGAATACTCGCTCTGCACTGCAGTCACCGGTTGCACGGCATGGGCGCGACGCACCGTGGCGACGCTGGCTTCGGACAAACCGAAGTGGCGCACCTTGCCCTCGGCTATCAGGTCACGCACGGTGCCGGCCACATCCTCGATCGGCACGTTCGGATCCACGCGGTGCTGGTAGAACAGGTCGATGTAGTCGGTGCGCAGGCGCTTGAGGCTGGCTTCGGCTACCGCACGGATGTTCTCCGGACGACTGTCCAGGCCGGTGTCCACCTGTGCGTCCTTGAAGCCGAACTTGGTGGCGATCACCAGCTTGTCGCGGTGCGGTGCCAGCGCCCTGCCGAGCAGGTCTTCGTTGGTGTACGGTCCGTAGACCTCGGCAGTGTCGAAGAAGGTCACGCCGCGTTCGACTGCGGCGTGCAGCAGAGCGACGCCCTGGCTCTGCTCGACGGCGGGACCGTAGCCGTGGCTCAGGCCCATGCAACCCAAGCCAAGGGCGGAGACTTTCAGGCCGCTGCGGCCGAGTTCACGTGTCTGCATCGTCGTGCTCCAGTAGGGGAGCGATGACGATACGCCTGCAGGGGCGGCGGATTGAACGACCTGGATGGCAGTCGGTCATGACTGGATTTCATGAATCCACTTCACCCGCCACCATCGCCAGGAGCGCCAGCGACAGCAGCGCGCCACCTGTCAGCAGCATGAGGACGTGCCAGACGCCGAAGCGGTCCATGCGCCGCATGTCCACCTTCTCGTCCAGGTGGTAGCGGCGCAGCAGACTGTTGACCGGCAGCAGCGGTACAAAGGTGCACAACGAAAGCAGCGCGCCGCCATGGGGCAGCCGACCGGCGAAATTGAGCAGGAAGAACAGCGCCCCCAGCAGGCCCGGCGCGAAGGCCAGCTGCCGGCGGCGCGACTGCGCGATATCACGCAGATCGCTGAAGCAGAAGAACGCCCAGATCGGTGAGAACAGCGCGCGTGCCCACGGCCACTGGCTGCCGTCGGTTTCGCGCTTGATGGCCCGCCAGTTCTGCCAGAACCAGTACAGCGGATACAGGCCCAGCGTGGCCAGCGACAGCGCGGCGATCTTCATCGTCGGCGGCGAGTAGTACACCGCTTGGGTGGATGCGGCGAAGCTGTCCTGCATGGTCGGCAGCACCGGCGGACGCGCAGGCGTTGCCGCCGGCGCACGATATGGATCGTGCATTTCCATATGCGAACCTCATGTTGTCACGCCGGCAGGGTGCCGGCTCCCCCTGTCCCGCGAGCGCGGTGACCGCGCGACTATCGCAGAGCTGATCGGTCGAGTCGAGCGTGCCCGAGTGCCCCTCTCTTTCAATCGAGCGCGCTTGACTCGACGCAGGCAGGACCGCCGTAGTGATCAACGGACCTCAGAAATCTCCACGCCATCCAGCCCCTGCGACAGGGTGCGCGCGTCGCCGCCCTGGCTGAGCTTGATGCGCAGGCGCACTTCGTTCTGCGAATCGGCGTAGCGCAGCGCGTCCTCGTAGCTGATCTCGCCGGCCTGGTACAGCTCGAACAGGCTCTGGTCGAAGGTCTTCATGCCCAGCTGGACCGACTCCTTCATCAGCTCCTTCAGCTTGTGGATCTCGCCGTCACGGATGTAGTCCTGCACCAGCGGCGTGCCCAGCAGGATCTCCATCGCCACCTTGCGTGAGCGGCCATCCGGCGACGGAATCAACTGCTGCGCGACCACGCCCTTGAGATTCAGCGACAGATCCATCAACAACTGGTTGCGGCGATCTTCCGGGAAGAAGTTGACGATGCGGTCCATCGCCTGGTTGGCGTTGTTGGCGTGCAGCGTGCACAGCACCAGATGGCCGGTTTCGGCGAAGGCGATGGCGTGGTCCATGCCCTCGCGGGTACGCACTTCGCCGATCATGATCACATCCGGCGCCTGGCGCAGGGTGTTCTTCAGCGCGGCTTCCCAGCTGTCGGTATCGATGCCGACTTCGCGCTGGGTGATGATGCAGCCCTCATGCTTGTGCACGAATTCGATCGGATCTTCGATGGTGATGATGTGCCCGGTCGAATTCTGGTTGCGGTAGCCGATCATCGCTGCCAGCGAGGTTGACTTACCGGTACCGGTAGCGCCGACGAACAGGATGATGCCGCGCTTGGTCATCGCCAGCGTCTTGATGATCGGCGGCAGGCTCAGCTCTTCCACGGTGGGAATGCGCGTCTCGATGCGACGCAGCACCATGCCGACCTGGTTGCGCTGGTAGAAGCAGCTGACACGGAAGCGGCCGACGCCGGACAGGCCGATGGCGAAGTTGCATTCGTGGGTCTTTTCGAACTCCTCGCGCTGCGCCGGCGTCATCACGTTCAGCACCAGGTCGCGGCTCTGCTGCGGGGTCAGTGGCGTCTGGGTGATCGGCGAGATCTTGCCGTTGACCTTGATTGCGGGCGGCATGCCGGCGGTGATGAACAGGTCCGAAGCGCGCTGGTGCGCCATCAGCTTGAGGAACGAGGTGAAATCAATGGTGGTGGCGGTGGTGTTCACGGCAGGCTCCAGGAATCGGTCGGTAGGAAACAGCGCGGGGCCGGCGACTTGTTTGCGCCGCGCCCCGCCATTGCCTCGCCTTACTCGAACAGACGCTTGTCCTTGGCGTATTCGCGGGCCTGGTTGCGGGTGATCAGGCTGCGCTTTACCAGGTCCTGCAGGTGCTGGTCCAGGGTCATCATGCCGTACTGCTGGCCGGTCTGGATGGCCGAATACATCTGCGCCACCTTGTCTTCGCGGATCAGGTTGCGGATGGCGGGGGTGCCGACCATGATTTCCCAGGCGGCAGTACGGCCGCCACCGACCTTCTTCAGCAGCGCCTGCGAAATGACCGCGCGCAGCGATTCGGACAACATCGAGCGCACCATCGGCTTTTCGCCGGCCGGGAACACGTCGATGATGCGGTCGATGGTCTTGGCCGCCGAGCTGGTGTGCAGGGTGCCGAACACCAGGTGGCCGGTTTCCGCGGCGGTCAGCGCCAGGCGGATGGTTTCCAGGTCACGCAGTTCGCCGACCAGGATGATGTCCGGGTCCTCACGCAGTGCCGAACGCAGCGCTTCGTTGAAGCCGTGCGTATCGCGGTGCACTTCGCGCTGGTTGATCAGGCACTTCTGCGAGGTGTGCACGAATTCGATCGGATCCTCGACGGTGAGGATATGGCCGTATTCGTTCTTGTTGATGTAGTCGATCATCGCCGCCAGCGTGGTCGACTTGCCCGAACCGGTCGGGCCGGTCACCAGGATCAGGCCCTGCGGCTGCTGGATCACCTCGCGGAACAGCGGCGGGCAGGCCAGGTCTTCCAGGGTCAGCACTTCGGACGGAATGGTACGGAACACCGCACCGGCGCCACGGTTCTGGTTGAATGCATTGACACGGAAGCGCGCCAGCGACGGGATCTCGAAGGAAAAGTCGACTTCGAGGAATTCCTCGTAATCGCGGCGCTGCTTGTCGGACATGATGTCGTACACCAGCGCGTGGACCTGCTTGTGGTCCAGGGCTGGAATGTTGATCCGGCGAACATCGCCGTCCACGCGGATCATCGGCGGCAGGCCT
>Ga0308171_1003704_pt1 | contig 13646 bp, 15 predicted proteins | sample PhyGR1_FD_202135 | JGI IMG/M metagenome (GOLD analysis project Ga0308171, IMG submission 202135) | Phyllosphere microbial communities from UC Gill Tract Community Farm, Albany, California, United States - DLSLSG.R1 | ecosystem: Host-associated > Plants > Phyllosphere > Unclassified | place: USA... | reverse complement strand
GCACGATCTCAACCTCACGCAGCTTGCCGATGATCTCCTCGGGCTTGTGCTTCTTCGAAGGCATTCGTTGTCCCTTCCTTGGTCCAGACTGTCATAGCCAATGGACCACTCAGAAGGGGGCAGCTCAGATGCGATACGATGCAAGCCATACCGGTTAGTGACGAACTCCTTTTGAGCTTTTAGCCACTGCGCTAACCGTTCCTGCTGCTGCAGATGCGTGCCGGAATAGAAAAAGTCTGGGCTGGCCGAAATGTACGCCTCATGTGCGATTACGCCCCCTTGCCGGACTCGGTCTGGGTCTAGGCCGTGCTCTATTAGACGCTTCCTAACCTCGGCAGAAATGTCGGGCGTACCGATGAGAAAGGTCGGTCCCGGAGCTCCATCCACCCCGTGGGCAATCGGCTTCAACCGCCCGTTATGGATTTGGACACGCTGCATATGAGACCAAGATTTGATTGGTCCGTTTTCAAAATCCCAACTGAAAATCGCGTACATCTTCATCGCCTACAACTCCTTGACCAGAAGTGTTGACGATCGTCGCCACACTCTCAAGAGCCATTGCGTCTTGGAGGGGGGCCTTTCCGCATCCGAAAATCCCTAGGGCATTATTCTATATCCCTAGCCTAGTAGGGATTTGCAGCGGCATTGATGGATGAGGAGAAACTAAGGAAAGGAAAAATCAGAAATAGCTGGCATCAAGCCAGCCGCACCCCGGCGCCCCCGCCAACAGATGGCTGGCCAGGTTCGAGGAATGTAACCCCAGCGACCTCGAGACACGCCTTGATACGCCCCACCGTCGCCACCTGCACTGGCTGCTTGCTTTCAAACCGCTTGATCGTCGCAATCCCAACGCCTGCGGCATCTGCAACTTGTTGGGCGCTCCAGCCCAGTAAGGATCGAGCAGCTCGGCACTGATCAGGCGCTATCATACTGATACCATTAGCATCAAATAGTGCTTGATTACCACCCCGCCCACTGATACTTATGGTATCAGAAACGGCCGAACGAAGAGATTGCACCCTCTTGGTTCGGCCTGACCACAACCGATCTATTGAGGAGATCGACTATGGCTACTGCCGCGCATAGCATCCTTGCGCCTGCCGTCCAGACGGCGGACTGCATCAACGCCCCTAACCCTGCGAATGACACCGCCCCCTGCTGGACGACCGACCGGCGCGCTCGTGCGATCCTGGCGACCGTTGCTGCGCATCCGCCCCATGGCGAATGGCACCGCCCGCGCTTCGGCAACACTGTCGATGAATATTGGACCTATGCCGGCTATCGCTTCGACTGCCTGACGGCGATCCGGGACGCGTACGGCCAGAAGGCGCTCGAGCATTACCACGCCACTGGCAATTTCGCGGTGTTCGGCGCCTATTGCGACGCCCCCAACGTCAACGATGCGATCGAAGCGGCTCGCGAAGCCGGGCGGGAGGCCTGAACGATGGCCAGCTATGCAATTTCCGCCACCGTGACCGACCCCGTCACGGCCATTGCCGACATGTCGCTCGCGATCGAGCGCGTCATCGTCACGATGGATAACGCCAACAGCGGCCTCATGGAGCAGGTGGTCGGGCGGCTGAATGACCCAGCGTCACCCATGCATCATGCTGCCTTCAGCGCGTGGTGCACGCACCAGATCGCCTCCGAGAAGCTGGTCGAGATCAGCACGGTCCTTGATGAGGTGGAAGGCAGGCTGTCGACCCCGCCGGACAAATCGCAGGCACAGGAAGCCGAGCATGCCGAATGGCATCGCGCGCACGCTGCTTGGACTGAGGCGCACGCAACCGTTCGACGATACAATGCGACGCCGGGCGGCGTCCCAGGCGAGACGATGAACGCGGCCGTCCGGATCGAGCGTGAGACCGTCTATCAACTCGCTGCCGCGCCAGCGCCAAACCGCGCCGCCGTGGGCATCAAGATCAACGCCTTGCTCGACTATCTCCAAGACTGCGCGATCGACGAGGCCGCATTGCGGACGATCGCAGCTGACGCACTGCGGGCGGAGGGCTGAACCATGACCACCGAAACCACCCGTCGCGCCCTGTTCGGGGGCGCTGGCCTCGTCGCGCTTGCCGCCGCCGTCCCGGTTGTCGCTGGCGACCGGCATGGCCTGCCTCAAAATGACAAGACCGCAATGCCTGCGGTGAACCCCCGCCTGCTCCGTCTCATCGCCTTGCGGGACCGTGTCGAAGCCGAATGCGACCGCTTCGACGAGGAAGTGGAAATGCCCGCGCGCAGGGCCTGCACGGCAGAAAAGACCGCACTTCCGGTCGAGGAAGTCCCGCCCCATCGCGAGGTGGCCACGACCTATATAAACCTGTTCGGCGAAACCGTCCGATTGAGCACGGCACGGGTCGGCTCGGTTGCATCTGCCCGGCAGATGGTGCGCGATCCCAAGCCCAGCGACATGGACTATCCTGAATGGCGTCAGGCGCGTCTGGAACTCGTTGCCCTTGCCGATGAGCGTGATGCCATCATCGCGGCCCAGACCGCGCGCCGGGAGGCCCGCGAAGCCGAGATCGTCGCGCGTCATCAGGTCGCTCGCCTTGCTGCTCGGTCGTCGACGCTTGCCGATCGATCCTATGCCCTGCGCAGCGCGGCCATAGCGATGCCCGCCACCAGCATGGCCGACATCCTGACCAAGCTCGAATTCGTTGATCGGGTCGGATGCGAGGGCGACCCGGACTTTGTGCTGGCGTCCATCACGGCGGATGTCCGCCGCCTGACCGGGGAGGCATGACGATGGCCCGCATAGCCCGTCGCGACAATGTCAGCGCAATCCGCCCTGGTCTGCAGATCCCGCCCCAACGCGAGGAAGACATTACCTGCTCCATCTACGCTCGGCTCGCGGCGTCTTACATGGAGAATGCCTATCAGCTCGCCCAAACCGAGCCGAACAGCAAGGATCATCAAACGGCCTTGCACATGGCAAGGATCGCCGAGCAACTGCCCCGTAACAACCTTCGCGTAATCGTCACACCGACGACGCCTCGGGAGGAATGGTTCGCTGAGGCATGGCGGAAGGTCCGGATTGCCCAGGCCGCGTGTGACCTGATCGAGAGTCAGCATAACCTTGCCTTGCACCTCGACCGCTTCGACGAAGGCGGCCGCGCCAAGCTGCTCAGTGCCGAGCGTTCCGAGAAGCGGGAGGCGCTTGACCTGGCCATTCTTGACGCGCTGCGCACGCCTGTAACCCGCAAGGGTGACATCGCGCGCAAGCAGGCGATGGTCGGCAAGCGTGAATGGGCGACGAAATATCGCCCTGAGTGGCAGACGATCATTGACGAGGAACTAGCCCGTTTCCCGGCGCGCTCGCCTCGTAAGCAGGGGGGACGCTGATATGGCCACCCTCCCCCACCCCACGTCCTTCAACCCCACCGCCTGGCTACACGCCCTCGTCCAGATCGGCGGCGGCTATGCGCTGACGTCCGACCGAAAGCTCTGGCTCGTCATCCAGGACTGCCCGTCGGATGACCTGACGCCGCTGATGGCACAGATCGTCGGGCATCCTGACCGGGCGGAAGCGGTGCGTCAGACCATCGAGCAGCGTCACTATGGGGAGGCGGCATGATGGGACACGCCGCCGTCACCCCACCGCCCAGCGCCAACCGTGCGATGCCCTGGCGCCGATCGCGCCGCCGTCCTTGGCATCGGCTGGATCGGATCGCATCGCCGCATGCCGTGCTGGCCACCATCCCTTCCCTGCCCCGTGCCGAACTGGCGCGGATCACCGAACGGCTGATCGACCGCATGAACGAGATCGACGGCGATACGGACCTCGAGCCCGAGGATCTGGAGGAAGACGACCCCACGGAGGCGGATGACGTTCACTCCTGAGCCGGTCACGCCGCCGGTTCCTTCCCGGCGCATGGAACACAGGCCCGTCGCTCGCGATCGTCGAGCGGCGGGTTCTCCACGTGTGCATCGTTTCCGTGATAGCCTGGCGTTGTCCGAAAGCTTCGTGGACGCGGAGTGGTGGCTCCCCCTGTACCGACGGGCGTTCCCTACGATGGTGTCAGCGGTGGCTGTCCGTGAAGACGGATGGGCGCAGCGGGGTGGGATAGACCGCCTGCTCACCCTGTCCTGCGGGCGGACATACACGGTCGACGAGAAGGTGCGGATGCACGACTGGCCCGACGTCCTGCTGGAGCGCTGGTCGGATGAAGCGCGCCGGGTGCCTGGGTGGATTCAGAAGCCCTTGGCGGCGGACTTCATCGGGTACGCCTATGCCCCGGCCGGGATGTGTCTGCTGCTGCCTGTCGTGCCGCTCCAGCGCGCCTGGCGGCAGCATGGCCGTAAGTGGATCAACCTCTACGGGACGCGGTCAGCGCAGAACCCCGATTATGTCTCCGTCGGGGTGCCGGTGCCGCGTCCCGTGCTGATGCAGGCGATCGTTGAGGCGATGATGATCTAATATCACCCCCTATTACGCATCAAAGGCGAACTTCTGAAAATGGCACGGTTGACGTGCATTCCAGTCGTTATTCCGCCCCACCATACTCGCCGCACCAGCCCTACAATTCTACTGCCGTGAAGGCAGGATAGTGCCGATAGTATCTTTCAAAGTTGGCGATAAAACCAGGCATCTCGGCGGCTGCCTCAAAATCAAACCCTAGCGAGGCAGACAACGCAGCTGCGCCTCGTGACGCTTCGCGTTCGAGATAAAGACGTTCTCGCGCGGTAAGATCCGGAACTGCTAGAAAATTGACATCGGCCCAGCTTGAAGAGGCGAACGGCCAATGCGCCAAGCCAATCTTCTGCCGGAGGGAAGCCCGATCGGTCAAATTCGTGATTGCGCCGGTGATCGTCATCATCTGCTGGCCATCGGCATAACGGATGATCGACAGAGGTTCGAACTTCAGCTTACCTCTTACCACCTCGTCAGCAGCTTTTCCAAAGCAGCGAGCAAGCGCGACACATATACCATGTTCATCGAGATCGGTCTGCTTGATGTCTGTAGGCAGGTAACGAACAAGCTTCCGCTTTAGGGTCTCCATGGCCTTTGCCTGCCGTTCCGGTACCGGGACGGGTTTATATGGCGTGCTAGGACCGCCCCACCAATTCCAATTGGCATTTACAGTTACCCGAACGATGTCATCTGTGGCCAACTGGGATAGAAGACTTGCGAAGTCTGCTACCTGCTGCCCTATATCCTTCGGGTCTGTATAATCGAGCCAAACTATGTATCCGCCCGCATCATTAATACCGGCTTTTTCGACATTGGTAACAATGTCAGATGTCATAGCCGTAGCCGTGGACTCAACACATTTCGTGTTAGCAGTAGGCCGATTGAATTCCTGACGCCCCACAACGTTGACATCCATGTCGAATGCAAGAAGCCGCTGCAAACCCAATGTCCGATGGACCAACTTCTGGTCTTCCATCGCGAACGCCGCCATACTGACATAGACATGCTCATCGAGATCGCGCCACCGCTCGTAGCGATTAAGCAGATCCATAAAAAGGCGTCGGTCCACAGCCTTATGTGGGCGCAGTCGATAAGGAAGTGTGGAGCCACTCATTCGGCTGCCTCTGCCAAGCGAGCGTACTCAAGATTGAAGGCATGCTCCCCTACCTTTGACGCCTTTACGGTGCGATCTTGGAAATAAATGTCCGCAAGAAAGGCGACCTTTTCCTTTGGGGCAGCAAAGCTAATCCGGTCGTCCGTTCTGATAGATGCTGGAACTGGTAGATTCGGAACCGATCTTGCGACGCTAGGCATACCATGGACTGGCCTTAGCGGAGGAGCATCTGCCTGGAGAGAATCAAGCTCTCTGTATTCCGCACCCAGATACAACTGCTCAAGGCTTTCGGGAAATTTTTTCCATTTGTTTGTAAAGCTAGCAAGTCCCTTAGTAGCTTCCCGCATAAGGTCTTTTGCTTTCGAGTATATGTCCGAGCCTGCGTCAACACCGCGTTTTGTGGTCGTAAGAGGGAGAAGGCCAGGGTTAGCCGACCTCATTAGCACGATACCTGTGATAGCGATAAATTGACCGTGAAAATTAGGTACGCCGTACTCGCCCCAGCCAGTCAACCGGCCTCGATCCTTCCAGATTACAACGCGATCATTGCATGCCACAGTCCAACCCGCATCGTCGGCGCTTCCGCTAGTTTCTTGTGCCTGATCTTGCTCTTCCTCGTCAGGTAGCTCGCGATAAAGACCAGCATAAACCTCGATCTCGACGCCATCGATCTCCCCCCGATAAATGTAGGGAGCCAACTTCGGCCCATCGGCACCATCTTGGGTAGCAAGCAATCGAAACCGCTCAGGCCTCACCTCTGGCGCATTTCCGCTATCGTCCGTTTCGAAGTCAGCGGATACGGAAACCGAAAACCCTTTGTTGATGATGATGGAATATTGCCGCGCGATGGCATCCACCATATCTTGGACGAAGCCTTCCCGTTCAAACTCAGATTTTACGTTTAGATACAAGTCTCGCACCTCGACCGAGGTGCCATGGCCGTCAAATTGTTCAGGGGGCAGAATTTCCATCGGCAATGGATCCCAGCCATCTCTATTGAGCCACCCACGATCAATTACGACCTCGAAGGGCACATCGGAAAACGACCTAACCCTCGCACTTTCGCCGAACTTGAAAATAGCGCGCTTCATTCCGATGCCATACATCCCGACTGTCGCTACCGCATCTGCGCCTTGAATCGGGTCAGGATTGCCTACCGCAAAGGCCTTGTTAACGGCGGTATCATACGGAATGCCGCCACAGTTATCGGTGATCCGGAAACCATCACCGCATATGACGATAGATGCACGATACCCGGCATATGGACGAGGCGCCCCCAGATCGGGCGAGGCAGAACGAAGTATACCATCCACGCAATTATCCAAAAGATCCAAAATGGCGTCTTTTAGATCGATGTCGCGTACCAGCATGTTGACGAAGAAGCGCTTACTGGGAAGCGCTTTGGCCTCAACGATCTCTCCAACCTCGGCCACTCGTCATTCTCCCCTAGGCAATCAGGCATATCTGCCGCTATTCTACGCCACCTGCAAGGTCGCGTTTCATTTTCCTCAGCTTGCCCTCCAGAGCCTCGAGATTACGTGTCTCACATTCCCAAACTGTAAAAGTTTGCCAGCCAAGGTCGCGCAGCGCCGCCTCGTTTCGTGCATCACGCGCAACGTTCGAATCGAACTTAGCCTCCCAGAATTCTGTCCGGGTTTTCGGCGTGCTGGCCAGCCGACAGTCAGGATGTCGATGCCAAAAGCAACCATGAACAAAGATGGCAAGCTTATGCCGAGGCAAAACTAGGTCAGGCCGACCTGGCAAATCTCCCCGGTGTAGACGGAAGCGCAGGCCGAGGGCATGCACCAGCCGCCTGACAATCAATTCGGGTTTAGTATTTTTTCCCCGAACCCGCGACATAAGCCACGAACGGCGCTCGGGGGTTAAACCGTCTACCATCTTAAATAGCGGTGACGCGCTCTCCCATAGAGCCTGGCACACGGCTCATTGGAGGCCGCATGCTGGACACTGATGGGCGCAGCAGTCGCTGCTTAACGGCCCCTAATACCGCAGCCCCGACTATCGGCGAGACACTGTTCCCTATCATGCGGAAGCTGTGCCAGATCGTCGGATGAAAGCGATGATCGTCAGGAAAACCTTGGATCCGCGCAGCCTCGCGGACGGTTATTACTCGATCTTCGTCGGGATGTATCGGTCGAACAGATTGGAAGCTACCCCGGTCCGCCCCCGTCCCTGCACGGAGGGTAGGACATTGGCCAAGCCATGCCAAACGGGGATGTCGCCCCACCTTGTCAAACCCACCTTGAGGTATTGCCGCAAAACGTTGCACCACCGCCTCAGCGTGCACCGTTGACCGATGTCCCGTAAATATGCCCCCACGCCGCAGTCGCCTAGCATAGGCGCCTGGATTGAATGGCCGCGTGGTACGCCAGCAATCAAAACCCTCATCATCGCTGACGAAACGAGCTCCCACCAAATCTGCGATAGCGTCCTCCACTGTCGCAGCAGGCTTGAATGCTTGCTCTATGTCTGACCGCTGCAATGGACGACGAAGGTCTTTCCGAATACCAATGACAAATAGTCGGGGCCTAGTTGTCGCAGCGCCGAAAGAAGTAGCATCCCATACGATAGGCCCAAGGACATCGTAATCGTCCTCAACCAACTCCAACGACCGATCAAGGATAGGACGGGCATTGGGATAGCCAAGCCCTCGTACATTCTCCATCACAAAAAATTTAGGTTTGATACCAGCAACAAGCCGAAAATAGTGACGCAGAAGATCTCGACGGGGATCGTCGACCTTCTTCAAACCCATCTCGCTAAAGCCTTGGCAGGGAGGCCCGCCTATTATTCCGTCTACCTTTCCTCCTGCGTCTCGCAATACGCGCTCGGAGCTTAGCCAAGCGATATTTCGAAGCTGGAGCCTTGTCCCTGGGAAATTGTGCTCAAAAGACGAAGTGAGAATCGGATCGCGGTCATATGCCACAGGCACATCAAAGCCGACGGCATGCGCACCGGCAGAGAACCCTCCTGCCCCGCAAAAGAGGTCGACAATGCTCATGCTCTGGTCCGTCATTCTACGAGCCTAGCACGACAAAACGGGAATGACGATCGCCAATCCTATCAAAATCCCGGTTCAGGGTTCGCGCTACCTCGAGGAAGGGTGCGCACCGAAGCGCGTCCAGATGGCACTCCGTGATTACCCCGTGATTGCTATGACCATAGAAGTCCACCGGTAACGAAGCCAATTCGCTAGGAAAACTCGGCTTCTTGGGCGATAACAACCTTAAAATGTGGTATTTCCGGTATATCCGCCAGTGACGGCGGCGCGCGCCTGATGGCCCTGGGCGGTCAGGCGCGCAGTTGGGCGATCATCGGCGTGGTCGGTGCCGGGTCGTGCGAGACCGTCAGCGGCCCAAGGTCGCGCCGGGCGATCTCGGCGAGGATGACGGTGCGGTCGCCGCGCTCCGGCGCGACCGCGATGGTGGCCAGCGCGGTCAGCAGGGTCGCATCGTCCATATATTCGATCAGATCCGGGTCGAACATCGGGTCCATCGCATCCTCCCATCCTGGATTATTATCGGAGATAACAAGCGGATCGCGTTGCGGTTGCCTCGTCGCATGCCGCCGTTACGGGTTCGCCGATCGGGACTGGCACGACGGGGGCGTGGCGCTATAGAGCCGGGCGCGGATATGATGGTGGAAAGCCTGAACCTTGGTCGATGACAGCTGGGGCGTGTCCCCACCGCGCGGCGGATTGCGCGTGCGCACGAACGACAGTCTGGAGGAACGGGCGGCCGCCCGTGCGAAGGCGCGCGAAGCCCGGGCGGGCGAGCGGGCCGCGATCATGGCCGACCGGATGGAGGCCCGCATGGCCAATCGCGTGCGCGACACGGCCGCGCGCGAGGCCGAGCGGACCGCCCGGCGCGAACAGGAAATGGCCGCCGCCGCGCGCGATCCGCATGCCGCCGCCGCCAAGCGCCACCGCACCTCGGGTCGCAAGGACGTGGTGCGCGAGCAACGCGACACGCGCGGCTATGCCACGCTGGTCGATGAGGGGCGGATCCGCGAACTGGCCAAGCGGGGCGCGTCGCTGGGCGGACTGGCTGCGGCGTTCGGGATCGAACAGGATGAAATCCGGCGAATCCTGGAAACGGAGCCCGAGGCCGATCCGGCCTAACGCCTCGCTTACCAAATTGCGCTAGGGGTGCCCGCCTGATGTCCGAAGTCGCCGCCCCGCCCCGCCCGCCCCGCCCCGCCTCGGCGGTCGGACACGGCGTGGGGCTGGCGGGGCTGGCCGGGTCGCTGGCCTGGCTCGGCTTTGCCTATTCCCGTCATCTCGACGGGCCCTATGCCGCGCTGACCCATCTGGTCGCCGTGGCGGTCCCGATGATCCTGTGGTCGCTGCTGGTCGATCGGGTGCATCGCAACCCCTCGACCGGGATCGACTGGGCCAATCCGCGCAAGCCCCGCGAGACGCTGGACATCAGCCTGACCAAGCTGGCCGGTTTCTGGGCGACCTTTGCGGGTATCGCGCTGATCTACATGACGTTCCGCTTCTATTGGCAGGGCAGCTTCGCCTTTGCCATGTGGTGCCTGGGATGGCTGGCGCCCGTGCTGTTCCTGGGGTCGATCCCCTATGTCCTGTGGCTCGACCGCCGGCTGGTCGAGCCCAGGGACGGCGCGTGGAGCCTGGGGGCCTGGCTGACCGGGCAGAAGGGCGTCGAGCCGCAGGCAATCCATGCGCATCTGCGCGCCTGGGGGGTGAAGACCTTTTTCCTGGCCTTCATGCTGGGGGTGGTGCCGGGGGGATTTGCCGCCTTTGTCGACGGCGATCTGCCGACCCTGATGCGCGATCCGGTGGCGCTGGCCAACTGGTTGATCACGCTGATGTTCCTGATCGACGTGGCCTTTGCGACGGTCGGCTATATGCTGACCATGCGACCGCTCGATGCGCATATCCGCTCGGCCAATCCCTATGCGGCGGCGTGGATGGCGGCGCTGATCTGCTACCCGCCGACGATCCTGATGACCGATGGCGGACCGCTCGACTATCGCCCCGGCACCGCGCCGTGGAGCCATTGGTTCGCCGGGCATCCGGTGGTGCTGGCCGCGATCGGCGCGGTGCTGGTGGCGCTGACCGCCATCTATGCCTGGGCGACGGTGGCGTTCGGGCTTCGCTTCTCCAACCTGACGCACCGGGGCATCCTGACCCATGGCCCCTATGCGGTGTCGCGGCATCCGGCCTATCTGTCGAAGAACATCTTCTGGTGGATCGCGACCGTGCCCGTCCTGTCGACCGGAAGCTGGGGCGATGCGATGCGCAGCACGCTGCTGCTCGGCGCGGTCAGCGGGGTCTATTACTGGCGCGCGAAGACCGAGGAGCGCCATCTGTCGGCCGATCCGGTGTATCGGGATTATGACGACTGGATGGCGCGGTACGGACTGGTGCCGCGCTTCTTTCGGTGGGTTTCGGGGCGGGGTTGAGCCCTTGGCCTTCGACTTCGCTCAGGCTGAACGGAGGTTTTCCCCTATGATCCGTTCAGGCTGAGCGAAGTCGAAGCCCAGGCGACTCCCTCAGAAACTCGCCTCGCCATAGACCCGCGAGATGTCCCCGCCCCATTCGCCATGATAGCGATCGAGCAGCACCTGCGCGGGCACCTTGCCCGAGCGGACGATCTCGCGCAGCGGGTCGAGGAAGCCGGTCTCGTTATCCCCCGCCCCGTTCAGCCGCCCACGCGCCGCCAGCCCGGCATGGGCGATGTCGAGCACTTCGCCCGCAATGTCGCGCAGCCGCCCGCCGCCCGGCAGCGGGGCATCCAGCGCCAGCTCGGGCACTGCGTCGCGCAGCGCCTGCCGCTCGTCCAGCGACCAGCCCTTGACCAGATCCCAGGCGGCATCGAGCGCCGCATCGTCGTACAGCAATCCGACCCACAGCGCGGGCAGCGCGCAGATGCGGTTCCAGGGACCGCCATCGGCACCGCGCATCTCGAGGAAGGTCTTCAGCCGCACCTCGGGGAAGGCGGTCGACAGATGGTCGTTCCAGTCGTCGATCGTCGGCCGCTCGCCCGGCAGGACCGACAGCTCGCCCTTCAGGAAGTCGCGGAAGGACAGCCCGGCCGCGTCGATATATTTTCCGTCGCGGTAGACGAAGTACATCGGCACATCGAGCGCATAGTCGGCATAACGCTCATAGCCGAACCCGTCCTCGAACACGAAGGGCAGCATGCCGGTGCGCGCGGGGTCGGTGTCCGACCAGATATGGCTGCGGAAGGACAGCTTGCCGTTGGGCTTGCCTTCCGTGAAGGGCGAGTTGGCGAACAGCGCGGTCGCCAGCGGCTGCAACGCCAGCCCGACGCGGAACTTCTTCACCATGTCGGCCTCGGACGCGTAATCCAGGTTCACCTGGATGGTCGAGGTCCGCAGCATCATGTCCAGCCCGAGCGAGCCGACGCGCGGCATGTGGCGCAGCATGATCGCATAGCGCCCCTTGGGCATGATCGGCAGCTCGGCGCGGGTCTTGTCCGGCCACATGCCCAGACCCAGAAAGCCCAGGCCCAGCGTGTCGCCCGCCGCCTTCACCTGTTGCAGGTGGCGGCCCGTCTCGGCACAGGTCTGGTGCAGATTGTCGAGCGGCGCGCCCGACAGCTCGAACTGCCCGGCGGGCTCCAGGCTGATCGAGCCGTCCGCGCCGGTCAGCGCGATGACGTTGCCGCCCTCCAGGACCGGCGCCCAGCCATATTGTTCGAGCTGCCCCAGCAGCGCGCGGATGCCCGACGCCTCGTCATAGGAGGGGGCATGATGATCGCCCAGCGCATAGACGAACTTCTCGTGCTCGGTGCCGATCCGCCAGCGGTCGCTCGGCTTCTCGCCGCGGGCAAAGCTTGCGATCAGCTGATCGCGCGACTCGATGATGGCGCCCTTGGCGGTGCTCGCGGTCTTGGTGCTCATGAACCGCGCCTTACGCGGGCGCGCGCGGAGACGCCATAGGCTGAATCAACGCCAGTCGCCCGACGCCGCCATCCAGAGGGACACCGCCGCCGCCGCCGCCGTGTCGGCGCGCAGGATACGCGGCCCCAGGCCGATGCCGATCGCGCCCGGATGCGCGCGGATCGCCGCGCGCTCCTCGGCGTCGAAGCCGCCCTCCGGCCCGATCAGGATCGCCGCCGGGCCGTCATGCGCGCGCATCGCCTCCAGCGCGGGCACGCCGCCCGTCTCGTCGGCGAAGAACAGCGCGCGGCCTTCGGGCCAGTCGCGCAGCAGCGCGGGCAGCTTCACCGGCTCGGCGACTTGGGGAAGCGCGGTGCGGCCGCATTGCTCGGCCGCCTCGATCATATGCGCGCGCAGCCGCTCGGTATTGGGCTTGTCGACCACGGTGCGGCGGGTGACGACGGGGACCAGCCGCGCTACGCCCAGCTCGCACGCCTTTTCGGCCAGCCAGTCGACCCGCCCCTTCTTCAGCGGCGCGGCGCAGAGCCACAGATCGGGCACCGCCTCGCGCGCGCGCAGCATCTCGGTCACGTCGAGCGTCAGGTCGCGCTTGGCGACCGAGGTCGCGACGCCCAGCCATTCGCCGGTCCGGTCGTCGAACAGCTTGACCGGATCGCCGACCTTGGTGCGCATCACCGAGACCAGATAATGCGCGGCGGGTCCGTCGATGCGGATCGGCCCCTCGGCCAGCATCTGGTCGACGAACAGGCGGGGCGTGGATTGCGGCGGCCAGGCGGGAGTAGCGGGCATGGGGTCCGCTTACACGGCTCGCGCGCGGCTTGCCACTTTTGCGGTTTCGGGTGTTTCTTCATGCCAAGGAGGCACGAATGGGCAAGCATTACCAAGAAGAACTCGAAGCGCTGCAACTGGCGCTGGTCCGCACCCAGATGGCGATGATGGGCTCCGACGCCCAATCGGACGAGCGTGTCGTCATCGTGCTGGAGGGCCGCGACGGCGCGGGCAAGGACGGGACGATCAAGCGGATCACCGAACATCTCTCGGTCCGCGCGACCCGCGTCGTCGCGCTGCCCAAGCCGTCCGACCGCGAACGCACCCAATGGTATTTCCAGCGCTATGTCGCGCATCTGCCCGCGGCGGGCGAGATCGTGATCTTCAACCGCAGCTGGTACAACCGCGCCGGCGTCGAGGTCGTGATGGGCTTTTCCACCG
>Ga0308171_1003703_pt1 | contig 13648 bp, 8 predicted proteins | sample PhyGR1_FD_202135 | JGI IMG/M metagenome (GOLD analysis project Ga0308171, IMG submission 202135) | Phyllosphere microbial communities from UC Gill Tract Community Farm, Albany, California, United States - DLSLSG.R1 | ecosystem: Host-associated > Plants > Phyllosphere > Unclassified | place: USA... | reverse complement strand
ACGTGAAGACGGAGAACGGGAAAGCCACAGCCGCCCCAGGGCGGCGTCTCTCGAAAACGCGATCGGCACGGTGAGCAGCCAAGATCGGCCACACCACGATCAGTGGCTCAGCCGCTACAAAGACCCAGAATCCGCCGTTGACACCGACTTGAACGCTACCCGAAACTTGCCGCTGGTTCAGGTGTTAGCGAACGGCTTGGACTGGGCCGTTTGCTGACTGGCGGCTACTGGATGATCTGATGCACGAAGCGGTCGTTAGCATCAGAAAGACGCGAAGCACCAAGGCCAGTCACGACAGTTTAGGCTGAAACCAATTTCTCGAACTTCGACATTCGGTCATCGATAGCGGCTGGCGGCTTCACCGAGATTACGAAAGTGCGCTATCTAGAGGGGCCGCCCCCGTACATTTCGAAGCCATCACTTTCGTTCCGCCTTCGTTCCATGTACACATAGGCGTGAAAGGAGCGATCGCGTGGGTGGCCAAGACGATGAGGCACATCTTGCAGCCATAGAGGCAATGCTGTCAGCGGAGGGCATGGCCGAGGCGGCGGAACTGCTGCGCGAAGCAGATTGCGAGGTGACCGAGACGGGATACGACAACTGGAACGGCGGAACGCCGATTTACACCTTGTTCCTGTCGATCGACCCTGCCCATTATGGTCGCCTTGGCGCAAAGCGAGTGACGCTCGAGGAACAGATCACCGCGCGTGCAAAGGCGGTGTACGAGCGCGATGACTCGATGTGGTTCAACGCGTCGATCCGGCCCCGCATCCAGCAGCGGCCCGAATGGCGAGCAGCCCCGGCCAATGTGTCGCGACGCGCACGCAGGAACATCATCGACGGCCTCAAGGTCGACGGTATCGCGTGGATGGGCTCGCTCGATGATGTCGAGTTCCTCCAGCGCTTATGGGATCTCGAGGCGCTTCCCTCGCACGACTCGCGCTACAAGGATGCGGCCGGCGATATCTGGCAACATCGCTGGAACAACAATGACTGGGACGATGACTGGGTTTTCGAGGACAAGCGCTTCGACCTGATCGACGGTCCGGCCGATCGGTTTCTCGCCTTCCTTGCCGAGACGGTCCATCCGGTCGTCCGCCCCGACCGCAACCAGGCGCTCGATATGGTGCGCAACTTCAACGACCAGCTGCGGCCCGAGGGCTGGATGCTGATCGAGATCGAAAAGATCGCAGGGCGGCCGCGTTTCGTGGCCCAGGCGATCGGCGAGATGGGCGGCCGGTCGGTCATGCGCGCGCGAACCGTTGCCGATGCCCTCGACGCGGCATGGATGCAGCGCGAGATCGCGCGGCTCGAAAATGCCGTCGACCGTGACCCGGCGCTCGCGATCGGCACGGCGAAGGAACTGGTCGAAAGCTGTTGCAAGTCGGTGCTGACCAAGCGCGGCATCAGCTATCCACACAGCGCCGATCTGCCTGCGCTCACCAAATTGGTGGCGAAGGAACTTGGGCTGGTTCCAGATGATATCACGGATGCTGCCAAGGGCGCGGACACGATCAGGCTTATCCTGCGCAACTTGTCGGCGCTCACACAATATCTCGCCGAGCTGCGCGGACTTTATGGGTCGGGCCATGGCCGCGACGGTCAGCATCGCGGCTTGCAGCCGCGCCACGCACGGCTTGCGGTCGGGGCCGCGGTCGCGTTCATCGACTTCGTCACCGAGACCTATCGTGAACGCCAGTTCCGCGATGAGGCCGCCCGCGCCTCCCAGGCGAGCGCACAACCGGTGATGCCGACGGCAGCCAAGGCAGGCTGAACAGCCCATGCGCATGCCGCCGCGATCGGCATGCAATATTGCAATTCACGCCAGATCACGCTATGTGGAGGGCACGAGTTTCCCACCGGAAGTGGGACAATCGCGCAATTAGGAGTCTGGTTCTTTCATATCGTTGTTCATGGCATCCTCCACGTCATTCTTGACTATGTTGTTAGCAAAGGGAGACTGCCCATGAAGAAGATCACTGATGTTTCCACGAAGATGTTCTGCCGAGTTACGGCCCATTTGAAGAAGCTCGCGCTTCCCCTGTTGGTCACTGCGATTGTCACAATATGAAGGCCCGCGGCATCTGGCGGGCCTTTTCAGTTGTGCGGCCAGCCAAGCGCTGCCGCTGACCGCCACCGATCAGACACCGCAGCATTTCTTGTATTTTCGTCCGCTCCCGCAAAAGCACGGATCATTGCGACCGAGCGTGCGGCGCGCTTTCGCTCGCTGGAATCCGTCGAGCGTCCGCGGAAAAGGCATGCGCGCACTGGCGGCGGGCAGCTCGCGGGCGAGCTCGGCGCGTAGCGGATCATAGGCCCAGGGAAAGCTCAGGACGAAGCCGACGAGCGGCAGGCCGTCCGCTGGATCGACAAACAATCCGAACCAGCGGTCCGCCTTACAGGCGTATTTGCGGGCCTCGACATGAGCCTCCAGGCGCTCCTCAGCCTCGCGGCGCCGCGCAAAGCTGGTGTGGACCGACAGTCCTTCCCCGCCCATCGCGAGACTGAAATCATGCTGGCGCATATCGCGCCGCGATTGGGCGGTGATGAGACCGACGCCCTCATTATAAGCGCTGATCGAGGCGCCGCTGGCCTCGAGCATGTAGATCGCCAGGTCGACCAGCGGCGGTTCGGGGCGTTCCTCGATGCGCATGAGCATTCCATCGAATGGCGTGCCCGCAAAGGCGGTCAGCGGTCCTTTGGGCGTTTTCTCGCCGGCGATACCGCGTCGCCGTGCGAGCATGGCGATCTCAAGCAAGCCGGTGATATTGTCGTCGAGCATCATCCCGCCGAACCTGTCATCGACCCAGAGATTTTGACGGACATGGCAGGCGAGCAGCACTAGCTCGTGCGAGTAGATCAACCGTTCGCCGAACCGGTCGCGCAGCTCGCAATAACCGATGAACCGTACCGGGCGGTCGAGCAGCTCTGCGATCGCGTCGAGCGCGAAGATGTCGGTGACAATGGGCTGTGCGACCTTGTCGACCTCGCGCTTCTGAAGAAAGCGGTCGGTCTGGAAGACCAGTGACGGATAATGGTCGGCGACAAGGCAGATCGGATAGATTTTCTGCGGAGAGTGCCTGAGCGTGACGGCGCTGCCATCGGCGCGGGTGATCAGGATCGTCGGGTCGAACAGCGCTCTGGCGCAGAGCTGGGCCTGATCATAGGCGTCCTGAACCGCCCCCTTGAAGTCCGCCCTGAGGCTCAGTTCATTGCCACGGCGCGCCTCGATCGTCAGGCGTTTCGACTTGGCCTGGACGAGCAGCAGCCGACCGCCGAACTCGACCAAAATATCGATCTCGCCGATCCGCTCGCCCTTGGCGCGATCGAGATTGAGGCCGCGATGAACATTGGCGGCACCGAACACGTCGACCAGCCGCTGATGGGTGAAGGCTTCGGTGAAATCGCCGCGATGAGTAGCCGCGGTGGCCCGATAGGCCTTGTCGGCGTACATCCAGTACATCGGCGTCTCGTAGAGCGCCTCGACCGGCGCATAATGCTGCAGGATGGCGTAGCGATCGTCGCCAAGCGCGATCAGCGGCGTCGAGACCGCGCGGTTATAGTCGTTGAGCGCGACGAACTCGCCATTCTCGCCAAGCGAAACCGAGAACGCGTCGAGGACCGCCGCGGCGCACGCGTCGTCGAGGCCACTGCGGTCCATCAGGTCTGCCTTGGTCACGATGAAGCCCTGGAGCAGCGACCAGCTCGCCGGATCGTTCGGATCGGCCGCGCGCCAGAGCGTCGTGACCTGCTCGTCGGTCAAGGCCAGGCATGCATCGACGAGGGCGGCGGCATCCTCGATCGTGAAACCGCGATGGGACGCGAGCCAGCTATTGTCGGCGCCATATTTCTGGATGGCGAAATCGCGATACTGAAAATTGAAGGCGGACTCGCCGCCATAGAAGATCGGCTCGCGCAGCGTTTCAGGCTGTTCGCGCGCGGCGAGGAAATTCCCCAGCCCGTCGCCGAACATCGCCCAGCTCATCCGGCGATGTAGTTCCTCAAGCAGCGCTTCTACCCGGGCAACGAGTGCGGCCGGATCTTCCGGCTCGCACGCGAACACCTCTGGCCCGGCCTGGATCATATAGCCGATCAGGGTCGCGACCTCGGTGCGGATCAGCCGCTTGAAGCCGAAGAGATGCGCCATGTCCTCGGGCTTCATCTCCTCCTTGTAGAAGACGAAATTGTCGCGGACGATCACATGCGCGACGACATGCGCGAACCCGGGGGTAGGTACGACACAACTCGCGCAGCTCGGCAAGGATATCAGCCTCCGCGCGCGGCGGCGTCACTGGCTCGGCCGCCGCATCGGTCTGCCGACGGCGCGCCTGATGCGCCTGGAACCGGCGCTGTCCTCGACGCCTAGCCATGAGCGATGCCTCGGCTCACCACAATCCCATTGACATGCGGGTTCGCGAGACCGCCCTTTGCGCACCTGGTGTCGTTCATCGTGGACGATCCGCTTTGGCCCAGAGCTGCGCGAACTCATTGTGGCGCTTCAGCAGCGGCTTGATGTCGTAAGCGGCGATTCCGAGGCGCTGCAGGAACAGGAGTGTGAGCAAGAGCAAGACCCGGCGGGTCGCCCAGTACATGCCCTCGCCGTCGAGCGTTCGCGCGCTCAGCTCCTCCGAAAAGTGCGTGTAATAGTTGCGGGTGTCGACGAGCTTGCGCAGGAACTTGCCGTTGAACCCGCCAGGCGTTTCGCCAAAGGCTTCAGTGAGTGACGCAACGATCGAGCGCAGCCGTTGCTTGAGGCTCGGCTCGTTTGCGAAGCGGTAGAGGGATTTGAGCTTTTCGCGCATGTCGGGATTGGCGTCCACGGGGATCGCGTCGATCATGGTATCGGCAAATGTGGCGAAATCCGCATCGGGCATGACGGTCTCGCCGCTCGTACGGCGATGGAAAACCTCCAGCGCCTGGATGGCGAGCAACAGCCGGATGTTGGTAAACATCTGGCGGGCGCCGGTGATGGTGAAGAACAGTCGCAACGCCGGGTCGAACGCCTCAAACTGGTCGAACCAGAGCTGCATCGCCTGCGGATTGAAGCGATTGAGCTCGGGGCCGGTCACGATCGGCGTTCGCCGCTTCGAGCGTGTTTCACTGCGCCCTTCGCCATGTATCATGCGTGCATAGAAATGCACCTCGGACGGGCGCGTGCCCCCGCCGCCCAGTTCGACATTGGGGCCGCGCAACTCCAATGAGGTAAGCGGGAGAAAGTGACCGGTGCACAGGGAGGCAAGCTCCTGAATGCGCACTGCCCGGTTCAGATGCCAGTTGAGCGACTTGGGCTCGTGCGGCGTAATCGCCATCTGGCTCGTTACGTCGATCGCGAAACGCGTTGCCGTCTTGTTGTCGGAATAGAGGCTTCCGACCGAGCTGACCTCGAAATCGGCATGGGATGCGAAAGCGACCTCGCGCGGCTTCACCGCATGGACGGTGAGTGTCTTGGCCTCGGAATCAAACGCATCGTCGAACGGGCTGTGTTCAAGCCACGTCTCGATCTCCTCGAACCGGAAATAGGATTTGGGGAAGATCGCTTCATCGTCCGCGCTGGTGATATGCGCGCCGATCACCAGTAGATTGCTCGACCAGGTCTCGTGGGGAATGCCGGGCATGTTGAGCTGGCGGCTGGTGTCGAACGCATGGAGCAGGCTGATTGGCTTGCCCTTCATGGTCACACCGTGGATGACCGCCTCGGCATTGTCCCGGGCGCCGCCGAGAGCCCGGTTGAAGGCATCGTGCAGCTTGCCGAAAATGCCAAGCAGCTTCAGCACCGCGCCATTTTCGGGGTCATAGCTGAGCGTGCCCGGGACCTCGTCATCCCGCTTGTCCGGCAGCCAGAAAAGCCCCTGCTCGTTGAAATTGTCATAGATGCCAAGCGGTGGACTGGCCATGGTCATTCCTTTTCGAGCAGGCCGTCTGTCACGCGCTGGGCGCTGGTTTGACGCGCTTGCGCAAGATTTTGGGTGCGGTGGCGGCGGTAGGTGCGGGAGGCGCGTTCGGAGCTGGTGGCGGCACAGGCGGCGGCGCCGGCGGCGGATTGACCAGCGCCTTCACATCCTTGCAGCCAAGATCGAGGGCGCGCGAAACGAAGGCATTCCAGCTCGCCGGCACGATATGGGTGCTCAATCCCTTGGGCGCAGGATCGGGCAAGGCCGCGCCCTTGTCCGCATGATGGGCGAACAGCACCACATGTGGGTTGGGCAGGAAGATGAAGCCATAGGGTTCGTTGCCATTGGGCTGCACCTCGATGAACCCGAGGAGCTTAAGCCGCCGCATGCGCTCAAGCAGTGTGCGGCGTCCGCGCTGACCGCTGAACCCGGCGGCAAAGGTCACATCATCGGGCTTGTTGAAACGCAGGAACGCGTTGTTGCCCCAGGTGTAGGACCAGAGCGCTTCATAGGTCGGCCCGAGCGGATGGTCCTTCGACATCTCGTCGAGGATCCGGCAGATATAGGGCATCGTCTTGGGCGTGGTGACGAAGCCGCCGCTCGCCTTGTGCGCCCAGAGCCGCTCGTCCGCCTTGGGCCACAAGGTGTCGCGCAGGGTATTTTCGCTGTCGACGATTGCTTTGCGCGTCTGGGGCGATGTTGCCATAATAGTCTCCCTTGAGCGGCCGGGGCCGGGCTTTGGACACCCGGCCCGCAAGTCTCGGCACGATGGTCCCTGGTGGAGGGGGACCGGCTTCGACCATGGCGCTCATCATAGGCGGATTGCCAAGAAAGTCGCCGACCGAGTCCCGGAATCAAACTCCCTGATAGCACGATTTCCGGCAAACTCAGCACCTGAGTTTGACAACTCCAAGCCGATCCAGATCTCGAATCCGCATGGTCTCGCGCGACATCGTGCCGTAGACCCCAGAAAAGCTGGGTCGACAGCATTCCGTCCTGTCCTCACACGGTTTCCCCTGTGCTCGATGTCCTCCACTCGTCCTCACGTCCTCACGGGGGAATTCCCAAAGGGGGTTTCCGCACCTCGATGCGCTCCGGCTGGAACGTTCATTGTTTCTTGTCAGAAACTCACCTATATTTCTGACAGGAGATTTTTGATGATCAGCGAACCGCTCGCCGAACAGATCATGCACCATGCCCGCACGCTCCCCGAAGGCGAGCCGCTTTATGCTAAGCAGCTGCTTGGTCTGGGCGGCCGCGCCGGCGTCGATCAAGCCTTGTCCCGCCTGGCGAGGACGGGCGCGCTGCTGCGCGTCGGGCGCGGCCTCTATGTACGTCCCATTGAAAGCCGGTTCGGCACGCGCGCACCGGAGACCGAAAAGCTTGTAGAGGCTATCGCCGGAGCGCGCGGGGAAACCGTGGCGTCGCACGGCGCTGCCGCGGCCAATGCGCTTGGCCTCACCACCCAGGTGCCGACGCGCAGCATCTATCTGACCTCGGGCCGCAGCCGCACGCTCACGCTGGGCAAGCTCAAGGTCGAGCTCCAGCATGTGCCGTCCTGGCAGCTGACGCTCGCAGGCAGGCCCGGAGGAGAGATCGTCCGGGCGCTCGCCTGGCTCGGTCCGGAACGGGCCTGCCAGCTGTCGCCGCTGCTAAAGCTCAAGGCCCAAAGGTCAGCAATCGAGGAAGTCGCGCGCGCGCGGATCCGCCTGCCTGAATGGATGGCGCGCCAGGTGAGTGAGCTGGCGGCATGAGCGAGGCGTTCCTCGCCCTGTCGACGGAAGACCGGACGGAGGCATTGTCGCTTGCCGCGAGCGAAAGTGGCCGCCCTGCCCATCTTCTCGAAAAGGACGTCATGGTGGTCTGGGCGCTTGGCGTGCTCGCGAGCTCGTCGTTCGACGCGCATCTCGTGTTCAAGGGCGGGACTTCATTGTCCAAGGCCTATGGCGTGATCGACCGCTTTTCCGAGGATATCGACCTCACCTACGACATCCGCGAGATCGCACCCGACCTGATCGCGAAGACGAAAAGCGGCTGGCCTGAGAACAACAGCCAGCAAAAGGCGTGGACCAAGGAGATTCGCGCACGGCTCGACAGCTGGATCGCCGACCATGTCGCTCCCGTATTCGATGCCGCCATCGCGGCCGACACGCTCGATGCCAAGGTTGAGCTTCCCGGAAATGGCAGCCTGATCATCGCCTATGGCGCGCTCACCGCCGGCACTGGCTATGTGCTTCCCCGCGTCCTGCTCGAATTCGGTGCTCGGGCGACCGGCGAGCCAGCCGAGCGCCGGTCAATAGGATGCGACGCCGCCCCCTATCTTGCGGACCTCGCCTTTCCCGCCGCGACGCCACGCGTCATGCTCGCGACGCGGACCTTCTGGGAGAAGGCGACCGCCATCCATGTCTTCTGCCGTCAGGGGCGGTTCCGGGGCGGCGACCGCTTCGCGCGGCACTGGTATGATATCGTCCGCCTGGACGAGGCCGGCATCACAGGCGAGGCCCTCGCCGACCGCGCGCTGGCGCAAGACGTCGCGCACCACAAGCAGCTGTTCTTCGTCGAGAAGGACGAGACCGGCGCGGTGATCGATTACTCGGCCGCGGTAAACGGCGCACTGGCGCTGGTGCCCGAAGGCGAAGTGCGCGCGGCGCTTGCCGAGGATTATGCCAACATGCTCGCCGATGGTCTCATCCTCGGCGACGCGCCTGATTTCGATGCGCTGATGGCTCGGTGTGACGAGATCGTCCTGCGGGCCAATACTGCCGCCCAAGCCGCCGCTGGAGCCCTTTGAAGCGATATGAGCGACGACGCGCGAACAGGCGGCCAATATTGCGTCACTGGGCTGGTCCTGCAGATGCTGGTCGGACTCGATCGCGGCTTGCGCCTCGTGATCGGCGACGGCCGGCAAGAGGGTTCGCGGCTCGTGTCCGTGACCATGGTGCTCGAACCCGATCAGGGCGGCGATCATGACGTGACGACGCCAGGCGGACGGCTGGTCGAACAGGTCAAGATCCGCACCACCGGCGAGGCATGGACGCCCGGCGATATCGCGGGCGACGTCCTGCCCGACCTCGCCAAGGCGGTACGGCTCGACGATGATACACCGACGCGGTTCCGCCTGGTGACCGACGGCGGCCTCAATTGCGGGACGCTGCTCGACCTCGCCGGGCGCATCAAGGGGCGGCCCCGGCCCCAGGATGTGATAGGGGCACTCGACGACGGGGACCGCCGCGCCTTCTATTATGGTCGGTGGCTGTCCGAACGCGGCTTCTTCGAAGCGCTGTTGAAGCGCGCCAGGGTCGATGATCCGCAGCGCTTCTGGCGGCTTCTGGCGGGGTTCGAAGCCGAGGGCAATCTGACCGAAGCTGAGCTCGCACGGCGCATCGACGCAATTCTTTCGCAGGTCGTCGACCATGCGGAGGACATCACCGGCAAGCGCCACGAATTGCTGAGCCGCATGGCGACGCTCGCGCAAAATGGCGGCAGCACCACCGCCGCGACGCTGCTCGGTGACGCCGGCCTGCCTGTCCAGCGCCTGCTGCACCGTGCACGCCTGCCGGGACTGCTCGCTGAGCGGCTGACACGCGATCTCGAGGGGCTCGGCTATGACGCTGCCGCCGACGTTCGCGAGCCACCGCGCGCATCTGGCGGCGGTCTGCTCACTTTTGCCGGCAATAGCGGCCTTGGCAAAAGCTGGCGGCTGGCGGCCCTTCTCGGGGCCGAGCGATCTGCGGGGCGGCTGGCGATCCTGATCGCCCAGGCAGCCGATCTCGACCAGGTGCGGCGCGCGATCATCGAGCGCGTCTGGCTATCGGGCTTCGATCAGCCGGTCGACCTGCCGACGCTGCAACGCCGGCTCGGCACAGGCGCGGTCGATGCCGACGGCATCTGGCTGACCGTCGGCATCGACGACATTCAGGACCGGGCGATGCTGGCCCGACTCTATGCCGCTGACTGGGAAGCCTATGGCATACGCGTCGCGGTGACCGCGCCCACCCAGCTCGCCGATGAACCGAGCGCACGCCCGCGCCCGCCCGCGGTTCAGCAGGTCCAGCCGTTCACACGGGCGCAGCTGCGCCGGTTTCTCGAACATCACGGCCAGGATGCGCGGGACCTGCCCGACGATGTCGCCGAACTCTTGTGCACCCCGATCTTCGCTGAACTTTACCGCAGGCGGTTCGAGCCGGGCTGGCGCCCGAACAATGAGTATGAACTGATCGACGGGTTCTGGCGCCACGCGACCTATGACCAGCGCGGCATGGCGGACGCGCAGGACGATGTCGCCGCGCTCGAGGAAGCGACCCGCCGGTTGCTCGTGCCGGCGGCGCATTATCCCTGGGAAGCACAGGATGCGCTGGAGGCCGGGCTCGGCGCGCCCGCGCGCGTGCGGCTGGTCGCGACCGGCGTGTTGCGTGCCGGGCCTGACGGCGTCGGGCTCAGCCATGATCGCCTGCTCAACTGGGCAGCGGCGCGGGCGTTGGTGGCCGATTTGAAGCGCAACCGCCGCACCGCCGCCGAGGTCGTCGAGCTGATCGGGCGGTTCAGGACGCCGGGTACGATCGCGGCGGTGCTGACCTACCGCATGAACTATGTGCTGCTCGACCTTTTGTGGATTGGCACGGCGTCGCTCGATGCGTCGATATTGCAGGAAATCGTCGCCGGCATTCTCGACGCGCCGGACTATCGCATCAACGAAGGCCCGTTCATCGAAGAAGATCTCGCCGGACTCGGGCCGGGCATCCTGCTGACGCTCGAGCGAATGGCGATGACGCCCGATACCGAACATCGCCCACGCGCGATCCATGCCGCGCGGGCGATCGCGACGATCGGTCAGCGCGCGCCGACGGTGGCTCGGCCCGTGGTGGCAAGGTTGCTCGAAAGCGATGCGCATGGGGTACGTATGGGTCTTGCCGCTGCCGCAAAGCTGGACGTGCCGCATGCGATCGAGCGCTTGTGGACGCTACATCTCGAGCGGCGCCAGGCGTCGGCGGCCGCCACCGACGATTTGGATGTCCACGACCGGCATGATCTTTACGATCGGGCGCAGTCGAGCGGCAAGGCGTTTGAGCGCACTGCTCGGACCTGCCCCGACTGGCTCAAGACCAAGCTCGACGGTACCGGCGACGCGCTGTCGGCGCAGGTATTGCTCGAACTGCTTCTGCTCGTTGAGCATAGCGTCGCGGTCGACATCTGGCGGCGGCGCAAGGTTGATTTCCTGACCCGCATCCCCGCCGGGCGCACCGTCCTTGCGCGGGCGATCGGCAGGTTCGGCGACCGCGACGAAGCTGACCGGCTCGAGGCGGAAAGCGATGGGGCTGAATGGCTCGAACCGACACGGCGCTTCGACGCCTTGCTGCGCGTCGCACCGGAACGGGCGGCAGAGCAGATCGCGTCCTTACCGGAAGAAACGCTGCGGCGCGGCTGGTTTTCACTTGAATGGCTGGTCCGTCGCGGCGGCGAGGCGGCACAGCAAAGGCTATTGCAGCGTCATGGCACGGATTGGGAAGGTGTCAGCGAGCTGGTCCACAGCTACTGGCATGACGCGGACCTCATCGACCGCGCGTCTTTCCAGGCGGTGATCAACGGATTCGAGGCACGTTTGGCGGCAATTGCCGATGGCGCCACGCCGGATCGCCGTGAAGGACAGGTCGTCGAGTTTTTGTCGCGCACGCGCCGCTCGGACCTGCTTGAGGCGTTGCGCGCCTGTAAGGGCGGCGCGCTCGAAAGATCGTTGATCGCGCTCGCCCGCGATCGCGAGAGCCGGGCAAGCCTGTCGGTCGACCAGACCGGCGATCATCTCGAGCATCTGCTGCTGCGGATCGGGGGCGAGGGCTATGGGGCGTTCGTCGCCGATGCGATCGAGCGCGACACCGTGTTCGCGCGCGAGGATGGGTATGAGGCGGCACTGCGTCTGCCCGAAGGGGCACCGGCGGCGGAAGGTTTAGGCACCGCGGTCGGCCGTACCGAGCGACACGATCGCGAGACGTACGACCTGATGCTGGCGCTCGCGGTCCAGCGGTTCGACGGGCCGCTCTATGAACTCGTGGCGGCGACGGCATCGGCCTATAACGATGCGCTCGATATCCGCGCCTCGCTCGGGCCGCTCGATCCTGCCGTTGAGACCCGTATCCGGGCTGACCTGCAAAGCCCCGAGAGCGCGGTACGCATCGGCGCGACGTGCGCGCTTGCCATGGCGCCGCCGCCCGATGCTGCCGAACTGCTCGCCGACACGCTGTCGCGATGCCCCGACGACGACCCTTCGGCACTGACGGTCGTGCGCCTCGCCAGCCATCTCTCCTGCTATGCGCCGACCATGTTGCCGCAGCTGCGCCGGATGCTCGACTTGCCCGATCCGAAGGCACGCGAAGCGGTCCTGCCATATCTGGCTGAACACGGGGACAGCGAAGCCCGGGCCGAGGTCGTAGCGCGCTTCGCCACCGAACCTTCGCCGGTCGCCGACCAGACGACGCTCAGGGCGGCCTATGCGCTGAGCGTGCATGAATCCACCGATGGACCGGGGCTTAGCCGTCTCAAATTGTTCATCGACCGGCGTCACAGCATTTACCCGACCGGCTTGCTCGCAGCGCGTCTCCATGAGCGGGGCGCGATGACGAACGATGAGCTGGTGGAACTTGCCTATACGGCGCAGCGGCTCCCCGGTGACAGCGCGGCGAATATCATCGATCGAGTCGTGACCTTCGACCGGAAGGAAGCCCTTGCATTGGCGCGCTATCATTCCGCGCGCTCGGGATTTGCGAGCGGCGCGCGTCAGCTCCTGATTCTTGGCGGCCACCAGACGATATCGGAACTGCTGACACGCTATATCAGCGAGGAGCGGCATCGCGCGCGCTGGATAATCGCACGCGCGCTGCGGCGGCATGCCAACCGCGCCACACTCCTCGAGCAACTAAGCCTGTACGCACGTGGCAATTCAACCAATATCAAAATCGCGGCTGCCGAGCTGCTGGGCTGGCTACGCGATGATGCCGCCCGGGCCACGCTCGCCACGCTGCTCGACGATTCGGTCCCTGAGGTCGCGGATGCCGCGCTCGCCGCAGAAGCGCGGCAACGCCGCGATGACCACGCCCGGCAATTGATCGGTGAGCTTGGTGAAGCCGATCATCTTGGGCGATGGGCGCGTCTCGAAGCGATCATCGCGCTTGCCGACCCCTATCTGCTCGAACTCGATCCCGATGGGCTGGCGATCGGCGAGGTGATCAATCCGTTCGGGGAAGCCATGGCGATCGGCACTGAGAAGCTCATTAAGGCTCGCAAGGACAAGCTCGAGAAAGAAAGCGACCAGCTGGATCGGAACGCCCGCAATTAGCACAGGAAAGAGGCATTTAGTGGCGCGTCGGACTTACCCCGATGGGTTGCTTTCGCGTCAGTAGGTGCTGTTGTGGGCAGGCGTCAGATCGCCGTCGCGGCGCATGCGAGGTTCCACTGTTGGAAAGGGTTGGGCAACCCACTACCGAACGCAGGGAAGGTCGTTCCCGGAAAGAACGGCGGCTTTCGGGCGGCTTGGCGACATTGCCGAATGGCTGTCATTAGGGTGCCTAGCTGCCGTAGAAGCCGGCGTGAATGAATGACCGTAAGGGCGCCCCACCGCTCCAAAGCGGCCATTCCGCTCTCCTGAAGAGTTTCGGATGCCGGTAGGCGTACGAAAGTCTTGGAAGCCCGAACCCGCGGGCCGCGAGCGGTGCGCTATGGGGTTTTCGGTTTCCGGCCTGCTGGGGTGCGCAGTAACACGGCATATG
>Ga0308171_1003692_pt1 | contig 13668 bp, 28 predicted proteins | sample PhyGR1_FD_202135 | JGI IMG/M metagenome (GOLD analysis project Ga0308171, IMG submission 202135) | Phyllosphere microbial communities from UC Gill Tract Community Farm, Albany, California, United States - DLSLSG.R1 | ecosystem: Host-associated > Plants > Phyllosphere > Unclassified | place: USA... | reverse complement strand
GAGTACGAGAGAAGCGCATCTAAGTGAAGTTCTCACGCTCGGCGTATATGGCGTGGAACCGTCGGACGCGCGGCGCACGAGCGCTGGGCGGCGGCCGGCCTTGTACCCGTACGGCCATCGAAGCCGGGACTGCTCAAGCTTCCGAGCGTGAACCCGCTTGGGTGCAGCTCGCTCCGCAGTTCGACGAACTCGCCGTGCGCGAGGAACTGTCGCTGCAACGCCCGTGTCGCGGCAACACATTCGTCAGCTTCGGCTTCGCGAGCACAAGTGTTGAGCTCCGCGGGGCCCCGTGGAAACCTCTCAGCCTCCTGCGGCGGTCTCGATGCGGCGCTTCTCGATGGTCGAAAGAGGTCGGTCGACGAGGATTGGCGGCGTGAGTTGGGCGCGCCGAGTGCCGTCACGCCTGTGGCCACGTTCGAACCGGCCGGAATAGCCCGGCACGCGCTCCGCCCCCCACAGGGCCTCCTGTGCAACGTAGATGATCGTCTTCGGTGTCGGTCGGAGAAACCGCGGGCCGACGCCGCCGGCACGTAGCTCCTTGGCATTCGAGGGCAGCATCTGCGGTAGAAGAGCCAGCATCTGCGCGGGGCTGATGTACGTCCGTGACCGCAGCTCATCGAGCAGGGCGCCGTCGTATGTGAACGCTCGCTCCCTCGCCGCCGGCGGGCGCCGTGCGCCGAACGGTCCATGTACCCAATCGTGGTCGACCGTCGACTCGAGCCACCGCCGGAAGACGAGCTCGTCGTACAGGACTTCGCCATCGCTTAAAACGCGAACCTCCGGTCCGATCTTGCCGCGCCGCAGCGAGTCCAGTCTGCTTCTGCTCAAGCCGGGCGCGAGGTTGGCGACTTCATTACGGCTTAACCAAACCGTCATGATTCACCCTGTGCTGATCGCAGCCCACCCAAAGGAACGCGCCACATCACCCTCCTAGTCACGTCGGCTCCCCCCGAGCCATCTGCTCGGCACGTTCGACTGGCATGTGGCCACGAAAAAGGGCTCTCGACGGACAGCTCAGCGTCGCGTGCGGTGTCGGAGCTCCGGTTAGCGAGCAGCCACTTGCCTTCGGCGCTCATCTACATCGGCTCCCACCGAACATTGTGGTGCTTGAGCTTCCGAGCTTCGGCGCCTTCTATGATGCTCTCGGCTTTCATACGGCGAGAGTACGCACTCGGAACGTCGACATTCTCATCGGAGAAAAATTCTTTGATGAAGCAGTCGCAGTTCTCGTCCCTCTTCAATATAGTCTCTCCACAACCAGAAGGGCCCGGCGAGGGGAGCAGGAAGTGAACTGTAACGACTGCGGAGGAAAGACTGAGCGCGACGGCGATAAGCTTCGCTGCGTCGACTGCGGGGCCGTGCGCGACTGATGGATCTCGAGGCCGACTTCGTGACAACCGCTCGTGAGGTCATTTCGCAGTTGCGTGGCCGGGGCAAACCAACCCGCGTTCACAACTACGATGGCCGCACTGTCGAGGGTTGGACCATCGGACAGAACTCCTACAGCACCGACCGTCGGGTAGGCACACCCGATTGGGAAGAGAATTGGGGGCAAGGTTTCACCGTAATGACGCCAGATGCTTCCTTCTTCGAGGTCGGCTTCTACGCGACGGAATCACGAGCGGGCGTGGACCGCACGGAGTACGTGAGGCCCATTCCGATCTCCAACTTCGTTGGTACATCTGGCAAACCCTTCAGTAAATGGAAGTCCGAGCTCGAAAGACTTCCCTATAAATAGCACAGGGCGCGCACACAACGCGACGATAACGCCCCCCGACTCGCTCGAAATGAGCGGGGCGCCGGGGGCGTTCAAGGTGTGGCCCTCAAGCTACTTTTCGCAGGCGATTCCGTCACCGTCGCGTTCGAGGTGGCTGCCGTATTCGGACTGTTCCCGGCACAGCGGGTGCCCGTTTACGGTCCTGATACGCAGTGCACAACCTATGGAGCGACGAATGCATCTGCGCGGCCGAAGCGAGCATGACGGCAATCGCGCCGTTGATCTGCAAGTTCGCCATCTCGGCGAATCGTCCTGGCCCGGGCGCCGAGCACCCGGCTAGCAGGACGACGCCTGCTACAGCGACCATTGGGTGCTGGCGCGGCCTGCGCCGTGATTGTGACGGTGGGTGAGGGACCGTTCCCCCAGCTTCTCCACGAGAGCGAGCGCACGCAGTGTCGGCGGTGCGGCATAGCATCCCCGCTATGTCCCGCCCCCTGCACCCCGACATCATGCTCGGCATCCGCCTGTCAACGATCTGCTCCCGCAACCAGTACGAGACCGACACGGCCCCAGTGATCTCGCAGCTGCTCGAGGCGGCCGGCGACCGCGTCGACGTCCTGGCGATGGAGGCCGGGAAGTGGGCGGGGTACTACGACACCGACCACACCGCCGCGCTCGTCGCCGCGATCATCGCCGACATCCCCGGCGCGGCCGAGTGGGTGGACGCGGGCCGTCAGCGGCGTGCAGCGCCCACCCACGGGTCGACTGGGTTTGGATCCCCGTAGCGAATAGTGCCCCTACTCCGAGGCGCCCTGTGGTGCGTAGGCCGGCCCAGCCGGCGCATCGTCCAGATCGAATCCGACGTCGCCGCGATCGAGCACGGGGAGGAGGATGGGCTGCCCAAAAACCTTCGCCGTTATCGAAGAAACAGCTTCGCGGTAGTAAGGGAAGATCGTCATGACGGCGATCTCGTTTCCAAATCCGAAGAGAGTGCGTCGGCTCGGCACGTCACCCTCGTAGCGATAGGTGGCCGCGACGGTTGCCCGGGCACCTCCGAAGCTTGTCTCGACTTCCCCGATCAGACGAAAACCGAAGTCCTCCGCGCTGCAACGATGCTGAAGCTCGAGCTGCATGTCGATGGGAGGTTCAGGGTCGTCCCCGGGGTCGCCCGGAGCCAGATTCGCCGCGAGCTCGTGATACTCAATACCGACCAGCGTCGATCGGTTGAGGAGGTCGCGAATAGCAGCAACGTCCTCCTCGGAGGGCTGCGTCGTCATGACGCCACAAGCTCATGCGGAGCGACCAGCGGCGATTCTTCCCACCCGTGGACGGTCCGAGTCCTGGCCGTTGCGTTCGCGCGAACGTAGGAGGATGCCGAGATGTTCGTTGACACCCAGACGTCGGTGCGGGCAAGTCGTTGCGACTGACCACGATCGATTTCAACGCGATGAAAGACCAACGCGCCGACCGCGTTGGCGTATCGCTCGACCGTCGAGAGGCGCGGGTCGGCGTCGTAACGCTCAAGCTTGTTCACGGCCTGCTGTGTCACGCCGAGCATCTCCGCGACGTCCGCTTGGGACAGTCCAGCGGCGCGTCGAGCGCGGACAAGCATGGAGCGCATCTCTCGGTTCTCCCGGGCGAGCACTTTTGCTCGGGCACGGACTGGGCTGAGGGATGCGGCGACCCGCCGGAGCGATTGCATCATGTTCGCCATATTAGCCACACAACTTAAAGGTTGTTATAGGGGTTGCCATAGAGATTTCCGTCCGTCGTTGTAGCGATCAGCGGCGTACTCGATCTGCTCCTGCTGATGCGGTCGGTCGGTCTTGATGTGTCGATGCAGCGCCACGAGCGCATCCGGGAGCTCGGTGGGCTCACCGTGGTAGAACCGAAGCTTCTTGGCGAGTGCTTGGTGCCGCAGCTCGTAGATCTCGGGGTCTACTCGTACGGGCGCGATAGGAGTTCGTTCGTCTCCTGTGTCTTCAAGCATGCCCGCCGCGGCCGCATCTAGCAGTGCATCGAGCCGGCCAAGCTCATGCTCCCTGGCCCACTGTGTGAGCGATCCGAACCACCCGTCCAGCTCGACTGCTGCTTCGTGGGCGTCATCCGTGTAATCGAGCCACTCGTTCGCAGGGTCGACAGGCTGGCAGCATCGCGAATCACTGCCCCGCCGCCCCAACGAGTACCCCACCCGGCCGATGGTAGCCGCTCCCACAGCCGGTGGCTCCGTGTCAGACAAATTCGCTCAGTCGTCGGCCCCGGACGGTTTAGAAACAGCGCCGCGTTAGGCGCTGAGGCGGGCGCTGGCTGCCACGAGGCGTTGCCAGGTGCACGCGTAGACCGTGAGCGCGGGGCCGCCGACCTCTGCCGGTTCGACGATCACCCACCCGTCGGTCACGCTGACCTCGAGCGCCATCGCGTCGGGCCCAGCGGGGGTGCGAACGACGGCGGGGACGGTGATGTGATCCATGCCGGTCATCCCAGCACGAACCGCAAACCGGCGTCGGAGATTGTCCACAGGCTCTGACGGGGTGAACGACGGCCTCGGAATTGAAGTGCGATACGGTGCAGACGTGAGCGATCAGCTAGAGCCATCCGGGACGCAAGCGAATGACTCTTTCTCGCGAAGAGTTTTCTTGGGTATGGGTGTTGTGCTTGCCGGCGCCGTTTCGATAGGTGATTTTCTTGCCACGGTCGACCCGGCATCTGCCGCACCGCTTTGGGGATACCCATTCACTGCGTATGCCAGCCAGAGTCGTGGCCTGGAGTACAACGGATCGACGCTCACGCACGAAGGCGTTGACTACACCCCCGGGGAAGGTACCCCCATCCATGCCGTAGCTGATGGCACGGTAACCGTCAGCGGTGTCTCAGGATCGAACGGCGCTTACGGCCAATCGATCTGGGTTGATCACGGAGGTGGCTGGACGAGTCGCTACGCACACATGATCGACGGAAGCCGACGAGTCGGGGTCGGCGCGACTGTTGCTCGCGGAACTCGTCTCGGTGACGTGGGTAACACGGGCCGTTCCTTTGGCGCTCATCTCCACCTCGAAATACGCATGGACGGCAATGTTCGAGACCCGAACATCCTCCTCCAGGACGCACCGCTCGCCGGTTCGGCGCCCGCTCCACAACCTCAACAACGATTCGGAAGAAGTGAGCATCTGATGTACATACGACGCGAATCCACTGGTGAAATCGCGATTTTCGGGGGCGACTTCCGTCAAAGCTCGGGGGGCCAGTCGGGGCGCCACGTATTCGCTAACCAAAGCGAGTACACGTCGTGGCGTCGTGTCGTCACGACTTACAACTCCGAAGTGCGACGTGTCGGACTCCCCTCGGAGAACCTCGTACCGGAGCCGCCTGCTAACCCCGCCGACGTGTTGGGCATCAACGAAGGAGACTGGGGCGTCGTCTGCGGCGTCTACGGTGTCTGACTACCAGGCCAAGGCGAGAGCGTCTGAGCAGACCACGAAAGAGCCCCGGCCGCCCTGTGTAAGGGTAGCCGGCGGCTCCGTCACTCTGCGGTGAGGGCGTCGATGATTGTCCGCCTCCTCGCCTCCATCGGCGACATTCTGGGCGTCATGGAATTGCGCCGAACAGCGCTGACGATGCACCACTCGGACGCATCGGCAGCTCGCCTCGAGCGTTGTTGCCTGCGCACCGTCAGGGGTGCGGACGATAGCGGGGACTGGGACGTGATCCATCCCAGCAGTCTGAGCGACAGACACCCCTTTTGGGAGGGAAGTCACCCTCGGGGTGGGTCAAAATAGCCCCGCCTTGATCGGAACCATCCGCCACCGCGAGACCACCACCATCGACGTCGAAGGCCACTCCCTCGCCGAAGTGCAGGAGACCCTCGAAGCGCAGGTGCCGGCAAGGTTCGACCTGATCAACGTGCCGGTGAACATGACCGGTGGGACAACGTTACTCACCGCGACGGGGACATTCTCCCGCCGCGACGGGGCACGCGACATCGAAGTAGCCGACATGGACGCGCTGCGCGCGCAGGTGCCCGACGGGTGGATCGTGCTGCACGTGCGAAGAGCTTCACTCCACCCTTCCAGCGGGGACCCGCTAGAACGAATGCGGATGCTGCGCGCGGTGATGGTGGTAGGCATTTCTCATGACTGATGACGCAGAGCCATTTGTCCCGTTGTACGTAGCGCCGGGTCACGTCGGGACACCTGACCTAGAGTTGCGATTTCCGGTCGAGTACGCGGACGAAATCCTCAGCCTCCTGGACGAGCACGATATCTCCCACAGCACCGCGATGGAGCTATCCGCCGGGGCCGACCTCGCGATCGAGACCGTTCGCGTTCTCGCCACACCCGCCGGCCTGACTGCTCTGGCAGCCGTCATCCACGCGGTCGTCCGCCGGAACGCGAAGAAGAAGTTCCGGCTGCGCCGCAACGGCCTCGAGGTCCAAGCGGACGGGTACTCCGCCGCGGAGGTTTCTGCCCTGCTCACGCAGGTCGCAGAGGAGAAGAAGGATTTGGACAAGCGCATCAAGAAGCAGCTTGGGTACGACGTAGAGGACGTATAGGAGTTCGCGCGAACAAACGAAACGCCCCCGGTGTCCATCTTCGGGGGCGTTTCGTGGGGCGATCAAATACCCGGGAAATGCTTGGTGATTGTCGCTAGCACTTCCGTCCCAATGGCTCGGACGGAAGCGGGGACGGGCGACAAATTGACGTCCTCCATGTTGCCGCTCGTGCCGAACCGCCAACCGGTGAACTCGTTGTTGGCCAGCCTCCGCTCTTCCGAACTCAGCCGACCAACATGCACGCCGCCGTCACGGTTGGCGAGCATCTGGACGAGGTTCATCCTTCGAAAGGCGATCCCGCCCTGTGGTTCGCTGATCACGATCGACTCTCGCCACCATCTCCTGAACGGTATCCACGCTCCGAAAGGCCAGTCGAGACCGAGGGGTTCGTAGCTCGCGATGGCGCCACCTTCCACGACGGTCGTCCGCATCGCAACGAGAGCATTCGTCGGCGCCATATTGTGCGGATCGTAATCCTCGCCTAGCGACAGCCAGTCGTTTTCATCTAGAGCGCCGAGCTCTTTCATGAGAGGTGTCTGGCCCGCCGGGCTCACGAGCAGACGGACGGTAGCAGCTATTCGCTTGGCTTCGTTCTCGCGCCCCTGGTCGAATCGTTCCATGGAGCTGCGGAGAAAGTCCACCTGCTCAGTTAGGTCGCCAAGGAAATCGCGGGGTGTTTGCGGCATGTTCCAGATCGTATCTAGTTCAGCCTGATGTCAGGTCCCGTCATCCATTTCTGGCGAAGCCGCTGATACAACGACAAATGGCCCCTGACCGCCTCGATCTGAGACGACCAGGGGCCATTGTTGTGCTGCTCACGAGGACGGGTCAGACCTGCCACATATCGACGTCGTCCAAGTAAACGACGGGGGTGCCCACCGCGTCTCCACGACCGAGGGCAAAGAGCACACCGTCCGCGGTGCCGGGCATCGAAGAGACAGTGCCGATGAGCTTCTGCCAGTTCCCGGTCCCGGTGAACGTCACCTGCGCGACGCTCAAGTATGAGCCGTTCGCGAACCAGTTGAACCGCAGGGTACCCGCGTGACCGGCCGGCGCCTTGACCCATGCCACGTAGTTCAGCGGCTTCGTGTTGTCGACATTCACACGCTGATAGCGCCCATCGGAGTTGCCGCTGGCGCTGTTCGTGATCTGCAGGGAGGCTGCGCCGCCGTGCTTCTCCGCCGTCGTTCGCGCGACGGACGCCGTGTCGCCCGCCGTCCACCCGGAGATGTCGGTCTCAAAGGTGCGGTTGGTGATCAGGCTCGTGTGCGGTGCCTTCTCCGGCGCGGTGATGCCCTGCTCGATCATCGTGAGGTTGCGAGCGACAGCGTCCGACACGAGGTAGGTGCCACCGCCAGAGAATCCGATGACCATCTGCGCGAGGGTCTTGCCACTGGTGAACGTGCCCCGCTGTGTGCGGAATCGGCCCCGCGCGGCGGGATACCGAGCGCTTCCGTACGACGACCCGCCGTCCGCGTAGGTCGAGGCGCGCAGGTCGGCGAAGCCCGACCCGGTGTAGTTCTGCTTGCTCACGCCGATCCGCTGAACCGAGGAACCGAACTCCTCCAGGTCGTACGCCTCGATTGTCACATCGAAGTCGTAGTCGTCACCCTCCCGCAGGAGGACGCCCTTGGGGATGTTCTGCGTGATGGAGACGCTGCCCCCAATGGAGACGGTGACGGCGAGCCGGTTGCCGGGGCGCCCGTCCCCTCGGAGCACGTAGGAGAAGGTGGCCGACCCGGATCCGATGTTCCACCCGGAAGGGAGCGCGGACCCGGTACCGGGGAAGGTGCCGTTGACGAGCATCTGCCCAGGAGCGGACGACTCGGGCACGCTGCGGATCAGCTGTGGCAGGAACCACTGCGGTCGGAGGCGCCAGGTGGTCGAGGCTCGCAGGCTGAGGGTCCCGTCCACCTGTGTGGTGGTCTCCATGTGCAGAGGCGTCTCTTCGATCACGTACAGGCGTGCGAGGGCTTCTGCGTTCTCTCGGCTTCCGAACACTTCCAGGAGCTTGGCGTCTTGGGTGGTCGTGATGATGTGGATGAGGTCTGTTGTCGATACGGACATGTCGGGTGCCGCTCTCTCTATTCGGTGGGGACCCATTGGCGGGAGAGGATGCCGAGGCCGCCGACGGCCATACTGTTGCCGCGGGCTTCGTTGCATTCGGCGCAGGAGGGGCGCCAGTTGTCGGGGTCGTAGTACAGGTCGGGGTGTGTGGAGGCGGGGAAGAAGTGGTCGCGTTGGAAGCGGCGGGGGTTGTCGAAGTCGTCCCAGGGGGCTTCGTAGTCGATGTCGCATCCGGAGAGCCAGCAGGGGAGGCCGGCTTCGGCGCATTCGTCCTTGAACTTCTTCTTGGCGATGCGGTCGGCTCGGGTGCTGTTGTGGTGCTGGCTCACGTGTTGGTCACTGTCCCCTCAGGTTTGGGGCGTGGTGCCGGTGCCGGGAGGGCGCATCCGGGGTCTTCGCAGCGGCAGGTCATCAGGGTTGTTCGAGTTCGGGGTCGCAGCAGAGTGCGGCGGCGAGGGGGCTGGTGTAGCAGTACCCGCAGGTCGTGCACTCCGGCATGTCGGCGGCGTTCATCGGTCGGCGTCTTGCGGGTTGGGACGGAATCCGATGGTGTCGGTGAATGCCGTCTGCTGGTAGTTCGTCTCGACTCTCGCGTCTCCGCCGTACTGTCCCGGCGTGGGCTCCGATGCCGGCACGAAACGGTGCGTAGAGCGCCAGGTGAGTACGTCAGACCTTCGAGCGCGGATCGACGACCCGCAGCCGCACCATTCACGCACGGTCATCCTCCTCGGATAGTTCAGCGGATATGACGTCGCAGCAGACGCCGAGGGTGGGCTCACCGCAGACGGGGCAGGTAATCCAGCAGAACATCAGACACTTCCCAAGGTGGTGGGGATCATGTTGATGCCGAGGACGTGGGCACAGTAGATGCGGTGGTGTCCGTCCCACACGCGGCCGTCGGTGCCGAGGAGGACGGGTTCTCGGATGCCGTTCGCGGCGATGTCTCGACGAAGCGATGCCAGGCGTGGGGCGTCGTACTTCTCGAGCCATTCGAACTCGGCATCCCAGCCGATCTCGTCACCGTCCGCCCACTCCTCGATGACAGTTTCGATGCTGCGGTACTCGATGCCCATCATCCGTCCCCTCGGGAGAACAGCCAGACGACCGCGTACGGCGCCCACCGTTGCACGGTGATGGTGAGGGCGACCCCGGCGGTGATACCGGCCAAGGTGAGGATGGTGCGCATGTCGACTCCGTTGTCGAGGGTGTGAGGGGCGCCGGCAATGGTTGACGGGCGCCCCTCTGGGGTCGGTGCAGGTGCTCCTCCGCCGTTCAGAAGTGCGGCGGTCATGGGTAGCCCTTCGCCGCCTGGAGGCAGCGTTGACACCGAGTAAGGCCCACGGTCGGGAGGAGGCGTTCGTCATGCGCGTGTGGCTGTGGTGTGTGCGCTGCGGCTCTCGGACTCCCGACCGGGGTGATCGTGGGTACGACGAAGCCCCCGACCACCTGAGTGAGGTGCGGGGGCTTCGCGGCTTGTTCTTCCGTGTGGGAGAACTGTCTACCTTCAACGTAGGGGCGGCCAACGGGAACGCGACAATAACCTCGCGTGCCGGCGTGTCGCGATTGGTAGGCCTGTGGCACAACCGCAGACGGTACGCCTAGCGAATCTGGATATCGGCGACCTCGGCGTGCGAGCATCAGCCCTATGCCGAAGTTCAAAGACAATGATCTCTACTCGGGCGTCGACGCCATTGCGGACCGGAACGGACTCATTTGGGATGGTCAGTATGGGTCGCCCTACGACATTGAGGCGATGATCCCGAGGGAGCTGCGCGATCGAAACGAGATGGAGGGCTTCTCGTTTCTTTTCGATCACACCAAGCGTTTCAAGCCCCGCGGGAGAGGCCGACGTGTTCCGGTCATGGCGATCAGCTCGCCCTATCAAGACGACTCTCCTGAGCTGCGCCGTCAGGCGGAAGCGTTCGCCCGCCGGTTCGGTCTGGCGGTGAGGGTGAACGACCCAGCTTTTCGGATCTACGGACCGGCGGGCACGCTGCCGATCGTGTTTTGGCGTGCTGACTTACACACCGCGGTCTGAAGCTCAGAACCGCTGAGCTGCATGGTTACTGTTCATCGTCGAGTTCTATTCGGGGTGTGTCGTGACCGACCCTCAGACGCCATGGCGAAAGACCCACGTCCTCGCTTCGCTCGCCTAGCCTCGGATTGCGCTCGCCGTTCTTGCCGTCATCGTCCCCATCCTGGGTTCCCTGTTCGTCGTGACATCCGTGCTGCACGAGTACGCGGAGCGCGCGCACACCGTCCGCGTATTCGATCGGGTGTGGGCGCGGGATCGCGCAGACGACATAAGGAAGAGATCCGGGAGCGGCGGATGATGCTTTTCCGTGCGAATGGTCTCGACCCGTACCTCGGGACGGCCAAAGCGGCGACCCAGAGAACGCGGCGGTCGATGCCGTCGGGCTCGACGTCGTTCAGCGGAACCACTGCCGCGTGAGTTCGACGCGGGGCAGAGCCTTAGGCACCATGCTCAGCACCGCTGCGGCCGGCATGGTACTGGTCGCGCTAGATGCTGCGTCGCGTTGAGGCTGCTTGGCCTTCCTGCGCTCGGGGTCGCACGTTCGCGGTGCTCATGCGAGCATCCTCGGACAGCGCGGTGATGCGAACCGTTTGCAGCCGTACTACTTCACGATCGTCTCGAAAGGAAATCACAAGACCTTGGTGACGAGCGAAACTTATACGAGCAAGGAAGCGGCAATCAACGGCATGCAGGCCGTGGTCGAGGCTTTGAACGAGAAGCCGCTCGAGTACGACGAGGAATAGCTCGCCTTCGCTCGCATCCTCGATCGGTTCCCGCCGCCGCGGGTCAGTAGTGACTGGGGTTAGAAGACCACATGCGGCCGGGGCTGCGGTTGACTGTTCGGGGTGGGGGGGTCCTGCGGGTGTGGCCTGCGTGGAGGGCGACGTGGCAGATGGGCGCGGAGTAGGGTTTCTCAAATGACCACTGCCGAGAAGTTCCGCGCGCTCATCCCAAACTTGGACCCGAGAGCCGAGCTTTCGCGAGAGATGATTTCGGACATCGCAGACGCGTTTGAATCTGGCCATCTTGTCCAGGAAGAAGTTCTCGCATCCCTCGTGAGCGCCGTGGTGACGCTCGATCGCCTTCTAATCGAACTCGACGAGCGCACCCGAGGCGAGGTGGGTGCCGGGCGGAACGGCGCTGGGGGCGCTGGGGCAGACGGACAGCTCCCCAACTAGAGCTCGCGCACCTGCGCCCTTGTTTCCCAGCGAGTCGTAACTCGCCGAGTGGTGACTCGCGGTAGCAGCGTTCCGCCGCGCCTTAGATCTTCTGCTCGCGAGTGCCTGCTCTTGGATCGCTAGACCCGGCCGTTAGAGTTCGGATCGTGGTTGCCTTCGACTTCGCGCTAATGTCGCCCGCGACGGCAGCAACGCTCGCTCAGGTGCTCCCCGTTCTTATGCTCACCCTCCTGTTTGAGACGAAGCTCCGTGCGCCTCAGCGTCGATCGCTAACTCCCCTTGCGGTGGTGCTTGGATTTCTAGGCAACTTTTCCTTGGCGGTCGCTGCTGTCGTCGCGGAACTGGCACTCCTTCAGACGGTGAACTCGGAAACAGCGACGCGACCTGCGCAGTGGCTTTGGGTCGTGAGTATTGGCCTGTTCTCGGTCGTGGTTCTGCGGTGGGCTGCAACTAGCGTCGCGGGACAGATGATTCGCAGTTCTGCCGTAGTGAAGGAACTGTCAGCCGGCTTCCGCTTCGCGTTCCTTTCGTTCGCGCATAACGCCGTAGAGGGGTTCGTCAGCCCCGCGCAAGCCGTCGCTGACGTCCTTGTACTGCTCGTGCGAACCATCGCGGAGATGATTAACGCACTATCCCGACTGACTGCCCAGGTCGCCGAGTTCGTTGCGCGAACCGTAAATAACGTAATTGCCAGCTGGACCAAGGCCGTGAGCAGGGCCCTCAGGAGCTTGTTTCGGAGAGGATGACACGACGCCGAGCGGACAGTCTTCGGAGGGCGAAGAACTCATCCGTGAGCTTGTCTGACGACTCCTTCCCCACGGTGCACCCGCCCGCGCGGTTGCGGTATCACTAGGGGCCTCCGTCACATGCAAGAGCTTGGCGGGTGCCATTCACGCGCGAGATGGACTGCCCAGACGGTGAGGCGGGTGGTTCAGCGCGGCGTTTCGTCTGGGAGCGAACTAACCCACCGTTGCAGTTCGTCAACGCGGAAAAGGGGCTTCCGACCCACGTAGTTGGGGACGAGGAGGTTGCTCCGAACTGCTCGTCGGATTGTCTCGACCGAGACCCCGGTGGCGCGAGCGGCGTCGGTGAGCGAGTAAGAAACAGGGGGTGGAGACATGGCCGCGTGGATCTCGTCCCGGATCACCCGGCGCAAGGCATCGACCGAAACGGTAACTTCGTCGGGCGCCGGCTCGGGCAGAAACTCCGGGTCTTCCGAAACACGGTGTTGCGGATGCGCTTCTAGCCATTCATGCCGATCATCCCAGAGGCATGGCATCTTCGCCCGGCGCACCCACATTGCAGTTTGCTCGGGGTCGTCGAGCAGCCGGATGCGTATGAGTGCTTCGTAGTGGGCGCCGGCCTTCAGGACGAGGGCGGGCAGGAGCGGCTGACTAGACCCACCACGGTAGGCCCACTTCTCACCAGCACGAATGCCGAGGGGTCGCTGAGGCACGAAGACGAGCGTAGACGGCACGGGCCGGACCCGAGAGGAGAACGACCGCTCCGCCCACGAACTCGGGGCCATCGCTCGACAGTCTCGTTGGATGCTCGGGCGCTGACATCACGGTCGGCCAGGCACTGTCGGTAGCCGTCCTCACTCGCGGCTCGATTCAAGCTCGCGAGAAGCAACGAGACAAGGATGACGAGCGCCCGCAGCAGCGCGGCCACGGCGGCGCCGATGATTTATGCCCCTCAGCCGGGACGCATCTCAAGCGCAACGTGACTAAAACCCCGCATTTACCCCGCATAATCAGCGATTCGAATTGATGCGACGGGATACGAATAACCCGCTTCGCGACTGGGGAGCGCGATAGCACTCAACCCTGCGATATGACCCGATATGACCGCTGAGGCTTTTACAAGTACGGTGCGCTACCAATTGCGCCAAGCCGGCGTGAGACGCGAGACGCCTCGATGGACGAGTCTAGAGCGGCGGAAGGGTCGCTCGAGACCGGTCAGATGCGGTGCTTCCCACTGTCGCGGTCCCACTCCAGGGACTTCCACTGCAGGAACGAGCACAGGTTGCCCGCCACCACGAGCTCGGCGGCCAAGCTCGCCATCTCGTGCGGCGACAGCGTCAAGTCTTCCGGGCGCGCCGTGAGGGTCGCCTCCCAGAGAG
>Ga0308171_1003689_pt1 | contig 13687 bp, 10 predicted proteins | sample PhyGR1_FD_202135 | JGI IMG/M metagenome (GOLD analysis project Ga0308171, IMG submission 202135) | Phyllosphere microbial communities from UC Gill Tract Community Farm, Albany, California, United States - DLSLSG.R1 | ecosystem: Host-associated > Plants > Phyllosphere > Unclassified | place: USA... | reverse complement strand
GGTCGAGGGGTTGCACACGTTCTGTAGCAACTCGCTGACAAACCATCGAAGGGGCCGGCTGTCAGAGTGCCACTGACCATGAGGAATAGCCGTGTTCCACATCTATGCGACTGTCGCGTTTCTGTATGTTGCGCTGCGTTTCATCTACCCATTGCCCCTGGCCGCCGGCTGGCGTTTGCTGATCGGTCTGGTGCTGCTGGCCGCGTCCAAATACCACATGCTGATTCTGGCGTTCACCGGGACCATGTACTCGCCTGAAGTCCCGTATTGGGTGGCGTACAGCGCTGGCTGGGCCTTTACCGGGTTTGCCCTGCTGTTCGCTTTCGTGCTGGTGCTGGATCTGGGCATCCTGCTGACCCGCCTGGTCCGTCGCCGCGCTTTGTCACGCAGCGCCCTGGCCAAATGGCGCTATGGCGTGGCAGCGCTGGCGGTGGTGGTCTCCGGCTTCGGCGTGGCCCAGGCCACTCGCGTGCCGGACGTGCGTCAGGTGGACATCCAGATACCCGGGCTGGCGCCGGCGCTGGATGGGTTCCGGTTGGTGCAGCTGTCCGACCTGCACATCAGCGTGCTGTTTCCCGAGCCCTGGGTGGAAGAAGTCGTCACGCGCACCAACGCGCTGGCGCCGGATCTGGTGGTGATCACCGGGGATCTCATCGACGGCACCCTGCAGGCACGGGCCACTGACGTGCGACCGCTGGCGAAGCTGCGCGCCCGCGATGGCGTGATCGCGATTCCCGGCAACCACGAGTATTACTTCGGCAACGAAGGCTGGATGGCCAAGTTTCGCGAGGCGGGTATGCACAGCCTGATCAACCAGCATGAGGTGGTCGGCGATACACGCGGGCAACTGGTCATCGCCGGTATCACCGACAAGGTCGCCACCCGGTACGGAGGTAGCGCACCGGACCTGGATCTGGCCCTGCGCGGTGCCCCGGCCGATGCGCCGATCGTGCTGCTCAACCATCGACCCGCCGGGATCGACCAGGCGATCGCCGCCGGGGTCGATCTGCAACTGTCCGGGCACACCCATGGCGGGATGATTCGCGGTTTCGATCAGGTGGTGGCCAAGGCCAACGAGGGGTTCGTGTCCGGGTTGTACCGCCGCGCCGGCCTGCAGTTGTATGTCAGCAATGGCAGCGGGTTGTGGAACGGCTTTCCGATTCGTTTGGGGGTGCCGTCGGAAATCACCGAGTTCACTTTGCGCGCAGTGCCGTCCGGACGCTGAGTCGCTATGTGGAGTGAATCAATGGCTTGCGTTGCACTCCTTTTCTTGAAGGGTTTTTCATCACATGAGGAGCAAGACCATGAGCCATGCATTCAAGGTGGGTGACGCGGTGCGCTGGAATTCCGAGGCGGGGGAGATCCACGGCAAGGTGACCAAGGTTCACGTCAAGGACGTGGAGTTCATGGGCAAACACCGGCCGGCGTCCAAGGATGAGCCGCAGTACGAGGTCAAGAGCGACAAGACCGGGCATTCCGCCCTTCACCATGGTGATGCCTTGCATAAATCATGAACCCCTTCTGCGCCTCCTGTAGCAGCGGCGCAAGCCGCGTCCGCGTTATACGTGGAGTGTCAGGCGTATTGCGGCGAGGCCGGACGCGGCTTGCGCCGCTGCTACAGGGGCGGTGCAAGCCGGGATGGGGTTATTTGAAGTCGGCGGCGCTATGGCGTTCGGGGATTTGGGTCGCTTCATCGCCCCAGGTGCGGTTGACGCGTTGACCGCGCTGCACGGCGGGGCGTTGGGCAATCTCTTCGGCCCAGCGCTGCAGGTGAGGATACTCGTCAACCGCCAGGAATTGCGCTGCGTCGTACAGATTGCCGCGCACCAGCTGCCCATACCACGGCCAGATCGCAATGTCGGCCACGGTGTATTCGTCGCCGGCTATGAAGCGCGTCTCGGCCAGCCGCTTGTCCAGTACATCCAGCTGACGCTTGGCTTCCATGGTGAAGCGATTGATCGGGTACTCCAGCTTCTCCGGCGCATAGGCATAGAAGTGCCCGAAGCCGCCACCCAGATAGGGGGCTGCGCCCATCTGCCAGAACAGCCAGTTCATGGCTTCGGTGCGTGCTGCCACATCGGTGGGCAGGAACTCGCCGAACTTCTGCGCCAGGTAGATCAGGATGGAGCCTGACTCGAACACCCGCACGTCGGCACCTTCACTGTGATCCACCAGCGCCGGGATCTTCGAGTTCGGATTGATCTCGACGAACCCGCTGGAGAACTGATCGCCTTCGCCGATGCGAATCGGCCAGGCGTCGTATTCGGCATCGGCGTGGCCCAGTTCCAGCAGCTCTTCGAACATGATGCTTACCTTGACGCCGTTGGGGGTCGCCAGGGAATACAGCTGGAACGGGTGCTTGCCCACGGGCAGGGTCTGCTCATGGGTGGCGCCAGCGGTCGGGCGGTTGGTCTTGGAAAACTGGCCGCCGGATTCCGCGTCGTTTTTCCAGACCTTGGGTGGAACGTAGGGGGTAGGGCTCATGAAGTGTGCCTCCAGATAGGGTTGAAGATGCACGCCGGGCGTGGCAAGTGGGCGATGAAGATAGGACTTGGCACAGGCGCGTACAGTTCATCCCTGCACCGTTTGAAGCCGGGTCCAGTGACGCCGGAAAGCAACCGGCTGTTTTTGAAGAATATTTATTGCAATTGGGGTTTCCTGCGCGAAAGAAACCTGATAAATTCCCGCTCGTTCATGCAGAGGCCAGCAACTGGCTTTCTCGCACCGGATACAGGGGCGTCGCCAAGCGGTAAGGCAGCAGGTTTTGATCCTGCCATGCGTTGGTTCGAATCCAGCCGCCCCTGCCATTATCCACGTCATATCGACACTGCACATGAACCCGGCACATGACGTGCACCTTCTGCTTCACCTTCCTGTTCGCACATGATTTCTCCACCCGCTGTACACGCTCGTCTCGCTTTTAAGGTACGTGGCCTGTTCAGGGTGTGGCGCTGTCTGCAAGTCGTTTCACGTGAACCACCGGACACCCTTGACGCCGCGCGCGTTCGGGAACCCCGCTGCCAGGTCACTGCCTAACACACACGTAGTAATGCATTGGGTCAATGGCACCTTTATAAGGTAGTTGGAGGCGTTCTGAACGACACGACAGTTGCAGCTCGCGCATTCCAGGTCGAGCGCCTGCGCAAGGTAATGGAAGAAGCCGGTTTCGACCTGCACGATCCCCACACTCATGTTGTGCTGAGCCAGTTGCAGGCCTTGGCCCGATCGCCTGCGCCCGAGGCCGCCCCCGATAGGCCCAGCCGTTCGCCGCATGTGACCGACGAGGCTCGCCAACGCGCCGTATTCGACAGCTCCATCGATTTTGCGATGGTGGTGATCGATACCCAAGGCATCGTGACCGACTGGAACATGGGTGCGACCCACGTCATGGGTTGGACCTCGGATGAGATGTGCGGCAGCAGCGCCGAACCGTTTTTCACGCCCGAAGACCGCGAGCAGGGCCGGCTGGCCCTGGAAATGCGCCTGGCGCTGCGTGACGGGCGTGCCAATGACGAGCGCTGGCATCTGCGCAAGGATGGCCAGCGCTTCTGGGCATCTGGCGAGATGATGCCGCTGTATGACGACGGCCTGCACCTGGGCTTCGTCAAGATTCTGCGCGACCGTACCAACGAGCACCTGGCCGGCCTGGCCATAAAGGAAACCCAGGAGCGCTATCGCCTGGCCGTCAAGGCCACCAACGATGCCATCTGGGACTGGGACCTGAGCGGTAACCAAGTGGTGTGGAACGAGGCGCTCGAGCAGGCCTACGGCCATCCTCTGGCTTCGGTCGAACCCACCGGTGACTGGTGGATCGGGCATATTCACCCTGACGATCGCGCGGGCGTCTATGAGTCCATTCATGCCGTGATCGACGGCAGCCAATCGGGTTGGTCCGGCGAATACCGGTTTCAGCGTCACGACGGCTCGTTCGCCGAAGTGCTCGACCGCGGGCACGTCATTCGCAATGCCGAAGGGCGGGCGGTGCGGATGATCGGCGCGATGCTCGACCTGACCCGTGTGCGCAACGCCGAGAGCGCGCTGCGGCAGAGCGAGGAACGTTTTCGCAAGATCCTGGAGAACATCGAATCGGCGTTCGCCATCGTCGAGGTCAAATTCGACGCCGAAGATCGGCCCATCGACTACTGCTTCATCGAGGCCAACCCGGCCTTCGAACGGCAGGCTGGCGTCAACCTGCGCGGGCGCTGGGTGACCGAGTTCGCCCCGGACCTGGAGCAGTTCTGGTTCGACACCTATGGCCATGTGGCCAAGACCGGCGAGCCGGCTACTTTCGAGAACTATGCCGAAGCGTTCAAACGCTGGTTCGATGTGCGAGCCGTGAAAGTCGGCCTTCCCGAAGAACGCAAGATAGCGGTGATCTTCAGCGACGTCACCGCCCGCCGCAATGCCGAAGATCGCCTGCGGGCCAGTGAAGCCGTGGCGCGGGAAAACATCGAACGGGTGCAATTGGCGCTGGCTGCAGGGGCCATCATCGGCACCTGGCATTGGCACCTGCCCACCGATCGTTTCGCGGTCGACGAAGGCTTTGCCCTGGCGTTCGGGCTGGACCCGGCGCTGGGCCGTGAAGGCTTGAGCCTGGAAACGATCGTGGCCACGGTGCATCCCGACGATCGCGAAGGTCTGAGCGCTGCGATCAGCGAAGTGATTCAGCGCGGCGGCAGTTATTCCCATCAGTACCGCGTCCGCCGGTCCGACGGCCACTATTACTGGATCGAGGCCAACGGTCGTGTCGAGAACGACGCAGAAGGCAAACCGCTGCGTTTTCCAGGGGTGCTCATCGACGTCGAGGCGCGGCGCTCGGTCGAGGCCGAGCGCGATCGCGCTCTGTCTGCCTTGCGTGCTCTCAACGATACCCTGGAACAGCGCGTGACCGAGCGTACGGTCAAGCTGATCCAAGCGGAGGAGAAACTGCGCCAGTCGCAGAAGATGGAAGCGGTCGGGCAGCTCACCGGCGGCCTGGCCCATGACTTCAACAACCTGCTGGCCGGCATTTCCGGTGCGCTCGAGCTGATGAGCACGCGCATCGCCCAAGGGCGCTGGATGGAAACCGACAAGTACATCAGCACCGCACAGGGCGCGGCCAAGCGCGCTGCAGCGCTGACCCACCGGTTGCTGGCGTTTTCCCGACGCCAGACCCTCGATCCACGGCCCACCGATGTCAATGCGCTGATGGAAGGCATGACCGAGCTGATTCAGCGCACGGTAGGCCCCAGCATTCGCGTGGAAACGGTCGGCGCGACCAATCTGTGGCCCACGCTGGTGGATGTCAGTCAGCTGGAAAACGCCTTGCTCAACCTGTGCATCAATGCCCGCGATGCCATGCCCAACGGCGGGCGCATCACCATCGAGACCGCCAACCGCTGGATGGATCGCGAGGCCGCGCGCAGTTACGACATACCTGAAGGTCAGTACCTGTCGGTCAGTGTCACCGACACCGGCACCGGTATGGCGCCGGACGTCATTGCCAAGGCGTTCGACCCGTTCTTCACCACTAAGCCCATCGGTCAGGGCACCGGGCTGGGCTTGTCGATGATCTACGGCTTCGCCAAGCAGTCGGGCGGCCAGGTGCGGATCTATTCGGAGGTGGGCGAGGGCACCACCTTGCGCATCTACCTGCCGCGCTATTACGGCGAAGTCGATGACGAGATACCGGAAACCCGCGAATCCCTGGCCGCCGCAGCACATGCCGGGGAGACCATCCTGATCGTCGACGACGAACCGACCGTGCGCATGCTCTTGACCGACGTGCTGGGCGATCTGGGCTACACCTTGATCGAGGCGGCCGACAGCCTGGCAGGCCTCAAGCTGCTGCAATCGGACGTGCGTATCGATCTGCTGATCACCGACGTCGGGTTGCCCGGCGGCATGAACGGTCGGCAGATGGCCGACGCCGGGCGTGAAGTACGGCCTGAGCTCAAGGTGCTGTTCATTACCGGCTATGCGGAAAACGCAGCGATCGGCAATGGTTACCTGGGGCCCGACATGCAGGTGTTGACCAAGCCGTTCGCCATGGACGCGCTGGCGTCCAGGGTCCGCGAGCTGATGAGTCCCTGAGCCATGCGGTGCTGCCCGATTCACAGGAGTAGCCGATGAACGACCTTACCTCCACCAGCCCTGGACTTGCGCCGGGCTGGCACGCTCGACGTTGGCTCGGCTCGGTCGAGGTGCCGGTGCATTACATGCGCGGCGGTACCTCAACCGGTGTAGTCCTGTGGGAGCCGTTGCTGCCGACCGATACGGTTCTGCGTGAGCAACTGCTGCGTCAGTTGATGGGAGTGCCCACGGCGGGCAGTCATCCCGGCAACCGGCAGATCACCGGTCTGGGCCGCGGTCCGGCGACCAGTAACAAGGTGTTCGTGATGAACACCGAACGCGTGGACGGCCAGCTGCGTCTGGTCAGCACCCTCGCGCAACTGGCCAGTGACCATGCCGAGATCGACTGGAGCGTGAATTGCGGCAACATGTCCAGCGCACTGCTGCTGTGGGCGCTGGATGTCGGACTGCTCCAAGCCCCGGTCGGCGGCTTGTGCGAAGTCGATATCCGCAACACCAACACAGGCGTGGTCACGACGGCGCGCATGCAGTGCGACGAGCAGGGGCATTTCGTCAAGGCGCAGATTCCTGGCGTGATGGGTGACTACCCTGCCGTGGACCTGTTTCTCCAGGCGCCGGTCGGCAACAAGACCGGTGCCTTGCTGCCGACCGGCGCGGTCGTCGACCATGTGGCTGGCATCGAGGTGTCCTGCGTCGATGTGGCGGTGCCGATGGTCATCGTCGATGCGCGCAGCCTGGGCAAGACCGGGCACGAACCCGTCGCGTCGCTCGAGGCGGATGCAGCCTTCATGGCCACCTTGCGCACGCTGTGGACCGAGGCCGGATTGAAGATGGGACTGCGCCGCAAGGACGGTGTGCCCATGACCCGCGACGAGCTGGAGCGCAGTGAAACCATCCCCAAGATCTGCATCGTCGGCGCGCCGCGCGAGGGCGGTCATATCGCCGTACGCTACTTCACCCCGCAGACCGGTCATGCCTCCATGGCGGTGTCCGGCGGCTGCTGCCTGGCAGCAGCGTGCCTGATCCCGGGCACCACCGCGCACCAGGTGGCCCGTGACATCGCCGCTCCCGAAGCGACATTCGCGGACATCCACGTCAGCATCGAAAACCCCGCCGGGCGCCTGGACACCACGGTAGTCGCGGCGCTGTCCGATGGGCAACTGCAGATCCGCAGTGCGGCCTACCGCCGCAGTACGCAGATTCTGATGCGTGGTCACGTGCCGCTTTATGCTGCTTCCAGCGAATTGCAGAGCGCACTGCTCGGTTCCTGATCCTGGCCCACCGAACTCCAGAGCGGCTCGGTGGGCCCGGGCCGTTACGGCATGCCCAGCCAGTTGGGCAAAGCCAGGGAAAGAAACGGCACGTAGGTGACCAGCAGCAGAAACATCAGCAGGATCGACAGCCAGGGCAGGGCGGCGCGGATGGTCTGGCCCAGGGTCAGGCCCGTTACCGCCGAGGTCACGAACAGGTTCAGGCCCACCGGCGGATGCACCAGGCCGATTTCCATGTTGACCACCATGACGATGCCCAGGTGAATCGGGTCGATACCCAGCTCCATGGCGATCGGGAAGAAGATCGGTGCCAGGATCAGGATGATCGCCGAGGGCTCCATGAAGCTGCCGGCCACCAGCAGCACGATGTTGACCATGATCAGGAAGCCCAGCGGCGTGAGGCCTTCCGACAGCACCCAGTTGGTGATCTGCTGGGGAATCTGTTCGGTGGTCAGCACGTGGGCGAAGAGCATGGCATTGGCGATGATGAACAGCAGCATGATAGTCAGGCGGCCGGATTCGAGCAGTACCTTCGGGCACTCGGCCAGGCGCATGTCCTTGTAGACGAACAGGGCGATGAACGCCGAGTACACCGCCGCTACGGCGGCCGCTTCGGTGGGGGTGAACATGCCGCTGTAGATGCCGCCCAGAATGATCACCAGCAACAGCAGGCCCCAGAAGGCGCGGCGTGCGGTGGTCAGCCATTCACGGAAGGTAGCGCGTGGCTGGGCTGGGAGTTTCTTGATCCGGGCGACGATGTAGATCACCACCATCAGGATCACGCCCAGCAGGATGCCCGGAATGACACCGGCCATGAACAGCTTGCCCACCGAGGTTTCGGTCGCCGCCGAATACACTACCATCACGATCGAGGGCGGGATGAGAATGCCCAGGGTACCGGCGTTGCAGATGATGCCGGCGCCGAATTCGCGGGGGTAGCCGGAGCGCACCATGCCGGCCACGGCAATCGAGCCGACTGCTGCGACGGTGGCTGGCGAGGAGCCGGACAGAGCGGCGAACAGCATGCACGCCAGCACCGCGGCAATCGCCAGGCCCCCGCGAATGTGGCCGACGCAGGCGTTGGCGAAATCGATCAGCCGTTGCGCGACGCCCCCGGTGGTCATGAAGGCGCCGGACAAGAGGAAGAACGGAATCGCCAGAAAGGTGTAGCTGTCCGAGGTCTCGAACAACTTGATCGCCAGCGAACTCAGCGAGTCCTGACTGAACAGCAGAATGGATACCGCGCCGGAGAGGCCCAGGGAGATAGCGATGGGCACGCCCAGAAACATGAACACGAACAGCAGCAGGAACAGACAGATAACGGTCATCAGCGGTGCTCCTCGCCAGGGTTGGCCAGTTTGCTGGCTTCTGCCGCTTCGTCGGCCAGGCCCAGTCCGGTCTGCCGATGGGTATAGATGCGGTACATGATTTCCAGGTAGCGGGCGATGATCAGGGCGAAGCCGATCGGCACGATGAGTGCGATATGGCCGATCTGGATGCCGTAGCGATCCAGGTCCTCGGCACCGATGCCGGCGACCAGTACCGCCGACACCCACTTGATGCTGGCGATCAGAAACAGGCCGGCGTACACCAGGCAGCAGCCGCAGGCGATCATCGCCAGAATGCGCTGCGCAGGCTTGCTGGTTTTCTTCACCAGCACGTCGACTCCCAAGTGGCCTGCGGTACGCACGCCGTAGGCGATACCGAAGAAGATCAACCAGCCGAACAGCGCCTTGGTCAAGGCGATGCTCCAGGTCATTTCCTGGGCGTAACCCATCAGGTGGTCACCGATGCCGGCGAACAGGTCGCTGCTCCACGCCCATTTGTCGCTGAGGGTGTAGAACATCGTGTAGAGGTTGTTCAGCGCGACGTAGACGAACGTCACCAGCGTCATGGCAGCCAGCAGGAAGGCGATCATGCCTTCCTCGAAGTGCTCCCAGACTTGCCTGAGCGATTGCATAGGAATTCTCCGAGCGTCGAGAAAGCGGCCGCCGGCGAGCGGGCAGCCGCGCATGCTTCACTGGCGGCCGTAGCCAAGCCAGTGCAGGGGACGGGTCAGCCTCTCACGAGGCTTTGTTGGAGGCTTCGGCGGCCTTGATCAGGTCGGGGCCGATCTGCTCGGAGAACTTGTCCCACACCGGGCGCATCGCTTCGCGCCATTGTTGGCGTTGCTCGGCAGTGAGTGGGTCGATCTCGCTGGTCTTGGCGTCGATGATCTTCTGCCGCGCGGTCTGGTTCAGCGCTTCGGCTTGCTTGTTGACCTCGACGGTGACCTGGTCCATCAGCGTTTGCAGCTCGCCACGGACATCGTCGGGCAGGCCGTTCCAGAACTTGGAATTGGTGATGACCATGTAGTCGATCAGGCCGTGGTTGGTCTCGGTGAAAAAGGGCTGCACTTCGTGGACCTTCTGGCTCTCGTAGTTGGACCAGGTGTTCTCGGTGCCATTCACCGTGCCCGTCTGCAGGCCCTGATAGACCTCGGCGAAGCTCATCTTGCGGGGGTTGGCACGTATCGCCTTGAATTGCTCTTCGAGTACGCTCGACGCCTGGACGCGGAATTTCAGGCCACGGGCATCCTTGGGCAGGATGACCTTCTTGTTCGCCGACAGCTGCTTGAGGCCGTTGTGCCAGTAGGCCAGACCGTGGATGCCCTTGTCGTCCATGGAGGTCAGCAGCGCCTTGCCCTGGGGCCCTTGCTGGAAACGGTCGACTGCGGCAAGGTCATCGAACAGGAACGGCAGGTCGAAGATCTGCACCTGCTTGGTGTAATGCTCGAACTTGGCCAGTGATGGCGCAAGCATCTGCACGTCGCCCAACAGCAGCGCCTCCATCTCCTTGCCATCGCCGAACAGCGAGGAGTTGGGATAGACCTCCACCTTCACCTTGTCCTTGAGCTTGGGATCGGCGGCCACCAGTTTCTGGAACATCAGCGCGCCCTGGCCTTTGGGCGTGTTCTCTGCCACCACATGGGCGAACTTGATGACGACGGGATCGGCGGCCTGGGCCAGGGTTGCCATCGAAACGGCGGCGGCGCACAGCAGCGCCTGGGTCAGCTTGAACATGGAGATCACCTTGTTATTGTTGTAGGACAATCCATTCAGGGCGGTTTTACCGAAACAGCCGGCCCTTTGCAGCGTAGGCGTTTTTCAGTTTGAGGATGGCTCAATCGACGCCGTGCCGAAAATCTGTATTTGCGTAAGCCGGCGTTCGGCATTACCGAACGCTTCAGTACAGGCCTAGCCCTGCGGGGCGTCGAGCAAACGCCTGGCGCGCTGCAACACCGGCGCATCGACCATCTGGCCGTCGAACCGGAAAGCGCCCGCACCCCCGGCGGCGGTGCTGGCTGCCAGTACGGCACGGGCCCATTCCAGATCCTGGACGCTGGGCGCCAGGGCCGCATGAATCACCGCCACCTGACGCGGATGGATGCACAGTGCGCCGCCGTAGCCCAGGTTGCGCGCGTGCTCGATGGCGCGCTGCAACCCCGGCGCGTCGTTGAGAGCGGCGAACACCCCGTCCAGTGGCGGCAGCAGGTTGGCAGCGCGTGAATGCAGCTGCACGCTCATGCGGCTTTGGTCGAGAAAGGCTTCTGCCGATGGCGTGCCATTGTTCAGGCCCAGGTCCAGGGCCAGGTCCAGGCTGCCGAAACACAGCCGTTCGACGCCGGGGCCGTTGGCGATGGACTCCAGCGCCAGCACACCCCGGGCGCTTTCGATGATCGGCCACAGCGGCTTGCCGGCCTGGCTCGCCGTGGTCAGCTGGACGCAGGTTTCGGCCTTGGGCAACACGACCCCGACGACACCTGGGTGGCTGGCGCAGAAAGCCAGGTCGCTGGCGTGTTCGGCATGCCCGGGGGCGTTCACCCGAGCCCATACGCGGGCCGTGTCGGTCTGCTGCAGAAACTGGGCAAGATGCACCCGCGCCTGGCGCTTGAGGACCTCTTCGACGGCGTCTTCGAAATCGACGATCACCGCATCGGCGCCTGCGGCCAGGGCTTTGGCGAACCGTTCGGGGCGGCTGCCCGGCACGAACAGGGCCGAGCGAAGGGTAGGTATCGGCATGGTTCATGGTTCCCGGTGGAGGCGGTGGCAGACGGATCAGATCACGCCGGCCGCCGCCATGTGTGTCTGCTGCTCGGCTGAATAACCCAGCTCGTCGAGAATGCCTGCGGTGTGCTGTCCCAGGTCGGGGACCGCATCCATGCGCGGTGCGAACGCCGCATTGCTGGCCGGCGGCAGCAGGGCAGGGAGCTTGCCGGACGGACTGTCCACCTGGCGCCAACGGTCGCGCGCGGCCAGTTGCGGATGCGACCAGACGCCAGCCATGTCGTTGACCCGGGCGTTGGCGATCTGCGCGGTGTCCAGGCGCTCCAGCACCTGCTCGACCGACAACGTCGCAAAGCTGTCGACGATGATCTGCCGCAGTTGATCGCGGTGACGTGAGCGCTCGAAGTTGCTGGAAAAACGCGGGTCGGCGGCCAGCGCCGGATCGAGCAGTACCTTCTCGCAGAACAGCGCCCATTCGCGCTCGTTCTGCAGGCCGAGCATCACCGTGCCACCTTCGCCGGTGGGGAAGGGGCCGTAGGGGTAGATGGTCGAGTGCGCCGCGCCGGCGCGGGCCGGTGGTGGCGCGCCGTTGTAGGCGTAGTACAGCGGGTAGCCCATCCATTCCACCAGGCTTTCCAGCATCGACACGTCGATGCGGCTGCCGACGCCGGTCTTGTCGCGCAGCATCAGTGCCGAAAGCACCCCGGTGTAGGCGTACATGCCGGCGGCGATGTCGGCGATCGAGCAGCCGGCCTTGGCCCGCTCCTCTTCGCCGGGTCCGCCGGTTACGGAGAGGAAACCGCCTTCGCTCTGAATCAGCAGGTCGTAGGCTTTTTTCTTCTCGTAAGGACCGCCTTCTCCGTATCCGGAGATGTCGCAGACGATCAGACGCGGGTAACGCGCGTGCAGCGCTTCGAACGACAGTCCCATGCGCGCCGCCGCTCCCGGTGCCAGGTTCTGTACCAGCACGTCGGCCTTGGCCAGCAGTCCGTGCAGCACGGCATCGGCGGCCGCTTGTTTCAGGTCCAGTGTCAGGCTTTCCTTGGAGCGATTGGTCCAGACGAAGTGCGAGGCCAGGCCGTCGACTCGCTGGTCGTAACCACGGGCGAAGTCGCCGCTGCCGGGGCGTTCGACTTTCACCACACGGGCTCCCAGATCGGCCAATTGACGGGTGCAGAAGGGTGCAGCGATGGCATGTTCCAGGCTGATGACGGTGATGCCGTCCAGCGGACGCGGATTGAGCTCGGTCATGGGGTCACCTGTGGGTCAGATCAAATCGGTCAAGGTCTGGGCGTCGCGCAATTGCCAGATGCGGTCGATCAGCGTCTGTCCTTCGGCCGGTGTGCGTGCACCGGAAAAGGCCAGCAGGCGCAGGAACTTGGCTTCCAGTTCAGGGCGCGAAAGGGTATTGCCGGGGTCGCCCTTGGGCTCGTCGATGGCGGCGCTCAGGGTGCGGCCGTCGGTGGTGGTGACGATGACTCGCCCCAACCAGCGCGCGGGGTAGGCGGCATCGACCTCGGGGTCCAGCTCCATGCTGACTTTCTGGCGGAAGCCATCGACTGCCGCATCCGTCAGCGCCAGGTCACGGAATTCGATCAGCTGTGCGCTGCCATGAACGGCGATCAGGCCCAGCACCGCGCCCATGGAGAATTTGGCCTGGTGTACCGTGCTGGGCTTGACCACTCGGCCCAGGACATCGATGGCGCCCTGATGCACGCGGGTGACCACCTTGGCGATCTGCTCGTGGTGCAGCCCTTCACGCTGCATCAAGTGCAGGAGGGCATCGGCGGCCGGATGGGTATGGCGGCACGAGGCGTGAAACTTGAACGAGGTTTCCGCCAGTGCCCAGCGGCTGCCCAGGCGATCGTCCAGACGGCTGGCGTCGGCGTCGCTGGACATGCCGGCAGCCAGACCCTGCTCGCCTTCCAGGATGTTGCGCGCACCCGTCAGGCCGTCTTCGGTCATGTAGGCGGCGAGCAAGCCATCGGCGGCGGCCTTGGCGGTGTGCAACTGCTTGGAGTCGGCGGCGTCGCGCAGGAATTCCCAGAGCCCGGCCGCCTGGGTGCCGGCATTGCCCAGCAGGTTGATGAACTGCTCGCGGTCGAACCCCAGCAGTTTGCCCACGGCGACTGCAGCGGCCAGGGTGCCCACCGTGGCGGTGGTGTGGAAGATTCGATAATGGGAGCGGCCCATGAACTCGCCGATGCGGATGCCCGCTTCGTAGCCGGCCACCGACGCCAGCAGCAACTCCCGCCCCGATTTGCCACGCTCCTGCGCCGCGGCCAGCACGGCGGAAAA
>Ga0308171_1003682_pt1 | contig 13721 bp, 9 predicted proteins | sample PhyGR1_FD_202135 | JGI IMG/M metagenome (GOLD analysis project Ga0308171, IMG submission 202135) | Phyllosphere microbial communities from UC Gill Tract Community Farm, Albany, California, United States - DLSLSG.R1 | ecosystem: Host-associated > Plants > Phyllosphere > Unclassified | place: USA... | reverse complement strand
GCGCGAGGATCATGCTTAGCCGACGAACGGGAAGGCCAGCACCGCCATGCCCACCACGGTCATGACGAGGCAGCACAGCGCCGCCGGGACCAGCGTGAACTTCTGGTGGTCGGCCAGATCCACACCGGCAAGGCTCACCAGCAGGTAGGTCGAGGGCACCAGCGGGCTCAGCAGGTGGACCGGCTGGCCCATCAGCGAGGCGCGGGCGATCGCCATCGGCTCGACGCCGTAGTGCGCACCGGCTTCGGCGAGGATCGGCAGCATGCCGAAGTAGAAGGCGTCGTTCGAGATGAAGAACGTGCCCGGCAGGCTGATGAGCGCGGTGATCGGCGCCATGTAGGGGCCGAGGACCGGCGGGATCAGGCCGACGACTTCCTTGCTCATCGCCTCGACCATGCCGGTGCCCGACAGGATGCCGGTGAAGATGCCCGCCGCGAAGATCAGTGAGACGACCGAAAGGACGTTGCCCGCATGCGCGCTGATGCGCTCCTTCTGCGACTTGGTGTCGGGGTAGTTGGCGATCATCGAGATGGCGAAGGCCAGCATCATCAGGATCGGCAGCGGCAGCACGCCCCAGACCAGCAGCACCAGCAGCGCGATGACGAGCGCGCCGTTGAACCAGATCATCTTCGGGCGGCGCGCTTCGGGCCACTGCGAGACGGCGAGGTCGCTGGCTTCCAGTGCGGCGAGGTTCTCCACCTTGCCGATGCGGCGACGCTCCTTGCGGCCGAAGTAGATGGCGAGGCCGACGAGGAACGCGAGGCCCGCGATCATGCCGGGGATGAGCGGCAGGAACAGCGCGGCGGGATCGAGCTTCAGGGCGCTGGCGGCGCGGGCGGTCGGCCCGCCCCACGGCGTCAGGTTCATCACGCCGCTCGTCACCATCAGCAGGCAGACGAGGTAGAGGCGGTTCATGTCGTAGCGCTTGTAGAGCGGCAGCATGGCGGCCATCGTGATGATGTAGGTGGTCGAGCCGTCGCCATCGAGGCTGACGAGCGCGCAGAGCACCACCGAGCCGATCAGGATCAGCATCGGGTCGCCATGGACCAGCCGGATCAGCTTGCCGACCAGCGGGTCGAACAGGCCGGTGTCGGTCATCGTGCTGAAGAACAGGATCGCGAACAGCAGCATGACGCCGGTGGGCGCGAGGTTCTTGACGCCGTCGATCATCATGTCGCCGAGGCCCGCATGGAAGCCGGCGACGAGGGCGAAGAGGGTGGGCACGACGCTCAGCGCGACCAGCGGGGTCATCCGCTTGGTCATGATGAGCGTCATGAAGGTGGCCACCATCAGGAAGCCGATAAGGGCGAGACTCATTGTTGGTCCCCGGTTCTGGTCATGGTTTGAAAGGGAAAGGCTTAGAAGGTGACGCCGACGCGCGCGGTGAGCGTCTCGCCGTCATCCTTGCCGGTGTAGATTCCGGCGGTGTTCTCGGTGTTCCAGTGGATCGCGTTGACCTGGAAGCGCACGAAGCTGTTGAGATACCAGTTCGCGCCCAGCGTCGCCGCCCAGCCCTGAGCAGGCGTGGCGATGTCCTTGAATTCCAGGTTCTCGTAGCGCGCGGTCAACTCGATCGCGCCCGGGCCGCCGTCGAAGACGGGGCGCAGCACCTTGGGCTGGCCGAAGCTGCCGAGGCGCGGGTTGTAGGGCGGCAGGTCGCCGGTGATGAAGAACCCGCCCGAGACGCTCCATGCCTGAGTGACGAAGTCCGGGCGTCCGTTGTCGAGGCGCGCATGGCGTTCGCCCGCCTCGGCCATGACCCACAGCGGGCCGGTGTAGCCGCCGAGTTCCGCGCCGTAGCCGGTGGTGCCGGTGCCGCCGATGATGTCGCCGGTCGAAAGCCGCAGCGCGCCGTTGAAGCGGCCGCCGATCACGGTGCTCCGGCCCAGCGAGTTCTTGCCCGGCTGGAGGTGCTCGTCGAAGCCCCAGATGCCGAGGTGGAGCACCTGACGCGGGCTCTTGATCGGGTTCCAGTGCGCGCGCGCGATCACGGTGCGGTTGTCCGAGGTGGACTGGTCGCCGTCGATGCGGTCGCCGGTGACGGTCAGCGAGGCGTGGCCGGTCTTCCAGAACAGGCGCGGCATGATGCCCAGACCATAGAAGGCGCGCTGCGGGATGATCGCGGTGGCGACCACGGTGCGCTCGGCGAACGGGGTAGAGTCCGAACCGGTCGAGCCTTCGAAGCTGCGGTCGTTGAACAAGTGGCCGACGCGCACGTCGTAGTCGAGGCCGGGCGCGATCTTGTTCTTCCAGCCGATGAAGGCGGTGACGACATCGACCGCGTTCTCGGAGAAGTCGCTTTCGAACTGGTAGAACAAGTGGCTGCCGACAGTGCCCTCAAGGCCCATGCGCAGGGCGCGCATGCCGGTGGTCGTCAGGTTGCGGCCGTCGTATTTGGAGCCACGGGTGGTGCTGACGTCGGTGATGATGCGGCCGCGCGGCTTGAAGCTGAAGGTGCCGTCGCCCGAGTGGAATACCGGCAGGCCCTGACCCCATTCGGTGGTCACGTCGGTCGCGGCGACGGCGGTGGCGCGCACGCGCTCGATATCGCGCTCGGCCGGGCCGGGGGGAAGGAGCTGTGCCGCATAAGGCTGGGTTGAGAGGATGGTCGGCGCGGCCTGCTCGGGTTCCGCGGCAGCGACTACGGGAGCGCTTTGCTGCGGCGCTGCTGCAGTGGTGCGGGTGGCTTCCAGCGCATCGACGCGCTGGCGCAGCGAGGCGATCTCGGCGGCCTGCGCGCGCACCAGATCGGCGAGTTCGTCGCGCGTCGGCGCTTGCGCCAGCGCGGGGTTGGCAACTGCCAGCGCAAGGAATGCTGCACTGGCCATCAGAGTACGGGTCATGGTTTTTGTTCTCTCCCTGTGACCAGAGCGGCGTTCCATTCGCGCAGGAATCGCTGCCGGGTCAGGTGATCCAGATTGACGAGAAGTTGAGGGCCGACGCGCACTACGCGCGTCTGCTGCGTAGGCAGGCGGCGGGCGGGTACGTCGGTGCGCACCGGCCACAGACTGTGCCGGGCAAGCTGGGCCTGCCCGGCGCGCGAAAGAAGGAAATCGAGGAACAGTTTCGCCGCCGCCGGATGGCGCGCGTCCCGTCCGATGAAGGCGATGCGCGAAGTGACGAGCGTGTAGTCCTTGGGGAACACCACACCCAGCTGCGGACTGCGGCGCGCCTGCTCGAGCGCGTAGGAGCCGATGACATTGTACGCGATCGCCAGCTTGCCGGAGGCGACGCCTGCCAGCATCGGCTGGGTGCTGATTTCCAGAACGGGGCGCGTCGCGCCGATCGCCTCGCCCAGCGAGCGGGTGTCGCGCGTCGCGAGGAAGTCCTGTGAGAGATAGAGATAGCCGGTGTTGGAGCGGGCCGCATCGAACGTCGCGACCTTGCCGGTGAATTCGACGCGGCGGCGGCGCAGCAATTCCTCGAGTGCCTGATGCGTGCGCGGGGCCTGTGCGTCGGATATGATCCTGCGGTTGTAGACGAAGCCGATCGGCTCGGCGGTGACGCCGTAGCCCATGTTCTTCCACACCGCCGTTTCGGGCAGGGCGGGCTTCTCGGGGCTGGCGTACTGCTGCGCGTAGCCGTCGTTGATGAGCTTGATCTGCTGGTCCATCGCCGAGGACCACACGATGTCGGCCGAATACTGGCGGCTGCGCGTCTCGCGGGTGTAGCGCTGGTACATCTCGGTCGAGCCGATGTCGGCGTAGTAGACCGCGATGCCGGGGAAGAGCCGTTTGAACTCCGCCACCACCGGCACCATCTCGGCGCGGTCGGCATTGGCGTAGATGCGTACCTTGCCGTCGGCGCGGGCGTCGGCGATCAGCGTGTCGTAGCTGCGCGGATAACCGGAGGGGCGCTGCGGCGCCTCGGGCTTCTGCGCAGCTGCGGGTCCGGCCAGAAGGACCGCTAGTGCCAGAACAGGGGTGAAAGAACGCATTGTCGACTCCTCTCGCTTTCCGCCTCTATGTTCGGATAAGCAGCGCTCGATGATGTACGTTTTCAACCTGTCACTGACCTTTCATGGATTTCGATCGTGAGAATCCTCATCGTTGAAGACGACGCGGCACTGGCACGCGGCATCCTTTCGCTGCTGCGCGCGGCGGGACACGCGGTCGATCACGTGGCGGGCGGGGAGGAAGCGCTGTCGGTTTCGGCGACCGAGCCGTATTCGCTGGTGATCCTCGACGTCGGCCTGCCCGACATCGACGGGTTCCAGGTGCTCGCTCGCCTGCGCGCGCGGGGCGACCAGTCGCAGGTCCTGATGCTGACCGCGCGTGACGGCCTCGACGACCGGGTGCGCGGCCTCGACCTCGGCGCCGACGATTACTTGCGCAAACCCTTCGAGGTTGAGGAACTGGAGGCCCGCGTGCGTGCGCTGGGCCGCCGCCGGGGCGGCGACGCCGCGCCCGAGATCGCCATCGGGGCGATGACGGTGAACCGCTCTACCGGCCGCGTCGAGGTGGCGGGGCGTCTGATCGAACTGCGCCGCCGCGAATGGGCGGTGCTGGAGGCTCTGGCGGCGCGGGCGGGCCAGATCGTCAACCGCGAGACCCTGCAAGCCGAGGTCTTCGGCTTCGACGATCCGGTCGGTTCCAACGCGCTGGAGGTCAACGTCACCCGCCTGCGCAGCAAACTCGCACCCGACGGCCCAGCGATCCGCACCGTGCGCGGGGTGGGTTACATGCTCGACCCTTCGACAGGCTCAGGGTGAGCGGATGTTGCGCCAAACTCCCAAAACCGCTCAGGCTGGGCCTGTCGAAGCCGCCTCCTGCATACGCCAGCTGAGCCCATGAAAGGCGCGATTTCCCTGCGCTTCCGCCTGCTGCTGGCGATGTTCGGGCCGCTGGCGGCGCTGGCGCTGGTGCTGGGGCTACTCGGCTGGGTACTGATTTCCGACGTCGTGCGCCGCACCAACGACCGCGTGCTGGGCGGTGCGCTGGGCGCCATTGCCGAAACCGTGCAGGTGGAGCGCGGCGAAGTCACTCTCGACCTGCCGCCCGCCGCTTTCGGCATGCTGGAGAACTCCGAGCGCGACAACGTCTATTACCGGATCGCGGTGGGGCGCACGCTACTGACCGGCTACGCGGACTTGCCCGCGCCCGACATTTCCGTGCTCTCCGTCGATGAGCCGCGCTTCCGTTTCGCGCAGTTTCACGGCCAGCGCATCCGCATAGCCGAGATCCGCCGCAACTTGCCGCGCATCGATGAGCCTGTGGTGGTGCAGGTGGCCGAGACTCTGCAGAACCGTAATTCCCTGCGCGACAAGCTGATGATCGCGCTGCTGATCGGCGAGTGCGTGCTGGTCGGCATCGTGCTCCTGCTGATCCGCCCCGCGCTCGGGTGGAGCCTGCGGCCACTCTCGGACCTGCGCGGCGTGATCGAGGCGCGTGATACCCGCGCCGCACCCGATCTCTCGCCGCTGCGCACCGGACCGTTGCCGACCGAACTGCGCCCGCTGTCGCGCTCGTTCGACCGGCTTCTGGCGCGGCTTGACGACGCCACCACCGGCATGCGCCGCTTCACCGCCGATGCTTCGCACCAGATGCGCACGCCGCTCTCGGTGCTCAAGGTGCAGGTCGCGCTGGCGCGGCGCGGCTCGGGTGAGGCGCTGCACGAGATCGAGGAGGCGACCGACCGCCTCGAACGCCTACTGACGCAGCTCCTCACGCTTGCCCGTGCCGACGAGGCGGGGGTGCTGCCGCCTGACCACGAGATCGATCTCAAGGAACTGAGCCAGCACGTGATCTCCCGCCGCATCCGGCAGGCGATCGAGGCGGACGTCGAATTGCTGCTCGAGGCCGGAGACGGGCCTTACCGCATCCACGGACATCGCACGCTGGTGTTCGAGATGCTGTCCAACCTCGTCGACAACGCGATCCGCTACAATCGCCCCGGTGGCATGGCGCAAATCGAACTGAGTGCGGAAGCGGGCGTGGTCCGGCTCGCGGTGGTCGATACCGGCCCCGGCATTCCGGCCGAACTGCGCGAGATGGCGATGTCGCGCTTCGCCCGGCTGCAGGGCGAGCGCGGGCCGCCCGGCAGCGGCCTCGGCCTGGCCATCGTCAAGTCCACCGCCGAGCGCATGGGCGCACAGCTCGAACTCGGCGATGCGACGCCGGGCCTGTGGGTGACGGTGACTTTCACGGTTTGACGATCGCTGCCATCTCGCTGGTGGTCATGCGGAAATCCGGGCACTATGATGGGACAATTCACCCTCGCGCTTTCATGGAGCGCAATTTCACGGGGCACGTCCGCATGAGCCTGCAGATCCTCCTGGTCGAGGACGATTCCCACCTTCGCCGCCAGCTTACCGAGCAACTCGGGCATTTCGAGCACGAGGTGCAGCCGGCCGGGGACGGGCAGGAGGCGCTGTCGCTGCTGGGCAGACGGCCCTTCGACGCGGTTGTGCTCGACTGGATGCTGCCGACGATGGACGGCGTCACGCTGCTGCGGGAGATGCGCGGCCAGGGCATGACCATGCCGGTGCTGATGCTGACCGCGCTTGGCCAGACGCTCGACAAGGTCGAGGGGCTGGAGGCGGGCGCCGACGACTACGTGGTGAAGCCGGTCGATCCGCTCGAACTGAACGCGCGGCTCAATGCCCTCGTGCGGGCGCGGCGTACGACCGAGCAGCCCAGTGATACGATTGCTGCGGGCGATATCGTGATCAGCCCCTCGCGCCTCATGGTCTGGCGCGGCGGACAGCCGCTGGCGCTTTCGCAGACCGAGTTCCGGCTACTGCTGGCCCTCGCACGCGATGCCGGCGAAGTGGTGACGCGGCCCATGCTGATCGAGCGGATCTGGGGGCAGGACTTCGAGACCACGACCAACATCGTCGATGCCCATATACGCCAGTTGCGCGTCAAGCTGTTGCAGCACGGTGACGATCCGATCGCCACCGTGCGCGGCATGGGGTACGTGCTGCGGGCATGAGGCCGCTCCCCCGATCCCTGCGCGGCCTCACCGTGGTGTTCCTCGCGCTGTTCCTGACGGTGACGGCGCTGGCGGGGTTCGGAACCTTCTTCGCGACCGCCTCGATGGTGCGGGTGCTGGTGGATGAGCGCATCGAGTCGGAGAGTGAGACGCTGGTGCCCAAGGGGACCACGCCCGATCGCGGGGAACTCAGCCGTCATATCGTGGAGATGGCACGGCAGCGCGATACCGGCGACCTCGGCGTGCTGCTGAGCGATGCGCAGGGCAACCCCATCGTCGGCAACGTCCGGCTGAACCGGGAACTGCCGCTGGGCTACTCCTCGCTCGGACGGGACGACCGTATCGAGGGCCTGAGTGCGGGCCGCGTGTGGGTGCGCGAGATCGGCGGCGGGATGCGCCTTGCCGTCTTCGCCGAGACCGAGCCGGTCGACAATTACTTCGCCATGCGTCGGCGCATCTACTTCGCCGGGTTCGGCGCCATCGTGCTGGTGGTGCTCGCCGGACTGCTGGCGTTTCGGCGGCTGGTCGGCAAGCGTATCGATGCGGTGCGCCAGACGGCGGAATCGATCATCGAGGGCGATCTGGCCCAGCGCGTCCCGATGCCCGGCGATGGCGGCGAGTTCGATCAGCAGGCGGGGGCCTTCAACCGCATGCTCGACCGCATCGGCCAGCTCATGGGCGAAATCCGCAACGTCTCCAACGATATCTCGCACGAGATGCGCACTCCGCTGGCGCGGCTCCGCAACGAACTCGCGCTGCTGGAGCAGAGCGCCGCTGCCGAGCCGGTGCGGGAGCGGGTGGCCATGGCGCGCATGCAGGCGGACGAACTGCTCGGCATGTTCTCCGCGATGTTGCGGATCGCCGAGATCGAGGACGGATCGCGCCGGGCCGGTTTTCGGCCGCTCGACATGGGCGAACTGGTAGCGGAGATCGTCGAGATGGTGCAGCCCGTCGCGCAGGAGCGTGGCCAGCGCGTGCTGATGGAACGCGCCGACGAGGCGAAGCTTGTCGGCGACCGGCAACTCCTGTCGCAGCTGCTGGTCAACATGCTGGAGAACGCCGTCCGGCACACACCTTCGGGCACGCGGATCAGGGTCTCGGTTGCGCGCGAAGCGGAAGCGGTGATGCTTGTGGTCACTGACGATGGCCCGGGAATCCCGGCAAGCCAGCGCGAGCATGTGATGCGCCGGTTCGGGCGCGTCGAGCGGGCGGGGCAGGCCGGTGGTCAGGGCGGTGGCCATGGTCTGGGTCTACCGCTGATGGAGGCGATCGTGCGCCTCCACCGGGGGGCGCTGGCGCTGGAGGACGCCGGGCCGGGCCTGCGCATCGTGGCGAGATTGCCGGTTTGAGCGCATTCCTCCCTGTCGCGCAGCGATGGGGAGGTAGCAGCGACGCAGTCGCTGACGGAGGGGCCTTGCAACCCCTCCACCACCCGCTGCACGGGCGTCACCCTCCCCATCGCTGCGCGACAGGGAGGATGCTGACAGCGCAAAAAGACCGGCGTGACACGGGGGAGGCGTCACGCCGGTCCAGTAGCTGATCGCGCGGGGGCTGTTTGAGCGGCTATCCCATCGTGAAAGGGCAGATGCTCGCCCGCGCGATCCGCAATGTCCCCCCGGCCCGCGAAAGCCGGGGGAAATCGTCAGAACGCGATGCTCGCGTCGAGGCCGAAGGTGCGCGGCGCGTTGAAGTTGCCGTAGTCGCCTAGGATATTGTTCACCGAGCCGGTGGTCACGCTGGTGGTCGGCGCGCCGGGCAGGCTGTTCGACGGGTCGCGGCGGAACACGTACTGTTCGTTGAAGATGTTGCGGCCCCACACGCCCAGCGTCAGCTTCTGGTTGCCCACGCCGATGTCGGCCAGCGAGATGCGTCCGTTGAAGATCAGCGAGGCGTCGTTCTTGGTGGCGAACTGGTCGAAGGCCTGGGTCGCCTGCGAGTAGTTGCCGTCGAAGTGGAACTTCAGCTTCGTGTCGTTGCCGCCGATCGGCAGCACGTAATCGATCGAGCCGCTCGCCGCGTTGCGCGGGGTGAACACGATGTAGAACTGCTGGTCGACCGTGGTGCTGGCGCCGTTGGTGCCGGTGTAGGTGATCGGTACAAGCGGGATGTGCGTGTAGGTGTAGGCGTAGGACGCGTTCAGCGTCAGGCCGTCGATCGGCTCCAGCGTCAGGTCCGCTTCGATGCCGCGGATCTTGGTGGTCCCGGGTGCATTGATGGTCACCAGGTTGTTGTAGTTCGAGCCGTTGAACGACTGGATCGAGCTGATGTCGACCTGGCTGTTCTTGCGGTCCATGATGTAGCCGGCCAGATTGAAGCGGGCGCGGTGATCCCAGAAGTCGCTCTTGAGGCCGATTTCGTAGGACTTCACGTCCTCCGGATTGAACGCCTGGTAGTTCGCGGTGCGCGAGGATGCGCCGCCTGCGCGGTAGCCGGTTGCGTACTTAGCATAGACATGCAGGTCGTCCGACACGTCGTAGGCGAGGGTCGCCATCGGGTTGAAGCGGTTCCACTTCTTGTCGAGCGGCGAGTATCCCGCGGCTGCGGCAGCTGCAGTGTTGGTGTCGTAGTTGACGTTGCGCGAGAAGTGCAGGACGCCCTTCTTCCCGTCATGCGTGTAGCGGCCGCCGACGGTTAGGTGGAGCTGCTCGGTGGCGTTGTAGGTCAGCTGGCCATAGGCGGCGTAGCTCTTCGACCACACTTCCGAGGCGCGGTCGATCGAGCGGCAGCCGACGTCCGAACCGAACCCGCTCGAGCCGGTGCACGAGTCGAGGATCGTGTAGACCGCCTGGCCGGCGCTGTTGAGGTAGACGCCGTTCGAGTTCGGCGTCGCCGCGTCGTCGCTGACGTGCTCGTTGAAGTAGAACAGGCCGGCGACGTAGTCGATCTTGCCCACGGTGCCGACGGCCTGCAGTTCCTGGCTGAACTGGCGCTGGCGCAGGTCGGCAAGGCTGTAGCGGCTGAAGCCGCAGGGCTTGGCCTCGGTGCAGGCGGAGGTCAGGGTGACGACCGGCACGCGGTGCGCGCCGCCCGAGTTGTCCCACTGCGTCGCATCGACGCCGCGCCAGGCGGTGATCGCGCGGATCTCGATCTCGGGCGAGGCCGCCCACTTGAGGGTGTTGGTGAAGCCGTGGGTCTTGTCGACGCTGGGCTGCTGCGGCACGCCGATGTCGGCGGTCTTCATGCGGGTCTTGCCGTTGACGACAACGCCGGGAAGCAGCGGCTTAACGGTGCCGGTCAGGTTGGTGTACTGGGTGCCGGGCAGGGTGCACGCCGCGCTGGCGGCCTGGGTGCCGGCGACGCAGCCATTGGGGTTGTAGTTCAGCAGCTGGCTGTAGAACGGCGTGTTGGCATCGCGCGCGACGTCGTACGAGAAGTCGTCGGTGATGCCGTCGATCGGCTGCCAGCGCACGGCGACCCGGCCGCCCTTGCGGTGGTACTGGTTGAAGCCGGCCTGGCCTTCGAGCGGGTTCTTGGTGGTCGGGTCCTGGTGCTGCAGCACGCCGTCCAGCTTGACCGAGAAGCCGGCCATTTCCGGCAGGTCGAGGTGGATGCTGCCGTTGTAGGCGCCGTAGTTGCCGACGCCGCCATCAATGCGGCCGCCGAACTCGCCGGTGGGGGCCTTCGAGACGATGCTGAGCGCGCCGCCTTCGGTGTTGCGGCCGAACAGGGTGCCCTGCGGACCCTTGAGAACTTCGACGCGCTCGACGTCGAACAGCGCGGCGTTGAGGCCGTGCTGGCGGCCCATGTAGACGCCGTCCACGTAGATGCCGACGCCCTGTTCACGCGCGGGCTGGTTGGCGTCGAGCGGCACGATACCGCGGATACCGATTGTCAGCGCGCTCTGGCGCGCCTCGAAGGTCGCAACGCGCAGCGACGGCACGCCGCCGTCGGCGAGGTCATAGAGGCTCTGGACGTGGCGGTCCTTGAGCGCTGCCTGGCTGACGACCGCGATGGCGATCGGGGTTTCCTGAAGATTGGTCTCGCGCTTGGTCGCGGTGACGACGATGTCGCCGAGGCCCGAATCCGCTGCTGCGTCCGCCGCAGCGTCGGCTGCGGGAGCATCGGCCCAGGCGCTCGAGGCGTTCATGCTGGCGAGGATCGAGCCGGCGAGCAGCGTCGCGCGGACAACCTTATTCATCATGTTGAATTTCCACCCTTTTTTGGCAGAATTTGTCTGCCTCGGGGCGGCTAATATGGCTGCATCACGACAGTTGTATGGAAGTTCGATGACATCTGAGTCGCGCGACCTTCATCTTCGTCTCATGTTCGAGGCAAGTGCTTGGAAGACCGGCGTAATATACGGCGGCAACATTTTGAAAAAATCTCTGCGGCCGGGCTATTGCAAGGATTTGGCCGCTGCCAACTCGTGATTGTCCAGCAGCTTGATAGCTGAAGGCGAGCGAGGCGTTATCTCTCGCCTCTGCCTCTTCAGCCTGCCTCGTGGGTGAAATTTCACCCGGCGCGCCGTAAGTTATTGCAGCAAGTGCGAATCAGTTGCAACAAAGAGCGGTGTTTCGATGGGTTTTCGGACCAATTCTGGGGAAGCGTGACACGATGGTTAATTCGGCTGCTGGCATGATGCTGACCTCGGAGAAAGGCTGAGGTGGCTGCGGTCATTTCCGGCACCGCACATATCGATCACCCGGCGCCCGCTGCCTGGACGACCGGCGGCCTGTTCACCGTCGGCTTTCTGGGGGTGACTGCGGGCATCCAGATGAGTGATCGAGGGCTGCAGGCGATCGTGCTGTCGGCGATCCAGCACAGTTTCGCTGTGAGTGACGCGACGATCGGCGCTCTGCAGGGACTGGCGGGAGTACTTGTGGGAAGTGCCGTCGCGGTGCCGGTCGCGCGGCTGGCTGACCGTTTTTCGCGCAAGCTGGTGCTGCTGGGCCTGATCGTCGCCTGGACGACACTGATGGTGGTGAGTGCGGTGGCACCTGATTTTCCCCTGTTTTTCGTGGGGCGCGCCGCTGCGGGGGTTACCGAGTTCGCGATGATCCCGATTGTCTATTCGCTGATACCGGATCTTGCGCCGGAGCGGTACCGCGTTGCCGCCAACCTGACTTTTGCGGCCCTGATGGCGGCAGGCGCCAGTGCGGGGTTCTACTTCGGGAGTGCCATCGTCTCGATCGGTGAGGCTTTGATTCCCGGCGACATGGAAGCGTGGCGCAAGGCCATGCTGCTGCTGTCGTCCGCAGGGTTGCCCCTGTTGCTGCTGGGCTTGCTGGCAACCGACCCGCCGCGCCATATCGCGGTGGCCAATGTGCAGGCGCAGGGCTCGCTGCCAGCGTTCCTGCGTGAGCGTTGGCAGGCGGTCGGGCTGTTCGTGGGCGTGGCCGGCAGCCTGATGATCGCAGTGCAGGCGCTCAATCCACTGATCGCGCTGGCGCTGGAGCGCAGGTTCAACGCAGGCATGGGGCCGATCGGTCACGCTCTGGGGGTAGTGACCTTGGCGACCAGCATCGGATGTTTGCCCGTGGCGGGGGTGCTTGATCGTTTGTTGCGCAAACGAATGGGCCTTGCTGCCAGGCCGCTGATCATGGGCTTAAGTGCGCTTGCTGCCGTGCCTTGCGCGGCTTTGCTGTTGGCAGCGTCGGACATCGATCAGGCGCTGTTCGCGGTAGTCCTTTTCCTGTTCCTCACCTGCACCGCCAATGCGCTCGTCCCCACGATGCTGCAGGACCTGACACCGGCTTCGCTGCGCGCCCGCAGTTTCGCGATCTGGAGCTTCGTCGTTTCGGTGTTCTGCGCGGTCGGTCCTCTGGTGGCGGGCATGCTTTCCGACCTGCTGCTGAACGGGCGGCTGCTGTCGGCCATTGCGATCACTGCCGTGCCTGCGTTGATCGTGTCATGCGGTTGCGCGGTGCGTTCGGTGATCGTTCAGGGCCGAGTGATTGCGCGCTGGACTGCCTGCTCGGACCGGTAAGTAACCGCCGGGGGCACGGTCATCGTCATCGCGTCAAAGGCTAGCATCGTCGCGGCACCCGGCGGCAGTTAGCTTCAGACGGCATGTCGGCGCTGAAATGATGGCAAGGCTTTTCGGATTTGTTGAATGATCCGTGCGAGATTTTTCGGCTGATTGAGATTTTTGGATCAAGGTAACGACGAATGGACAGGGAAACTCCCTTACAGCATCCACCGTGACCAAGGACCGAACGCCATGACCATTCATTCCTCGCTTAGCCCGGAGTACGACGTTGAAGGCGTCGAGCAGGTCATTCTGCCTCCGGTGCGTGATCTGGGAGACGGTTTCCAAGTGCGCCGGGCCTTGCCGAGTGCGCAGCGCCGCATGGTCGGTCCTTTCATCTTCTTCGACCAGATGGGCGAGGCGGTGTTTCGTAGCGGCGAAGGGCTTGATGTCCGTCCTCACCCACATATTGGCCTTTCGACGGTCACCTACCTCATCGAAGGCGAAATCCTTCATCGCGACTCGCTCGGCTCGCTGCAGACCATCCGGCCGGGCGAAGTGAATTGGATGACGGCAGGCAGCGGCATCGTGCATTCCGAACGGACCTCTGCAGACAATCGCGCCAAGGGCGGCAAGCTGTTCGGTCTGCAAACCTGGGTTGCTCTGCCGAAGGAAGCGGAAGAAACCGCTCCGGCCTTCTCGCATCACAAGGCTCACGAGATTCCCGTCACCGAAGATACAGGCACACGCCTGACCCTGATCGCGGGCAGTTCGGACGGCATGACTTCGCCGCTCAAGACTTGGTCCGACATGGTCTATGCCGACATCCACATGCAGGACGGTGCGCGCTATCGCGTCAAGGCCGAGCATATCGAACGCG
>Ga0308171_1003674_pt1 | contig 13758 bp, 10 predicted proteins | sample PhyGR1_FD_202135 | JGI IMG/M metagenome (GOLD analysis project Ga0308171, IMG submission 202135) | Phyllosphere microbial communities from UC Gill Tract Community Farm, Albany, California, United States - DLSLSG.R1 | ecosystem: Host-associated > Plants > Phyllosphere > Unclassified | place: USA... | reverse complement strand
AGCGCGGCATGCGCCTGCCGGAGAGCGTGCTGCTGCAAACGGTAACCGGGGATTTTGTCGACGACGACATCTACTACGACCTGCTCGACCCGGCTGACATCGACATGGTCTGCAAGCCGGTTTCCGACGCCGTCTACGTCATTCCTTGGGCAATCGAGCCGACTGCCATCGTCATCCACGACACCTTCGACAAGTTCGGCAACCCGATCGAACTGTCGCCGCGCAATGTGCTGAAGAAAGTCCTGCAGCTCTACACCGACAAGGGCTGGAAGCCGATTGTCGCGCCGGAAATGGAGTTCTACCTGACCCAACGGTGTGAAGACCCGGACCTGCCGCTCAAGGCACCACTGGGTCGTTCGGGTCGTGCGGAAAGCGGTCGCCAGTCATTCTCGATCGATGCCGCTAACGAATTCGATCCGCTGTTCGAAGACGTCTACGACTGGTGCGAACTGCAAGGTCTGGATCTCGACACGCTGATCCACGAAGACGGCCCGGCGCAGATGGAAATCAACTTCCGCCACGGCGATGCGCTGGATCTGGCTGACCAGATCACCGTGTTCAAACGCACCCTGCGCGAAGCAGCGCTCAAGCACAACGTCACCGCGACGTTCATGGCCAAACCGATCGGCGACGAGCCCGGCAGCGCCATGCACTTGCACCAGAGTGTGGTCGAGATCGCGACGGGTCAGCCGATCTTTGCCGATGCCGAGGGCAACATGAGCGAACTGTTCCGTCATCACATCGGTGGCCTGCAGAAGTACATCCCGAAAGTCCTGCCGATGTTCGCGCCGAACGTCAATTCGTTCCGCCGCTTCCTGCCGGACACCTCGGCGCCGGTCAACGTCGAATGGGGTGAAGAGAACCGCACGGTGGGCCTGCGGGTGCCGACATCGGGGCCGGAATCGATGCGCGTGGAGAACCGCTTGCCCGGCGCCGACGCCAACCCCTATCTGGCGATTGCCGCGAGCCTGCTGTGCGGCTACATCGGCATGGTCGAGAAGATCGAGCCGAGCGCGGCGGTCGAAGGCCGGGCCTACGAACGGCGCAATCTGCGCCTGCCCATCACCATCGAAGAAGCCCTGACGCAGATGGAAGACTGCCCGAAAGTTGCCGAATACCTGGGCAGCAAATTCGTCCGCGGTTACGTCGCGGTCAAACGCGCCGAGCATGAAAACTTCAAGCGCGTGATCAGCTCCTGGGAGCGTGAATTTCTACTGCTCAGCGTCTGACGGCGCGCCCGTCCCTGTGGGAGCGAGCCTGCTCGCGAAGACGTCAGTACATTCAATATTGACGTCGACTGGAACACCGCTTTCGCGAGCAGGCTCGCTCCCACATGGGATTGTGCAGCGCCTGAGAATTCCAATAAATCCAAGAGGTGTCGATATGCGTCCATTGAAATCCATACTTCCCGTCGCGCTGAGCGCGCTGTTCAGTGCCGTAGCCCACGCCGAGCCCCAAGTCAGCGTCTACAACTGGACCGACTACATCGGCGAAACCACCCTTGCAGACTTCCAGAGCAAGACCGGGATCAAGGTGATCTACGACGTCTTCGACTCCAACGAAACCCTTGAAGGCAAACTCCTCGCCGGCCGCACCGGTTACGACGTGGTAGTGCCGTCCAACCACTTCCTCGCCCGTCAGGTAAAGGCCGGCGCGTTCATGAAGCTCGATCGATCACAGTTACCAAACTGGAAGAACCTTGACCCGAAACTGCTTGAATTGCTTGAGAAAAACGATCCAGGCAATGAGCACTCGGTGCCCTATCTGTGGGGCACCAACGGCATCGGCTACAACGTCGACAAGGTCAAGCAAGTGCTCGGCATCGACCACATCGATTCCTGGGCCGTGTTGTTTGAACCGGAGAATCTGAAGAAGCTCAGCCAGTGCGGTGTGTCGATGATGGACTCCGCCGACGAAGTCTTCCCGGCCATCCTCAACTACATGGGCATGGATCCGCGCAGTGAAAACCCTGAAGACTACAAAAAGGCCGAAGCCAAGCTGCTGAGCATCCGTCCGTACATCACCTATTTCCATTCTTCCAAGTACGTGTCGGACCTGGCCAATGGTGACATCTGCGTCGCGTTCGGTTACTCCGGCGATGTGTTCCAGGCAGCCAACCGCGCCAAGGAAGCGAAGAACGGCGTCAATATCGCGTACGCCATCCCCAAGGAAGGCGCCAACCTGTGGTTTGATCTGCTGGCGATCCCAGCCGACGCGAGCAACGCCAAAGAGGCGCACGCCTTCATCAATTACCTGCTTGATCCGCAGGTGATCGCCAAGGTCAGCGCCACCGTCGGCTACGCCAACCCGAACCCGGCGGCCAAGCCGTTCATGGATCAGGAACTGGTCAACAATCCTGAGGTTTATCCGCCGCAGTCGGTGCTCGACAAACTCTACATTTCCTCGACCCCGCCCCAGGCGATCATGCGTCTGATGACCCGGTCGTGGAGCAAAGTGAAGTCGAACAAATGAATCAGCACAATTCACAGCACGCCCGCTCCTGGTACGCCGCTTCTGCGCGGGCGAGCACGCCCTACCCTGCGCTGGACGGAGATGTGCTTGCCGATGTCTGCGTGATCGGCGGCGGCTTCACTGGCGTCAATACCGCGATTGAGCTGGCGCAGCGCGGTTTGTCGGTGGTGTTGCTCGAGGCGCGACGTATCGGCTGGGGCGCCAGCGGCCGCAATGGCGGGCAGCTGATTCGCGGCATCGGCCATGAAGTCGAGGGTTTCGCGCGCTACGTTGGCCAGGACGGCGTGCATTATCTGCAGCGCGCCGGCATCGATTCGGTGGCGCTGGTGCGCCAGCGCATCACTGAAAACGCCATCGACTGTGATCTGCGCTGGGGCTTTTGCGAACTGGCCAACACCGCCGCGCAATTCGCCGCGTTCCAGCAGGAACAGGACAGCCTCGCCGAACTCGACTATGCCCACGCAACGAGGCTGGTCGGGCCGGAGCAGATCCGGCAGCAAGTGGTCGACGCCGGTGTGTACGCCGGCGGATTGATCGACATGGGTTCGGGCCATTTGCATCCGCTTGATCTGGTTCAGGGCGAAGCGCGTCTCGCCGCGTCGCTGGGCGTGCGGATCTTCGAGCAAAGTCCGGTCCTGGAAATCCTCCATGGCCCGACCGTCGAGGTGCGCTGCGCCACCGGTTCAGTACGCGCCGGCAGCCTGGTGCTTGGCTGCAACGCGCATCTGGATGACCTCGAGCCGAAACTCAGCGGCAAAGTGCTGCCCGCCGGCAGTTACATCATCGCCACCGAGCCGCTGGACGAAAGCCGTGCCGCGCAGTTGATCCCGCAGAACCTGGCGCTGTGCGATCAGAAAGTCGGGCTCGATTATTACCGTCTCTCGGCGGATCGACGTCTGCTGTTCGGCGGTGCTTGTCATTACTCCGGGCGCGATCCGGCGGATATCGCCGCCTACATGCGACCGAAAATGCTCAAGGTGTTCCCGCAACTGGCCGACGTGCGCATCGACTACCAATGGGGCGGGAAGATCGGTATTACCGCCAATCGTTTCCCCCAGGTTGGCCGGCTCAAACAGCACCCGAACGTGTTTTACGCGCAGGGCTATTCCGGCCATGGCCTCAACGTCACCCATTGGTGCGCGAAATTGCTGGGCGAAGCCATTCACGCCGGGCATAGCCAGGGCATGGACGTGTTCAGCGGCGTGCCGCACATGACCTTCCCCGGTGGTCCGGCGTTGCGTTCGCCGCTGCTGGCGCTGGGCATGTTCTGGTATCGCCTGCGCGAAATGCTCGGTTAACAGGCGCTTACACTGATCGTTCCCACGCTCTGCGTGGGAATGCAGCCCGGGACGCTCCGCGTCCCAAACTCGATCAAAAGATCTCAGCCTTCGGCAGCTCCTGGACTGCAATCGCGTCCCACGCCAGCTATACACATTTGCTCTATCGCCAAGCACTTCTATATTGATGAAGTGCTTTTGCGTTCCTGACGCTCAGTGCCCGATTAATTGAGGAGGACATGGATGAAGTCGTCAGCCAGCGACGAGCCGCGAGCACCCGGTCAGGCGCCGATCAAAACCCGCCGATTCGGTATCTCACTGGTATGGATCGTGCCGATCGTGGCGGTGCTGGTGGGCATTTCGCTGGTGATTCACAACATCCTCCAGGAAGGCCCGACGATCACCGTCACCTTCAAGACCGGCGATGGCCTGACCGCCAACAAGACCGAAGTCAGGTACCGCAACGTAGTCATCGGCCATGTCTCCGATGTTGAACTGGCCAACGACCATAAACACGTCAACGCCACGATCAAACTCGCCAAGCAGGCCGAAGCCTTCACCCGCGAGGACTCGCAATTCTGGGTGGTACGTCCGCGCATCGGCGCCGGCGGGGTATCGGGCATCGACACATTGCTGTCGGGCGACTACATCGGTGCCGACATTGGCCAGGCCAATACCCGCTCAAAAAACTTCAAGGGTCTGGAGAACCCGCCGCCGATCACCTATGGCGAACCGGGCAAGCGTTTCACCCTGCACACCGCCGACCTCGGCTCGCTGGACATCGGCTCCCCCGTCTATTACCGCAAGATCCCGGTTGGCCAAGTGGTGTCCTATGCCTTGGACCAGGACGGCAAAGGGGTCAACATCGAAGTCTTCGTGCATTCGCCAAATGACGCCTACGTCACCGAAAACACCCGTTTCTGGAACGCCAGCGGCATCGACATCAATGTCGGTGCCAACGGCTTTGCGGTGAAAACCGAGTCGCTGTCGACCCTGCTGGTGGGCGGCATCGCTTTCCGCGCTCCGGATTACAGTCCCAACGATTCGCCAGCCAGTGAAGACAAGGGTTTCGAACTGTTCGCCGACCAGGCCACCGCCCTCGCCCCGCCAAACGGCAAGGCACAATATCTGGCGCTGCGCTTCGATCAAGCCTTGCGCGGGCTCAAGGTTGACGCGCCGGTGGAGTTCCTCGGAGTTGAAATCGGCCGGGTGGTGGCAGTCAATCTCGACTTCGACGAGGTCAAGCGCACCTTCCCGGTGAATGTCGGCATCGTCATCTATCCGCAGCGTCTGGGCCGCGCTCACACGAAAATGCTCAAGGCTTACCATGGCGACGAAAACGATGAGGCCACCGGCGCGCGCCTGATCGGCACGTTCATCGAAAACGGCCTTCGCGCCCAGGCCCGCAACGGCAACCTGCTCACCGGTCAGTTGTATATCTCCCTGGATTTCTACCCCAAAGCGCCGAAAGTCGCTTTTGACCCTACGGCACGGCCGGTGACCATTCCGACCGTCCCCGGCAGCCTCGAGCAATTGCAGGAAAAACTCGAGGCGATGGTCAACAAGATCAACGCATTGCCGGTTGAACGCATCGCCAGCAACCTCGACGGCAATCTGGTCGAGCTGCGCAAGGGCCTGAAGCAGTTCAACGCCAGGACTCTGCCGGGTGTACAGAGCACCCTCGCCGACGTCAGCAAGACCTTGCAGTCCGCCAATTCGACCCTGGCCGAGGATTCACCGCAACGTGAGCAGTTGACCGAAACCCTCGACGAACTCGGGCGCATGTCGCGCTCGTTGCGAGAGCTGTCGGATTACCTCGGTCGCCACCCTGAGTCGCTGATTCGCGGACGCCCCGACAACGCCGCGCCGCTGGACCTCAAAGGACCGCCACGCAATTGAGCACAGGAGCTGCATCCATGGTTTTACCGTTGAAGATCTCCCTGCTCGCTGCGCTCGTGCTGCTGGCCGCGTGCCGTAGCGACCCGATCAGCTTCCATACGCTGACCCCGGCGCAACCGGGTGCCAGCCGCAACGGCGCCGACATCGCCATCGAAAGCATCAGTGTGCCGCCGCAGGTCGATCGCGCGCAGATCGTGATTCGCCAACGCAACAGCGGCGTGGCCATCCTGGATACCGATTGGTGGAGCGCCACCCTTGCCGATGAGTTGCGCGGTGCGCTGGTCGATCAATTGAGCGGCGGCGTCGGCCAGCAGCGCGCTTCCGTGCGAATCGACGTGCAGCGCTTCGATTCGATTCCCGGTCAGTACGCCTTGATCGACGTGAAATGGCGAGTGCGCCCATTAGGTGCGGCGGACGCGGCGCTTCTGAGCTGTCGCTCGGTGTTGCAGACGCCTTCAGGGCCGAGCATCGACGAACTGGTGACTGCGCAACAGAACAACGTCAAACGCCTCGCTGCGCACATCGCGCAGGGTGCCAGCGGCTCGCGCTGCCCGCCGCAGACCTGACACCGTTTACAAATCGAAGCGATCCACCGCCCGCCGCCGCTCGTTGTCATCACGCACATCGTAGTTGGCAGTCGTCTGGATATTGCTGTGATGCGCCAGTTTCTGTGCGATCGACAGGTCGTGCTCTTCGATCACCCGGGTGATGAATGAACGACGGAAGTCATGGGGCATGATTTTCACCCCGACCTGCGTACCGCGCTGGCGGGCAATGTAGTAAATCGCGTGTTTGGTGATGCGCTCGCGGGTGATGTGGCTGCCCCGGCGAATACGGTTGAACAGAAACGCATCGTCGCTCTCGCCTTCCTTGAGCTGTGAACGACGCAGTTCCAGCCAGGCGTCGAGCTTGGCAAAGGCCCAGGCCGGCGCGTACTTGATCAACTGTTTGTTGCCCTTGCCGGTCACCGTCAGGCTGCGTTCGTGAAAGTCGACCTGGCTCAGATCCAGATCCACCGATTCCGACTTGCGCATGCCGGTGCCGTACAGCAGCGCAATCACCGCCGCATCACGCAGGCCCTGCGGGCGCGGGTCGGCAGCGCAGACTTCCATCAGTTCATGAATCAGCGTGCGCTTGAGGTTGCGCCCCTGGGACAGCCGCGTGCCGGCTATGCCCTTGACCGACCGCATCTTCAGCAGGTGATCCTGGCTGATCAGGCTCATGCGCCATGCTTCGTTCATCACCCCGCGTACGGCGTTCACGTACAGCGACGAGGTGTTCGGTGCATAACCATCGGCGCGCAAAGCGGCGACCAGCGCCACCACGTCTTCCGGTTGCAGGCCGTGCCAGGGGATTTCTTCGATATCGACGTCCTCGAAACCGAGGCGGTCAGCGGCGTCTTGCAGCACATAACGCATGGTCAACTGGCTGGAAGGTGCCAGTCGCGCCAGGTAAACGGTCAGCGGATTGTTGTTGGACGGTGCAGGTTGGGTACTCGACAAATCACTCAAACGAAACGGCCTTGAAATAAAAAACGATTCAACAAAAACAATAAATGCATGAAATGAAACGCAAAAAACGGCATGACTCGATGACAAGGGTTACCGCGAAAGGCCCACAACCTGCCGTTCGAGGCGGTAAAAGTCAATCGGGCATTCCCCGAACGGTCTGTTTGCTGATTCTTCAGCAGTAGGCGAACTGAAACATCGCGCTCTTATGTTCAGTGCAGGGAACTGCGAGCAGGAGTGCGGCATGAAGATCACGGTGTTTGGCAGTGGTTATGTCGGTCTGGTGCAGGCGGCGGTGCTGGCCGAGGTCGGTCACGAGGTCGTGTGCATGGATGTCGACGCGCAGAAGATCGAGCAGTTGGGCCAGGGGCACGACAGTATTTACGAGCCGGGGCTGGCCAGTCTGGTGCGTGAAGGCCTGGATTCGAAACGCCTGCAATTCACCACCGATGAGCGGTTTGCGGTGTTGCATGGGCGGGTGGCGTTCATCGCGGTGGGCACGCCGTCACGCGAGGATGGTTCGGCGGATCTGCGCTACGTCCTCTCGGTTGGCGACGCGATTGCCCGGCATCGCGAGCAGCCATTGATCGTGGTGGAAAAGTCCACGGTGCCGGTGGGCACGGGCGACGCTTTGCGCAGCCACATCGAAAAGGCCCTGATCAAGATTGGCCGCCTGCTGCAGTTCGATATTGTCTCCAACCCGGAATTTCTCAAGGAAGGTTCAGCGGTTGCTGATTGCCGGCGACCGGATCGCATCGTCATTGGTTGCGAAGGCGCTGAAGTGCGCGATGTGATGCGCGATCTGTACGCGCCGTTCAACCGCAACCATGACCGCATCCTGTTCATGGACTTGCGCAGTGCCGAGCTGACCAAATACGCCGCCAACTGCATGCTGGCGACCAAGATCAGCTTCATCAACCAGATCGCCGAACTCGCCGAGCATCTGGGCGCAGATATCGAAGCAGTGCGCCAGGGCATCGGTGCCGATACGCGGATTGGCTATCACTTTATCTATCCGGGTTGCGGCTACGGCGGTTCGTGTTTTCCCAAGGACATGCGCGCGTTGATTCACAGTGCCGAGCAGGCACATTGCTCCAGTGATCTGCTGCAAGCGGTCGAGGCGATCAACCAGCGCCAGAAGCACAAGCTGTTTGAGCGCATCAACGCCTTCTACCGGGGCGATTTGCGCGGCAAGACCTTTGCCCTGTGGGGCCTGGCGTTCAAACCCAACACCGACGACATGCGCGACGCGCCGAGCCGGGTTCTGCTCGAAGACTTATGGGCTGCCGGTGCCAGCGTGCGCGCGTTTGATCCGGAGGCCATGGTCGAAACGCAAAAGCTCTATCCAGATGAGTCGAAGCTGATGTTGATGGGCACGCCGGAATCGGTACTGGCCGGCGCCGATGCGTTGATCATCTGCACCGAATGGCAACAGTTCAAGGCCCCGGATTTCGAGCTGATCAAACAGCGCCTCAACAGCCCGGTGATCTTTGACGGCCGCAACCTGTACGACGCCGAGCGCCTGGCGCGCAATGGCTTTCAGTATTTCCCGATGGGGCGCGGTGAATCGTGCAAGTTGCCGATCACCTTGCGGCAGTGGCCCGCGGCTTCGGATGTGGCTTGAACTGGCCCTGTGGGAGTCATTGCAAATTGTGAGCTACACAGACCCTGTGGGAGCGAGCCTGCTCGCGAATACGGTATGTCAGCGACATAGCAGGTGACTGATCCGCCGCCTTCGCGAGCAGGCTCGCTCCCACAGGGAAATCATGTGCTCCGAGAGACGCTGGTGTATCAGCTTGACCGGTGGCGGCTGCCCAGAGAGGATGGCGTTCGCCCTAGGCAATCCGAATAAGGACATTCCCCCTCCCTTGGCCATCTATTCGCCGTTCATTCGCCGGTTGATGCTCAGCTCGCTGACCGTGGTCATCAGCCGCGCCCTGATCAGTCCTCTGCTGACGCTGTTCCTCAGCAACAAGCTTGGCCTCAATCCGCAGGATGTCGGCTTGCTGCTCGGCATCGCCGTGTTCAGCGCAACATTGCTGTCACTGTACGGTGGCTACATCATCGACAAGCTGGACAAGCGCCAGTTGCTGATCCTGGCCATGCTCTCCAGCGGTATCGGCCTGATTCTGCTGACCTTCGCGCAGAATCTGTATGTGGTCACCTTGGTGCTGATCATCAGCGAAACCGCGTCGGCGCTGTTCCTCATCGGCTCCAAGGCGATCCTCAGTGAACAGCTGCCGGTGGGCCAGCGGGTCAAGGCGTTTTCCCTCAATTACACGCTGACCAATATCGGCTACGCCGTCGGCCCGATGATTGGCGTGGTGATTGCCGGGGTGCAGCCGTCCGCGCCGTTCATCGTTGCCGGTGCGATTGCCATTGGCAGTATTTTTCTGCTGCTCGGCGCAGTCCGCGCTGCCCGTCCGCTAACTGCCGCCAGCGCGCCGCAGAGTTTTCTCAACACCCTGATGATCCTGAAAAACGACCGTACCATGGTGCTGTTCACCCTCGGTTGCCTGCTAAGCACATTGGTGCACGGGCGCTTTACGCTGTACCTGTCGCAATACCTGCTGGTCACCCACACCCAGCAACAAACGCTCGACACCATGGCCGCCCTGCTCGCCTGCAACGCAATCACAGTGATCCTGCTGCAATACCAGGTCGGTCGCTGGCTCAGTCGCGAACACCTGCGTCACTGGATTGCTGGCGGCACTGCGCTGTTCATCGTCGGGTTGATTGGCTTCAGTGTGGCGGACAGCCTGCTCGGCTGGTGCGTGGCGATGTTCATCTTCACCCTGGGCGAGATGATCATCTACCCCGCCGACTTCCTCTTCGTTGACACCCTCGCCCCGGAGGCACTGCGCGGCAGTTACTACGGCGCGCAGAACCTGTCAGCGCTTGGCGGGGCTGCCAGCCCGGTAATGTGCGGTTTTCTATTGATGCACACGCCTGCGCCAAGCATGTTCTACGCCTTGAGCGGTTTGGCGGCGCTGGGTGGATACCTATGCTTCGTCAGCGCGCGGCGCACCGCTTCAATGCAAAAATAGTGCACTAAAACTGCATTTATATGAATTTGTCAGCATCGATTTTGATCGGCAAACTACGCGCGTTCCTCCCCCAATGTTGGAACGCTTCTAGGGCTTTCCGGATATGCCGGACAAGTCCTTTTTTTTGCCCCGGATTTTGTAAAGGATCAGTTCTACATGCTTGCTCGCTGGTTGCCCGCTGCCATCAACACCCGCCCCACTGAATGGAGCCGTGCCGCGATCGGCATGGGCCTGGGCACGCTGTTCAGCGTGTGGATGTGCGCGCAGGTGTTCGGCCATGACGTTGCGTTTCACCTGGTCGGCCCGCTCGGCGCTTCGGCGGTGCTGCTGTTCGCGGTGTCCTCGGGCGCCCTCGCCCAGCCATGGTCGATTCTCGGCGGCTACCTGTGTGCTGGCGTGGTCGCCTTGCTGGTCGCCCATGTGCTTGGCCGTACGCTGGGCAGCGCCTGCCTTGCTGCCGGCATGGCGGTGATTCTGATGTGCTGGCTGCGTTGCCTGCACCCACCGGCCGGCGCCTTGGCGTTGACGCTGGTGCTGGCCGACCCGGCAACCATCGCCATGGACTGGAAAGCCATGGAGCCGGTGATGCTCGGCGCGCTGTGCATGCTCATTAGTGCGCTGGCGTATAACAACCTGACCCGCATCCGCTATCCGAAACGCGCTGCCGACCCGGCTCCGCCAGTGGTCCCGATCGACCGCCAGGCAATTACCGCCGAAGACCTGAAACTGGCGCTGGCCGACATGGAAGCCTTCATCGACGTCACCCCCGAAGACCTCGAACGCCTGATTCACGCCAGCGAACTGCACGCCAAGCGGCGCAGCATTACCGAAACGTTCAGATGATCCCTTTGTAGGAGCTGACGAGTGCAACGAGGCTGCGATCTGTTGATTTCAAAAAACAAGATCAAAAGATCGCAGCCTCGTTGCACTCGTCAGCTCCTACACAAATAGCGTGCCTAAGAGAAAAACGCAGATTCCCCCTGCACATATCCCCGTTGTACACGACAAATTTGCACTGTTACGATCCGCTAACGCCCGCGCGCGGGCTTTTCGAATAAAGACAATAAAAGCAGGGAGTTACTGATGACAGCTCAGGCTTCATCCCGGCGGACCCCGTCCATGGATGCCATGCAAAACGACGTGCTGGCCGAGGTGCGCAACCATATCGGCCACCTGACCCTCAACCGCCCTGCGGGCCTCAATGCCATCACCCTCGACATGGTGCGTCTGCTGCAACAGCAGCTCGATGCCTGGGCGTCTGATGCCGATGTTCACGCCGTGGTATTGCGCGGCGCTGGTGAAAAGGCCTTCTGCGCCGGTGGCGATATTCGTTCGCTGTACGACAGCTACAAGAGCGGCGACACGCTGCACGAAGATTTCTTCGCCGAGGAATACGCCCTCGACCTGACAATTCATCACTACCGCAAACCGGTGCTGGCCCTGATGGACGGTTTCGTCCTCGGCGGTGGCATGGGCCTGGTGCAAGGCGCCGATCTGCGCGTGGTCACCGAAAAGAGCCGTCTGGCGATGCCGGAAGTGGCCATCGGTTATTTTCCTGATGTCGGCGGCAGTTACTTCCTGCCACGCATTCCCGGTGAGCTGGGGATTTATCTGGGCGTCAGCGGCGTGCAGATTCGCGCCGCCGATGCGCTGTACTGCGGCCTCGCCGACTGGTATCTGGACAGCAGCAAACTGGCGCTGCTCGACGAGAAACTCGACCAGATGGAGTGGCAGGACACGCCGCTGAAGTCGCTGCAGAACCTGCTGGCCAAACACGCCGTGCAAACCCTGCCGGATGCGCCGCTTCAAGCGTTGCGCCCGGCCATCGACCACTTCTTCGCCCTGCCCGACGTGCCGAGCATGATCGAGCAACTGCGCGCCGTCACTGTCGCCGACAGCCATGAATGGGCAGTCAGCACGGGGGATCTGCTGGAAACCCGCTCACCGCTGGCCATGGCCGTGACCCTGGAAATGCTCCGTCGCGGCAGACATTTGAGTCTGGAGAATTGCTTTGCGCTGGAGCTGCATCTGGACCGCCAGTGGTTTGCCCGTGGCGACCTGATCGAAGGCGTGCGCGCCCTGCTGATCGACAAGGACAAATCACCGCGCTGGAACCCGCCAACCGTCGCTGAGCTGGACGCTGCGCAGGTGGCGAGTTTCTTCCATGGTTTTGATGAGAGCGGGAGCTGAGTCATGCACGATCTCGAACTGACTGAAGAACAAGTGATGATCCGCGACATGGCCCGGGATTTTGCCCGTGGCGAAATCGCGCCCCACGCCCAGGCCTGGGAAAAGGCTGGCTGGATCGACGACGCGCTGGTGGCGAAGATGGGCGAGCTGGGCCTGCTCGGCATGGTTGTACCGGAGGAATGGGGCGGCACCTACGTCGATTACGTTGCCTATGCGCTGGCGGTTGAGGAAATCTCTGCCGGCGATGGCGCGACCGGCGCGTTCATGAGCATTCACAACTCGGTAGGCTGCGGCCCGGTGCTCAACTACGGCAGCGACGAACAGAAACAGACCTGGCTGGCCGATCTGGCCAGTGGGCAGACCATCGGTTGCTTCTGCCTGACCGAACCCCAGGCCGGCTCCGAAGCGCACAACCTGCGCACCCGCGCCGAACTGCGCGACGGCCAATGGGTGATCAACGGTGCCAAGCAATTCGTCAGCAATGGCAAACGGGCGAAACTGGCGATCGTCTTCGCCGTGACCGACCCGGAGCAGGGCAAGAAAGGCCTGTCAGCGTTTCTGGTGCCCACCGACACGCCAGGTTTCATCGTCGATCGCACCGAACACAAGATGGGCATCCGTGCTTCCGACACCTGCGCGGTGACGCTGAACAACTGCAGCATCCCCGAGGCCAATCTGCTCGGCGAACGCGGCAAGGGCCTGGCGATTGCCCTGTCCAACCTTGAAGGCGGACGCATCGGCATCGCCGCGCAGGCATTGGGCATTGCCCGGGCAGCGTTTGAAGCGGCGCTGGCCTACTCGAAAGACCGGGTGCAATTCGACAAGCCGATCATCGAGCACCAGAGCATCGCCAATCTGCTGGCTGACATGCACATGCAGATCAACGCCGCACGGTTGCTGATCCTCCATGCAGCGCGGCTGAGGACGGCGGGCAAACCATGCTTGTCCGAGGCTTCGCAGGCCAAGCTGTTCGCATCGGAAATGGCCGAGAAGGTGTGTTCGTCGGCGATCCAGATTCATGGCGGCTATGGCTATCTGGAGGATTACCCGGTCGAGAAGTACTACCGCGATGCGCGGATTACCCAGATCTATGAAGGGTCGAGCGAGATACAGCGGATGGTGATTGCGCGGGATTTGAAGAACTATCAGCTGTAATGGCGTTGGCCCTTCCCCTCACCCCAGCCCTCTCCCCAGGGAGAGGGAGCCGACCGAGTCGGTTACGGATTCAGCGGCAACATTTCAGGTCGGCGTAATTCGCCCATATCCCGCGGTCAGTCCCCTCTCCCCAGGGAGAGGGAGCCGACCGAGTCGGTTACGGATTCAGCGGCAACTTTTCAGGTCGGCGTAATTCGCCCATATCACGCG
>Ga0308171_1003673_pt1 | contig 13758 bp, 12 predicted proteins | sample PhyGR1_FD_202135 | JGI IMG/M metagenome (GOLD analysis project Ga0308171, IMG submission 202135) | Phyllosphere microbial communities from UC Gill Tract Community Farm, Albany, California, United States - DLSLSG.R1 | ecosystem: Host-associated > Plants > Phyllosphere > Unclassified | place: USA... | reverse complement strand
GCGTCTGGTCCCCCGGCGGCGGCATGGTCCCGCCGCGCTCGATGCAGGAGGAGGTGGAGACCACCGCCGGCCGCCGCATCATCCAGAACCACGCCATGCTCTACGCCGCCCCTACCGGCGCGGCCGAGCCGGCGCCGCAGACCGAATACATCCTGGTCTCCGCCATCGAGGATGGCGGGCAGGCCTGGGTGGAGATCCGCGCGGGGCTGGATATCAGCGCCGCCTCGCTTTCGCTTGCCTGACCCGGTCGTCCCGCAAGGACGCCCACCCCGGACTGCCCAAGGACGCATGACGCCATGGACGTGATACTAGATACCCTGCGGCTGGGCCTGCCGGTCCTGGTCCTGCAATTCGCGGTGACGCTGGCGCTGCTCGGTATCGGCGTGGCCCTCTACATGGCCATCACGCCGTTCCACGAGATGCGGCTGATACGCGAGGGCAATGCCGCCGCCGGCATCGTGCTGGGCGCCAGCCTGGTGGCGCTGGCCATCCCGCTGGCCGCGACGCTGGCCACCAGCCAGGTGACGCTGGACATCGTGGTCTGGGGCATCGTGGCGTTGGCGCTGCAATTGCTGACCTTCGCCGTGGCCACGCTGCTGCTGCGCGGGCTGCGGGAGATGATCGAGGCCGGCAATCTGGGCGCGGCATGGATGCTGGCGGGGCTGCAACTGGCCGTGGCCCTGCTCAATGCCGGCGCCATGGCCGGCTGAGCGACGGCACGCCGCCATGAGGGATGCAGCAGCGGCGCGGCCTTCGGCAGGCTGGTACATCGCTGCCGGCGGGCCGGTGCCGACCCGGGCGGGTGTTACCGTGACTGGAGCGCCGCTCCGCACCGCCTGGCTGGTCCGCCGCCCCTTGTCCCACTGTTCGACGGCCGGGCGCATCGGCACTGGACCAGTACGGCCTTCGACAGTCGCCTGTCGGGATATGTTCCGATATCATAACGTGTTTGGTTGTGACCGACCGGGCGACCCGAGGCTGCCGGCATCGCCGCCGAACGCCGTTGCCCGCCAAGCCTTGCCTGACCGCATGATCCGCGCGCTGCCACCACAACAAGCGGCCATCATGCCGGAGCCTGCCCGCCACCGGCGGCGGCCGCGTTCCGACTGTCCGTTCGTTCGAATGATGCCCGCCCCGGTCGGTGCGACCGGCGGCGATCACGTTCCGAAGCGTGCCCTGTTCCGCATGTTCACAGGGCAGTTTGTTTGACCAAGTGATCCTCGCCTTCGGTGAACCCACCTCAGGCGATCACGCCCCCAGGGAGACATCGCCCATGCTCGCCTTCATTCGTAACCTCGTCGGCGTGAAGACCGACCAGGCCGTCAGCTCCGCCGTCGAGGCCATTGTCCGCTGGGACCCCAAATCGGCCACCGAGGCCGAGCTGCGCACCATGGAGCAGCACCTGGACCAGCTCGGCCTGCAGGTCGCCGAAGCGCGCCAGTCCTTCGAGAAAGAGCAGCGCGAGGCCGATGCCATCCAGCGCCTGTCCCAGCAGCGCATGGCCGCTGCCGAGCAGTTGCAGAACCGCGCCGCCACCGAGGCCGACCCGGCCAAGAAGGCCGAGCTGGAGCGCTCCCTCGGCACGCTGGTCACCATGCTGGAGGAGATGGCGCCGGAGCTGGAGCGCGAGAAGCAGGACGCCGTCGACGCCCAGGAATTCCTGACCACGCTGCAGGACACCTACAACCAGGCCGGCCAGAAGCTGAAGACCGCACGTTCCGAGCTGACCCGCGCTGAGCGGGACATGGGCCGCGCCGCCCAGCAGCGCGACACCGCGGAGCGCCGGGCCGAAGCCGCCCGCCAGGCCGCCGGCCTCTCGGGCGCCACCAGCGGGCTCAGCGTGGCGCTGAAAGCCATGCAGGACGCCGCCGCCCGCAACCTCGCCGAAGCCGAGGCCGCCAACAGCAAGGCCAAGCTGCTGACGCCGACCAAGCCGGAGCAGGACGACCCCAACATCGCCGCCGCCCTGGCCGCCGCCTCCGGCAAGGCCGGCCCCGCCGCCAGCCTCTCCGACCGCCTTGCCGCCCTGCGCGGCCCAGGCGCCCCCCGCCAGATCGGCGGGCCTGTCTGACCGATACGCGCGGCAGGCGTCAGACGGCAGCGGCCGGGGGATGCATGTTGCGCGTGGGTGGTGCTGGGGAGAGAAGGCTGGGGAAGAAATTCCCCGGACCCCATCTTCTCTTTTCGAGTTTTCAGGCGTGGCTGTTGAAGGGGCGCATCTGAGAAACGGCTGAGTGGGCCGGAGATCCTGGACCTCCTGCGACTGAGAGTTCAGCCCGCGTGGCCCATTTATAGAATCGCCAAACAGCGTCCGCTTTCAGTCCGGCAGCGCCACACCAAACGCGCAGAAGAAAGAAGGGGTCTGGGGAATTCTTTCCCCAGCCTTCCTTGCCCTTCCCGCAATGGGAGAGCCCCCCATCAACAAAGGCCTTCCCCCATTCGCTTGCCGTACCGCCCCTCAGTTGCTGCGGGGATGCGCCTTTTGCCAGGTTTCCAGCAGGTGCACCGCGTCCACGCTGGTGTAGCGCTGGGTGGTGGAGAGGCTGGCGTGCCCGAGCAGTTCCTGGATGGAGCGCAGGTCCGCGCCTGCGCCGAGCAGGTGGGTGGCGAAGGAGTGGCGCAGCGCGTGGGGCGTGGTGTGCTCAGGCAGGCCGGCGAGGCGGCGGTAGTCGCGGATAGCTTTCTGCGCCACGGCCGGGTCCAGCCGGCCGCCGCGGGCGCCGATGAATAGCGGGGCGTCCGGCAGCGGGCCGCCGCGGGCGGCGAGGTAGTTGGCGATGGCGCTTTCGACCGCCGGCAGCACCGGGACGATGCGTTCCTTGTTGCCCTTGCCGAGGACGCGCAGGCCGGTGGCGGCGCGCGGTGCGTCCCGGACGTTCAGGGCCAGCGCTTCGGAGATGCGCAGGCCGCAGCCATAGAGCAGGGTGAACAGCGCTTCGTCGCGCGCGGCTTGCAGGGGCGAGTGCTCGACGCTGCCGGTTTCGGTGGTGACGTCCCGCGCCTCGGCCACGCGCAGGGCCTTGGGTATGGGCTGTTTTAGCCGGGGGCCGCGCAGCCCGGCCAAAGCGTTGGGCGAGACGCCGTGCTGCTTGGCCAGGAAGCGCATGAAGCTGCGGACGGAGGAGAGCTGCCGGGCGCGGGTGGCGGTGCCGACGCCCTTAGCCTTGCCGCCGGGGTTGGCGCGGAAGGCCATGAAGGCGCGCAGGTCGGCTGGGCGCAGGGCGCCGAGGCTGGCGAGGTCCGGCTCCGCGCCATGGTAGTTGGAGAGGAAGCCGAGCAGGTCAGTGATATCGGCGCCATAGGCGGCCAGGGTGTGCGGGCTGGCGCGGCGCTCCTTCTCCAGCCAGTCCAGGAAGGCGGCGCGGGCTTCGAAGCCGGTCATGCGCGGGTCCTCAGGCGGGTTGCAGCCGGGCGGCGAGGGCGGCGGCCAGGAAGCGCAGCTGCGGCCCGGCGCCGCTGCGGGGCAAGGCGCTGGCCTCCCGCGCGCCCAGCACCAGCATCAGCGGCGCTCCGGCGGGCAGGGGGATGCGGGCGAGGGCATCGCGGGCGATCAGCGCGGCGGCTTCCCCGTGCAGCAGGGGGGCGTCGGCCGGTTGGTCCCGTAGCAGGGTGTCGCGCCCGGTGGGCAGCAGGGCCCGCACTGTGCCGGCCGGCAGGTGGCGGCGGTGGGCGGCCGGGATGCCCTCACCGGCCAGGGTGCAATGTTCCAGCCCCAGCAGCGCCGGCCACTCATGCGCGACGGCCTCTTCCGGGTCCGGGGCGGCGATCAGCGCCAGCACGGCCTGCTGGGTGCGGCGGACGAAGCCGTCCTCGGCGCGGGCGGAGGCGGCGAGGTCCTGGGTGGCGGTGCGCTCGGCCTGGATCATGGCCGCCATGTGGTCGGCCAGCCCCTCGCCATGGATGCGGCGGGGCGGGGTGAGCAGCCGGTAGAGCTCCGGCCGCTCCGCCAGGAAGGACGGGTTGGCGCGCAGCCACGCGGCGACCTGCTCGGACCCCGGGCTTGCGCCCGGGCCGGCTTCGTCCGGTGGCTGTGCGCCGTTCTCCATCAGAGGATGGACTGGCCGGTCTTCTGCCAGTCGGCCAGGAAGGCTTCCAGGCCGCGGTCGGTCAGCGGGTGCTTGATCAGCTGGCGGATGACGCTGGCGGGCAGGGTGGCGACGTCCGCACCGATCTTCGCCGCCTGCACCAGGTGCAGCGGGTGGCGGATGGAGGCGACCAGCACCTCGGTCTTGATGGCCGGGTAGTTCGCAAAGATCGTCACGATCTCCTCGATCAAGATCATGCCGTCCTGCGCCAAGTCGTCCAGCCGGCCGACGAAGGGCGAGACGTAGGTGGCGCCGGCCTTGGCGGCCATCAGCGCCTGCGCCGCGGAGAAGCACAGCGTGACGTTGACCGGCGTGCCTTCGCTGGAGAGCGTCTTGCAGGTGCGCAGCCCGGCTTCCGTCAGCGGCACCTTCACGGCGACGTTGGGGGCGATGTTGCGCAGGAACTTGCCCTCGGCCAGCATGCCCTCGTAATCCGTCGCAGTGACCTCGGCGGAGACGTGGCCGGGCGTGATGGCGCAGATTTCGGCGATCACCTCGGCGATCTTGCGGCCGGACTTGGCGATCAGCGACGGGTTGGTCGTGACGCCATCAACCACGCCGAGCTCGGTCAGCGCGCGGATGTCGGCCACTTCGGCGGTGTCGACGAAGAACTTCATTGAGGGATTTCCTGGTGGACGCAGCGCGGTGGCACCACGTGTGTGGATGTGTTCCGGGATGAAGACTAACCGATGAGCAGGGGCGAACGAAAGGGCGGCGCCCTGGCCGCCGCGCAGCTGCTGCCGCCCACGGCCGGGGAGGCGCTGCCGCAGGGCCGCCCGCGCCGCCGGGTGCTGCTGCCGCTGCCGCTGGCCGGCGCCTATGACTACCGCGTGCCGGAGGATCTGGACCCACCGGAGCTGGGCGCCTTCGTGCAGGTGCCGTTGGGTGGGCGGGAGACGATCGGCGTGGTGTGGGATGGCGACGCCGACCCCACCCTGCCGGAGCGCCGGCTGAAGAATATCACCGCCGTGCTGGACGTGCCGCCGATGACGGCGACGCTGCGGAAATTCGTCGACTGGGTGGCGGCCTATACCGTCAGCCCGCCCGGCGCCGTGCTGCGCATGGCGATGAGCAGCCCCTCGGCACTGGAGCCGCCGGCGGCCAAGGCTGGCTGGCGCCTCTCCGCCGCCGGGCGCGCCGTGCTGGCGCGCGGCGGCAAGGTGACGCCGACGCGAATGCGGGTGCTGGAGGCGCTGGAGGGCGAGCTGTCCCAGGGCGATGCCAACGAGGCTCACCTGGCCGCCACCATCGCCAGCGCCGCCGGCGTCTCCTCCGGCGTGCTGCGCGGCATGGCCGAGGCCGGGTTGCTGGAGCCGGCACTGATCGCCCGCGCCGCCGAGTTCCCGGTGCCGGACCTGAAGAAGCAGGGCCCCGCGCTGGCGGAGGACCAGCAGGTGGCGGGCGCGGCGCTGCGGCAGGCAGTGGCCACGCACGGCTTCGGCGTCACGCTGCTGCAGGGCGTCACCGGCTCCGGCAAGACCGAGGTCTATCTGGAAGCCGTGGCCGAATGCCTGGCGCAGGGGCGGCAGGCGCTGGTGCTGCTGCCGGAGATCGCGCTCTCCGCCCAGTGGCTGGAGCGGTTCGAGGCCCGCTTCGGCTGCCCGCCGGCGCTGTGGCACAGCGAGCTGGGCAGCCGGCGGCGGCGGGATACCTGGCGCGGCGTGGCGGAGGGGCGGGTGCAGGCGCTGGTCGGCGCGCGCTCCGCCCTGTTCCTGCCATTCCCCGATCTCGGCCTGGTCGTGGTGGACGAGGAACATGAAACTTCCTTCAAGCAGGAAGAGGGCGTCATCTACAGCGCGCGGGACATGGCGGTGGTGCGCGCCCGGCTGAACGAGGCCGCCTGCGTGCTGGTCTCCGCCACGCCAAGCCTGGAGACGCTGAACAATGCCGAGACCGGGCGCTACGCCAGCCTGAACCTGCCGGTGCGGCATGGTGGCGCCACCCTGCCCAAGGTCAGCACCATCGACCAGCGGGTGACGCCACCGGAACGCGGCCGCTTCCTCAGCCCGCCGCTGGTGCAGGCGGTGCGGGACGCGATCGGGCGGGGGGAGCAGGCGATGCTGTTCCTCAACCGCCGCGGCTACGCGCCGCTGACGCTGTGCCGCACCTGCGGCCACCGCATGCGCTGCCCCAACTGCACCGCCTGGCTGGTGGAGCACCGCATCCAGCGCCGGCTGCAGTGCCACCATTGCGGCCATGCCGAGCCGATCCCGCCCACCTGCCCGGAATGCGGCGCCGAGGGCAGCCTGACGCCGCTGGGCCCGGGGGTGGAGCGGGTGCAGGAGGAAGCGTCCGAGCTGTTCCCCGATGTCCGCCGGCTGGTGATGGCGAGCGACACGCTGCCCGGCCCGGCCGCGGCGGCCGAGGCGGCGCGCGCCATCCAGGCGCGGGAGGTGGACCTGATCATCGGCACGCAGATCGTCGCCAAGGGCTGGCACTTCCCGCATCTGACGCTGGTGGGTGTGGTGGATGCCGATCTGGGCCTGGCGGGCGGCGACCTGCGGGCGGCGGAACGGACGGTGCAACTGCTGCACCAGGTGGCCGGCCGTGCCGGGCGGGCCGAGGCGCCGGGGCAGGTGATGCTGCAATCCTGGAACCCGGAGCACCCGGTGATGCAGGCGCTGATCTCCGGCGACCTCGAAGGCTTCATGGCGGCGGAGGCGGACCAGCGGCGGCCCGGCCACTGGCCGCCCTTTGGCCGCCTCGCGGCCCTGATCGTCAGCGGGGAGGACGAGCGGGAGACCGACGCCATCGCCCGCGACCTGGGGCTGGAGGCTCCGGGCGGGGAGGGGGTGGAGGTGCTGGGCCCGGCGCCTGCGCCGCTGGCCCTGTTGCGCGGCCGGCACCGGCGGCGGCTGTTAATAAAGGTGCGGCGGGATGTGGCGGTGCAGCCGATCCTGCGGGAATGGCTGTCACGGGTTCGTGTTCCGGCTTCCGTCAAGGTGCAGGTGGATGTGGACCCGGTGAGCTTCCTGTGACGGCGACGTACACAGGATAGCGAGAAAAGTGACCCATTCTTGAAACGGCGGTAACGAATCCCGCCTCAGCCGGTTGCCGCCTTGCAACAGCCTGTGGTAATCCCCGCCCGCCGCGACGGAACTCCTCCGAGCGCGTCGTCATCGCTGTCCGAGGCGGGGAAACCTGTCGAGGATGGCCGGGATAGCAAGAAACGGGATTGTCCGTGGCCTCCGAAGCGCCCACCGCCTCGCCGAACACGCCCCAAACCAGCGGCCGGACCTCCGGCCTGGCCCAGCGCTACGCGTTGGCCCTGCTGGAACTCGCCAAGGACCGGAAGGAGGTCGACCGCGTGGCGGCTGACCTCGACCGTCTGTCCGCGCTCTGGCGCGACGACGCGACCTTCCGTTCCTTCGTCGGGGATCCTCGCCTGGATTCAGGGGCACAGCGCCGCGGCGCATTCGCCGTCCTGGAACGCGCCGGCATCGCCGGCGAGGTCCGGAACCTGGTCGGCGTCCTGATCGCCAACCGGCGCCTCTCCCAGCTGCCGCAGGTCGTGGACGCCTTTGGCGTCCTGCTGGCCGAGCAGCGTGGGCAGCAGACCGCCGAAGTCGCCACCGCCCACCCGCTGACCGATGTGCAGCGCGCGCAGCTTGCCGCGCGCCTGACGGAAGCCGGGTATTCCAATGTGAAGCTGGTCGAGCGCGTCGACCCCACCCTGCTGGGTGGGCTTGTCGTCCGTCTCAATTCCCGGCTTTTCGATAGCTCGATCAAGTCCAAGCTGCAGCGCATGCAGTACGCCATGAAGGGGGCCGCCTGATGGATATCCGTCCCGCCGAGATCTCGGAGATCCTGAAGCAGCAGATCGCCGGTTTTGACGCCGATGCGAATGTTGCCGAAGTCGGCACCGTCCTGACCGTGGGTGACGGCATTGCCCGCGTCTACGGCCTGCAGAATGTCATGGCCGGCGAGCTGGTGGAGTTCCCCTCCGCCGGCCTCAAGGGCATGGCGCTGAACCTCGAGACCGACAATGTCGGTGTCGTGATCTTCGGCGACGATAAGAACGTCAAGGAAGGCGATACCGTGCAGCGCACGGGCGACATCGTCTCCGTGCCGACCGGCCGTGGCCTGCTGGGCCGCGTCGTGGACGGCCTGGGCAACCCGATCGACGGCAAGGGTCCGCTGGTCGACGTGACCCAGCAGATCGTCGAAGTGAAGGCGCCGGGCATCATCCCGCGCAAGTCCGTGCATGAGCCGATGCAGACCGGCATCAAGGCGATCGACGCCCTGATCCCGATCGGCCGTGGCCAGCGCGAGCTGATCATTGGTGACCGCCAGACCGGCAAGACCGCCGTGATCCTGGACACCATCATCAACCAGAAGCCGATCAATGCCGGCGATGACGAGAGCAAGAAGCTCTACGCCATCTACGTCGCCATCGGCCAGAAGCGCTCCACGGTGGCCCAGCTGGTCCGCACGCTGGAAGAGAACGGCGCGCTGGAATACTCCATCGTCGTCGCCGCGACCGCGTCCGACCCGGCGCCGATGCAGTACCTGGCCCCGTATACCGGCTGCGCCATGGGCGAGTATTTCCGCGACAGCGGCAAGCACGCCGTCATCTTCTACGACGATCTGTCCAAGCAGGCCGTCGCCTACCGCCAGATGTCGCTGCTGCTGCGCCGTCCGCCGGGCCGTGAGGCCTATCCGGGCGACGTGTTCTACCTGCACTCCCGCTTGCTGGAGCGCGCGGCGAAGATGGGCGAGGCCGCTGGCCTTGGCTCGCTGACCGCGCTGCCCGTCATCGAGACGCAGGCCGGCGACGTGTCCGCCTACATCCCGACCAACGTGATCTCGATCACCGACGGCCAGATCTTCCTGGAGACGGAGCTCTTCTATAAGGGTATCCGTCCGGCCGTGAACGTCGGTCTGTCCGTGTCCCGCGTGGGTTCGGCGGCGCAGATCAAGGCGATGAAGCAGGTTGCCGGCAAGATCAAGCTGGAGCTGGCGCAGTACCGCGAGATGGCGGCCTTCGCCCAGTTCGCGTCCGACCTGGATGCCTCCACGCAGGCCCTGCTGGCCCGTGGCGCGCGCCTGACGGAACTGCTGAAGCAGCCGCAGTACCAGCCGGTGCCGGTCGAGGAGCAGGTGATCTCCCTGTTCGCCGGCACGCGTGGTTACCTGGACCGCATCGAGGTGAACAAGGTCGGCGAGTTCGAGCGCCGCCTGCTCTCCGAGATCAAGGCGCAGAAGCCCGAGATCGTCGCGTCGATCCGCGACAAAAAGGAAATCACGAAGGACAACGAAGCGTCCCTCGTGGCTTTCCTGGACGGCTTCGCCAAGTCGTTCGCGGCCTGAGGGGGCCTAGGGGAGCAGACCCATGGCCAACCTGAAGGACCTGCGGGGGCGCATCAACAGCGTCAAGTCGACCCGCAAGATCACCCAGGCGATGAAGATGGTCGCGGCGGCGAAGCTCCGCCGCGCCCAGCAGCAGGCCGAGGCCGCGCGCCCCTATGCCGAGCGCATGGAGCGGATGCTGGCGTCGCTCGGTGCTGCCGTCGCCGGTAGCCCGGACGCGCCGAAGCTGCTGGTCGGCTCGGGCGCCGACCAGGTGCACCTGCTGGTCGTCGTCACCGCCGATCGTGGCCTCGCCGGCCCGTTCAACACCAATGTGGGCCGCTTCGCCCGCACCCAGATCCGGGAGCTGGAAGCCCAGGGCAAGACGGTGAAGATCATCACCGTCGGCCGCAAGGCAGGCACCTATCTGAAGCGTGAGTTCGCTAGCCGTCTGGTCGGCGAGATCAACTTCGTGGGCAAGAAGCGTGTGGGCTTCGAGGAAGCCGACGCGCTGGCCACCCGCATCACGGGCATGCTGGAAGCCGGTGAGTTCGACGTCTGCACGCTGGTGTACAACCGGTTCAAGAACGTCATCACCCAGACGCCGTCCGCGCAGCAGCTGATCCCGACCGTCCTGCCGAAGGCCGAGACGGTCGAGACGGAAGCCGCCGGCGCCTGGTATGAGTACGAGCCGGACGAGGCGACCATCCTGGCGCAGCTTCTGCCCAAGAACCTCGCCATCCAGATCTACCGCGCCTTGCTGGAAAATTCCGCCGGCTTCTTCGGGTCCCAGATGACCGCGATGGACAACGCGACCCGCAATGCCGGCGACATGATCAACAAGCTGACCCTGACTTACAACCGTACGCGTCAGGCCAACATCACCCGGGAGCTGATCGAGATCATCTCCGGTGCCGAAGCGCTCTGAGGGAAACACCGCCATGAAGAACAACGTTGGCAAGGTTACGCAGGTTCTCGGCGCCGTCGTGGACGTGCAGTTCCCCGAAGAGCTGCCCGGCATGCTGAACGCGCTGGAGCTGAAGATCGGCGCCCGCACCCTGGTGCTGGAAGTCGCGCAGCACCTGGGCGAACGGACCGTCCGCACCATCGCCATGGACACGACCGATGGTCTGGTCCGCGGCACCGAGGTGGTGGACACCGGCAAGGGCATCGCCGTGCCGGTGGGCGAGGGCACGCTCGGCCGCATCCTGAACGTCATCGGCGAGCCGATCGACGAGCGCGGCCCCGTGCCGCACGAGAAGACCTACACCATCCACCGCGACGCCCCGTCCTTCGAGGACCAGGCGACGTCGGCTGAGGTGCTGGTCACGGGCATCAAGGTCATCGACCTGCTGGCCCCGTATCTGAAGGGCGGCAAGGTTGGCCTGTTCGGCGGCGCCGGCGTCGGCAAGACCGTCACCATTCAGGAACTGATCAACAACATCGCCAAGGGCCATGGCGGCGTGTCCGTCTTCGCCGGCGTCGGTGAGCGGACCCGCGAAGGCAACGATCTCTACCACGAGATGATCGATGCCGGCGTCATCAAGCTGGGCGAGAACGACACCGCCGGTTCCAAGGTGGCGCTGGTCTATGGCCAGATGAACGAGCCGCCGGGCGCCCGCGCCCGCGTCGCGCTCTCCGGCCTGTCCATGGCGGAATACTTCCGCGATGAGCAGGGCCAGGACGTGCTCTTCTTCATCGACAATATCTTCCGCTTCACCCAGGCGGGCGCGGAAGTGTCCGCGCTGCTGGGCCGCATTCCCTCCGCCGTGGGCTACCAGCCCACGCTGGCGACGGATATGGGCCAGCTGCAGGAGCGGATTACCTCCACGAAGAAGGGCTCCATCACCTCGGTTCAGGCCATTTACGTCCCTGCGGACGATCTGACCGACCCGGCGCCGGCTGCCTCCTTCGCCCACTTGGACGCGACGACCGTGCTCAACCGCTCGATCGCCGAGCTGGGCATCTTCCCGGCCGTGGATCCGCTGGACTCCACTTCCCGCGCCCTCGACCCGCGCGTGATCGGCGAAGAGCACTACCAGACGGCGCGCGACGTTCAGCGCATCCTGCAGACCTACAAGTCCCTGCAGGACATCATCGCCATCCTGGGCATGGACGAGCTGTCGGAAGAGGACAAGCTGATCGTGGCGCGCGCGCGCAAGATCCAGCGCTTCCTCTCCCAGCCCTTCCACGTGGCCGAGGTGTTCACGGGCTCGCCGGGCGTGTTCGTGAAGATCGAGGACACCGTCCGCTCCTTCGCCGCCATCGTGAAGGGCGAGTACGACCACCTGCCGGAAGCCGCCTTCTACATGGTCGGCGCCATTGAGGACGCGGTGAAGAAGGCCGAGACCCTCAAGGCATCGGCCTAAGGCTCCAGGGGAAGCACTGACCCATGGCGACCTTCGACCTTGAACTGGTGAGCCCGGAGAAGCTGCTGCTCTCCCGGCCCGTCGAGATGGCGATCATCCCGGCGGCCGAGGGCGACATGGGCATCCTGCCCGGCCACTCGCCGATGATCGTCGCCCTGAAGGGCGGCGTTATCGAGGTGCGTGGCGGCGGGCAGCCGGCCGAGCGGCTGTTCGTGGCCGGCGGCTTCGCCGAGATCACGCCCACCCGCGTCACGGTCCTGGCGGATGAGGCCACCCCGGTGGACCAGCTCTCCCGCGCCGCTGCCGCAGTGCGGGTGAAGGAGGCCGAGGCCGCCTACGAAGCCGCTGCCAACGACCTGCCGGAAGTGCGGGAGAAGGCGATGGATCGCCTGCTCTCCGCGCGCACCATGGCCGACGTGGCCGGCGCCGCCTGACAATCCGGCCCGGGCGGTTCACCGCCCTGGTCCGCTGAACCGCCCGCGGGGTCTGCTCCGCGGGCGGTTTGCGTTTTGGCGGCCAGCATCCTGGGCTTGCTGCCTTGGGCTGTGCTGGCGGCAACGTCATCACGCGCCGGTGGGCTTTGCGTTACACTCAATGGCCTTGCACCCACTGAAGCTGGCCCGACATGCGCGCGACCTGCCTGACCCGGTCCCCCATCCGGCCTTCCGGAGCCGCACCCTGAACCCCCTCCTGTCCCGGCGGGCCCTGGGCGCGGCTGGCCTTGGCCTGGCCATGTCCCGCCCCGCCGCCGCGTCGCTGCCGACCGGGCTGGGCGCCATCGCGCGGCAGAACGGCATCACCTTCGGTGCCGCCGTCCAAAGTGGCCTGCTGGCCACCGATGCTGATTACGCTGCCGCCTTCCGGCGCGAGGCGTCGATGGTGGTGCCGGAATGGGAAGGCAAGTGGGGCGCGCTGCAGCCCACCGAGGGAGAGTTCGACACCGCGCCGCTGGACGGCATCCTCGCCTGGGCGAAGGCGCAGGAGAGGCTGGTGCGCGGCCACGCGCTGGTCTGGCACCAGCACCTGCCCGCCTGGGCGGAGGAAGCCCTGGGCCAGGGGCCGGAGCGGGCCACCAGCATCATGCAGGCGCATATCCGCCGCGTCCTGGCCCATACCCGCGCCAGCATCCGCGACTGGGACGTGGTCAACGAGGTGATCGCCGACCCGCCGGGCAGCGACACCCCGCAGGCGGGGGACCTCGAACTCCGGGACTCGCCGTTCCTGCGCGCGCTCGGCCCCGCCTATATCGACGAGGCGTTGCGCATGGCCCGCCGCGCCGATCCGCTGCTCCGCCTCACCCTGAACGAGTATGGCATCGAGGAAGACACCCCCGCCGCCGCCGAGAAGCGACGGCGACTGTTGGCGCTGGTGCGGGACCTGCTCTCCCGCGGCGTGCCGCTGGATGCAGTCGGCCTGCAAGGGCACCTGCAACTGGCCAAGCCCTTCCGGCCGGAGCCGCTGACCGCGTTGATCACCGCCCTGCGCCAGGCTGGCCTCTCCGTCCTCATCACCGAGATGGATATCCGGGAGACCGCCGACGCGCCGCAGGAGCTGGCGGCCCGGGACGCGCTGGTCAACGAACGCGCCTACGCCTTCGTCTCCACCGCCCTGGCCGCCGGGGTGCGCACGGTGTTCAGCTGGGGCCTCAGCGACCGCTACTCCTGGCTGACCACCGACCCCAGCGTCGCCATGCCCGCCCCGCGTACCCATCGCGGCCTGCCCCTGGATGCCAGCTTCAGGCGCAACGCGATGTGGGAAGCCCTGCGGCGCGCCTTCGCGGGGGCCTGACGGCGTGGGCGCTTCTGGATGGGGTGGTGGAAGGCCGGGGAAGGAATTCCCCGGACCCCTTCTTTTTTCTGCGAGTTTGGCGTTGCGCTGCAGGACTGAGAGCGGACGCTGCTTGATGATTTTAAGGGTCTGGTCCAGATTAGGTGGCGAGCGGGTTACGTCGTGAGGACGTCAGCATGAGACGGTAGAGGTCATCATGCCGATGGTTGAAGCGGAATTCGCACTCC
>Ga0308171_1003672_pt1 | contig 13765 bp, 10 predicted proteins | sample PhyGR1_FD_202135 | JGI IMG/M metagenome (GOLD analysis project Ga0308171, IMG submission 202135) | Phyllosphere microbial communities from UC Gill Tract Community Farm, Albany, California, United States - DLSLSG.R1 | ecosystem: Host-associated > Plants > Phyllosphere > Unclassified | place: USA... | reverse complement strand
ATGCGGCTTGGTTAGACTTCAATATGTTTCAAAGCGGTCACCGAAGATACGAACAACGAAAAGGTGACGGTGAAGCCAAGAAAATTGCCGATACTGAAGAAGACAACTGGAGATATGTAGAAAAAGCGCTTTCCGTGAAACCTTTAAAGCCGATTATAGACGGCGAACCCTCGTACGAGGATATTCCGCAAGGTCTACACGATTTCAACGAACCTAGATGGAAAGATAATGACGTGAGAAGATATGCCTATTGGTCCGTCTTTGCGGGTTCTTTTGGACATACTTACGGGCACAATTCTATCATGCAGTTTTACAGACCTGGTTTGTCACCTGCTTACGGCGCAGATCGGCCGTGGTACGATTGCCTCAATGATCCTGGTTTTGTACAAATGCACTATTTAAAAGATCTGATGCTGAAGTTTCCTTATTTCGAAAGGATTCCTGATCAAAGTATCATCAAAGGCGATATTGGCGAACGTTATGAAAGATTGATTGCCACTCGAGGAAGCGACTATTTGTTGGTCTATAATTACAGCGGAAGAACGATGCAGGTCGATCTGTCAAAAATCACTGGGAAAAAGAAAAAATGTTGGTGGTATGATCCAAGAACTGGAGAATACAAATATATTGGAGAATTTGAAGGCTATCAAATCATGCAAATCATCCCAGAGAAAGAAAACGGTCAATCCCTAGACTTTATATTTATAGCAATAGATTCTTCAAAGAAATACTTGGATCGATCTTAAAGTGATTCTCTCTCTATGAATTTGAAGACATTATTCACTTGTTCTTTTTTATTTTTAAGAACCATGTAAGCAGCAGATTCCGCCATCGCTTTGAAATCTGTGGTGATTACTGTAATTCCCAATAATTCTTTCAAAGGTGTTTCATTATAGGAAATAATACCGATGTCTTCGCCCAGTTTCAGATTCTTCTGTCTGATCTGTTTGACCAGGTTCACAAGGTCACGCTCTTGAATAGTGATGAAGATATCTTTGTCCTGCAATTCCATGTCTGGATAGATGGCGTCCAAAATCTCATAATCTAATTTGAATTCTTTGCAAAATTTCTCAAAACCACGGACAATTCGGAAAGGGTAGGGATTGATGGATTTATCAGGATACACCAAAATGATCTTTTCATATTTTTTGATCTTTTCCAAACCTTCCTTCAAAGCGTTATAAATATCTAGCGCAAAATCCTGAAAAACAGAACCGTATTCTCCGGAGATATTGGGTTTTGTATTGTCTAGCATGACCAACTTATTCTTTGGGATCTTCTCGATCATATCGATCACTTCCTGTGTAGAGCTGGTATGTTTGGATTGGTCATCACGGAAATGAGGCATCACGACATAATAATCAAATCCTCCCAAATTCCGCTTCAAAGCATTGATGAAAAGTGTCTCGTCACAATGGTAGATATACATTTCGACATTACCTTTTGACCCGATCGCATTGACGAAATAATCGTAAATCATCATTTTATAAGTACTCGGTTTGTTGATGAGGAAGAAAATGTTGATGACATCGCTCTTATTGATGCGGGAGATATAATAACCCTTACCTTTTACAGACTCAATGATCTGTCTTTTTCTGAGCTCTTTATAAGCTTTTTCAACGGTATCTCTGGAAAGGAAACACGCTTCGCTCAATTCATTGATGGAAGGTATTTTTTCTCCGATTTTAATTTCTCCGCCATCAATTCCATTTAGTATAGAATCTACGATCTGTTTGTACTTGGGAACTCTTGAGTTTTCGTTAATATTAACTTCGAATATTTCTGACATGGCCTTACGTGCATTGTTTTCTCAGTCCGAGAAAATCTGAATTAAAAATGATTTAATTATCATACACAAGATACTAAATTTACATTAATATGAATTTATTATTTTTAATTGTCAATAAGTCCATTATTTATAGGTATTTAGCTAATAGAAAGTATAATTTAATAACAGAGAGAAACTATCAGTTTTTGCTATGCAGAACGTAATATTAACCAAATCATAAATAAATTTGAACACAAAAAAAGCCTGCCATTTCTGACAGACCTCCTAACTAAAAATATGAATTTTTTTTAAGGCATCTTTTTAAAACCTTCTGCTTTTATTTTCCAGGTTCCGTCTTTCGGGAAACCAGGGAATTGTCCGGTCGAGCTGTCCCAACCCTCCAGCATCATCGCAACGGTGGTCAAAACACCACCATTTCCTGGAAGATAAATCCTTAGACGTTTGTCCTGGAAATTATGTCCGTTTTTCAAATACGTATTGGTTTGAATATCCATAAACAAAGCGTCCAAAGCTTTATTTGGAAGACCAAGTCTTGCTGCGTTCATTGCGGTCATCGGGAAATCCCAACCCCAAGTGTGCTCCCAGTTCCATCTTTCCCAAACGATATCCAATGTATTTTTCATTATTTTTTTGTCCAATTTCGGAGACTCAGGAACCATTCCCAATGCACCCAAAACTGCAGGGTGGTCGTTCATCCATTTTGGAAATGTGAATGAATCTTTCGCCGATTCTGTCGACAAATAAACACCATCCTGAACCGGAAGCGGAGCCAATTTATTAATGACATCATCCCATTTTTTATCTCTCGGCTGTCCCAATCTTTCTTTCCATTCCTGAGCGATTCTCAACGACCAATCCCAATATGCCACTTCATAAGTTGGGTTGTAAGTATCCTTAGCTGGGAAAACTTCCTGTGCAGGAATAACGCCTTTTCCTAGATTGTAGCGGTTTTTTTCCTTGTCATAAGTCGCAAAATCAGCCATGAAATCAGCCGTTGCAAAAATCAAGTCTTTGTATTTTTCCAATACTTTTTTGTCCTTGCTGTTTCTGTACAGAAGTTCGGTCATATAAATAATGTGTGGCTGTTCCCAAATCAAAAATGCAGCAACAGAAGATGGACTTTCGTTTCCTTCGTTATCCGACATTTTAATCCAACGAACACCTTTGTAGCCTTGTCTTTCTGCTAATTTTTTAGCTTTGTCAAACGACCTGAAATAATAATCCAATTGTTTTTCTAAAATCTCAGGTCTTCCCCACAAAGCGTAGTGAACGCCGTGCCACCAATGCATTTCTGTGTGCGGTTTTCCGTACCAGCTGTTAAAGGTCAACCCAGTTTCCTGTGGCGGATTATTTCCTCCACACTGAACTTTGGTTAAGTATTCTGACAGCACAACTCTTCTTTCAAGCTCATTAGCTCTTGGGTCTGTACTTCCTTCAAAGTCAACGGCAGCACCGCTTTCCCAGAAGTTTTTCCAGCCAGAAATACTTTCTTTTTCAGCATCAGCGAATAATGTTCTGTTAGATTTCGGACTTTTAGCCGAAAACTCAACACTTAATTCAACGGTTTTATTTTTCGAAGAAGGCTCGTAAACAAAATAATGTTTTCCGGCCTCACGAAGTTTTCCTTCCGTAAAATTAAATTGAGTATAATAATCCGTGCTTTGCAATTTGTGCTGAATCAAACCTTGCGTAGACTGTGACGAGACGATTTTTGTTGTATGGTCATTTTCTTTTCCGTAAAACGCCGCATCATCCAAAAATTGTCCTGATGGATGTGGATATTTGGCAAAAACTTTCAGCTTTCCTTTAGCCACCAAATCAGATTCAATTTTCACCCCGATTTTATCTGAATTTTGGAAAGAAGCCGTCCAGACTTTTACAGGAGTTCCTTCCAGAGAAAACTCACTCGTGATAATTCCCGTCCACAAATCGATTTTCTGATTGATGTTGGTTAAATCTGAAATTTTCGCTTTCTGACCGTCTTTTTTCGTCATTTCAATCCCGACATTTCCCAACTGCAAACGGTGTTGGTTCACACGGAAATACTCGACCGCACCTTTATTTCTTTCCGGCTCTTTGATTTGAACAGAGTATAAAGCTTTTCGACCATCATTATTAAAATCGTAAGGCTTTAAAGTTTCCTCAAATTTATAATTTTCTTTATTCGGAAAACTGTTCCAGCCCCATTCAGACTGTGTTCCAAGGGAAACTCCATTTTTGTAATATTCAGGAAACGACTGCATTCCCGTGATGTCAACCGTGTAGGCAAATTTTCCGTTTCCAACCGTCAAAGTAGAAAGTGTATCGGCTTTTGTGTTGACCACATTATGTCGCTGAACGACCTTTTTTCGGTCGATTTTCTGGGCATTTAAGGATGAAAATCCAAAGCAGAAAAGACTTAGATATATTGCAATTTTCTTCATTTTTAATTTTATTTATTTTTCTTTACCGCAAAAGAGACAAAAGATTTTATCTTATCATACATAGCTAATCAAAAGGTTGCAAAATTCTATTGATTAGATTTTGCATTTTGCAGACTTGTGAATTTCTTATTTTCAAATATCTCTTTTGTGCCTTTTGCGGTTAAATTATTTTTTATTTTATCTGCCACCAATGAACGAATTACAGGTTAATTATTAATAAAAATATTCGTGCATTCGTGGCATTATCTTCTATTTCAAAACCGTCGCACTCATCATTCCAATCACCACATCATTGCTCACGGCCGTTAGTTTTATCGATTTTAATTCTTTATTCGCATCAATTGGCAAATCCAAAATTGTTGCAGAACCACCATCAACCTGACGGTCTGTAAATCCTTTGATGCTTGAATATTTACTCAAAGTTCCGCCTTTGTATAATTCACCGGTTTTCAATTTCACGCGATACGGAATTTTATCATCCGGAATTTCAAACGCAAAATTATCATCAAACAAATCCTGCTCAATCGGCCACCAATTGGTCGGGTTTTTCAGTTCTAATTCGGAAGTTGAACCATCCACATACTGAACCGTAATTTTTCCATTCACAATCTGCGACTGCATCGGGTTGGTAGTTCCCGCCATCAGAAAATAAATTTTCTTTCCTTTCCCTGATATTGGAATTTCAAGAGAATCAGAATAGTTATCCCACTGACTGACGAAAGCAATATTGTTATCCATTTTATCAATTAAAAATGGAACTCCGAGAAACTCAACTTTTCCGTTTTTTCTTTTGTTCATCAATCCGCTGTCATCTATTTGAGCGGTAATTAAAGGATAACACCAGTTTCCGATTCCCTGCCACGGAAGCTGTAAAGTCGGAACTTCCAGTCTTGGCGAAAGGTATTTTTGATTAAAAATCTCAGTCACTTTTTCATTGTATTTTGAACCCAATGATATATTGTTAAACTGACCTTGGTTTTCAATTTCCCAATCTGTGATTTCTATATTTTGTTTGATTCCATTATAATCAAGTTCGATTGAATTGGTTCCTTTGCTTAAAACATTCGCCGGAATTTCAATGGTCGCATTTTCATTTTTTTGAATTGCAAAGGTTTTGTTTAAACCATTAACCGTCAGTTTTCCATTAATTGGATTTGAGGATTTTGACTGAATCTGTAGTTTTTTATTCACCCATTTTGTTTCCAAAGGAAAACGGATATCGACATTCACAGGTTGCCACCAACTTGTTCCATTTTGCTCGACCTGAACGAAAAAAGTTCCTTTTCTTTCTTCCTGAACTAAATTAAATTGACTTCCATTTCGGTTTTTAATTAATTCCTGCGGGTCAAGAACATCTTTAATTTTCTTTTTTGAATCAAGATTCAACAGAAGATTTTCAGTAATATAATTAGTGAAAGAGGTTTGTTCGTTTTTAATTTCTTCTCCCGAATAGTTAATTTCTATTTTAAAATCATTTCCTTTCAGAGTTTCAAACTGAATAATCGGCTGTAAAATAGAATTGGGTTTAATTTTCCAATCCACTTTCTTTCCATTTACCTTAACCGCTTTGATATTGGAATAATTCACAGGAATCTGCATTTCCAGCGCCACCGGATTCTGATATTTTGATTTAAATAAATATTCAGTCTTTTTCGAAGTTCTGTTAAACTGATATTCCCAATCCGGCAGTTTCAATTCTGCAGAATTCCAGTCTTTTGGGAATCCAGGTTTGATGCTGATTTTATTCTCCAGTAAATTAGGATAAACCCCAAAAAGTCCTTCCGTCAAAGTTCTGGAAGCCACACCAATCGGGTCGGCAAAATCTCGATACAATTCTCCACGAAAGGCATCGTAATGAGAAAGCTGTTCAAAATTCCCAGGACTGATGCCGTAATACATCGATTCAACCAGATTTCCTTTCCAAAGTTGGTATGCATCCTCAGTTCTTCCGGCTTGCCAATAGGCCAAAGCGGTTTGTAAATTTTCCGCCAAAGCAACGTTGTTTATCGACCAGTCGTAAGGTTGCCAGTTAGTTGTGGAAAGTGTGTAATAGTCTTTATTTTGAACACCTTTCACCGTCACCGGAATTTTAGGCGTATGATGATTGATGTACTGTAAGTTTTGGTAATCCTCAAATTCGTTTAAAATAAAAGCATCAGAAACGTGATAAATCGACCAGATTCCCGGTTTGTCGTGAACAATTTGATTTCCTAAAGCATCTTTATATTCAGCAAAATAACCTTTGTCTTTAATCCAAAGTTGATTTTTCATTGCTTTTAAAATTGCATCAGCTTCTTGTTCGTAAGGCTGAGGATTTTCGCCAATGATTTTCGCCAACTTTGCCATTTCACGGTTGGCTCTGTAATTATAGGCTGAGGTATGTGTCACTTTTCCACCCGAATATTGTAAAGCATCGCTCGCCCAAATTGCTGCATACGCATCATACAAATCGCCACGCTTGAAATTTCGTTTTTCCCAATCCATATGGCGAACCATCGTCGGCCACATTTTTTTCAGAAATTCTTTGTCGCCCGTGTAGTTGAAATGCGAAAACATCTGGTCAAAAAACACCAGATTCATATCGTAATGGTGCGGCTTTGTGTTGTCATTCGGATTTCTAGAAATATATCCGCTGGAAAAAACAGAAGTTCCCATTTTTTCCTCGTGTCGCGCAAGATGGCGCATCGTGTCCATTTCTACGGGTGCAAAATCGGGTTTCAGAACCTGCGAATTGGCGTAACTTTCAAAATGTTCTTTTGCTCTGTCGTGCCAGCTCAAAGCATCGGCTGTGTAAGCTCCGCGCCACGCATTCAGTCGCATTCTCCACGCAACGGCACCGTGAAGGAAGGTCGGACTCTCCCAAATTCCGTCTGCGGCAACGGCTAAATTGGCTCCGAAATTATTCAAATCTGCATCCGGAGTTTTTAACTGAATTCGATTGGTTAATGCTAAACGAGTTTTTTCCGCTTCATTAAAAATGTTTTTCAAATCTTCATCTGAAAAATTTTTATCCGATTTTCCCTTTGCAACCTGAATGTAAATTGGTTGTTTTTGTGAAGAATACGAAGCGTAAACAATCGGAGATTTGTCCGTTTTATTTTGAGTAAACTCTGTAAGTTTTTCTAAAGTCTGAGCATCGGTTTGTTGTAATGAATTAACATTTGAGAAACTTCCGCTAACCGTTTGGGTTTCCTTTTTCTTATTTAAATAATTGAGTTGAAACTGATTTTTATTCAACTGAAACTCATTGTTCAAACAATATTCAGGCAACAGATAAAATCCGGATTCCGGGTCTGCGCCGATGTCGCCGTTTCTGCTGAAAGTCGTTCCGCTCGCACCGCCGTAAACTGCATAGATTTTTGTTGAAGAATCTACATCCACAGTTTCCATTTTTAAAACCAAACCTTCTTCTTTAGCTTGTGCCAAAACGGTCAGTTTTAAAGTTCCTGTTCCAAGAATAGGGTCTTTAATTTCATACAGCATCGAACCTGGACGATAACGTGTCTCGATTTTTTCAGCCTGAATTAATTTCTTAATCGAATTTCCTTTCTGAATCACAAATTGAAGATTTCCGCCCATTCCCGGAAGATATAATGCGAATTCCGGTAAATCTCCGGCTTCCACACGAGACGCACGATTATCGCCATACAGCGCACGGTTGAATCTGTACTTTCCGTTGACCAATAAAAAATCGCCTTTGTCTTCTTTGTAATGCAGTTCACGCTCGTTATTCTGCCAGTGTTTCGACTGGGAAAACGAATGTGAAAATGCCGATAAAACAATCAGTCCGGCGAAAATGGTTTTTCTTCGCATTTTATGGTTTTAACTCGGTTAAGGGCTGTCCGTTAACGGTTACATTTTTTAAAGTCACATTTTTCAGATAATCTACTTTGTAAGGAATCTGAACACCGGTCATTTTAGCATTAATCATCGTGAAATCGGTTACTGGAGAAGATTCGTAGGCATCAGAAAATACAGCATATTTTCCGCCTTTGTCCACGGTTAAATTTTCAACCCAGATATTTCTGATTGTCGGAATGTGATTTCCGGGCTTTTCATAATGCATATTGAAACGCACGGCAGCTTCTTTGTAAGCACCTACTTTTGTGTTGTAGAAAAATACATTTTCGATGATTCCACCTCGGCTTGAACTGGTTTTAATTCTTAAAGCACGGTCAAGATTCTTGCTGTCCATCACGTTTCCGATGGCGTAAATATTTTTCGCACCACCTGCAATTTCACTTCCAATCACAACACCGCCGTGACCGTCTTTCATTTCGCAATTTTCGATGATGTGGTTTTCGGCAGGTCTTCCGATGTCTCTTCCGTCTTCGTCTCTCCCTGATTTGATGGCAATACAATCGTCTCCGGTGTCGAAATAAGAATCTTTAACCCAGACATTTTTACAGGCTTCCGGGTCGAAACCATCGTTGTTTGGACCGTGGCTGATGACTTTTACTCTTTCAATTAAAACATTTTCACACAAAACAGGATTCAAATTCCACATCGGGGAATTTTTCACCAAAACATCCGCCATATAAAAGTTTTTTGACTTGTAAGGCTGAACAAAATTGGGTCTTAAATACCATCCGTCACCAAAAATTCTTTCTCTTGCTGGTGTTCTGTTCGCCATATATTCGTGAAGTTTCGCACGGGCTGGATTTTGTCTTCCCGGACGAGATGTGTTGTAACCATATTTTGTTGCACCACACCAGAACCACCAGTTGTCTAAATCTGAATTTCCATCTAAAGTTCCTTTTCCGGTTATGGCGATATTTTCCTCTTCATAGGCATAAATCAAAGATGAATAATTCATACATTCCATTCCTTCCCAACGGGTGAAAACGATAGGGTAGTCGTTGCTATCCTGACTGAAAAGAATCGTCGAACCGTCACTTAAATGCAGATTCACATTAGATTCCAGATAAATTGCACCCGTAAGAAAAACTCCATTTGGAACAACAACTCTTCCACCACCTTCAGCACTGCATTTCTCGATTGCTTTTTTGAAAGCTTCGGTATTTTTCGTTTTTCCGTCACCTACAGCTCCGAAATCGGTTACTAAATAATCCACTTTTCTGAATTCCGGTTTTTTAATCTGTTTTTTTAAAGCTTTGATTTCTTTTAAGGGCTGTTTTGCGGAAGTCCACGGTTTATATTGAGCCGAAAAAGAAATCGACATTAGGAATGCAAAAAGGAATAAAACGGAATTTTTCATACTATCTGAATATGGTTTATTTAAATTAGAATAGATTAAAGCAAATCATCTTCTTTGTTAATCGCAATCTAAAAGGATTGCACGGAATAATTGTCCTGCACTGTCGGTTTCTCAAATTTTCACCCCATGTCACTTTTTGGTTTGTTCGTCAAATATATTGTTTCGAATAATTTTCTATCAAATTTTAAATCAACTCATTTCAGTATTGGTGTTATAGTTGTAATGTAAGTGAGTAGGTTTTGTTACAAATACCTTCAACTAAAAATTTTAGTTAAAGGTCTTATTTTTAGTGATTTAAAATATTAGTAATTGATCAAAATTATGGGAGCAAAACATATTCCGGGCATTCCGGAACAGACCGATGGCGCTTTTCACGATACCGAAAGTAGGAAAAATTATCAGGTATCAGGATCTGCGGCGCGGGATTTTCAGATCTTGAAAGATAGATTTTTTGCCATCAATCATTGGAAAGACTATTGTGGGAAAGGTTCTGCAGATTTCAAGGTTTTCAATTCTGATGGAGAATTTGTCAGTCGGATTCCAAAGAAAGGTGATCATATCCGCATCGACATTCCGGGTCCGGGAGATTTTGAGAACAAAGGCTATGATTGGGTGGTGATCACAGAAGTAAGTGACCAATATCTGCAGGATAATGAGTTAGAAAGTTTTACCATCATCTCTTTTCCCTGTAGCTCGCCCAAAAATGAAGATGGAAAAGTAGCACATTTCTACTCCAGTGCTTCTTCATCTTCATTTAGAATTGCGAGAGGCATAGATTTTATAAGTGTCGGAATCTACGGACGCAATGAAAAGCCCAATTTTCGTAAAAAGAATCTGCTAAATAAGATCAGAAGTTTTTTGATATCATTTGGTGGTTTTGCAAGATTTACAAAAATCGAGTGGAAATGTGTCGCAGATAGTTTACTGGATTTTTAGATTGGTTGTCGGTGAAATGGATATACTATTAAACTCATCGAAATTTCGGAAAATCTACAGGGGAAAATTACCTTATTTGTGTCGAAAGATAAAGACTGATCCATATGACGAGATAGTACAGAAATAGATTCAATATCAAATAGATGACCTCATTTACTACGCTGTTTTCTCTGTTTATGGTCTTTATGCTACCGACTGTTAAAAGAATCAATGAACTCAAAACTGTAAGAATTGATATCAAAAAAACCACTAAGACAATGTTCTCATAAAAACTCCAATTAAAATTGAAGTTGCTCAAATAGTAATTTTGAATTCCAAAAATGATAATGAAAACATAAAGGTATAGTTGGTATTTGTAGATTGTTTCCAGTTTCATTTCAATCGTGCTTTATAGATTATGGAATCATAGCTTACCGTCACTTTAATGGAATCAAAGTATTTTCTGTGCTCAAATTCTGAACTGAAATCTGCGACATAATTTTTCACTTTCTCTAGTTCCAGTTTTTTTTGCTCTTCATCGTCAAGATTTAATTCAAAATTTTCAAGCTTTGCTATTTTGTTGTTTTTGATGTCCCGGAAATACCAAAGCGTATCTATCACTTCTCCGACAGTCATTTTCATCCCGTATTTTTTATCCAGATCCCACATCAGATTTACGGTCTTTGTTGATGCTTCGTAATGCGGTCTTCTTCTCATTCCCCAAGTGAAAGGATTAAGATAGAGTAGCATTGGAAGAAAGATTAAAACAATAAAGATGATGGTTAATAGTTTTTTCATTTTTTGATAATAAATTCAAAACTACGAATTATCTAAAATGTAAGTTATTTTAATTGATCCCAATCTTATTATGAACACAATCTATAAAAATGCTATTGTTAAGAAAGATCCTGTTGCCGAGCATTCCAGACATTCCGGAGAATTTCATCAATGAGAACTGAGCGTTTGAAAAACCTTCCACGTAAGTCACTTCTTTAACTGGGATTTCCATGCTTTTAAATCCGATTTTCTCATTACAATTAGCGGTGTAAGTTGTCAAAATATCATTCCAACTTCTAGATTTTTCGATTTTCACTTTAGAGTTTTTCGATTTCAATTTTTGCCATTCTTCTTTGTAGGTCAACAGTTCGAAAGCGCTGGTCCCGGAGTCGTAGAGGAATTTACGTTCTTCGCCTTTCAAAATTCCGGGAATAATGATCTTTCTCTTTTTGAATTTGAAATCGATTAAATTTTTTTTGACGTTTTCCGGAACCTTAGAAACATTTAGAACAACCTTATTTTCTTTAAAATTAATCAGTGTTTTTCTATCTTCTAGGATATCCGAGCCAAGCGTTCCGATGATCTTTATCGAATCATTTTTGTCGCCTTTTTCGGTTTTGAAGAGCTTGAATTGATCTGACGATATCTCTGTTTTTCCAATGTAGAATGAAGTTTTCACATGATCACTATCGAAACTGATCTCTCGGATACCTTTTATCGAACTAGAATAAAAAATAGTGTAAGGCGATCCAGTGTCAAATTGAAGATAATAAGTTTCCTGATTTCCTTTGAAATAAATGGGCAAAAGCAAAACATTTTTCTCATTTCCAAGCCAGTTGATCGGGATGTTTCCGCTTTCGTTTTTTACAGTCAAATAGTTTTTTTCTGGCGTAAATTTTTGGTCAAAATAGATGTAGCCACCAATTAAGAAAAGAAAAAAAACGGTCAAAAATCCAATCGCGATTTTCTTGAATAGTTTCATTGTCAAAATTTTTCTGCAAGATTCGGATTTTGAAATGTTATTCTTGCTGAAAATGATATGACAATCTTACGTCAGTTTTGTGACTTTGTTTATAAGAAATTGGTTTTCAGTTTGATGCTAAGCTCATGACTTTTGTTCAGACTGATTCCGTTTTTTAAAATGATGAATATTTTTACAACAATAAATAAGATCAATGGAATTAAGAAAAGTGGAAATTTAACCGAAACTGCTTTTTGAATGAACGGCGAAATAATCATTAAGATAGAAACTACAGCTGCCAACACGATCTGAAAAGAAATGATATTTTTCCCCAACTCTCTATTGACGGGATCTTTCGTTTTATAAGTCAAGATGGCTGGAAAAATAATGCCGCCGAATGGAATGATCAATCCAGACAATGCTGAAAGATTAATGAGTTTTGCTCTGTCAAGATCTATAGATTCCTCAGTGCTTGAAAATAAATCTTCCGGATCCAAGTCCAGCGCTTTTGCAATAGCTTTTAAAGTAAAACCTTTTGGGATGTTTCCTGACTCAATTCTTTGGATGGTGCGCAACGAAAGTCCAGATTTCTCCGCCAACTCGGTCTGAGTTAGATTTTTGGCTTCGCGAAGGGTTTTGAGGTTGGCCATTATTGACAAATTAAATTTTATCCAAAGCAATTCTCTTCTCCTTAGACCTTAAAAATTGGGTAGGAGAGAAACCTGTTATTTTCTTGAATTGATTGGATAGATGCTGCACACTTTTATATCCAAGCTTCAAAGAAATTTCTGTCAGATTGAATTCTTTATAAAGCAAAAGTTCTTTCACCTTTTCTATTTTTTGAAGGATGAAATATTGCTCCAGCGTCACATTCTCATTTTGTGAAAACAGTTTGGAAATGGCACTGTAATCTTTGTTTAATGCTAAACTTAAGTATTCTGTCAAGACAAAATCTTCTGCAATGTCTTCCTCAGAGATCTTCTGGATGATGAGATTTTTGATCTTCTCAATTTGCTTCTTCGCTGAGTCTTCCAGGATTTCAAAACCAGTAGACTTTAATTGAGAATTCAGGTTTTGCAGAACTTGAGTGGAAATTTCATTCTTAGTTTCAACTTCACCAAGGTCGATGTCGGAGATTTCAATCTCAAGCTTATCAAAAATAGCTTGAACAGCATAGATACAACGGTTGCAAACCATATTTTTGATAGAGATATTCATACTTCAAATTTAGTTAAAATCCGGATATGAAAAAAGCACCACAATTTGTGATGCTTTTGTAAAAATTGATTTCGAATTTAATTATTTGATGATCAATTTGGTATTTGATTTTTTACCTTCAGACTGTTGTGTGATGATGTAAACGCCAGACTGTAGGTTGGTATTGATCTCGTTTTTACCTTTGTTCACGATAGCAGAATGAACGACTTTTCCACTGAGATCCTGGATCACGATGTTTCCTGCGTTTTCAGTTTCCAGGAAAAAATGGTTTTTGCTTGGATTCGGATAGATCTTCATTGCTGATTTTGAAACATCTGAAACAGCCAAAGACTCTGCGCAGTTGTAAGGTTTGAAAGTGACTGTATTTGGATTCAAACTTCCGATGACAGATTGTACCATTGTGTCATTAGAAAGTTCATCTTCTCGCCAGCAATTTCCGATCGCGTTTACGAGATTAGGTGTAT
>Ga0308171_1003668_pt1 | contig 13793 bp, 11 predicted proteins | sample PhyGR1_FD_202135 | JGI IMG/M metagenome (GOLD analysis project Ga0308171, IMG submission 202135) | Phyllosphere microbial communities from UC Gill Tract Community Farm, Albany, California, United States - DLSLSG.R1 | ecosystem: Host-associated > Plants > Phyllosphere > Unclassified | place: USA... | reverse complement strand
TGGGGGAGAAGTCATTCTCCCCCGGCCTGAACCTCATCCGTCGAGGCCCCCCCCTCATCTCAATCGGCAGCCCCGATGAGGCTGCGCCCGGTCATCGCCGCCGGTTGCGGCAGGCCCATCAGCGCCAGCAGCGTCGGCGCCACGTCGGCCAGGCGGCCATCGTGCAAAGGCGCGCCGGCGGGGCCGCCCACCAGCACTACCGGCACCGGGTTGGTGGTATGGGCGGTGTGCGGGCCGCCGGTCACCGGGTCGCGCATCAGCTCGGCATTACCGTGGTCGGCGGTGAACAGCAGGGCGCCACCCTGCGCCTGGATGGCCGCGACGATGCGCGCCAGCCCGGCATCCACTGCTTCGCACGCCTTGATGGCGGCCTGCAGGCTGCCGGTATGGCCAACCATGTCGGCATTGGCGAAGTTCAGGATGATCAGGTCGTACCGGGCCGAATTGATGGCATCCACCGCCTTCTGCGTCAGCTCGGGCGCCGACATCTCCGGCTGCAGGTCATAGGTGGCGACCTTGGGGGAGGGCACCATGACGCGGTCCTCGCCCGGGTAGGGCACTTCCTCGCCGCCGTTGAAGAAGTAGGTGACGTGCGGATACTTCTCCGTCTCCGCCATCCGCAGCTGCGTCTTGCCGGCGCGGGAGACGACCTCGCCCAGGATGTCCTGCATCGATTGCGGCGCGAACAGCGTGGTCAGGAAGGGATCCAGCGCTGTCGAGTACTGCGTCATGCCGGCGGCGCCGACGAGCTTGGGCATGCCGGCGGAGCCGGCCAGACCTTTGCCGTCGCCGCGGTCGAAGCCGGTGAAGGCGGGGTCCAGCAACGCGGCCAGCACCTGCCGCACGCGGTCCGCCCGGAAGTTGAAGCACAGCAGCGCATCGCCGTCCTTCATGCCCGCGTAGTCGCCGATGACGGCGGCGGGGATGAACTCATCCGTCTTGCCGGCGGCGTGCGCGGCCGTGATGGCGGCGGTCGCGGTGGCGGCGTGCTGGCCCTCGGCGCGCACCATCGTGTCCCAGGCCTGCTTCACGCGTTCCCAACGGTTGTCGCGGTCCATGGCGAAGTAGCGGCCGCAGACCGTGGCGATGCGCGCCTGGGGCGGCAGCGCCGGCTCGAACTGCGCCAGGAAGCCCAGGCTGGTGTCGGGACCGGTGTCGCGCCCATCGGTCCAGGCATGGATGGCGACGGGGATACCCGCGGCCGCGAAGATCTTCGCGAGGGCCAGTCCGTGGCGCTGGTGGCTGTGCACGCCGCCACCGGAGAGCAGGCCCATCAGGTGCAGCGTACCGCCGCTGGCCTTCAACTGGCCGATCAGCGCCTGCACCTGCGGGATGGTGGCGAGCGAGCCATCGGCCACCGCCGTGTCGATGCGCGGCAGGTCCTGCATCACCACGCGCCCGGCGCCGAGATTGAGGTGGCCGACTTCCGAATTGCCCATCTGCCCGTCCGGCAGGCCCACATCGTGGCCGCTGGTATGCAGGAAGGCGCGTGGCCCGGCGGCCCACAGCCGGTCGAAACAGGGGGTATTGGCCTGGCGTACCGCGTTGTCCGCCACTTCCTCCCGCCAGCCCCAGCCATCGAGGACGACGAACATGACGGGCTTCGGAACAGGCATGGCGGACTCTCCGGGCGGTGGTGCGTGCGCCAGGGATTAAACCCTGGGGGGCGGGTTTGGCCAGGGGAGGGGGCGCTTTGCGGCCTCGCCGCTCACGCCCGCCACCTTCACAGGGAGCCGGAGAAAGCAGCCTGCCGGCGGACGGGACCGGGATGGACACGGGCAACGAGCCCGAAGCGGCGGGGGCATTCTCGTGCGGTGGGCCTGCTCGGCGCTCCTGCGGCTGCCATGGCCCGGCGGCTGCCCTTCCCCCTGTCAGCCAGGCGGCAGCGCCGCCTTCGGCAGGTGCTCGAACCCCGGGCGGGCCAGCAGGTAGCCCTGGAACAATTCCACTCCGGCCTGTTGCAGCACGCGCAGTTCCGCCAGCGTCTCCACCCCCTCGGCCACCACGGCGATGCCGAGTTCCCGGCACATGGCTGCGGTGTGGCGCAGCATGGTGGCGCGGGCGGGCCGGGTATCGGCATCCCGTACCAGTCCCATATCCAGCTTCACCACGTCCGGCTGGAATTCCGCCAGCAGGCCGAGGCCGGAATAGCCCGCGCCGAAATCGTCGATGGCGGTGCGGAAGCCCATCTGCCGGTAGCTGTTGAGGATGTGCAGCAGGTGCGCCGGGTCCTCCACCCGCTCATTCTCCGTCACTTCGAACATCAGGGCGCCGGTGGGGAACTGGCTGCGGGCGGCGGCCGCCAGGGTGGCCCGGATGCAGGCGCGCGGCTCATACACCGCGTTGGGCAGGAAGTTGATGGACAGCAGCGCCCCCGTCCCCGGCAGGCCGAGCGAGGATGCCAGCTCGATCGCCTTGACGCGGCAGGCCTGGTCGAAGGCATAGCGGTTCTCGGCATTGACCTGCGCCAGCACGCTGCCGGCGCCTTCGCCTTCCGGGCCCCGCACCAGCGCCTCATAGGCAAACACGCCGGGCGCGCCGCCGCCTGGCAGGTGCAGGATTGGCTGGAACGCCATTGAGATCGGGATGCCGGACCCTTCGCCCTGGCGGCAGCCCTGGCACTGCCGGGGCGGGGTGGTCGGTGGCAAGGCGGGACGGCTGTCGAGCGGGCGAACGGAACTCATGCCGTAACAATGCTGCCGCGAAGGTTAAAGCTGCCATAGCAGGCACTTTTCTTGCGCTGTCCTGCCGGGCTGTGTCCGCCGTGCCACATTCCGGCCGCGGCGTTTCGCCAGCCGGTCCTTCTGGAGGGAAGGCTTGGCGATAATGGGGCCGAAACGGTGGGCGGCCCGCAATCCAGCAGACTCGGTCTCGCTGGTTGGCACCGTGCTTCAGGGCAGGACCACGAGGCTGGCGCACTCCTGTGGGCGCGGCGCGCCTGGGCGCTGCCCGATCCACATCAATCATCTCGACAGTGGGGCCGGGGGATACTTCTCTTCCCGGCGCGCATCTCCCGCCGTCCGGCAGGTCCTCAATCCTCAGGCCTGCTCCGGCCTCTCGGTCAGCCGCATGGCCTGCCAGGTGGCCCAAAGGCCGAGCGCCAGCATCAGGCTGAGGATGACGCTGTAGAAGACGCCGCCGGTCTTGGGGATGCCGTGGATCACGAAATCCAGGTTGATCATCAGCAGCAGCAGGTTCACCCCGCTGAACACGCCCCAACTGGCCACCAGCACCGCCGGCCCGTGGTCCCGTGCCCGCCAGGCGGCCCAGAACAGCAGGGCGGCGACCGCCAGGTAATCCAACGCCAGCGGGATGAAATGCGCATCTCCCCAGCGCCGCGCGATCTCGCCGCTGGCTACCAGGAAGCCGATCATCACGGCCAGGACTTGCAGCAAGCCTTTCATGCGGGTCGCCTCTCGGACGGAATCGGACACAGCGTCAGCGCAGCGTAGGTCATGCCGTCACGTCACGCCATCACCGGGCCGGTGAGGGCGCGGAGGAACTGCCGCGCATCCTCCGGCCGCAGCGCCAGCAGCAGGCCGCGCTGGCCGGCATTGATGTAGACCCGCTCCTCCGCCATCGCGGTTTCCTCGATCGCGGTAGGAACGGCGCGCTTCTGGCCGAAGGGGCTGATGCCGCCGACATGGTAGCCGGTCAGCCGCTCGGCGGCGTCCGGCTTCATCATCTGCGCGTGCTTGGCGCCGAACAACGCCGCCAGCCGCTTCATGCTGACATCGTGGTTCGCCGGCAGCACGATGCAGACCGGCTTGCCGTCCGCCTCCGCCATCAGCGTCTTCAGCATGACCTGGGGCGCGATGCCCAGCGCGGCGGCGGCGGCCATGCCGATGCTCTCCGCGGCCGGGTCGTAGTCATAGGGATGCAGGGTGAAGGCGATGCCGGCCTTCTGCAGCGCCAGGGTGGCGCGTGTGGTCTTGGACATGGGCTACTCCGCCCCCACCAGACTTCGGCGCCGCGTTGCCGTCAATCCCGTGCGGAAGGGACGCGTGTTCAATACACCCTGGCGAGCCGGATGCGCCCTGCTGGGGTGGCGTTGGCTTGCGGGGAGCCTGCTCTTGGGCGGATCAGGAGTGTTAGTTGGCTTGGTGAGATCGAGAGGGCGCTGCCCCCTCAAACTCCCCCGGCAGGGGATACGATCCCCTGCACCCGCGATAGTTCGAGGCGGGGCGACGCAGGCCGGGCGGCCGCAATTACGATAAGGATTGTTTACGGTAAGCTATCTTCGTCTGGCGCTTCCCCAAACCCGGGTTTCCAAAGGCCTCAGGCCTTTGGCGGGGAGAGTTTGAGAGGGGCAGCGCCCCTCTCAAGGCCACCGAAGCGAACGCCAGCGTCATCTAATCGCCCGACCGCCGGGCAATGCCATCCGCCACCAGCCCGCAGGCGGCCACCGCCAGCAGGATCGCCAGGCCCGGCCACACCGCCGCCATCGGTGCCGCGAACACCGCTTCCTGCGCGTTGGCCAGCATGTTGCCCCAGGAGGGCGCCGGTGGCTGGATGCCGAGGCCGAGGAAGCTCAGCACGCTCTCCGCCAGGATCGCCCCGGCCACGGCCAGCGAGGTCGCCACGGCAACCGGCGCGGCGATGCCAGGCAGCACGTGCCGGCGCAGCAGCCACAGCTCGGTCACGCCCAGGGCCCTGGCGGCCCGGACATAGTCGGTCGCCAGGACGGAGAGCGTGGCGGCGCGCGCCAGCCGCGCCACGCCGACCCAGCCGAACACCACCAGGATGACGGTGATGCGCAGCATATCCGTCCAGGCCTCGCCGCGTGGCAGGCCCAGCTTCGCGGGATCGACGGCCGCCAGCAGCACCAGCAGGGGCAGGGCGGGCAGCGCCAGCAGGCCATCGGCCAGCCGCATCAGCACCGCATCCACCCAGCCGCCGCGCCAGGCGGCCCACATGCCCAGCGCCGTGCCCAGTGCACTGGCCGCCAGCGCCGCCGCCAGGCCCACGGCCAGCGAGACCCGCGCGCCGTATAGCAGCCGCAGCAGGATATCCCGCCCCAGCTCATCCGCCCCCAGCGGGTGGGTGGCGGAGGGCGGCTCGTAACGCGTGAAGAGGTCGGGCTGGAACGGGTCCAGGCCCATCCAGTGTTGCGCCAGCGGCGCGGCCAGCGCGGCCAGTGCCAGCAGGGCGAGGAGGACGAGGCCGATGCGAAGGCGCGTCATGGGTGAAGGCCGGGGGGCTTAAGGCCGCGCCGGCTCCCGGTTGCCCGACGGGTGTGCCGCCCGGCGCGCGAAAGCGGGCCGCCAGCGTCACGCGCGTCGTGCGTCCGCAGGGCCACGGTCCGCACCCGCCTCATCCATCCCCCAGGCGTGGGTCCAGCCAGTGCTGTGCCATGTCGGCGGCCAGGGTGGCCAGCATGGTCACCAGCGCCACCAGCAGCAGCGCCAGCAGGGCGAGGTTGTAGTCATTGCCCATCACCGCATCGAACAGCAGCTTGCCCATGCCGGGCCGGGCGAACACCGTCTCCGTCACCAGCGCGCCGGAGACGAGGCTGCCTGCATCCAGTGCCAGCAGGGTCAGCAGCGGTACCCCGGCATTGGGCAGCGCGTGGCGGAACATCACCTGGCGTTCGGACGCCCCGCGCGCACGGGCGGAGCGGGCCCAGGGCTGGCGCAGGGCCTCGCTGAGCGCGGCGGCGGAATGGCGCGCATAGGCGGCCATCTGCCCGAAAGCGATGGTGGCGACTGGCAGCACCAGGAAGCTGAGGGCGGATTGCCCTTCCCCTGGCAGGCCACCGGCCGGCAGCCAGCCCAGCTGCACGGCGAACAGGATGATCAGCAGGATGCCCAGCCAGAATGAAGGCGTGGCCTGCGCCAGCAGCGCCAGCGCATCGACCAGCCGGCCCGCGCGCGGCCGCGCCGCCGCCAGCGCACCCAGCGCTACGCCGGCCACCGCCGCCAGCCCGACCGCCAGTCCGACCAGCACCAGGGTGGAACGCAGCGCTGGCCACAGCACGGCGGTAGCGGGCTGTGCGAACAGGCGGGAATAGCCGAACTCGCCCCGTGCCAGCCCCAGGGCCCAGGCGAGGTATCGCTGCATCAACGGCTGGTCCAACCCGTGCAGCGCGCGCAGGCGGGCCACGTCCTCCGGCGTCAGCCGCGGGTCGGACATCAGGGCGAGGGAGGCCGGGTCCCCCGGCATCAGCCCGATGGCCAGCCACGCAGCCAGCGAGAGCAGCGCCAGGGTCATGACGATCTGTGGCAGCCGGGCCAGCGCCAGCCTCATGCCGGCCGCCGCCCACGCTGGCGGGGGATGCCGTCGGGAACCAGTCCACGAATCCGGTGGCCAAGGGAGCGACCCGTTTTCCGCGCAGCGGCGCGACCTGGGTCTGTGGCTGAGGCTCCCAGCCGGGAAAACGGGGCGCGCGTCTGCGGCAGCCTCTCGGCCACCGGCCAGCCGCCATAGGGCGCGAGAGCGCGATGGCCTGAGGCGGGATCACCGAAAGCCTGAATCATACGACCAGCCAAAGACATGGAGCATTCGGTGTGAACGACTGTGGACGCATCGTGCTCTGGCCTGCCGGGGGCACCCCGCGCCGGGTCCACCCTCCGCTGGCGGCGCCCTGCCTGGCTGCTCATTCCCGCGCCCTCACGGCGCCACCCGCCACTCCGTCACCCACAGGGAAGAATAGTTCTGGTGGCCGGTGGGGCGAACGCCCTGCAGCCAGCGCGGCCAGACATGCGAATCGGCGCGGTGCCACAGCGGCAGGGCGGGCAACTCGGTCGCCACCAGCCGTTGCAACTGGGACCACAGCGGGCGGCGCCTGGCGGGGTCCAGCTCGATCGGCAGTGCCTCGATCAGCCGGTCCGCCTCGGCATTGACGAAGCCAGGGTAGTTCTGGCCGGACCAGTTGCGCGCGGCGGTCGGGATCTCGTCACTGTGGAACAGCGTGCGCGGCACGTTTTCCGGGCTACTGACCCAGGCGAACATCGCCATGCCGGTGAAGCGGCGCTGGCTGACCGTCTCGCCGAAGAAGACGCGGGCGGGCTCGTTGCGGATGCGCGCCTCGGCGCCGATGGCGCGCCACTGCCCGGCCAGGATCTGCTGCACCTGTTCCCGCGCCCGGTTGCCGGCGGTGGTCATCAGGTCGAAGGACAGGCGCTCCCCGGCCGCGTTGCGGCGGATGCCGTCCGGGCCGGGGCGCCAGCCGGCTTCCTCCAGCAAGGCCTTGGCGCGGGCGGGATCGTAGGGCCAGGCGGGTGCTTCGGCGTCGTACATCGGGTCGTCCGGATGCACGTTGCCCAGCGCCACCGGCTGCCGCCCGTCATACAGCCGGGCGACGATCTGCGCCCGGTCCGCCCCCATCAGCAGCGCCTGGCGCACGCGGCGGTCGGCCAGCACCGGGTTGTCCAGCCGCAGGTCGATATGCTCGTAGGTCAGGCCGGGGCGGTAGTTGAAGCGGAAGCGCTCGCCCGTGCGCTTCTCCAGCGCCACCGCCTGTTCCAGCGGCAGGCCCATCTCGCCGGCCACCATGTCCACCTGTCCGGCCAGCAACTGGGCCTCCATGGCGGCGGTGTTCTCCACCGTGCGGATGTTGATGCGGTTGAAGGCGGGGGCGGGGCCGGCCCAGTGCGCGTTTCGCTCCAGCGTCACGCCCGCGCCGGGCTGGGTGGCGGCGATGCGGTAGGGGCCGTTGTACAGCGCCGGGTTCGTCGTCCCCGTCTCATAGGTGCTGCGGGTGCGGTAATTGGCGCGGTCGGCTTCCCAGATCGGCCGTTCGATGCGCGCGGGCAGCGGCTGGAACTGGCCGAGCCCGGCGAAATCGAAGGTCACCTTGTCGAAGCGGATGGTGAAGCGCCGCGCATCCTCGGCGATGAACTCGTAGGCGGAGCGATAGGTCTCCGCCGGGCCGAAGCCGGTCTCGAAGGCGCGGCCGGCTTCCCAGGCGAAGCGCATGTCCTCCGCTGTCACAGGGGTGCCGTCGCCCCAGGCGAGGCCTTCCCGCAGCGTCCAGGTGATGCGGATGCCGGGCTTTCCGTCCGGCGTGTTCTCCAGCACCGCCTGGCCGTTCTCCAGGCTCGGCAGCTCGGTGCAGGAGAGGCAGGTGAGCTTCCAGGCATCGTCATAGGCGGTGACGGGCCGAAGCGCGAAGCCGAGGATATAGGCCTTGGCGGCCATGTTCTCGATATTCGGGTGGAAGTTGCCCGGGTACTGGGTGATGCCGATGGTCAGGCTGTCCCGCCCGCCCGCATTCTGCGCGGCGGCGGGAAGGGCAAGGAGCGAGAGGATGGCGGCGAGGACAGCATGGCGCATGCCGCGGATGATGCCGGTCCGCGGCGCGGCGCGGTAGGGCGAAAGCCACGCCTCACGCCGTTTCGCGCGCGGGTCAGCCTGTCCTGCCGGCACGGAGGATTGAAGGGCGAGGGGCGGTGCCCCTGGCTAGGCTCGGGCCTTCTCGCTCCCGCCTTCACAGGATGACTTGCCGCATGCGCCTTTTCTCCCGCCGCCTCGCACCCCTCCTGGTGGCCCTGGCCTGGCTGACGCTGGGCCCTGGCCTGATGGCGCAGCCGCTGCCGCAGCAGCTGGGCAGCTTCCAGAGCACCGGCGAGTTCACCGATTTCGAGCAGCAGCCAGGCGGCGCGGGCCTCGGCGTCTCCATGGGCTACGCCCGCAAGGACGGTGCCCGCGCCACGCTGTACCTGTACGACCGGGGCCGCCGCCGCGCGCCGGAAGGCGGCCAGAACCCGGACCTGCCGGCCGAACTGGCGCAAACGGTGCGGGAACTGACCGCCGCCATCAACCAGGGCTACTACACCGCCGTGACGCCGGCGGAGACCAACCTGCTGATCACCGGCAACGGCAACTACCCCGGCATCCGGTGCAGTAATTTCCGCCTGACGCGCAATGACGGCCGCCAGACCGGGGAGAGCGTCTGCGTCACGGTTCTGGCGGGCCGCTTCGTGAAGGCGCGCGTCAGCCTGCGCCAGTCCGACGACGTGCAGCAGGCGACCTTCGCGGCCATCGAGCTGATGGTGGAAATGCAACTCCGCGCTGCCCGCGGCGGGTGATGGTCGGCACGGCTGGTCGCGCCAGCCTTTCGCGGCGGATCGTCGTTGTAGATTGAGTGAGGAAAGGCCGGGGAAGAATTCCCCAGGCCCCTTCTTCTTCTTGTAATTTTGGGGTGCTCTGGGTGGCGTGCCACCGGCTTTGTAAGCAAGCTCGGCACAGTGGCCTTCGGCTGATGGTTCAGCCCGCGTAGCCCCTGAACATCATCAAGTCGCCGACTTTCCCCGTCTGGCACAAACCCAAAACCGCAGAAAAAAGATGGGGTCCAGGGGAATTCCTTCCCCTGGCCTTGTCTTCCCATCGTCCTTTAGTTCGCCGCCGGCAGCAGCTTGCGGAAATCCGCGTCCAGCGAGGCCAGTGCGGTGGCGATGCGCGCGCGGTGTTCGCTGACCCAGCCGTTCTGCTGCGCCACGGCCGCGTCCGCCGCCGCCAGCATCCGCTGCATCTCGGCCGGCTGCGGCCCGCCGCTGGTGGCGCGGGCGCGGATGATGGCCACCGGGTCCAGCGCCGCGCGGAACTCGGCTTCGCTGATGGGCAGCGGGCCGCCTTCCACTTTCATCTCCTGTAATGTCTGGTCGTAGATTCGCTGCGCCTCGGCATAGGGGAAGTCGGTGGGGCGGATGTCGTGGTCCTTGGCGTAGTCAACGATCTCGGAGGCGAAGTGGTGGCCGACGCGGAAGGGCAGGCGGTACTGGCGCATCAGCAGGTCGGCCAGTTCCTGCGATGCCGTCCAGTCGCTGTTCAGCTCTTCCAGCGCCCGCTCGGGGCTGACGACAAGCGCGCCGAGGATCTTGTCCCAGTTCTGCAGCATGCGGAGGGTGGCTGTCACCATCGCCGTGTTGTCCCGCACGCTCTTGGGGTCGGACATGCCGGGGGTGATATTGTGCGCCTGCAGGACACGGCCGGTGGCCAGGGTGATGACGGTGGAGGCCTGGCTGCGCGTGTCGTTCAGCAGGCCCGGGTTGCGCTTCTGCGGCATGGCGCTGGAGACATAGGTGTTGCCGCCGCCTTCCTGCAGCAGCATCCATGGCCGTGGTTGCGCATACTGCGTCATGATGTCCTGGATGAAGGCGCCGGCATGCAGGGCGATGCTGGTGACGACGGCGCCCACTTCCACCGGCTGCTCGGCCGAGGAGATCTGCCCGGCGTCATAGGCATTGTCGACCAATGCGGCGAAGCCGAGATACTGCGCCATGCGCTGCCGGTTCAGCGGCCAACTGGTGCCGTTCAGCACCGTGGTGCCCATGGGGGAGCGGTCGACGCGCGAGAAGGTCTCGCGGATACGGTCCGCATCCCGCTGCAGGCCAGCGGCGTGGCCCAGCAGGTAATGGCCGAAGCTGTTGGGCTGCGCGGCGACGCCATTGGTGTAGTTGGGCACGATGGTGCCTTCATGCTGCCGGGCCAGCCGCAGCAGCGTGGCGGTGGTCCTGTTCAGCTGGTCCGCCAGCGCCAGCAGATCGTCGCGGATGATGGCGGCGCGGTAGGTGGCGTGCATGTCCTGGCTGGAACGGCCGGCATGCAACAGCGTGGCCTCCACGCCTGCGGCCTGGATCAACAGCGGCTCGAAGGTAATGACGGTGGAGGGGCGGCGCCCGCCCGGCTGGGCGCCGGCGCGCAGCACCGTGTCCAGCCCCGCGGCGATGCGCGGTGCCATGCCGCGCTCCAGCAGGCCTTCATCGGTGTTGATGACCGCCGTGGCCTTGTTGATCTCGCCCAGCCAGAAGAACTCGTCCCGCAGTGGTGCCGGCTGGGCCAGGGCGGGCAGGGCACAGGCGGAGAGGATGAGCGCGCCGATTCCGGCCTTGATTCGGGACATGGTTCCTCCGTTTGTCGCAGTTCCTGCCGGGGAGGATAGGCGCCGGGCGGCATATCTGGCCATCCGGCGGCGGAGATGCGGGCGGTGTTCGTGTGGTCGCCGGGGCATGCATACACGGAAGGGGGCCAGCTGCCCGCCGCCATGGCGTGCCGCGCGCGGCCTGAAGCCCACGGGACCCGTGCCTTGCCTGGCAGCGCCGCCCCGCCCTGCCGGAGGCGCCCGGGCCCTACGAAAAAGGCCGGGGAATGATTTCCGGCCCTCGCTTCCGCCAAGCGCTGGAGAAAGACTTATTCCGCCAGGCCGAGCTGCTCCAGGAAGGCGGTGCCCTTCCGCAGCGTCGTCGCGTCCCGCACTTCCAGGATCAGGCGCGGGTTGGAGCTGAGGCGGGACAGGGCGGCGAAGACCGCCTGCCAGCGGATAGTGCCCTCGCCCGGGTTCCAGTGCCGGTCGGCATAGCCGTCCGCGTCCTGCAGGTGCACGTGGTTCAGCGCGTCGCCGGCCGCATGGACGTAGTAGTCCACCGGCGGCGCCGCCAGGCTGCCATGGGCGTAGTGGGCGTGGCCGGTATCGATGGAGACCTTCACCGCCGGGCTGTTGAAGGACGCCGCCAGGGCGACGCGCGCATGCGGGTCCCGGTCCTCGATATTCTCAATCACCAGCACCACGCCGCTTTCCGCCGCGCGGGTGACGGCGTCGCGCAGCGTCTGGTGCGTGCGCTCCAGCAACTCGTCCCGGCCGTGGCGGCTGTTGTCCAGGTTGTTGTAGTCCCAGGCGGTGTAGGGGGAGTGGATGACCATCTGCGTGGCACCCAGCGCGGCGCAGGCATCCAGCCCCTGCAGCAGCCGGCGGGTAACGATGGCGCGGATGGCCGGGTCGTGCGAATCCAGCTTGAAGCCCCAGAAGGGGCCATGCAGGCCCAGCCGGCCGGTATGGCCATCCAGCAGCTTCCGCGTTTCCTCCACCAGCGGGCGCCAGTCGCCCTCCAGCGTCTCGGCGGTGTGGAAGTCCTGCAATTCCAGGTCGCGCTGCTTCTCCAGCAGCCAGTCGCGGTGCTGGCGGATGCCGGCCAGCTTCAGCGCGGCACCCAGGATGGGGCGGTAGGTTTGGGACATGCGTGTCTCCTCCAGGCCGGGCGGCGGGAGGCAGCCCCGGGCGGCGGAGGGCTTAAGGCAGGGATGCTGCGGTTCTGTTGCAGGCTGGCGAACAAGCCGTGACGGGGCGTTGCCGCAACGACCGGCTTGATGCGGCGGCGCTGCGCGGGCAACCCTGGGTGCGCAAAATGCCACGCTTCGGCCGCGGCCGTAGCATCGTGGCGCGACAGCATGGCACCCCGGTGTCGCCGCAGCAGAGAGACACCGCCAGATGCCCCGCTCGACCCACGCCATCCAACCGCCCGCCGTATGATGCGGAACGCCTTCTTCGGCTGGCACGTCGTCGGCGCCGCCTTCGTCATCGCGGTGTTCGCCTGGGGCATCGGCTTCTATGGGCCGCCGATCTTCCTGAAGACGTTGCATGCCACGCGGGGCTGGCCGGTCTCGCTGATCTCGGCCGCCATCACCGCGCATTTCCTGCTGGGGGCGGTGGTGGTCGCCAACCTGGCCGCGTTGCACCGGCGCTTCGGCCTGGCAAGGGTCACGCAGGCGGGGGCGGTGCTCACCGCGCTCGGCCTGCTGGGCTGGGCCTTCGCCAGCCAGCCCTGGCAGTTGTTCCTGGCCACGCCCTTCAGCGCCACCGGCTGGGCACTCACCAGCGGTGCGGCACTGAATGCCATGGTCTCCCCCTGGTTCCACCGCCGGCGGCCAGCGGCGCTCGGCATGGCCTTCAACGGGGCCAGCCTGGGCGGCGTGGTGTTCTCCCCGCTCTGGGTCGCGCTCATCGCGGCGCTGGGCTTCGGTGGCGCGGCGCTGCTGGTCGCCGCCATCGTGACGGTGGCGGTCTGGCTGCTCGCCGCCCGCTACCTGCGGCAGACCCCCGCGCTGCTCGGCCTGGCGCCGGATGGCGAGGCCGCGCCCAGCCCCTCCAACCCCGCCCGCCCGGCCGCTGCCGCTGCCCACCCGCTGGCCTCCCCCTGGCGGGACCGTCGCTTCCTCACCCTGGCCGGCGCGGCCACGCTGGGGCTCTTCGCGCAGATCGGCCTGGTGGCTCACCTGTTCTCGCTGCTCGCCCCCCGCCTGGGCGAGGCCGGCGCCGGCCTCGCCATGGGCGCCGCCACCGCCTGCGCCATCGCCGGGCGCAGCATCGTCGCCCGGCTGATGCCGCCCGGCACGGACCGCCGCAGCGTCGCCGCCGCCAATGTCGGCCTGCAGGCCGCCGGCTCCCTCGTGCTGCTGTTCGCCGGGCCGTCCGTGCCCATGCTGTTGCTGGGCTGCGGGCTGTTCGGTCTGGGGTTGGGCAACGTCACTTCCCTGCCGCCGTTGATCGCCCAGGCGGAATTCCGGCCCGCCGATGTCGGCCGGGTCGTCGCCCTGGTCACCGCCATCAGCCAGGCCGGCTACGCCTTCGCCCCTGCCGCTTTCGGCCTGTTGCGCGAACCCTTCCTCGCCACGCTGATGCCTGGCCCGGGGCCGGCGCCGCTGGTGTTCCTGGCGGCATTCGTGACGCAGGTGGCAGCGGCCTGCGTGGTGCTGGCTGGCCGGCGCGTCAGGGGGCGGGTGCTGGTGGCGCCGGGTTGAGGGCGGACGGTTCCGGGGGTGCCGGCCGAGGAAGAAAGGCCGGGGAAGGAATTCCCCGGACCCCTTCTTTTCTTTCTGCGAGTTCAGCGTCGTGCCTCAGGACTGAGAGCGGGCGCTGCTTGATGATTTAAATATGAGGCCACGCGGGCTGAACCGTCAGTCGCCCGAGGTCATAGACCTCTGGCGCACCCATCCGTCCTTCAGGCCCAACCCCTCAACAGCCACAGCCGGAAAACTCGAAAAAATAAAAGAAGGGGCCCGGGGATTCCTTCCCCGGC
>Ga0308171_1003665_pt1 | contig 13798 bp, 11 predicted proteins | sample PhyGR1_FD_202135 | JGI IMG/M metagenome (GOLD analysis project Ga0308171, IMG submission 202135) | Phyllosphere microbial communities from UC Gill Tract Community Farm, Albany, California, United States - DLSLSG.R1 | ecosystem: Host-associated > Plants > Phyllosphere > Unclassified | place: USA... | reverse complement strand
ATGCCGATCGGCCTGCTCGGCTCGCTGGCGGTATGCACCATTGTCTACATCATCGTCTGCGCGGTGCTGACCGGCATGCTGCCCTACCACCTGCTGGGCACCGACAAGCCGGTGGCCACCGCGCTGGAGGCCTACCCGAGCCTGTCCTGGCTGAAGACCGCGGTGGAAATCGGCGCGATTGCCGGCCTGTCGTCGGTGGTGCTGGTGATGATGATGGGCCAGACCCGCATCGCCTACACCATCTCGCGCGATGGCCTGCTGCCGAAAGTGTTCGGCAAGGTCCACAAGCGCTTCCGCACGCCCTACTGGGCCACGATCGTGGTGGGCGTCATCGCCGCCTCGCTGGCCGGCCTGGTGCCGCTGAACGTGCTCGGCGAACTGGTTTCCATGGGCACCCTGCTGGCCTTCGCCACGGTCTGCATCGGCGTGCTGATCCTGCGCTACACCCGCCCCGAGCTGCACCGTCCGTTCCGCGTGCCGCTGGTGTGGGTGATCTGCCCGCTGGGCGCGCTGTCGTGCCTGTTCCTGTTCTGGCAGGCGTTCGTGGTGCACTGGCATCTGTTCGTAGGCTGGACCGTGCTGGGCCTGCTGATCTACTTCGGCTACGGCATGCGCCACAGCAAGCTGGCCAAGTCGCCCTGATCCTCCCGACGGGCCGGCCCCCGCGCCGGTCCGTCGACATCCGCAAGCATTTCCGCCCGCGCCCGGTCACCGGGCGCATCGCACAAGACCACCACACATGTTCAAGCAACTGTGGGCCACCAAGCATCCGCATGCCGCCCATGAAGACGCCAACGGCCTGAGCCTGCGTCGCCACCTCGGCCCCTGGGGCCTGACCGCACTCGGCATCGGCGCGGTGATCGGCGGCGGCATCTTCGTCATCACCGGCCAGGCCGCCGCCAACCACGCTGGCCCGGCCATCATGCTCTCGTTCGTGCTGGCCGCGATCTGCTGCGCCTTCTGCGCCCTGGCCTATGCCGAGTTCGCGGCGATGGTGCCGGTGTCCGGCAGCGCCTATACCTATACCTACGCCACTTTCGGCGAGCTCTCGGCCTGGTTCATCGGCTGGATGCTGGTGCTCGAGTACGGCGTCTCGGCCTCGGCGGTGGCGGTCAGCTGGACCGGCTATTTCCTCAGTCTGCTAAGCCATTTCGACATCCATCTACCGGCGGCGCTGGTCAGTGCCCCCCTGGACGCGCAGTTGCGCCCCACCGGCGCCATCGCCAACATCCCCGCTGCGATCCTGGTGCTGCTGCTGACCTGGCTGTGCTACGTCGGCATCAGCAAATCCTCGGCGATGAACATGGCCATGGTCATCCTCAAGACCGGCCTGATCGTGCTGGTGATCGTGGTCGGCTGGAAGTACGTGGACACCAGCAACTGGACCCCGTTCATCCCGGCCAACGAAGGTCCCGGCAAGTACGGCATGGAAGGCGTGCTGCGTGGCGCGGCGATGGTGTTCTTCGCCTATATCGGCTTCGAAGCGGTGTCGGTGGCAGCGCAGGAATCGCACCGCCCGCAGCGCGACATGCCGATCGGCATGATGCTGTCGTTGGTGATCTGCACGGTGCTGTACATTGCGATGGCCGCAGTCATGACCGGCCTGGTGCCTTACCAGCTGCTGGGCACCGATGAGCCGGTGGTAACCGCCGTGGCCGCGCATCCGCAGCTGGGCTGGTTGCGGGTGGTGGTGGAGATCGGTGCATTGATCGGCCTGTCCTCGGTGGTGTTGGTGATGATCATCGGCCAGCCGCGCATCTTCATGATCATGGGCCGCGACGGCCTGTTGCCGCCGGTGTTCACCAAGATCCACCCGAAGTACCGCACGCCGCACATCAACACGGTCATCACCGGCATCGGCATCGCCCTGCTGGCGGCGCTGTTCCCGCTGGACATCCTCGGTGAACTGACCTCGATGGGCACGCTGATCGCCTTCGCGGCGGTCTGCGCCGGCGTACTGATCCTGCGCCGCACGCAGCCTGATCTGCCGCGCCCGTTCCGCATTCCGGGTGCATGGCTGGTCTGCAGCCTGGGTGTGATCAGCTGCCTGGCGCTGCTGTCGGCGATGACGCTGCACAACTGGATGCTGATGGGCGTGTGGACGTTCGTCGGCTTCGTGATCTACTTCTTCTACGGCTTCAAGCACAGCCGCCTGCGGGGGAAGTAAGGTCTTCTGCATTGCAGGGCCAGCGGCCCTGCACCCGCCGTTGAAGCCGAAGCAACGGCAACAGCGGGGCTGAGGGTTTGGCGGGGAGGGGTGAGATTGCGGGGGACGCTGCAAGTACGTCCCTGTAAGCTCGATCGCCGCATCCATGCGGCTCACGCCCCCGCAACCTCACCCCTCCCCGCCCCCGACAGCGTCCTGACGCGTCCGGTAGATCCACGCCATGCGTGGATGATGGTCATTGCCAACGAGAAAAGCTCCCCAGGATGATCATCTGCGACCAAACCAGATGGTCTTCTGTATCCAGCCGGCCCCACCCATGCAGCCCATGAAGTGTTCGTAATTTTCCTTGGTGTTGACGTCCAAGGTGTAGCGTTCGGTCTTGGGCATCATCATCTTCTTGTACTTGCCGTCCACATCGCAGGTCTCGCCCTGCTTGCAGACCGTCAGCACTTCGACATACTCGGTGCTCTCGGCAACTTCCATCTTCTCCGGCCACTTCTCGTTGGCCTGTGCCCTACAGCGCCACCGCGACTCATCCAGTGGATCGGCATGATCACTGAAGCGTGCCCATTCGGTTGCGCATCTACAGATCAACAAGGCCAGCAACACAGCCATTTACATGCGCATCACCATCGCATCCGCGTGCGCCCTTCCCTGCAATGAAGCGGCGTTAATGCGACGTATCTGGTTTCCGCTGCCACAGCCAGCGCTCCTGTTCCGACCAGCCCCAGTACCACATGCAACTGGTGTAGGCGCTGCGGCGGCTGCTCTCGTTGACATCCATCACATAGCTCTCGATTTCCGGCTGTTGCACGCGATTGTATTTTCCATCCACGTCGCACTTGCTCTTGTCATCTTCCCTGCACTTCTCCAGCTTCTCTACGTAGACGGTTCGCGTTGCGACTTCGTTCTTCACCGGCCACTGCCCTCTCGACTCCGTAGAGCAGTAGTCGGTCGAGTAGCTGTAATCCGCTGCATTCGTACGTGGCACCCACTCGGTCACACAGCCACTGGTGGACACCACCACCAGGATCACCGCCGCACCTGCAACCCGCCTGCACCACATCGCCTTCCTTTCCATGGCAGCCCCCTTTCATCAGTGCCGATTCGATCGTGGCGGCGATGCATCAGGCTTGTCCACGACAGAAACCGCTTTCACCAATGATGGCCAATCGCCTGTTCATCTGCCGGCAGATCTGCCTCGATCCAAACGCCCGCGTCGCTTCATGAGCAAGCGCAGCGAAGCGACCCGCTTCTGCCTTTCTTTCTTCAATCCGTGGCTCGCCGCATGGAATCTGTCCATGGCCGGTCGGGTGGGCTGCGCAGGGGTGTCCGCGGCATGGATGCCGCGGCCAAGCCCCCATGGACGGGTTTACGGCGTCCCCTGCGCAGCCTACCCGGCCGGCCAACCCACGGAATCTGCTTCTGACGCCAGCCACGAGGGGCTCAGCCGTTGGCCGAATCCAGTAAAATCGCCCCCATGAACGCCCCCACCTTCCCCTACGACACCGCGCGCCTGAGCGAACTGGCCCAGCTGCTGATCGACAACGTCCGCGAACTGGCCCAGGCCGGCTGGACCCCGGCCACCAGCAGCAACTTTTCCCACCGCCTGGATGACCGCCACGCCGCGATCACCGTCTCCGGCAAGGACAAGGGCCGTCTGATCGAGGACGACATCATGGTGGTGGACTTCGACGGCCAGGCCGTCGGCCGCCCGCTGCGCCCGTCCGCCGAAACCCTTCTGCACACCCAGCTGTACCGTCGCTTCCCCGAGGTCGGCTGCGTCCTGCACACCCACTCGCCGGTGCAGACCATCGCCTCGCGCCTGTACGCGCCGCAGGGCCACATCCGGGTGGAAGGCTACGAGCTGCTGAAGGCCTTCGCCGGCAACAGCACCCATGAAATGGCCATCGACATCCCGGTGTTCGCCAACACCCAGGACATGAACGTACTTTCGGCGCAGGTCGACGCGCTGCTCGACACGCAGCCCCTGTGGGGCTATCTGATCGATGGCCACGGCCTGTATGCCTGGGGCCGCGACATGGCCGAGGCACGCCGCCACATGGAAGCCTTCGAGTTCCTGCTGCACTGCGAGCTGGAGCTGCGCAAGCTGCGCCGCTGAAGTTTCCGGCACGGCCAGATGCCGTTCTGGAATCAGGCCATCAATGCCACCCTGCTACCCTGTCCTTCCCCGAGACGTTCAAGCTGCCGCCATGAGCCGACTGCGCATCTACGACGACACCCGCCCCGAATCGCCGCTGCTGGACACCCAGGACGGCGCGATCATCGCTGCCGAACTGCAGAAGATCGGCGTCACCTTTGAGCGCTGGCAGGCCACCGCGCCGGTCGCCCCGGGCGCAAGCCAGGACGAAGTGTTCGCCGCCTACCGCGCCGACATTGACCGCCTGGTTGCCGAACGCGGCTTCAAGAGCGTGGACGTGGCCTCGATCGCCCCGGACAACCCGAACCGCGCCGAGCTGAGGAAGAAATTCCTCGACGAGCACTTCCACAAGGAAGACGAAGTACGTTTCTTCGTCGCCGGCTCGGGCCTGTTCACCCTGCACGTGGGCGACAAGGTCTACGAGATCGAGTGCGTGAAGGATGACCTGATCGCCGTGCCCGACGGCACCACCCACTGGTTCGACATGGGCGATGAGCCCAGCTTCGTGGCGATCCGCTTCTTCACCGAGCCGGATGGCTGGGTCGGTCACTTCACCGGCACCGACATCGCGCAGAAATTCCCCCGTTACATTCCGACCCAGGCGTCCTGATCAATGCAGCCCCGCGTCATCCTGACCGACATCGAAGGCACCACCAGCAGCATCTCGTTCGTCAAGAACGTGCTGTTCCCGTACGCACGCCAGGCGCTGCCCGGCTTCGTGGCCGAACATGGCCAGCAACCGGAGGTGCGTCGCTGGCTGGATGCGGTCGCCACCGAAATCGGCGGCGCCTGCCAGGACAGCCTGGTGGCCGAGACGCTGCAGGGCTGGATCGACCAGGACCGCAAGCACACCGCACTGAAGGCCCTGCAGGGGCTGATCTGGGACGCGGGCTACCGTCGTGGTGACTACACCGCGCACTTCTACCCCGAGGTGGCGCCGGTGTTGAAGGGCTGGCACGCCGCGGGCCTGCCGCTGTATGTGTATTCCTCCGGCTCGGTGCCGGCCCAGAAGCTGTTCTTCGGCTTCAGCGATGCCGGTGACCTGAGCCCGCTGGTGTCGGGCTGGTTCGATACCGAGGTGGGCGGCAAGCGCGAGGCCGACAGCTACCGCCGCATCGTGCAGGCCATCGGCGTTCCGGCTGGCGAGATCCTGTTCCTGTCCGACGTGGTCGAGGAACTGGACGCCGCCCGCGAAGCCGGCCTGCAGACACGCCTGATCGATCGCCTGGACGACTATCCGATGCCGCGCATCGGCAACGCCGCCAACGGCCACGATCGCGTCGAGAACTTCCAGCAGATCAAGCTGTAACCCGAAAGGTAGATGCCAACCTTGGTTGGCACCTACCAGATCAGGATGCGCCGCCCTCACCGGTCGTTGAGGGTCTTTATCTTCAGCGCCTCGCGCAGCGCGGCCAGAGCCACCGGGCCACGCACGGCGATGTCGCGGGTTTCGCCCGGCAGCAGGTCCAGCAGGTTGTCTTCCACCTGCACGTCGAGCGCGCCGAAATCGATCCAGGCTGCGCGCACCAGCGCAGCACTGTGCAGCCGCAGGCGATAGTGGTCACCGTCGATCGCCAGGGTTGACGTCAACTGCTGGCGTGGCAGCACCTGGTCCTTGGCTTCAACGAAGCCGATCACCTGCCGCGCCGTCACCTTGCCATCCTGCAGCAGTTCGAACACCGCCACCGTCCGCGCCGGATCGACACCGGCCAGCAGCTCGGCATCCGCGTAGGTGCCGATATCGGTCACTCCGGCAGCGGCCAGGGTCACCGCCTGCTCGCGACGGCGCAGCACCTTGCCTTCCACGTCCATCACCCGCAGGCGCCAACGTGCATCCAGCGCGGCACCATCGTTGATCAGGCGCACGCGCGTCCTGCCTTCATCGCGCAGTGCGGCCACCGCAACCGGCGCGAAGAAGCGCCGCGCGGCATAGTGCAGCGCCTTCCAGCGGCCGGAATAGTCCACGCTCGACCACGATGCGCCCGGCCAGACATCGTTGAGCTGCCAGTACAGCGAGCCCATCGTGTAAGGCCGCGAAGCGCGATGGTGCAGCGCCGCCAGGGCGATGCCATCGGCCTGCATCACCTGGCTCAGGTAGACGAAGTCCTCGAAGTCCTTCGGCGTGCCGTAGCCCCGTTCGATGTAGTGCAGCAGGCGCGTATTGCCCTCGCCGGCCATGAACTTCTGGTGCGCGCGGATCACCGGACTGTCGATGCGCTGTTCGGCACGCGTGGCGATCTGGTCCACCGTCGCCACCGCTGGCCAGGCCTGCAGGCCGTACTCGGACATGAAGCGCGGGGTCTCGCGCAGATACGCCTGCACCGGCAATGCCGGATTGCCCCACACCTGCCAGTAATGCTTGTCACCACGGGTGGAGTCGTTGGCCTTCTCGTCCAGGTCGTTGCTGGGCGAACTGGACCAGTACGGCACGCCCAGGCCATCTTCGCTCACCACCTGGCGCAGGTCGTTGCCGAACAGGTCGACGTAGCCCTGCCAGACCTTCGCTGCGAACGCCGGATCAGCCGCCTTCAGGTCGCGGCCGTGGCCCCAGTCCTTCCACGCCGTCTCTTCCTCGTTGTTGCCACACCACAGCACGATGCTGGGATGGTGGCGCAGCCGGCGCACGTTGTCGCGCGCCTCGGCCACCACGCTGGCGCGGAATGCCGGGTCGTAACCCGGCTGCATGCCACCGCCGAACATGAAGTCCTGCCAGACCAGCAGGCCCAGTTCGTCGGCGATGTCGAAGAACGCATCGTCCTCGTAGTAGCCGCCGCCCCAGTTGCGCAGCATGTTCATGTTGGCATCGCGCGCGGCGACCAGTACCTGGCGCAGGCGCGCAGCATCAACGCGTGCAGGGAAGGCGTCGAAGGGGATCACGTTCGCGCCCTTGGCGAAGATCGGCACCCCGTTGATGACGAAGGCGAAACCCTGCCCTCCCTTGTCGTCCTGCTCGCGGCGCAGTTCGACGGTGCGCAGGCCGATGCGCTGTTGGCGTGCCAGCACCGGATCGGCACCGCCGTCCACGCGCGCATGCACGGTGTAGCGGTCCTGCGCACCATGGCCGACCGGCCACCAGCGTCGCGGCTTGGCCAGTTCAACCGGCACGTCCACGCGGTTCCGGCCGGGCTTCAGCTCAACCGTGCGCTGCACCCGTGCGACGCTGCGGCCGTCGGGATCCAGTACCTCGACGTCCACCGCCACCGGACCGTCTACCGCGTCCTGCTCCACCTGCAGCACTACCGCCAGCTTTGCCTTTTCCGCATCAAGCGCATCAGTGCGTACGGCCACATCGGTCAACCGATGCGCATCCCATGCCTGCAGGTCAACGCCCCGCCAAACGCCGGCAGTGACATAACGCGGGCCCCAGTCCCACCCGAAGTGGTACGCCGGCTTGCGCGCGAAGTTGCCGACCATCGCGTCCTTGGGTTCATCGCCGTAGGGCGAAGGATAATTGCCGGCAATCCTGTGCGGCATCGCCTGCACGCCGGGCAGCAGCGTGCGGATCGGTGAACGGAACACGATCTGCAGCTCATTGCCCTTCGCATGCAGGCGACCTTCGACGCGGGCGCGCCAGGTGCGGTGGGCATTGTCGGCGCGCAGCAGCGGCTTGCCGTTGAGCGTCACCTCGGCATAGGTGTCCAGACCGTCGAAGCGCAGCTCGGCATGGGCCTTGGCCAAGGTGGCAGCGTCCACATCGAAACGGGCGCGGTACTCCCAGTCGGCCAGTCCGATCCACTGCAGCTCGGCTTCGGGCGCACCGACGTAGGGATCGCGGATCAGCGCATGCGCCAACAGATCGGTGTGCACGCTGCCCGGTACCGTGGCCGCACGCCACTGCTGCAGGCCAGGGTGGGCCGCGCCCTGCGCGTCGCCGGGCAGCAGCCGGAACTCCCATTGCGCCTGCAGCGGTGCGGCGCCTGCCGGGAAGGCGCCAAGGGCGATCATCATCAGCAGCAGACGGACAGCGAGGGGAAGGCGATGCACGTGATGCTCCTGTTTTTCCGCCGGGTATGACCCGGCGCTACCAATGCCACACGCCACGTTGGCGCCGGACCACGTCCGGCGAGCGCGCAGCGCGGCAGACCTCAACGCACGACGTTCAGCACTTCGTAGCACGCGCCCATGGTGTGGTAATCCACCTTGCCGGCAGGGCTCTTCTCATCGCTGTACTTGCGGTTGTCAGCGTCGAGGATGCGGAACCATGCGCCGTATCGATGGTCGACGAAGTGCTCCCACGAGTACGCCCAGATACGGTCGTACCACTGCCAATAGCGGTCATCACCGGTGCGCGCGGCCATCAGCGCGGCGGTGGCCAGGGTCTCGGCCTGCACCCAGAAGTACTTGTCGTCGTCGCAGACGAAGCTGTCACCGCCGATCGGCGCGCCGTCCATGCCCGGCTGCCGGCGCGACTCCGGGGCGAAGCCGTAATACAGGCCGCCGCGCGCCTCGTCCCAGCTGCGCTCTACGGCCACGTCGAACAGATGCTGCGCGGTCGGCACCAGCCAGTCGGCCTGCACGTGACGGTCCAGGATCAGCAGCAGCTTGGCCCACTCGGTCTGGTGCCCCGGCTGGAAGCCCCACGGCCGGAACAGGTGCTTGGGATCGTCCAGGTTGTAGTCCCAGTCGATGTTCCAGTTGACGTCGTAGTGTTCCCAGACCAGACCGCCGGCCTTTGCCGCCTGGCGGCGGGTCATGTTGTCGGCCAGCTGCAGCGCGCGCTCGACATAGCGCTGCTCGCCACTGGCCTCGAACGCGGCCAGCATCGCCTCGCACATGTGCATGTTGGCGTTCTGGCCGCGGTAGCCGGTGAAGTTCCACTGGCCGTCGGCCTCGTCCCTGTACAGGCCATGCTCGGCTTCCCAGAAGCGCGCCTGCAGCAGCTGCCAGGTTTCGTCCATCCAGGTGCGGGCTTCTTCGATGCCTGCCTTCAACGCACAGCTGTAGGCGAGCAGCACGAAGGCCACGCCGTAGCAGTGGTTCATGTCGTCCTCGACCACACCATCGCGCAGGGTCCAGGCGTAGCCGCCAGTGGCCGGATTGCGGTGAACCTCGCGCAGGTAGCGCACGCCGTGCTCGACCGCGTCGCGATACTCGGCGTTGCCGAATTCGCGGTAGGCCATGGCGTAGTTGAAGACGAAACGGGTGCTGCTCACCAGATGCCGATGGCTGGCATCGTAGATGCTGCCGTCGTCACGGAAGTAATGGAAGAAGCCGCCCTTCGGATCGATGCAGCGCGGATGGTAGAACGCCATGGTGTCGGCGATGTGGGCGCGCAGGAACGCGGGGGAACGGAAATCGGGCGAGGTGTTCATGCGGGGAGATCCTGTACCTGCAGCAGCTGCTGCACTTCATCGAACGAGGGCATCGCTGCGAACGCGCCCTTGCGGGTCACCGCCAGTGCGCCAACGGCGGCGGCGAAGCGCAGCGTGGCGGCGATCGCCTGCGGGTCCTGGCAGAACGCGGTAAAGCCGGCACCTGCCCCACCGCGCTCCAGCAGGCCGACCAGCACGCCGCCGACGAAGGCATCACCGGCAGCGGTGGTGTCCACGGTGGCGACGCGGAAACTGCTGACCTTGCCCTGCGTTTCACGGGTATACCAATGCAGCGTGGCGGCGCCGTCGGTGATGATCACCCAGCGCGCCTGCGCGGCCAGCAGGCGACGCAGCACCAGCGCCTCGCCGTCATCGCCCAGCGGGGCGGCCAGGTAGTCCAGTTCCTCGCGCGACAGCTTGACCAGGTCGGCGCGCTCCAGCGCCTGCCACAGGCGCGGTGTCGGGTCGACATCGGCCGGCCACAGCGCCGGACGCAGGTTGAGATCCAGGCTGACCACCGCGCCGGCCGCACGCGCACGGTCCATGCCGGCGAACGTCGCTTCGGCGATGCCAGCTTCGGTCAGGCTGTTGGAACAGACGTGGAAACACTGCGCGCCATCGAAGCAGCCGGCCTGGAAATCGCTGTCACGGAACAGCAGGTCGGCGGCAGGCGGACGGTAGAAGCTGAAGCTGCGTTCGCCGCCCGCGTCCAGTGCAACGAAGGCCAGCGCGGTTTTAGCCGCGTCGGTGCGCACGATGTAGTCGGTGCCGACGCCGTGTTCGCTCAGGCTCTCCGCCAGGAAGTCGCCGAACATGTCGCGGCCGAGCATGCCGACGAACTGGGTCTTCGCGCCCAAGCGCGCGGCGGCCACCGCGACGTTGGCCGGTGCACCTCCGGCGTACTGCAGGAACGCGCGCGGGGTATCGGCCGAGGCCGGCGGCTGCGCTAGTAGATCGATCAAAATTTCGCCGAAGCAGACGATGGAACCCATTTTCGACTCAGCCTCCCTGCGTGCCGGCAGCCGGCGCGCGGGCGCCGACCAGTCCGTAGAAAATGATGTAGCCGTAGCACAGCAGCGGCAGGATGAAGCTGGCCTGCACGCCGATGTGGTCAGCCAGGACGCCCTGCAGGTAAGGCACCACCGCGCCACCGACGATGGCCATGATCAGCAGGCTCGAACCCTTGCTGGTCAGCGGGCCCAGGCGCTCGATGCTGAGCGCGAAGATGGTCGGGAACATGATCGAATTGAACAGGCCGATCGCCACTACCGAGTACAGCGCGACATTGCCGGAGGTCATCATGGTCAGCGTCAGCAGGCCCACGTTGACCAGCGCGAAGATCGCCAGCAGGCGGCTCGGCGAGAAGCGCGCCAGCAGCGCCGAACCGGCGAAGCGACCGATCATCGCCATCGTCCAGTAGGCCGAGACATAGTGGGTGGCTTCCTGCTCGCTGAAACCGCCGATGGTGGGCATCGACAGGTAGTTGACCAGGAAGCTGCCGATCGACACTTCGGCGCCGACGTAGAAGAAGATGCCGAGCACGCCCAGCAGCAGGTGGCGCTTGCGCAGCGCATCCAGGTAGCTGTGCTGATGGCCTTGGTCAGCCTGTTCGGTGGTGTCGTTCAACGCCGGCAGGCGGAACAGGAACACGAACAGGGCCAGCAGCACCAGCGCCACGGCCAGGCCGACGTAGGGGCCCTGTACCGCGTGTGCCTCGGCGGTACGGTAGGCGAGCTGCTCGGCGGCCGGCAGTGCGGCGATCTGCTCGCCGCTCATGGCCGTGTTGGACAGGATCAGCATGCCGCCGAAGATCGGCGCGATGGCCGTACCCAGCGAGTTCAGCGCCTGCGCCAGGGTCAGGCGGCTGGAACTGGTCTGCTCCGGCCCAAGCAGCGCGACATACGGGTTGGCCGCCACCTGCAGCACGGTGATGCCGGTGGCCAGCACGAACAGTGCACCAAGGAAGGCGCCGTAAACGCGCAGCTCAGCGGCCGGCCAGAAGCCCAGCGCACCGATGCCGGCGATCACCAGGCCGGCCACGATGCCCTTCTTGTAGCCCAGCGCGGCAACCAGCCGCCCGGCCGGCAACGACATCAGGAAGTAGGTGCCGAAGAAGGTGAACTGCACCAGCATTGCCTTGGCGTAGTTCAGCTCGAACACCGCCTTCAGGTGCGGAATCAGGATGTCGTTGAGGCAGGTCAGGAAGCCCCACATGAAGAAGATGGTGGTGACCACGGCCAGCGCCTTGCCGTTGGTGACGGCAGGCTGGTTGCCCGGGGAACCTGATGGGCGGGGCGTTGCGGAGATCGGCATGCGGTACGCGCCTCGATGCGCGAAAGGTCGTTGGTGCGTGGAAGGGTGCAATCAGTTCAGTAGCAAAGCATCAATTCAATTCGGACGTGCGGCGCTGCTTTCGCGGATGCGCAACTGTACCGGGGCGACTGTCCGCCGTGGTGGCGCATCCGGTTCCTCCAGCCGCTGCAGCAGCAGGGAGGCCGCCTGCCGCCCGCGTTCACGCGGGTCGGCCGTCAGGGTGGTCAACGGCGGCACGGCAACCGATGCTTCGGAAATATCGTCGAAGCCGGTCACCGCGAAGTCACCGCCGGGACGGATGCCGCGCGAGTTCAGGCCCAGCATCAGGCCCAGCGCGACGGTGTCGTTGTAGCAGACCGCTGCGCTCGGCCGATGGCCGTCGACGAACAGTTCATCGGTGCGCGCGGCCGCTTCCAGGCGGTTGGGTGCAGATTCGATCATCCAGCCCGGCGGCAATGCCAGCCCGGCTTCGGCCAGTGCCTGCTGGAAACCGGCACGACGCTGGTGGCAGGAACTCGATGCCGCGTGGCCACCGAAGAATGCGATCTGGCGATGGCCGCGCTCGATCAGGTGGCGGGTGGCCAGGTAGGCACCATGCTGGTTGTCCAGGGTCAGGAAGTCCCAGTCGGCGCCTTCCAGTTCGCGGTTGAACAGCAATACGTTGGCGTTGGCGCCCAGCACCTGCCGCAGCAGCGTGGCATCGCTGCCTTCGGCCGGCGACAGGATCAGGCCCGCAGGCGTGTGTTCCATCAGCGTGGACAGCACCGCCTGCTGCCGCTCGGGCGACTCGCCGGTACTGCCGAGCAGGGTCACGTAGCCGCGCCCGCCCAATGCCTCGTCCACACCGGAGGCGAATTCGGCGAAGAACGGGTTGGACAGATCGTTGATGACCAGGGCGATGCTGGAGGACGTGCGCCGCCGCAGGTTCGCTGCAGCACGGTTGTAGACGTAACGCTGGCGGCGCAGCTCAGCCTCGACCCGGGCGCGGGTATCGACGTTGACCAGCGGGCTGCCGCGCAGCACCAGCGACACGGTCGCGCGCGAAACGCCGATGGCACGGGCGATGTCGGTCACCGTCACCGCCTTGCCGGAACGCTTGCTGGAACTGTCGCCGTTGTCGTTCATCGTCTTCCCGCACTCCGATGGATGCTCAAGCCTAATGGATCGCGGCCCTGTCGTGCCGTGCCGTTCGCTGGGTTGCCTCGAACGGCACAGCCCGGCTCAGCGCAGCTGGCTGCCCGGTGCCGCGCACCAGGACACCGGCAGGTCCTTGACCGCGGTGCCCCAGCCCTCGGTCGGCGCCTGCCCGGCAAGCGCGAAACGCAGCTTCGGGCCCTGCTGCAGCTGGCCCCAGCCCATCCATACCGGTGCATGCGCCTGGCCGTCTACCTGCACGCCCTGCACGTACTGCAGGCGGCGGCCATCGGCGCCAGGTGCCTCGATGCGCAGGGTGCGGCCATTGCCCAGCTCGACCTCGACCTTGGCAAAGCGCGGCGTATGCAGCAGGAACTCGCCGCTGCCCGGCACCGCCGGGTACACGCCGATCGCACTGAACAGGTACCAGGCCGACATCGTGCCGAGGTCATCGTTGCCGGTCACGCCGTTGGGTGCATTGGTGAACAGCTGCTGCGCTGCACGCACCACCGCTGCGGTCTTCCACGGCTGGCCGATCAGCGTGTACAGCCACGGCGAGTGCAGGTCCGGTTCGTTGTTCGGGTTGTAGCGGAACTGGTTGTAATAGCTGTACGGCCCGACCACCCACTCCTTGCGGGCGGCATTGAGGGGGTCGGCCTGCAGAGCGTCCATGGCGAAGAAAGCATCCAGGCGGCGGCCGGCCTGTTCGCG
>Ga0308171_1003664_pt1 | contig 13798 bp, 9 predicted proteins | sample PhyGR1_FD_202135 | JGI IMG/M metagenome (GOLD analysis project Ga0308171, IMG submission 202135) | Phyllosphere microbial communities from UC Gill Tract Community Farm, Albany, California, United States - DLSLSG.R1 | ecosystem: Host-associated > Plants > Phyllosphere > Unclassified | place: USA... | reverse complement strand
CTGATCGTGCTGCGCGACATCGAGTACGAAAGCCACTGCGAACACCACATGGCGCCGATCATCGGCCGCGTGCACGTCGGCTACCTGCCGGCCGGCAAGGTGGTGGGCATCAGCAAGCTGGCCCGCGTGGTCGAGGCGTACGCACGTCGCTTCCAGGTCCAGGAAAAGATGACCGCGCAGATCGCCCAGTGCATCCAGGACGTGCTGCAGCCGGTCGGCGTGGGCGTGGTGGTGGAAGGTGCGCATGAGTGCATGACCACCCGTGGCATCCACAAGCGGGGCGTCAGCATGGTCACCTCCAAGATGCTGGGCAGCTTCCGCGAGGACGCGCGCACCCGCGCCGAGTTCCTGCGTTTCATCGAAGTGGGCGGCAAGCGCTGATTCCCCGCGCTGTCGCGCACGGCCGGCAGGCGCTGGGCTTCGGCCCGGCCCTGCGGGTGCGTGCGCGTCCCGTTTCCCTCCCGGCCGCCGCGACCCGCGCGGCCCGTCTTCCTGTCCCCGGTCTCGAATGAAACATCGCGAGCGCATTACCCGTTACCGCCACCTGCGCGAACAATCGCAGTGGAAGCTGCTGGCGGCCGATCACGCGCCGGAGATCATCGGCCTGCTGCAGAGCCTGCTGATGCAGGACGAGCGCACCCTGTCCACCGCGGTGCTGCACGAACGCCTGCAGCGCGCGCTGGACGATCTCAAGGCCGATGAACTCGCGCGTGACCTGCCGCGCACCGCGCAGGCCTACATCGCGCATTGGCTGGCCCAGGGCTGGCTGGAACGCCGGCTGCCGGAAGGCGCCGACCAGGAACAGTACGAGCTCTCCACCCAGGCCGCGCAGGCGATCCGCTTCGCCGACAGCCTGGAGCAGGCGCGCGCCGCCGCCACCGAGAGCCGGCTGGCACTGGTGATCGAGCAGCTCTCGCAGCTGGCCGCGCTGACCGAATCCAATCCGGACGCGCGCCTGTCCGCGCTGCGCGACGAGCGCGACCGCATCGATGCCGAGATCGCCCGTGTCAGCGGCGGCAAGGTCTCCTCGCTGGATGGCAAGCGCGCGCTGGAACGGACCCGCCAGATCATCGGCCTGGCCGACGAACTGACCGAAGATTTCCGCCGCGTGCGCGACGACTTCGAACGCCTCAACCGCGAATTCCGCGAGCGCATCATCGACGACGAAGGCGAGCGCGGCGACGTGCTGTCCAAGCTGTTCGAAGGCGTGGACGTGATCGGCGACAGCGATGCCGGGCGCAGCTTCGACGCGTTCTGGCGCCTGCTCAACGATGCCGAACAGAGCGCCCAGCTCGATGCCGCGCTGGAGACCGTGCTCGCACGCGGCTTCGCCCGCAAGCTGGACCGCACCGAACGCACCTTCCTGCGCGGGTTCACCACCACCATGCTCGAGCGCGGTGGCCAGGTCCACGATGTGCTGCAGCATTTCGCACGCAGCCTGCGGGGCTTCGTGCAGAGCCGCGGCTACCTGGAACAGCGCCGCCTCAACCAGCTGCTCAAGCAGGCCCAGGGCGAGGCGCTCGGCCTGCGCGATCACATCCCGGCCCAGCGCAGCATCGGCCGCGACCTGCAGTTGACCACCAGCCGCCTGCGCTCGCTGTCGCAATGGAAGCTGCACGACCCGCGCCAGGCGCAGGTCGATGGCAGCGTGCAGCGCAACGACACCGCCGCGATCTCGCTGGAGAGCGTCGGCGATCTCGTTGCCGCCTCGGAAATCGACTTCCGCACCCTGCGCCGCGATCTGCACGACCTGCTCGGCGCGCAGCCGCGGTTGTCGATCGCGCAGGTACTTGAACACCGCGAGGCCCCGCAGGGGCTGGGCAGCATCATCGGTTACCTCTCCCTTGGCACCCGCCATGGCGAGGTCGCCACCGATCAACAGGAGATCGCGCACTGGCGCGGCGGCGATGGCCAATGGCGTCGCGCCCGCATTCCGCTGATCTGGTTCACCCAGGAGAAACGCCATGAGCTGGCATGACCATTCCAACGACGCCCCGATCGACGGCGGCGCCGACGAACACGACGACGAACCGGTCGTGGTGACGCCCGTCCTGCGGCGTAACAATGACGTCTTCTACATGGGCGATACCGGCCGGCTGCCGCTGGATGGGCGCCGCGCGCTGTGCCAGCTGCTGATCGGTCCCAGCATCGACCAGCTGCGCCACGCCAAGCTGTGGCCGGCGCTGATCCGCAGTGAGGCGGCGATCCGCTCGGCGCTCTCGGACCTGTTCCTGGAACTGGTGCTGGACCGCGAGAGCGGGGTGGCCTTCACCCGCCAGGCCGACACCGAGGATATCGAGGCGCCGGTGCTGCTGCGCACCTCGCCGCTGACCTTCATCGATTCGGTGCTGCTGCTGCACCTGCGCCAGCAGCTGGCCGAAGCCGATGCACGCGGTGTGCGCGCCGTGGTCGAGGACGGCGAACTGGCCGAAGCACTGGCCGTGTACGAGCGCCACCTGTCCACCGACCGCGCCGGCTTCAACCGCCGCGTCGCCAGTGCCGTGCAGAAGATGAAGGACAACCACATCCTCACTCGCCTCGGCGGTGACGATGCGCGTCATGAAGTCTCGCCGGCATTGAAACTGATGTTCTCCGCCGAAGATGTCGCCGCCCTGGCCCAGGTGTACCGCCGCCTGCGCGAAGCGCCGGCCGACCTCGACGCCTGAGCGCGCGCCCGCGCGCCGCTGCCCTGCCTGGAGTGCTAGCCCTGCCATGACCGTCCACATCCCCGCACCCGCCCTGTTCCCCGGCGACCAGCCCGACCCGCGCGCGCAGCAGTTCCGCATGCGCCGCCTGCAGGTCCACAACTGGGGCACCTTCTCCGGCCTGACCGAAGTGCCGATCGCCGAACGTGGCTTCCTGTTCGTCGGCCGCTCCGGCTCGGGCAAGTCGACCCTGCTCGATGCGATGTCCGCGCTGCTGGTGCCGCCGGCCCTGGTCGACTTCAACGCCGCCGCGCGCGAAGCCGAACGCAGCGGCCGCGACCGCAACCTGGTCTCCTACGTGCGCGGCGCCTGGGCCGACCAGCAGGACAGCGGCACCGGCGAGATCGCCACCCAGTACCTGCGCAAGGGCGCCACCTGGACCGCGCTGGTGCTGGAATACCGCAGCAGCGATGGCCGCATCGTCAGCCTGGTACGCCTGTTCTGGATCGCCGGCAACGGCGCGGCCGCAGCCGATGTGCGCAAGCACTACATGGTCGCCGAGCGCAGCTTCGACATCGCGCGCGACCTCGGCGGCTTCGACCTGGACCTGCGCAAGCTCAAGCAGCGCCTGGGCGATGTGCACCACTTCGACAGCTTCGCCAGCTATGCCGAACGGTTCCGCCACGTGCTCGGGATCGAGAACGAGATGGCGCTGCGCCTGCTGCACAAGACCCAGTCGGCGAAGAACCTCGGCGATCTGAACGTGTTCCTGCGCGACTTCATGCTCGATGCGCCGCGCACCTTCGATGCGGCCGAGCGCCTGGTCGATGATTTCGCCGAACTCGATGGCGCCCACCAGGCCGTGGTCACCGCGCGTCGCCAGGTCGAGACCCTGCTGCCCGCACGTGGCCATTACGCCGATCTGCAGGCACTGCGCCGCCAGCGCGAAGACCTGGACGAAATGAAGCTGGGCATCGACGGCGTGCGCGAGCAGCGTCGCCTGGCTCTGCTCGAGGCCCGCCTGCTCGAACTGGACACCCGCGACCGCGGCCTGTCCGGCGAGGAAGGCCAGCGCCGCAGCGCGCTGGAGAACCATGAAAGCCACCTCGCCGAACTGGAGGCGCAGCGTCGCCAGCAGGGCGGCGAGCGCATCGAAGAGCTGGAGCGTGAGCAGGGCCGTGTCGCCCAGGAACGCGACCGCCGCCTGGCCAAGCGCAGCCAGGCCAACCATGCCAGCCGTGAGCTGGGCGAAACCCTGGCCGAGACCGCGCATGGCTTTGCCGAGCAGCTGGCCCGCGCCCAGGCCCGCCTCGACGACGGCCAGCGCGCCGCGGCCGAGCTGGACGAAGCCATCGCCGAGCGCATGGGCGGCAAACGCGACGACGAGCGCCGCTTCGCCGAGGTGCGTTCGGAACTGGAGGCGCTCAAGCGCACCCCGTCCAGCATCCCCGCGCCGATGCAGCAGCTGCGCGCACGCCTGAGCAGCGATACCGGCATTCCCGAGGCGGCGTTGCCGTTCGTGGGCGAACTGCTGCAGGTCCGCGACGAAGACGCCGCATGGCAGGGCGCGATCGAGCGCGTGCTGCACGGCTTCGCGCAGTCGCTGCTGGTCGATGAGCGCCACCATGCCCAGGTCTCGGAGTGGATCAACCAGACCCACCTCGGGACCCGCCTGGTCTATTACCGGGTGCGCCGCAACGACGATGCGCTGCACGGCCGCGAGCCCGGTGCACGCTCGCTGCTGCACAAGCTGGTGCTGCGCGAGCATGGCTATGCCGGTTGGCTGCGCCGCGAGCTGGGCAAGCGCTTCGACTACGAATGCGTGGAGGCACGCCACCTGCGCGATACCGACCGCGGCATCACCAAGGAAGGCCAGGTCAAGCACCCGGGCGAGCGCTTCGAAAAGGACGATCGCCACAACATCAGCGACCGCCGCCGCTGGCTGCTCGGCTTCAACAACCGCGACAAGCTGGATCTGTACGAGCGCGAAGCGATCGAACTGGCGCAGCGCATCGCCGCCTGCGACAGCGACGTGGCCGGCCTGCGCGCGCAGCGCGAACAGGACGGCAAGGCCCGCCTGGCCTGCCATCAGCTGTGCACGCTGGGCTGGGACGAGATCGATGTGGCCGCGCCGCTGCAACGCCTGGACGACATCGCCCAGGCCCTGCACGACCTGCGCGAAGGCAATGCCGACCTGCGCAAGCTGGGCGAACAGATCGAAAAGACCCGGGCCGATGTGGCCCAGGCCAAGCGCACCTATGAAGACGTGCGCGTGGAGCGCGGCCAGCTCGGCCGTGAGCACGAACGCCTGGCGCGGCTGCACGAGCAGTGCGCGCCGCTGGCCAAGCGCGTGGTCACCCCCCTCCAGCAGCAGGGCCTGGACGAACGCCTCAAGGTGCTCGGCGTGCTCAGCCTGGAAAACCTGGAAGCCCACTTCCGGCAGATCAGCAACACGCTCAACGAACAGCTCGGCGGTTCGCAGGCCGAACACAACCGGCTGGAGAACCTGCTGCTGGGCTGCTTCCGCCGCTACTGCCAGGCCTGGCCGGAGGACAGCGGCGACTTCACCGTCAGCCTCTCCAGTGCCGAAGATTTCCTGGCCCGCCTGCAACGGCTGGAGAACGACGGCCTGCCGCAGCACGAGGCACGCTTCTTCGACCTGCTGCAGAGCCAGAGCAAGAACAACCTGCTGGCCCTGCAGCGCCACACCGCCGAGGCGCGCAAGTCGATCGCCCAGCGCCTGGACGAGGTCAATGCCTCGCTGGAGCAGGTGCCGTTCAACCGCGGCACCCTGCTGACCATCGAACTCACCGACCGCCGCCTGCCCGAAGTGCTGGATTTCCACCAGCGCCTGCGCGACGTGCTGTCCCAGCAGCAGACCGAACAGCGCGAACTGGCCGAAGCGCAGTTCGCGGTGCTGCGTGAACTGGTCGCCAAGCTCGGCTCGCAGGAAGGCGAGGACAAGCGCTGGCGCGAGCTGGTGCTGGACGTGCGCCTGCACGTGGAATTCGTCGGTGTCGAACTCGATGCGGCCACCCGCCAGCAGGTCGAGATCTACCGCAGCGGTGCGGGCAAGTCCGGCGGCCAGCGCCAGAAACTGGCCACCACCTGCCTGGCCGCCGCGCTGCGCTACCAGCTCGGCGGCGCCGACGGCCAGCTGCCCAGTTACGCGGCGGTGGTGCTCGATGAAGCCTTCGACAAGGCCGACAACGAGTTCACCGCGCTGGCGATGAACATCTTCGACAACTTCGGGTTCCAGATGGTCGTGGCCACGCCGCTGAAGTCGGTGATGACCCTGGAGCCGTTCATCGGGGGTGCCTGCTTCGTGGAGATCAGCGGTCGCCACGATTCGGGCGTGCTGCTGATCGAGTACGACGACGAAGGCAAGCGCCTGAAGCTGCCCGAGCGCGCCCGCGCCGGCGAGACGGCGACAGTACCGGCACCGGCACCGGCCGCGATGGCCGCGCCTGACCTGGCGGAGGCCCCCGAGGCGAGGGGGGCCGCAATCGACGCGGACGCCCAGGTCGAGGCAGAGGTCGTGGAGGCACCGGCAGCCGTGCCGGCATCCCGCCCGGACAACGCCGCCGCCAAGGCACCGGCAAAGAAAGCGGCAAAGAAGACGGCCACCAAGGCCGTACCCAAGGCAGCTGCAAAGAAGCCGGCCAAGCCCAAGCGCTGAGCAACCAACGGGTCAGCCCCAAGGCTGACCCGTCCTGCTAACTGGCGAAGGTATCCCAGCCCATCCGGGCGATCAGCACCACCACCAGCCCGACGAACAGCTTGCGGATGAAGGGCGTGCCACCGCGCAGCGCCATCCGCGTACCCACCACCGAGCCGATGATGTTGGCCGCCGCCATCGGCAGCGCGAACAGCCACAGGATGTTGCCGGTCGGCACGAAGAACGAGATCGCCGCCACGTTGGTCGCCAGGTTCACCACCTTGGAGGCGGCGGAGGCACGCAGGAAGTCCAGCCCGAAGAACCGCACGAACAGGAAGATCAGGAAGCTGCCGGTGCCGGGCCCGAAGAAGCCGTCGTAGAACCCGATCACCGCCCCGATCGCCAGCGCGGTCACCAGCTCCTTGCGGCCGATCTCGCGCGGGCGGTGCAGGGCACCGAAGTCCTTCTTCCACAGCGTATAGCCGAGCATCGCCACCAGCAGCACCAGCACCAGCGGGCGCACCGCGTCCTTGGGCAGCAGGCTGACCGCCGTGGCGCCGGCGAACGAGAACACGAAGGCGGTGCCCGCCGCGAACAGCACCGGCCGCCACGGGAAGCGCACGTTGCGCGCATAGCGGAACGCCGCCGCGGCCGTGCCGAACATCGAGCTGAACTTGTTGGTGCCAAACAGCATCGCCGGCGTGTGCTGCGGCAGCACCGTGAACAGCCCGGGCAGCTGCACCAGCCCGCCGCCGCCCACCGCGGCATCGACCAGGCCGGCGATGAAGGCGATCGCCACCAACCACAACAGCTCGGGGGGAACCAGCTCAAGCACGGCGGGGCATCGCAACGCAGGGCGCGCAAGCATACGCCCGGTCATCGCGCGACAATACCCCCATGACCACCGCCTCCTCCGATCCCTGTCCCTGCGGCCACCCGCTGGCCTACACCGCGTGCTGCGGCCGCTACCATGCCGGCACCCCCGCGCCGGATGCCGAAGCACTGATGCGCTCGCGCTACAGCGCCTATGTGCGCCACCTGGCCGACTACCTGCTGGCCAGCTGGCACCCGTCCACGCGCCCGGCCGACCTGTCGCTGGATGAAGCGCCCGGCCAGCGCACCCGATGGCTGGGCCTGACCGTCCACGAGCACCAGCAGAGCGACCCGGAGCATGCCGAGGTCCGCTTCACCGCCCGGTATCGCACCGGCGGCGCCAGCGCGGTGAAGATGTCCGAGCATAGCCGCTTCCTGCGCGAAGACGGGCGCTGGTTCTACCTCGACGCGCGCCCCTGATCCCCGGCGCTGCCGCGCCGCGCGCCGTCCACACGGCGCGCGGACACCCCACCGCCACCGTGCCATGACGTCGCGCTCACCCACGCTGGCCGATCCTTTGGCCGATGAATACCGCCGTTGCCGATGCTGTACCGACCGCCGTCCCGTCCTTGCCGCTGGCCGCGCGCTTCGCCGCGGTACGTGACCGCACCCTGGCGCTGGCCGCGCCGCTGAGTGCCGAAGATGCGATGGTGCAGAGCATGCCCGACGCCAGCCCGGCCAAATGGCACCTGGCCCATACCACCTGGTTCTTCGAGCGTTTCGTGCTGGCCGGCCAACCCGGCTACCAGCCGATCAACCCGGCCTGGCATTACCTGTTCAACAGTTACTACCAGAGCATCGGCCCGGCGCATGCGCGGCCGCAGCGCGGCCTGCTGTCGCGCCCGTCGCTGGATGAAGTACGCGCCTACCGCGCGCAGGTCGACCAGCGCGTGCTGGCCCTGCTGCAGGCCGATGCCCTGGACGAGCAGTCCCGGCGCCAGCTCCTGCTGGGCCTGCAGCACGAGCAGCAGCATCAGGAACTGCTGCTGACCGACATCAAGCACGCGCTGTGGTCCAACCCGCTGCAGCCGGCCTACCGCGACGATCTGCCGGTCGCGCCCGGTGTGGCGCTGCCGCTGCGCTGGATCGCCAGCGCCGAGCGCATCGTAGAGATCGGCGCACCCGCCTGGCCCGCCGCCGAGGCCTTCGCCTACGACAACGAATCGCCGGTGCATCGCGTGCTCGTCCCCGCGCACGCGCTGGCCAACCGCCCGGTCAGCAACGCCGAGTTCCGCGCCTTCGTCGAAGACGGCGGCTACCGTGAACCGCGCTTCTGGATGAGCGAGGGCTGGGACCGGGTCCAGGCCGAACACTGGCAGCATCCGCTGTACTGGGATGACAGCCTGCAACGCGAGTTCACCCTGGGCGGCTGGCGCGAACTGCAGCAGCACGCCCCGGTCTGCCACCTGAGCTACTTCGAGGCCGATGCCTATGCGCGCTGGCAGGGTGCGCGCCTGCCGACCGAGTTCGAATGGGAGGCGGCCGCCGGCGGCCAGCGCCCGCGCGGGCGATTCGCCGACGATGGCCATCTGCATCCCGGCCTGCCTTCGGCCGATGCGCCGCTGGCCCAGCTGTTCGGCGACGTCTGGGAGTGGACCAGCAGCGCCTACGGGGCCTACCCCGGCTTCCAGACCTTCCCCGGCAATCTCGGCGAATACAACGGTAAATTCATGTGCGGCCAATGGATCCTGCGCGGCGGCAGCTGCGCCACCCCTTCTGATCACATCCGGGCCAGCTACCGGAACTTCTTCGCCCCCTCGGCGCGCTGGCAGTTCGCCGGCCTGCGCCTGGCGAGGGACGCCGCATGAGTTCGGTCCGCGACGCCCTGGAGGCGCTGACCGACCTGCAGCCCGACCGTGCCACGATCACCCGCGAGATCCTGAACGGCCTGTCCGCCTCGCCGCGGCAGCTGCCCTCCAAGTACTTCTACGACGCGCAGGGCTCGGCGCTGTTCGAACAGATCACCCGGCAGCCGGAGTACTACCCCACCCGCACCGAACTGCAGCTGCTGCAGGAATGCGCCGCCGATATCGCCAAGGTGGTCGGCCCGCGGGTGCACGTGGTGGAACTGGGCAGCGGCAGCGGTCGCAAGACCGAAGGCCTGCTGCACGCGCTGCATGACCCGGTGGCCTATACCCCGATCGAGATCTCGCGTGCGGCGCTCACCGACAGCATCACCCGGCTGGCCACCGCGCTGCCGGAAGTGGAAATGCTGCCGGTCTGTGCCGATTTCACCCGGCCGGTGGACGTGCCCGCGCCGCAGCGCCCGGCCGCGCGCCGGCTGCTGTTCTTCCCCGGCTCCACGCTGGGCAACTTCGCCCAGGACGAGGCCATCGCGCTGCTGGAGGCGATGCGCCAGACCATGGGCCCCGAGGGCATGGCCCTGATCGGCATCGATCTGCACAAGGACGCGGCGCTGATCGAAGCGGCGTACAACGATGCGGCCGGGGTCACCGCCGATTTCACCCTGAACCTGCTGCGCCGGCTCAACCGCGACATCGGCAGCGACTTCGACCTGGACGGCTTCCGCCACCGCGCGCGCTACAGCGTTCCGCGCCTGCGCATCGAAACCGAACTGGTCAGCCAGCGCGAGCAGACCGTGCACGTCGATGGCCAGCCCTTCGCGTTCGCCGCCGGCGAGGCCATGACGGTCGAGTACAGCCACAAGTACACCGATGCCGTGTTCGCACGCATGGCCGCCACGGCCGGGCTGCGGGTGACCGCGCACTGGAACGCCACCGATCCTGCCTTCGGCCTGCGCCTGCTGCAGCCGGCCTGACCCGCGCGGCATTGCCGCTATGATGCAGGTCCACGGGCTGCAAGGATTCCCGCCAATGCGATGGTTGCCTCTGATGTTGGCCGGGATGTGTCTGGGCGCACCGTCGATCGCGGTCGCCGCGCCGGACGCATTCGCCACGTGCCTGGGCACCCTCAAGGCCCAGGCCGGCAAGCAGGGCATCACGGCCGAGCGCTTCGACGTGCTTACCGCCGGGCTGACGCCCGATCCGAGCGTGCTGCCGCTGCTGGATGCGCAGCCGGAGTTCACCACCCCGTTGTGGGATTACCTGGCCGCCCTGGTGGATACCCAGCGCGTGGCGGACGGGCGCGCGCGCCTGGTCGAGCACCGGGATCTGCTGGCCCGGGTCTCGGCCGAGTACGGCGTGGACGCGGCCACCATCGTCGCGGTCTGGGGCGTGGAGAGCGACTACGGCCGCGTGTTCGGCAAGCGCCCGCTGCTGCAATCGCTGGCCACGCTGTCCTGCGAAGGCCGCCGCCAGCCCTTCTTCCGCGGTGAGCTGCTGGCCCTGCTCAGGTTGATCGATGGCGGTGACCTGCGCGCCGAGGGCCTGACCGGCTCGTGGGCCGGCGCCTTCGGCCACACCCAGTTCATGCCCTCCACCTATGCGCGGATCGCGGTGGATGGCGACGGGGATGGGCGCCGCGATCTGGTGGCCTCCATCCCCGATGCGCTGGCCTCCACCGCCAACTACCTCAAGAAGGCGGGCTGGCGCACCGGGCAGCCGTGGGGCATCGAAGTAAAGATTCCGGCCGGCTTCAACAGCGGGCTGGCCGGCCGCACCCAGCGCAAGCCGCTGGCCGACTGGCGCGCGCTGGGCATCGTGCCCGTCGCCGGGGGCGCCCTGGCGCCCACCGGGCTGCCGGCCGACAGCACGGCGGCGCTGCTGCTGCCGACCGGGCCGCAGGGTCCTGCCTGGCTGGTGTTCCGCAACTACGACGCGATCTACGCCTACAACGCCGCCGAGAGTTACGCGCTGGCGATCGCGACGCTGGCCGATCGCCTGCGTGGCGGCACCGGCATCGTCGCCGCCTGGCCAACCGATGATCCCGGCATCGGCCGTACCGAACGCCGTGAGCTGCAGACCCTGCTGCTGGCCCGCGGCCACGACATCGGCGCTGCGGACGGCATGATCGGCACCGCCACCCGGCGCGCGATCCAGGCCGAGCAGCAGCGCCTGGGCTGGACCCCCGCCGATGGCCGGGCCGGCCAGCGCATCCTCACCGCCCTGCGCGGTGCCCCTCCTTCTGCCACAGCGACCATGCCTACCTCCACCGTATTCACCCTGCCGCCCGACCACGCCCAGTACGTCCAGTCCCCGGCCGCGCCGCGCGCTGCCCTTCCGAAGGTGCCCGGCCTTGGCCTGGGCGAGGTGCAGGGCTTCCCCGCGTGGACCGTCCAGACCCCGTTCGCCACCGCCGCGATCAGCGTGTTCGGTGGCCAGCTGCTGTCCTATGTCCCCACGGGTGGGCAGGACGTGATGTGGCTCTCGCCGAGCGCCCAGCCGCTGCCGACCCCGATCCGCGGCGGCACCCCCGTGTGCTGGCCGTACTTCGGCCGCCAGGGGCAGGGCAACGACGTGCCATCGCATGGCTTCGTCCGCACCGTGCCATGGACCCTGCAGCAGGCCAGGCGCGAAGCCGACGGCACGATGGTGCTGACCCTGGCGCCGCCGGCGCTGCAGAACCTGGACCTGCGCCTGCGCATGGAGCTGCGCATCGGCCGCACCCTGGAACAACGCCTGGTCACCGAGAACACCGGCCGCCAGCCGGTCGCCTTCACCCAGGCGCTGCACAACTACTTCCATGTCAGCGATGCGATGCAGGTCAGCGTGGAGGGCCTGGACGGCCTGTCCTACCTGGACAAGTTCGAGAACTACGCGACCGCGCGCCAGCAGCAGGGCGAATGGAGCCTGCGCGACCCCCGCGATCCCGGCCGCAGCGACCGCATCTATACGCAGGCCGGGGGCCGCTACCTGCTCAAGGACCCGGGCCTGAAGCGCCGCCTTGAGATCACCACCAGCGGCAGCCGCTCGCTGGTGGCGTGGAACCCGGGCGAGGCCGGCGCCAGCAAGATGGCCGATGTCGGGGCCGGCTGGCGCAACTATGTCTGCCTGGAGGCGGCCAACGCCGGCCCGGATGTGGTGACCCTGGACCCGGGTGCCAGCCACACCCTCACCCAGACGTTCCGGGTGCTGCCGCTTCAGTAAGCGATGTAACGGGGCAGGGCGATCGTCCTGCGCTGCCCCGTCCCGGCTACGCTGCGCGCGGTCGCAGTGCCAGCAGGCAGATGCCGCCGGCCACCAGCCCCCAGAACGCCGCGCCGATCCCGGCCAGCGACAGGCCCGAGGCGGTGACCAGGAAGGTGACCAGCGCCGCCTCGCGATCGGCCTCCTCACGCAGCGCCGTCGCCAGGCTGTTGGCAATCGTGCCGAACAGCGCGATCCCGGCCACGCAGGCCACCAGTTCCTTGGGGAACGCAGCGAACACGGCGGCCACCGTCGCCCCGAACAGGCCGACCACGATATAGAAGGCACCCGCGGCCACGGCTGCGGTGTAACGGCGGGCCGGATCCTCATGCGCCTCGCGGCCCATGCAGATCGCGGCGGTGATCGCGGCCAGGTTGAGCCCATAGGCGCCAAAGGGAGCAAGCAGCGTGTTGACCGCGCCGATCCAGCCGATCACCGGCGATACCGGCGTGTCGTAACCGGAGGCACGGATCACCGCCACGCCGGGGATGTTCTGCGAGGCCATGGTGACCACGAACAGGGGCAGGGCGATGCCGAACACCGCCGACCACGACAGCGTCGGCCAGGTGAACACCGGCGCGGCCAGTTCCAGTCTCACTGCCTGCAGATGAAGCAGGCCCTGCGCCGACGCCACGATGACACCGACCAGCAGGGTGGCGATCACCGCATAGCGGGGGAACAGCCGGCGTCCAATCAACCAGGTGACGAACATCGCCAGCGCCATGCCGAGCTGGGTGCCCATCGAGACGAAGACATCCAGTCCAAAGCGCAGCAGCACACCGGCGAGCATGCCCGCGGCCAACGCCATCGGCACACGCTTCATCAGCCTGGCGAAGATGCCCGAGAAGCCGGCGAGCATCCCGAGCACGGCCGCCAGAACGAACGCACCGATCGCATCGCTGTAGCCGACCGCGCCCGCACCCACCACGAGCATGGCCGCACCCGGCGTGGACCATGCAGTGACGACCGGCATCCGATAGCGCAGTGACAGACCGATGCAGGTAACGCCCATGCCAAGCCCCAACGCCCACATCCATGAGGCGATCTGCGCCTGATCGGCGCCCACCGCACGTGCGGCCTGGAACACGATCACCGCCGAACTGGCGAAGCCCACCAATACGGTAATGAAGCCTGCCATCACCGCAGGCAGGGAGAGATCGCGCCACACCGAACGTTTGCCGACCGCGGACATCGCATGCATTCCTGATGACAAGAGCTGCATTGTTAGCAAGCCTGCGGCAGCACGCGCAACGCGCGTGCTGCCGCGCTTGTGGATGAGCAGCATGCAGCGATGACGCGGTGATGAAAAAGATCGACGAAAACGCTTGACGAATTTTCAGAAGTCTTTAGTATTCGCTCCCTCGCCGCGACGCGGACTTCACCCCGGTGAAATCCAACCCAACGCGGCGGCAACATCCTTCGAAAGAAGGTGTTGACGGAAACGAAAAGTCTGACATAATAGGCGGCTCGCTTCGACGAAAAGACCTTCGGGTCACGCGACGAAGCAGCATCGGCAACAACGTCTCACTTCGGTGAAACGGCCTTGAAAAAAGGTGTTGACGAGGCGGAAAAGCCAG
>Ga0308171_1003662_pt1 | contig 13801 bp, 16 predicted proteins | sample PhyGR1_FD_202135 | JGI IMG/M metagenome (GOLD analysis project Ga0308171, IMG submission 202135) | Phyllosphere microbial communities from UC Gill Tract Community Farm, Albany, California, United States - DLSLSG.R1 | ecosystem: Host-associated > Plants > Phyllosphere > Unclassified | place: USA... | reverse complement strand
GGGATCCTGCTGCAGGACTTTCTCAACCAGGCTGACGGATTCGACAAAGGCCTGCCAGTCAATTTCGCCGAGTTGCCGCAGGCCAGTAATACTGTTGCTGACAGAGAGCTGACTCAGTGCCAGCTGCCGGTTGAACTGCTCAATGACTTCCGAGGTTTTCCGGCCGGTATTTTCCAGCTGTTGTTCGACCCAGGTTAACGCCAGAGTATTGTTCTGGCCACTTAAGCGCCGTTCAAGTTCAGCGACGAAAGCGCCGGAAACCTGCGGATTCTGGCGGGCCATATCAGCGATGACCAGAATAACTTTTGACGCATCTTCGGCGGCAGTGGAGAGGATATCGCTGATCCACTGCTCCGCTTTATTACGTTCCTGATGTACCCTGGCGACGTCAGCCGCAATCCGGGCCAGATTGTTGATAAGCGCAAACCGTAACATGGCAGGCATGGCCCACAGTTCGCCGAGCAGCAGGGGCGTAACGCGCTGGTAGGCAGCGATAAAAGGATGCAGGACGCTGGTTTCCAGTCGGCCATCACTGTGCTTAATCATCTCCTCGGCGATAGCCTGGATGCGCAGGTAATGAGCCGACTCCTCCAGCATGGGCAGTCCTTTACCGAATTTTGCCGGTAACAGGTGCCGGACCAGGCGGATCTGCTCTTCAATGATGTAAAAATTATCCAGTATCCAGACGGCCGCCGGTGTCTGGCTGCGCTTATCGCCTTCACTCAGGATCTCTGCGCTGCGCGTCAATGACAATTCATTATCTGCCAGCTGCTGCAACAGTCGGTAGGACCATTTTCCACCCGACAGATTATGCGTTTTCGCTAATTTTTCGCCGTAGTTATCCATTTGTTCAGCCGAAAAAATATCTGGCCGATGGGCCTGATAAATACCTTCTGTCGGGAACAAAGGAAAATGCTCATCGGGTAATTCACTTTCCCGGCTGAACCACGTCGTCAGTTTTATTTTCACACTCATTTCCTTGCGCTTACGCAGCAGATGGATCCGGAAAAAAAGAAAGGATGACAAAAAAGGAGCCAAAAGAAGGGCTGGAGGTGATAAACAGGTATAGATGATATTGATTATAGTCCTGTTTCCGTTATTCGTAGCTATCCTGATTAACCGGCTGGCGTTCTCTTATGGCGATAAAATAAAGTTAAAAAAATAAACAGCTGCCTTCTCCTCACCTTAGCCCTTTTTAACATCAGAGCCGACAGATAAAAAAATTAATTTACCTGCACTGTGTTACGCTGATGGCAACATTTCAGAGGATAACGACATGACCTGGTTGAGCTTTCTCTTCGACGCGCTACACAGCAGCGAAACCAATACACAGTGCCCGGTGTGTAAAAAGTTTTCCAGACAGTCTGTAGCTAAAAAGAATAAAGGACAGGCAGTCTTATGCCCTCACTGTAAGTCATTGTATGTTATATAAAGTCCGTCGTCTTTTTATGTTGCGATCAACAGGCAGCAGCAAGTCATACTGTTTAACCTTATCTCTCATTGAGACAATATCTTCGTAACATTAATTACAATGTGCTGATAAATCTGCATTATCTTTCGTACTCGGTGAAATAACGCTGTGATTCGCCCTGGTCGAGAAATTCGAATGATGAAAGTTGAATAATATCTGGTCCTGCAGACCACACTTCATTAACTCTTGAAATAATATCGCCTTCCTGAAGCGTCAGAAGGTTATTAATGCGTAACACCGCAAATCTGCCATTTTCAAATTCGACCTGATACAACGCAACGTTCTTCAGCGGCATGATGGTTCTTCCACGAATTACCCGGCAACAGAGTTCAGCACTTGATGAACTTTTCATGATAAACCTCTAATCTATTCATACTCTTCTGTTCAATAAATTAATCTGCAGAATTGTGAATCTGACCTCAGCGCACACGTTGTGCAGATTTCAATTGGCCCGTCTGGACTGCATTTGTTCATATCCGTAAATATAGCGGGTTTATGAAAATAATCTGATACACCCTCTGCAGGGTTAAAAAGTGACTCCGGGGTATTAGTCGGGTTATCAGAGTGAGCATGAGTGGCGTCTTTACAGGGAAGATAGTGGGTAAGAGAGTGTGGGATTAATCAGGGAAAGGAGAGGTGAAACCTTAGCCGAGGTTACCGGGAACTGCGCTTGCTTGCCGGTCAGGCGCTGAGAAATCAGGCCGATAAAAAAGCCGGTAGCCCGGTTCTTGAAAATGCGCAGCTGGACGCAGTGCTGGCCGCTGCAGATGTGGGCTGCTTTGCCACCTACATCATGAAGCAAGGCGGCGTGTTGGTTCCGCGTAAACATCACATCGTCAGAACAGCCTACGAGCTTAACGAAGAGCCAACCCCTTACGGAGATCACGGCACCCTCATTTATGGCATCTGGTCCCCGTTAGTGGCGGGCCGTATCTGCACGCATGCAACAAAGTGGAGGATGGTCCGTAAGGCCGTTGACGTTCAGGAGGCGACAGCCGACCAGGGCGCTAGCGCCCCTTGGACTCGTGGCAATAACTGCCCCCCTGATGAAAAACCGAACATTTCAGGGGGCAAACTGGTATCTGTTGAACCTATAGAACCGGGTGAAACGCCTCTGTATGGTCCGGGAGATTTCGACAATATGACCAGAAAACAGCGCCGGGATCTGCTGGCGCGTCTTCGGGCAGTGAAGCCGTGTCAGAAAAAGGGTTACAAGCAGCAAATTGATGACGATCAGCGGGCGCTTCTGGTTGCAGAGTTGCTAGCGAGAGGTTTTACCGGCTAAGAGAATGAAACAAACCTGCTTCTGGCCAGTGGCAGCCTCAATGCAGCCGCGGGGATGCGCATTTTCTATAAGAACGGACGGCTGCAGGAAGATGATAAATGGCGTCAATGGATCTGAACTAACAAAGTTGCCATTAGCGAAGCCGCTAGTCAGGGGCAAGTAAGACTTTGTCTAATCAAAATAACAGGTTGGAACTACTGAAAACATTACATTTCATTTTCAGATTAGGTCCGAATGAATGAAAAAACATTTCACATTTCGTAACGCATCTACTACTGTATGCTTATACAGTCTTTAGGGTTAAGGGAGGGTTAGATGGACACTCAAGATTTGGCACCGATAAACCGTAAGATGGCTTGCGTTCAGTTCATTGCTGAGTTTTCGCTTATAGCAAATTGCAAGCAATCTGATATGAAATTGGCGGTGAGTATCATCGCTGAGTTAGCGCACTCGAGCAGTAAGAATATCTGTGTTGATGAAATCTTTTACGCTGCAGAATAGGGAATGTTATGCGCATCGAGATCATGATTAACAAAGAGCAGAAAATCAGCCCGGAAACTCTCTCAGCACTTGAGGCCGAACTTTATAAGAATTTTCTACCGATTTATCCTGATACCAGCATTCGCATCCGCAAAGGCTCTGCAAACGGCGTTGTGCTGAGCGGCGTCAGGCAGGATGATGATAAAAGAATGTTATGGATATCCTGCAGGCAGTATGGGAAGACGACAGCTGGCAGTACCAGCACTGATAACGTTGCTGGCGACAAAATTTTTTCTGGAGCTGGCAAGGTTGAACAACGAGCACTGCGAGGCGTTAGGCTCTGTCTGGTCATAAACATTTCAACTAAAAACGGTTGCTTGGGACTGCCAGGTAGGTTAAGAAGTAGCTCTCGCCGAATTATGTTTATTTTCAGCTGTCCTATAGTTAGGTAGCAAAACACAGTAAGCGCCGCTGCCAGCGGCGTTTGTGTCATCAGGAGGTTATATGACCGAACTTCTTAGAAAGATGTTATCCGCACCGGGTAAGATCATGCAGGAAGCTATCCGTCATGATGTCAGTAATTCCGGAAGCGGTAAAATTATCACCGACCTGAACGGCTCAGCGACGGTTAACATGAAAAATCAGCAGGTGCGTGAATCAATGCGTGCGCGTATGGAAGAGCTGGCTGCTAAACGACAGGGATAGTTGATGGGTCCGCTGATCATTATGGTTGTTCTGGTATGCGGGTTTTGGTACACACAGAATCACTACCAATCCCGCATAAAGTTAGCCCGAAGTGATGGCTGGAATGCTTACTTTTATGTAGCTATGCATGGATGTAAGTTCGCTATTCAGGGCTTTGGTGTTGTCACCGCTCTTTTTGTTTTACTTCTTCTCCTTAGTACCGTAGTCAACATTCTGGGTATGATATGGCCCAGCCTCCACGCTGATTATTACTCATGGCTGACTGACATTAAGGTCATGTCTTATCCGCTTTTCTTCGTTCTTTCAATGGCGATGGCTGTATGGCTTGCTGTTGAGCAGGGAAACAGTGCGAAGCGGGCGCTGGAGAACAACGAAGACAGGCAGCAGGCGTATCGGGAAATGGCAGCACAGGATGGTATCGAGTCATTACTGGTCCAAGCGATTGATGAAGGGAAGCTGATTTTTGTTACCCTGAAGTCACGTAAAGTTTATATCGGTTATGTTGCAGCGCCTCGTATGGAGCATCACGATACACAACACCTTGCCATTATCCCTTACATCAGCGGCTACCGTGATAAAGACACGTTGCGCTATCACGAACAGCATAGATATTTTGAGCTTTATCTGAGTCAGGACATTACAGCTGATTCTGTGCCACTTAACTTTGGCCATTTTCGGCACGTAATGCCGATGGATCAGGTTGAGGGGGTTTCACTTTTCGATACTGAAACCTACAAGTCATTCGATGATTTCTCAACGCCTGAACCGGCGAAGGAAGACAATCCCGGCAGTGCATGACTATGCTGCATGAAATCGCATGATCCCAAAAGGATCGTTTATGCCCCGGCCCGCCAATACTGGCGGGCTTTTGTTTATGTCATGCAGGTGCATGAAAACCACTGCATAAAGCGGGCAGGCGTGGCGGGGCTACGAGCGCGCGCTTGTTGCTTGCTATCTAATAGTAACTTCATTAGACTTCAAGAGCTCTTTAGCGTGGGAACATTGGTTCCAGCCGGGCGGTTAGCCAGGCTCTAATTTATTGTCTATATCAGGGTTGCGAAAGACACGCACTTCGCCTTCGCATCACCTGCTAACGCAGTCTCTGCGAAGGCGAAGTGCGTGTCTTTCGCTGTCTTTAGTAAAGGGCAATGCTCGCTGCAGATTCTTGCAGCGAGCAGTTTTTGAGATATTCACTATGCAAATAGAAAAATTATTATGTGAAAAACACAAAGTAACCACTCTTCAGTTATCAGTGATTGCAGCAAAAGCTCCAAAAAGGTATCGCGTTTACTACATCCCGAAGCGCACTACCGGGTTTAGAGTAATCGCACAGCCCACAAAGAAAATAAAAGAAATACAAAGAACATTGGTTGCTTACCTAAAAGACTTTTTACCAGTTCATTCATCTGCAACCGCTTATCAAAACAATATCAGTATTAAAGATAATGCAAATAGACATAAGAGAAATGACTATTTATTAAAGATGGATTTTCAAAATTTTTTTAATAAGGTTAAGCCTGAATTATTTTTTGCGAAATTGAATAAACTTGACTTTAATATTACAAGAAAAGATGAAAGTCTTTTACGCGATTTTTTATTCTGGAAGCCTGGGCAAAAAAGAAGCAAAACTCATATTTTGAGTGTAGGTGCGCCTAGCTCACCTTTTATTAGTAATTTCGTTATGTATGAATTTGATAAAGCAATGCATGAATTTTGCGTTAGCATGGGTGTTGTTTACACAAGATATGCTGATGATATTACTTTTTCTACATCAAGCAAAGGCATGTTATTTGTCATTCCACGCATCGTTAAAGCACTGCTTGCAGAACATGCTTCCGGGTTGACCGTTAATGAGTCGAAAACAGTCTTCTCATCTAAAGCACATAACCGGCATATCACTGGAGTGACAATCACAAATGAAGGGAAGCTTTCTATCGGTCGTAAGAAAAAAAGGCATCTATCATCATTGATATTTAGGTACAGCTTGAATGAGCTTACGGAAGAAGAAGTACTTAATGCAAAAGGATTGCTGTCATATTGCATTCATATCGAGCCTGATTTTATCCTCAGAATGAAGGTAAAATACGGACATGATTTAATCAATAAGTTTCTAGCGGAGGGGGCCAGGTGAGTGAATCAAAAAAAAGACTAGACATAATCTTTTCTGATTTCTTAGAAATGATTGAAGGTAATTTACCTGCTAACATTATAAGAAACTCTCAACAATTGAGAGTATTAAATGAAGCTCTCAATAACGATAATTTATATCTAAAAAAATTATCAGTTAGTGACTTTAAAAGATTACGAGAAGTGTTTGTTACTTTAGAAGATGATTTAACTGTATTTGTTGCAGATAACGGATACGGAAAAACAACGTTACTTGATGCAATTGCTATTTCGCTCAGCTGGTTAAGGTCAAACATTCAAAAAAAAGACAAGCCGGGAACCTATATTAAAGATTTCGAAATTAATAATTCTCCAGATGCTCATTATGCATCTATTGCTTCAACGTTCAAGATTCAACAGTATAATTGCAACCTGCTCATTACTAATGCAAAAGAAGGCGTTTCATTTAAAAGGAAGAATGAACTACAGGAAATAAAAGAAATTGCGACTATGTATCGGCATGTTAATACGCTTATGAAAAATTCAAGCCTTCCTTTAATGGCTTATTATTCCATAGTGAGATCAAATGTCGGGGGGGGTGTCGATAACAAAAGAAAGCCCATTAAAAATAAAAACTCTTGGTCAAAATTTGAAGATTATGAAGATATAGTTTTCGATAGAAATGATTTTGGAGATTTCTTGAGCTGGCTTACTTTTCTCCGTAACAAAGCTGCACATGAAAATTCTGACTTATACGGTAGTGCTGATTTGCTTATTAAGGAAATAGAAAGCATTACTGGAACGCTTAATCAATTATCTTCAATTACCGGTATAGATAAAAATGTTATTTCTAATCTAGAGATCAGCCGTGAAGAAAAAAGGATCATGCTTCAAAAGGTTAACGCCAATGATAATAACCTGTTAAATTCATCAGCCTTTTATAAAAGCGTGACTAATGCTATCCTTAAATTTTTACCTGAGTTTGAAAGTATCAATTTGGTCTATGGGGAAAGTGATGTCAAACTTGTTTTGACTAAGGACAATGTAGAACTCGATGCCCAACAACTTTCCCAAGGCGAGAAAACTATCTTGACACTTGTTGGTGATTTAGCAAGAAGACTATCCTTACTAAACCCAATGTTAGAAAATCCATTCGAAGGGCGAGGTATAGTATTAATTGATGAAATAGACCTTCATTTACATCCACATTGGCAACAGCAAATTATTGAAAGGTTGTTGACAACTTTCCCCAATCTTCAATTCATCATTTCGACGCATAGCCCTCAAGTGATTTCAACTGTCCCTGAAAGATGCATTAGGATTCTTGAAGAATCTTTAAACGAATTTGGTGAGAAAGAGATAAAAATTGTTAGTCCTAGATATCAAACTAAAGGCTTAACTAATAACGATGCCCTTTTGTATGGCATGAAAACAGACCCAACCCCCCATCTAAAAGAGGTGGCGTGGTTAAATGAATATAAAAAACTAATCGAGCTTGGCGAATTTAATGATGAAAAAGGCACTTCTCTAAGAGCTAAGTTAGATAGCCATTTCGGTAAAACGCATCCTCTGATTCTTGAGTGTGATGAACTAATATCGCTAGTTAATTTTAAACAAAAATTGAAAAACAAAAAAACACAGAGTTGAGGTTCACTTATGAGATTTCTAGTAAGGCCGGTGGATGGCCCAGCTATTTTGAGAAATTTTAATCATCAAAACGATGATTGGGACACTCTATCGAGTGCTCATAAACGTCTTATATGGGTTGAGTTGAAAAAAATGCAAGGCAACCTATGCGCTTATTGTGAAAGAAGAATAGATTTTAAAAAGGAAGGCGATAAGCACATTGAACATTTTTTGAGGAAGGGTATTCACCCACACTTAACTTTTGCTTGGGAAAATTTATTTGGATCGTGTGGTGAAAAGCAACGTTGTGGTTTTTTCAAGGATAAGCAAGATTATAGTGAGTCGGACTTGTTAAAGATGGATGAGTTGAATCCAGAGCTTTATTTTAGATTTTTTTATAATGGTGATGTCGAAATAAGACCTAACATAGGTCCGAGAATGTCTCATGTTGCTCAAGTGACATTAAAAGTCTTCAATTTAAAACCTAACGCAGGTGGTGTGCGTGCAGAGCGTAATGCTGCAATCAATCGAGGCATTAAGTCAATAAAAATTTATGCCAACATTGCTAGGCAGTTAATTGAGGAAGGAGCTGATGTTTCAGACGCTCGTGATTTAGTTCGTGATGAATATTACGAAAGCATTAAGAATCACGAATTTATAACCGCTCACAAACATGTTTTTGAGGATTTTTTAGCTTGAAAATAAAGAGTGATTTTTAGGTGTTACATGAAATTCATTTAAAGCAGCCACAGTTAGTGGCTGCTATAGCTTAACAACAATGTCAATTTTTTTATTCTTCAGTTTGCAATCTGTATGTCTCGAAGCGAATTACTTCTTCATTTAACCAGCTATTCAATTCCTGCAATCGCTTTTGTAGAGGCATCAGCTCATTACGTACAAACACTAAACTTGCTTTCTCCACATCCCCAAACCCCCCAACATTATTCGGCATAATCCCCATCAGCTGAGGCGGTACGCGATGTACGGCCAGCATGTCGTCGCGGCTCATATTCTTAATGTTCAGAAATTCATCCTTCGCCGCCACCTATGACAGCGGGATGATCTGAATGCCGTCCTTTTTTCGGTTCGGACTGTACATAAACAGGTTGCGGAAGTTGCCAGGGCCCTTCGCGCTTTTCATGGCGTTGCGGATGTTGTCCACGTCCTGCTGGCTCTGCGCCGGGTCGGTCATGTACATGATGAAGCCCGCATGGCTGTTGTTCAGGTAATACTTGCGGCGGAACAGCGTAGCCGACTCGTTCAGCAGCGCCGACGGGATGGCAGACAGGTAGCCCGGCAGGCCGTAAATCTCCTGATTGATGTCCGGTTCCATCAGGTGAAACACGCAGCCCTTCGCAAACTCATACGGCTCCGTGTTAATGCCATAGTGCGCATACCAATACGTGTCCAGGTAAAGGCCGCGCCGGGTGAACTTCTCCAGCGACGGCTCCAGCTTCAGCGCGTTACCGAGGCGGCTGGTCCGCTTCTCAAGATAGGCATTGCCAAAAATCAGGTAATCCAGCGCAAAGCGGCTGAACGCCTGCTGACTCAGCAGGCGGTGAGGGATAAAGGTACTCGCCAGAATATTGCACTTTAAGCTGATGGGTGAGCTGTGATGCACGGCGGCGCGGAACGTGCGCGCCAGCCCGTCGACGCTTACGGGCGGTTCATACCAGTGATCATTGATAACACACTCCACGTAGTCCAGCAGTTCGCGGCGGTCCAGCACCGGGATCGGGTCACCAAAGGTAAACGCCTCCGACGCTGCCCCGCTGGTCATGTTATCCGGCTGTGGCACGGGCTGCGTGCGGGTGCGGTTCCTGCGTTTGCTCATCAGTAAATCTCCACAATGTTCTGCGTGTGTGCCGCCTGTCCCTGCAGCGGCTCGTTTGCCAGCGCGTGCATGGTCGCCCAGGCTAAATCGCCGTGGCTGACTTCCTCGCTGCGGCTGGTTTCATAGGTCGGACGGTTGCCGCTGGCCGTTGTGGCCTTGCGGATAGACATGAATGACTGCGCGATGTCGAGGTGGCTGGCGTCAAACGCCAGCCGCCCGCTGGCGATGGTGTCGTAAGCCTTCAGCGCCGGGGTGTTTTTCACGTTCGGGTTATAGACAAACTCCTTCACCTGCGGGAAAAACGCTTTGACGTTTTCATACACGCCCAGCCCGACGCCGGTGGAGTCGATGCCTACACCGGCGTGATAGCCAGCTTGCTGCATATCCGAGAACCGGCAAAAAAACCAGTGGCGAAGGTGAAGCGCAGGCGACGTAAAACCACGGCAAAGAAGAAGGAACCGGAGGCGAAGCAGGGCGATTACCTGATCGGCACGGATGAAAACGTGCTGGTACTGAGCCGCACTTACGCGAACCGGGGCAATGCAGGCGGGCTGCCAAAATGCAGTGGGGACGCCTGCAGCGCCTTGCAGTGACGTTTCCATTCAGCTGGTAAAAGGACGCGCTGAGCTTTACACGGAAATGCCGGTGAAGGTCAGCGGCTTCAAGCAGCAAATTGATGCGGAGGAGTGGATAATCACGACGCTGACGCATGGGCTTAGTGCCGAGAACGGATATACAACAAGTATTGAGCTTGAAGTGAAAATAGATTCACTTGAAATGGATTTGTGTTATCTCAAATTGGTTAAATTGGATAATATTAATCTCAATTGGGTTTTGGAGATGACGTTATGATGAATTGCCCTTTGTGCGGGAATGCTGCACATACCTGCAGCAGTTTTCAGGTATCAACAATAACTAAAGAACGATACAACCAGTGCCAGAACATCAATTGCAGCTGCACGTTTAAATCTCATGAGACCGTGTCAGAGATCATCATGTGGCCGGGCAGTTTTAAGCCAGTACCACCATATTCGGGAGGTAACCGGCAACAATCGTTATGGCTTTAAACGCTGTTATTTGCTGATTCTTCCACAATGTATTCCCCTTTTTAATTTCAATTATTTTTGTGATTATTTTTTTGAGGGAGTGATAAAAAAGAATAGATAGCCACTCTATAAGAATGGCTTGTTTTATTTTGCTTGATGGTCAATTAACATACGCGGAAATTGGCACTGGAATATCACACCCAACCTCATCCCTTAGACGTTTAAGTTGACGATAAATTTTCATACGCAATATTTCTAAATGTGTGTGGAACATACTGTGGTCTTGAGAAAGTTCATTCATGAACTCTCTATTTGCATCCTGAATTCCTTGAATGATACCTTTTAAGCGTTTGTCTGCGTCAATATCTCGCATCTCTTTTTGGATGGCCTTTCTTAATTCAATTATTGACTTAGTAGCATATTCTTCTCTTTCAGCACAGTGGCTATGGAAATAAACGCCCTTTGTGCACATAAGCTCAACAATATTTTGAGCAATTTTTCGATTTTTAGACTGCCGATATATGAGGGGTATGGGGCTTTTATGTGTTCTTAGAATTACTGAAATTGTTTCTTCGTGCTCTTTTTTCCACTCGAAAAGTTGTGACTCAGAGTAGTCAATTCCATTGTTTTTATCTATTAGAGTATGACAGTTTGCACATAGCCAAAGCCCATTTTCTATACTATCAATATCAATACTAGGGTTAGCACTAAATCTGGCAGCGCCTGTTTTTTCACCAAAGATATGTGCAGCTTCGCCTTTTTTATTTTTTAGTGATGTATCATTCAGTGCTGGCCCAATGGTCAAAGTATTACATTCTGGATTACTGCAAATATAAGCAGCTCTATAAGCTATCATTTCGGCAATTTTTGGCTTAAATGGCATTTTTATCTCCAGTTCTTATATTTTTTAAATTAAAATCTGTCACAAGTCGATATCAGTTAAAGTTAGTAAATTAGATATATAATTCATAGCTTTTTAAAAGATGATATATGAATTGGTATAGCTCCATTTCACTCATTCCATAGTCTCTGTAGCGGGCATTTCAATCCGGTTCATAATCAAAATTTTTGACTTCTAAACTAACCAAATCCATTCCTTAATGCATATTCTATTAACTCGCTTATACAACAAGCGATGGATGTATAAAAATATGCGGAAAAGCATGCTGCCATTTTGCTGCCAAAACAATTTTCAGCTGATAAAAAAGCCGCAGGGTTTGCGGCTTAACTTCATGATTTAATTTAAAAATTTGGTGGCCCCTGCTGGGCTTGAACCAGCGACCAAGCGATTATGAGTCGCCTGCTCTAACCACTGAGCTAAGGGGCCAGCGGAGCGGGGATTATAAAGTATCTCTTCAGGGCAATCCAGCACTCAGCCACCGGTTGCTGAAATAAGCAGCAGTGATTTACCTGCTGATTTCTATAACAAAACTGGCGAACCGCGATCCCGAAGTCGCAAACAGGCACGGATAATGCTTCTCCGTGCCTTTAGTAAAACCGGACTTCCGTCATTATGGCTGATAGCTGACTCAGCTCTGACGATAACGGGATGCTGATTGATTCCGTGAAAGATGAGGAACCATCGTGCCACGTGCCTGATCGTAGTCGTGCCACATCTGCAGATCCTCAAGCGACGGAATGGTTACCGTCTCCTTGCTGTCGAGTCCGGCAAGCGCGGCGTCCACCATCTCATCAACGTCCATCAGCATTTCAGCCGGAATGTCATTAATAGACTGGCCTGCGCGGTCGAAAATTTCCGTACGGGTCGCACCGGGCAACACCGCCTGTACCTGCACGCCGCTCTCTGCGAGTTCACGCTGCATCGCACGCGTCAGAGTCAATACGTAAGACTTAGTGGCGTTATAAGCGCCGTTGAACATCTCATGCACCAGCGACAGCACCGAGGCGATATTGATAATGATGCCATTTCCGCGCGCTTTGAAAGCCCGGCCAGCCGCCTGTGCCAGACGGGTGGGTGCCAGAATATTTAACGCCAGCATGGTGTTAATGCGTGTGATGTCCGCCTCCAGAAACTCACCCTCAACGCCCATGCCCGCGTTGTTCAGCAGCAGCGTAATCTGTGCGTTGTTCGCGAGTTCCGACTCCACGCGTTGCAGATCCTGCTCGTGCGTTAAGTCAGCCGCCATAACCGTCACCCGAATATCGTGCTGCTTTGCCAGTGCGTCAGCCAGGGTGGTGAGCCGGCCCTGATCGCGCGCGACCAGAATCAAATCATAACCGCGTGCTGCCAGTCGTTTTGCATAGGTCGCACCGATACCGCTGGATGCGCCGGTGATTAAAGCTGTGCCTGATTGTGACATCTTTTTTTCCTCGTATGATGATCGTCATAATAGCCATCAATATGACGATCATCATATCTGTCGTCAAGCTGGAATATGATGACCGTAATAATTACTATAATAGCCAGACGCTACGTAGCAGACACCGCAGGAGATGAGATGGAGAAGCAGAGCAGCAAAGCGCATACGCGGCAGCGTATCCTTGATGAGGCGGCGCGCGTGATGCGTGAAACCGGCACCGAAGGAATTGGTGTAGCGGCGCTGATGAAGCGGGTCGGTCTGACACACGGCGGTTTTTATGCGCATTTTACCTCACGCGAGGAGCTGGTTGAGGAGGTGCTGAAGCATATGTTTGCTGAAGCCGATACCTTAAAGCCCGCGGAGTCCGTGACCCAGCCAGCGCAGCAGCTGGCAGATTTTATTGATAGCTATCTTTCCGAGGCGCATCGCAATGCGCCGGCACAGGGCTGTCCATTAGCCGCTCTGGTGAGTGAAGTAGCTCATCTTCCACAGCCAACGCGGCAGATCTTCGCACAGGGCTTTAACGCGATGCATGCCGGTCTGGCGCAGATATTGCGTGAGCTGAGGCTGCCCGATGCGGAAGCGCTGGCCTCCAGCATGCTCGCAGAGATGGTTGGTGCGCTGGCGCTGGCGCGAGCCTGTCCGGATGCAGAGCAGGCCAGCCAGATGCTGCAACGCAGCCGCGATGCGCTGAAGCAGCGCACGCTGGAGGTGGCGGCATGAGCGAACACGCGATCCGCGACATCATCACCTCCGATCTTGATGTGCTGTTCTGTGGCATTAACCCGGGTCAGTCAACCGCCCATCAGGGGTTTCACTTTGCGCATCCCGGCAACCGGTTCTGGAAAGTGATCCATCTGGCCGGATTCACCCAGCAGCAGCTGAAGCCGGAAGAGGAGCAGCGCTTAACGGAGACCGGCTGCGGCA
>Ga0308171_1003660_pt1 | contig 13806 bp, 6 predicted proteins | sample PhyGR1_FD_202135 | JGI IMG/M metagenome (GOLD analysis project Ga0308171, IMG submission 202135) | Phyllosphere microbial communities from UC Gill Tract Community Farm, Albany, California, United States - DLSLSG.R1 | ecosystem: Host-associated > Plants > Phyllosphere > Unclassified | place: USA... | reverse complement strand
ATACCCGGCAAGGCATTCGCCCAGCTCCCTTGATGAGTTTGCTCCCAAGCTCTCCGCTTGGCTGAGCGCTGAATCCGTTAAATCTCGCAAGCAACGAAGAACCCTGAAACAGATGTTCCTGGATCTAAAAGAACTGGGATATCAAGGGTCGTACGACCGTGTGGCCGCCTTTGGTAGACACTTGGGGATATCAGAAGATTTCCGATCCCAGATGGCACCTTCTGCATATCTGTCGTTGTGGTCACGACCTTCGAAATAACTTGCAGGCCACCGGCACTCAGCCTAGCATGCAGACTCCAAAGCAAGCTGAATTCTTTTGCGTTAACGCAGAGCATTCTCGCTCACTTTTTGTCATCAGCCAATTTCTTATTCGTCGCACGCATATCCAGCTTCGCTGCAGAGTTGCGGAGCGTTGGGAAATAAATCTGCCGCGCCCTATCCCTGGAACAAGATCAATATCTCAATTACCCGTTACTGAGAGAGCAAAATACTTGGCTGCGGCCAGAAATATTCTGGATGATTGGCCTAATACATTTATCGAGGTCATGCTGGAAATCAAAATTTCACGCCAGCAGTTCTCGATTCTTTTTGAAGCTATACCGTCGTCAATGCAAGACCAGCTCACTGAACAGCTAGCTAAAAGACGTTCGAATGCATTTGCTAGAGCAATTAGCTTCGAGTAGTGCTTCGAAGCAGAAATCGTTCGATCAGCCGTGCAAGTGATGGCACGTTTGAAATGCAATTAGGTGGAGCAATTCGGTGAAAATATTCAGCTGAGGGCCGAAGCGTTTAAAAATCTCTGGCAAAAACTGCTCTTGAAAAAGATGTGCCTGAACCAATAAGAACTAGGATATGAAGGGCAATGGTTTTCCTGTGCCGCCGGTTATCTTGTCGAAATCCTTTTCGGCATCACCAGTATCACAATTTTCCGGTGTTAGCGGACCATTCGTGTGACGCTTCCCACTGTTGCTGGTGCCGGCACGCGAGTCACTCTGGTCGCCGACAAAATCGCAGGGTACAGGAGGTGCGCTGTTTGCACCTTCAAATCGACAGGAATTCGATCGAAGGCACACCACCTGACAGGACGCTTATACAGCTGTTTTGGCTGGCAATAAAATATTCCGAAATTCCCAACCCTTTCTCGCGCAAGAAGCCAGAGCGTATAGCTTCAAGATCAAACCAGCCATTTTCAAGGACTTGAAAGAGCCAACCGTTATCGCTCGAACAAACCGGCCAGAACTCCAACAAGTCACCCTCTTCAAGCACTCTAAAGCCAACGACTTCGTCAAACTTAGCTATGACCACCTTCCTGTCACCACCTGACGTCAGAGTGACAGCGAGTTCGCCCCATTCAAAGCGTACTTGAGTAATATCTACAGATGATCGAAACGTACATTGATTTGGAACTGGCACGGCATTGACGGGTTTCATTTGTTGCTCACTTATCTTCATCGTTGCGGGTAGCGAATCTTATCCAAGGATTTCGTGCCTCCGGCGTTCTGAATCTCGATGGTAGGCAAATTACCGGAACGATCCGAGCTTCCTGGTCGCACAATTACCCGCGTTCCATCGGGAAGAGTGCCTACTCGAACACCATTGCCCTTGTTATCAACATTTTCGCCATTCGGGAACTTTCGATCAAAATCGCGATTTGCCTCGCCTACCGGATCATCCGATGGCTTGTTCCAGATTCGCGGCCCTTTACCTACTCGATCACCCCCGGTTGCATCGGGGACGGGAGCTTCTGTCGCATCACTCTTTGTACCGAAAGGTCCGCTACTGGTTCCGGCTGTCGCCATTACCGTGGCTGCACATACTAACGATGATACCGCGCATAAACCAGGAGTAATCTTCAGATTATCCCACCACTGTCCGGCCTGATTCGGCAAGCTGGTCACAAAATCATAGACATCACCAACTGCAGCAGGAAGGGTCGTTCCCCAATTGATAAATTTCCCCGACTGATTCGGCTTTCCTTCTAGACCATATTCATACTCAAGATCGCTTTGGTTGGGCTTGCCCGGCAAGGGTGCCGTGAGCCAACCAGGCGCACCCATTACCAGTCCAAAAGGTGTTGGCATTGGTACCGGCGCAAGTGGAACAGTGACAAACTTCGGTGACGTCGCATTATTAGTTGCTTCGTTCTGCGCGGCAGTCGCTGCACTAACGGCATCACGACCCAATAAGGCCGCGAGAGTACCACCCGTCATCAGCGACAGCGCAGTTATCGCCGCGTTGTAGTCCTTGTTGTTGTACGAGGTAATCGTAGTTTGTTCATTGCCATTCACAATGGTCTTGACGCTCTCGCTACCTGCGTAAAGACCATCACGAATTAGTGGAGCAACCAGCGAGCTTGCCGCGCCACCGATTGCCCCACCAGCGCATTCACTGTCGCGCAATGCCGCAGCAGCACATCCTAAGAGCGCATGTCCAAGTACGTTCTGAACGGAATAGGCGTTCGAGCTGGCACCAATACCGTTAGCTCCAATGGCAGCTGCGTCGGCGACCACTCCATTCAAGAATGCAGTACCAAAGCTTCCACCATAGACAGCAGAATTGATCGCCGCACTAATACCACTCCGAATCGCCGTGTTCGCCGCGTATGTAGTGGGGTGACTCACGAAGTCCGTCCAGCTTGCCTGGCTCAGCTGGGTAGTTGCGCTTCCGCTCGATGTAACGGTCGTAGCGCTATTTGATGCGCCCTCGGTCAGGCCGGAGCCATTACTGGCTCCTGGTCCATTCCCCACCACTCCTGCCGTCACCCCAGCCACCAGGCCTGATACTGCTCCAGCCTGAAGCGCACTTCCGAGATCTAACCTTCCTGTCGTGATTGCTTGTGTAGCGATGCTAGATAGTGTTCCTGCGATAGCCGCATCAATTCCCGCCGCAACTATAGCGCCGACCGAACCAGCAACTGTACTAAAACCGGCTGCATTCAACAGTGCCGCGCCAGCACCACCCGTGGCTACAGCCAAAGCGACGGCAACGGCAATAGCGATGACCTGGCCAAAAGCGCCCGGCCCGCTTGTATCCTTAATAAAATCAGTTCGGATGTTGTCCCGTGCAGCAACCTCTGTGAAATCACCGCCGAGCTGCTGCCTCAACGAGTTGAGCAGCGCATTTGTCCCTGCCACATCACGGGTACCGTCTGCATTCACCACTCGGAAGGCGTCTCCGATGGCTGTAATCCGATCAGCTTGAACATTGAGATTGACGGCAGACATGAAGCCGCCTGGCTGAAGCTGAGTGCCGCTGTACTCGACCCACCCGCCTTGGACCTTGTAGTCCGCAACGCCAATATCGACACTGCGCTGTTCGTTGGTCAGGCTAGCCGTCTTAACGGCTAAATTGGTCGCTTCAATGATGCCAGTGTTGGTGATGCTCTGGCTGAAGCTCAGTTTGACATCATTACCGCTAATCACACCGCCAGTCGTATTACTGGCATAGTTAGCCGGCAGATAAACCTGCGGCATGAGCGCATTGATGCTGCCGCAAGTGGTGCTCTTGAACGAACAAGCCGGGTCGGGCACGCTCTGTTCGGTGTACCACAGCATCGGCTTATCGAGCGCACCAATCTGAGCCTGAGTTAGCGGCCGTCCTAATTGCAGATTATTTTGCGTGGCATATTGAATGGCGTTGTTATAGAGAACCGCCTTCTGCTGATCATCAATGCTCAGTCCATCATTTGTGTTCCAAGCAACACCCTTGACGAAGGTACCGCTCCCCGTCTCCTTAAGAGCAGCTTGACGGATCAGATTGCTCTCACTAGGAGCGTCGTAATAAAAGAGATTTGTGTCTGGACGCAGCGAGGCCGGCAGATTGGCAACTAAAAGATCCGGTCCAAACGAGCCCAGCAAGCTTCCACCGCCCGTATTTACCGCGTACACCGGACTCTTGGTAGTAGGCGCTCCTCCTCCAGTAATCGAACCGCTTGGACCAATCGGCACCTGTTGAGGAGTAATAGTTGAAGCTGCGGTCGGCTGGTTTGGATCGGTGAGGCCGTTTGTGAGTGACGATCCGGTGAGGAAGACATCCGTGCCGTACAGGTTACCGGTATTGAGTACGTTGCCGCCAGCAACCAAAGTCAGCGCACTTCCGGCCTGAATCCCGGCGGCCTGTACACCGTCGGCAATCACCCCATGTGTCTCATGAACTTTGTCGCTGCAGAACCAGCAGGTCTCTTCCACCCAGTGGCCTTGCCAATAGGTGTTAAGTGCGACGGCGGTATTGGTGACCGAATTGGTGATATTGATATTCGCGTCATATCCTGCGGTGATCAGACCGCCCGTATTCGTCAAGTAGTCACCGGTGATCGTCACATTGCGGGCACCGCTGATAATCGCTGCAGCGCTGGCCTGATTTTGCCGATCAACGTTGCATTCGCTGCCCTTGTACGTACCCCCTCCGTTGCAGCCTTGCGCGAAAGACGGATTCTCATTTCCATAACTGACGTGTGTGGTGACTGGACTCAGCACACGGTTGGTAATGCTGGAGGCAGAAATGTTGACGTCCCCGCCGGTGGACAAGATCGATCCCGCCACATTGTCCACGCTGCCAGCACTGAGGTTGACGTCTCCACGTGCAGACAAAGTACCGAACTGGTTAGAAATCGATGCAGCCTTAACCGTGAGCGTACCTCCGGCGACGACGTTGTTTGAATTCTGCTGATAAGCAAAAGTATCAACGTGTGCGTTATCTTCTCGGCACGTTAAGCTAGGCAGACAGCCTGGCTTGGTCGTAAACGATGATTGATAAGTCCCTTGGTTGACAAAACTGCCCGGCAACGTGATCGTGATATTGTTGCCAGCAATCAAATCCCCCGCATTAACAAGATTTCCCGTGCCGTTCAGAAACACGTTAACACCTGCTTGCAGGATTCCGCGCGTTCCGAGTACGGTTGTCTCTACGACATTGGTGGGCGCAATCGGTCGAGCAACAGGAATGAAGCCCGTTTGCGGCAGCTCTAATGAATTTGGATTACTGGGCGGTTCGGGATTCGGTAGATCCGCGAAACTCGTCACTGCAGGCAGAAAGGCTTGAGCAGCTTTTACAAATGTATCCAGTCCCGCCTGATTGACTGTACCGCCAGCACGGTAGGTTGTCACCGTATCAGAAGAACCGTTTTGCAGCGTGTCTAGCGTTGCCACCATGTTCCGAGCTGCCGAAATCGTACTCCCACGATTAGACAACGAAGAAGCCGAAATAACGACGTCATTACCAGCGGATATCTGACCCGCCTTACCCTCAGCCTGCCGCAAGACAATTTGATCTACGATGGGCAGGAGAAAGGTTTTGGTTTGACCCTCGTTGCAAGTATCGAGCACCAAACAATCTACCGTAAGCGTTCCGAGCGTAGTATCGACCTTCCCTGCTCCGCCGAAATAACTAGCGATAGTGACGGGCGCAGTATTCACCTTGTCAATGTAGAGAGCACCAGGACCGGCATGGTGATACGACAGCCACTTATAATCGCCCAGATAGGTACTGCCAGCCAGATCTGTATCCACAACCTGTTGGAAGGACGACTCGATCGTCACCGGTGCAGCACGGTCATTAATCACTGATCCGGCCTGGATAGACACATTACGCTGCGCCGCAATTGTGCCTGCAACATTGGTGAGCGTGCCGATTCCCGTTGCAGTGAAATCCCGATTCGCTTTGATCGTGCCAGTGCTGTTATCGATGTTACCGCCCTGCATGGTCACATCGTTAAGCGCTTCTATCGTGCCCGTATTGGTTGCGCCGCCATTAAAAGTGGCGTTTCTTTCTGCGTGAATGACGGCACCAGTCGCATTACTAGTCGCGCCATTCACGGCAAAATCACGACCCGAAACAATCGCTCCTGTGTTGACCAGATTTGACGAGATCGTCAAATCTCCTGAGATCTGAATCACCCCGCTATTGTTGATTCCATTGGCGCTCGTCAGGGATACATTGTTCGCGTAAGCCAGCCACGCCCCACTATTGCTGATCGTGTTAGCGCTAATGACCAGATTGGTCGCCGCATTCAATCGACCAGCCAACGGCCCTGACAAGTCCATCACCGCATTAGGCGCGTTAATGCTCAGGCTATCACTTGCCGCAATCAAGCCACCTGCATTGTTCAAGCTGTTACCGGCGCCCCGAAGAGTGAGCGCTAACGTGCCAGCCGGTGGTGCATTAGCAGCAGCATTCGGATCGCCAACATAAATCGTTCCACCCGAATTACTGTAGAGACTGTTCATGGCAACAGTCATGGCGGATTTTGCAAGCAAGCTACCGAGGGAGTTGTCCAGTGCCCCCGCGAGGTTGACGTTGACGACACCCCCATACAACGTACCGTAATTGCGCAGATCGGTCGCTGTGATAGTGGTACCGGCTAGGCCCGACAAGCTCGCGCCGAATGCGTTGCCAGCTGTGGCAGCACTAATAGACAACTGTCCACCCACGGTCCAAGAGCCCGTGTTGGCAAAACCTGTTCCTGCCGTGAAACTAGCATCTCCAACAACTGCCCCAGTTTGCCCCGTGACGATGGTAGAACCGGCGGTGACGGTGAGCTTCTCACCGACGACGGTATCACCCAGCACGACGTTGCGCCCGGACACAACCGCTTCTTTAGCTGCAGTCATCTTGCTGAGTGCAACATCATCCCGCGCAGAGACCGTACTTGCCCCATAAGTCGTCAGTGTATTTGCATTGACGCTACCATCCGCACGAATGGTGGCACCCTGACTGCCATACGCGGTCCCTACCGTCACATCACCATTGGCATCAATAGTAATGGCACCATTGTTGGCGTTTGCCGCACCCACTTTCACACCGAAGCCTGCCGTGGTACCAATCACCTTGATCTGGCCTGCATTCATGGCACCAAAGGCCGTCGCGTCAATCTGGACGTTGGGCACCGGACCGCTGAAATTCGGAGAAGAGCCATTCGCTGAGACCTGATAATCACTAGCGACTTTGCCCTGGCCTGCCACCGCTTCCGACACCAGCTGCTGTCCGGCAATCAGATTGATTTGCTTTCCCGCATTGATGGGTGCGTTCACCCCCATGCTGCCACCAATCAAATCCACAACGCCGGCACTACTTTCGATACCAGCGCCTGGAGTACCGTTCGTACCTGGCGCTCCTTCGATCTGGATATGTCCGCCTTTTACGTTGTAGGCCAAGGCCGCTGCATTATCAAAACTTGTTAGTGTGCCGCCGCGCTGGGTCAGAAACTGCGGTTCACCGGTGCTCAACACAACACGCGGGGTATTGATGAAGCCGCAAGCCGTACAACTAATGCCGTTCGGATTGGCAATAATGACGTCAGCTGGCGCGCCGAAAACTTCAATGATGCCAGCGATTCGGCTGGCACTTCCCTGCGTCGTCACCTGGTTGATGATCTGAGACGCCGTGCGGCCTCCCAATGCGCTGTTGGCTGCCACTGACCCGCCTAAAGTGCTGCCACCGCCAACCAAGCTGTTATTCAGAATCAGGCCAATTGCGTCGACGTTGAACGCACTGTACTGATTCAAAGAGATCCCTGCCGTATTGGGCGCAGTGATGTTCACCACGGGGACGCCACCACCTGCACCGCTCGTGGTAGTAATGGTGGGTTGAAAGCGAATCGGGGCAGCAGGATCGGATATAGGGGCCGCTTGAGCGGCATTGCTCAGCTGCAGTTCAGGGAGCCCAGATTTGAGCTTCCGCATGGAAGCCGCCAGATAACCCGGCAGCTTTTCTTCCAGCTTCGTAATAACAGCGAACCAATTGCCGTCTTTGCGCGCCGTCTCCACCTGATTTTTGAGCTCGATTGCGAACAACTGCCACTCAATCGCCCCCTCCAACGCCATCGCAGTTTCCGCACTGGGTGCCATCTGTTCAGCAGAACGACGAGCGTCTCGCCAAAAGAGTTCCAACGGTCCTACCCACAACAGGAGTGCGAGCAATCCCGCAAGCACACGTTGCCATCGCGCTGTTGTCTTCGGTGCAGTACTGATTTGAAGCATTTCCGATTTGGGGAGGGATGAATTGGCACCACGCATGGAATTTCTCGTCTATTTATTTTTGGTAATCAGGCCGTCCATAAGCGACGGCCAATTAGCCCTATTCCAATCAGGCCAGGTAATGACAGAGTTCAGATGAGTTATTGCTGAACTTTGGCTGAGGACGTGAGATCGCCGACCAGTTTCAGCGTCGCCTCTTCCAAGGCCTTGCGTTCCATCGTCTGACGTAACGCGGCCTTCACATCGTCGTATTGTGGGATCTGGGTCGGTCGCAATTGATCTAGGCGAATGACAAAGCGCTGGTTATTCCACAACACTGGAACAGGCGTGACTGCGCCAGGTGTCAATTCAGCGATGGCTTGTGCAACGGGAAGAGGCAGATTTTGGGTCTTGCCTTCTTGAGCGGGCAGCTTGAAGCTTACCCATGCCAATTCGCCGCCATTGTTTTTATTCGCTGCTACGCTGTATTGCGCGGCAAGTTGCGCGAAGTCACTGCCAGTCTTGAGCTGTTCAATGATCTTCTGGGCCGTCGCATTATCTTCCACCTGAATCAACCGGGCCTTGTATTCACTGGGACCGAGACTGGAAATGATTGTGTTGAACTGCTCGCGGATCATTTCCTCAGTAACTGGCGGTGGCTTAATGGCATCTCGCAGATACAGCTGAATCATGGCCGCGTCTTTGGCCTCCTGCATCGCCTTCTTGACCTCAGGTCGATTCTCCAAAGCCGCATTCTTGGCCGCCTGCTGGCGGAATAGTTCGCGTGCGATCAACTGCGACTTAACAGCACTACGCAGTTGGTCAGATGGCGGCAAACCAGTCGCCTTTAATGCTTCTTGAACCTGAGATTCCGGGATGGTTTTTCCGTTAACGACCGCGGCAGCACCTGCCGGCAAGGGCGTCTTATCGATGACCTGAGCAAATAACAAGGTCGGACTTAACAGCACACTGGCGTATAAAGTCTTCCAAAAGATGGGATGCTTCTTCACTTGGGGTTACTCCTCTTCAATAATGAGCTAAGCAGTGATACTTGGTTTAATAGGACCAATTGAGGGTGGCTAACAGGACGGTTTCTCGTTGAGATAGCGAGGATGGCTGTTGCACTGGTCGACCTACGGTGACCTCACTTGTCCAGGACTGCTTGCCACTCTGGAATTGCAAACGGGCTCCCAGTCCTACTCCAGATAAGCGACGGGTATGCCCTTCGGCAATCAGTTCCGTGACACCGGAGTCAAAGAAAACGTAAGGTTCGGTACGTATATCGGCAAAGACTGGGGAATTGGCCCAGACAATTTCGTTGCGTGCGTAGAGCCCCCGATCACCGCTCACGCCACTCTCGCGAAACCCTCGAACCGAAGACATACCACCGATAAATAGTTGCTCAGATCCAAATAGAGCTTGCTTGGTCCACTGCCCATTGAGTTGAGTACGTAAGGCAAGCTGGAACGCCTCGGATGAAGGGAGGCTCATCGACAATGCGCCACTAAAATCGATCTTGGAAAATTGTGCGTGAGCGTCACTGTCTGCAATCTGCGAACTATCTTTGTTTGCCCCGAAGGCAGCCAAACCGCGCGAGTACCCAACTTCGATTGTTAGATTGGCCGGCCGCTGCTGAACAAGAAATCGCCAAAGTTGATTGAGCGCCACGCGTAGGACGGTCAGATTCTGTGGATCAAGAGGAAGATTGTTGATATCGCGCTCTGATCGCCGCAAGGACAAGGTCATATCTACTGCTAACTTGGACGCTTGGCTGCGAGACAGCACCCGGTTCCATCCCCATGTGCTGGCCACCGTTTTGCCATAGAGCAGAGCGGTATCACTGATGAGGGACTGGTATTCCGATAAGGAGGTTGTATAACTCAACGTGTTGTAGCCGAATGGCACGGACGCCGAGGCGACTAACGCATTGGTCTCGCGGCTCCCGCTATAATTCAGTGAAACCACCTCCTGAAAACCGAGCAGATTATCGGCCTCCATACCAAGCCGAGTGCGGTTGAGTCCGGTCTGCTGGCTACCATAATTGTCGATACCGGCATTGAACCAAAAACGGTCTCCTGCTCTGTTGTTAATACCGATGACCGAACCACCTGGGCTCGTGCCAGGCAAGATTTGGAGCTCCGCCTTATTCCGGCGCATCCGGTTGATTTGTTCAACCCCCTGCTCCAGATCAGCAAGTTTGAGAACATCGCTGGGTGCAGCAGGCATCGCCATGCGCACCCCAACATCTGTTAGCCATCCGCCACTATCGGGCCGGCTCGACGGATCGCTAGGCGAAATCTGCTCGCCATTCAATCGAATGGATTCAATCTTCCCTGAGACCAATGTGATGACCAGCTTTCCAGAACGGAGATTTTGCTCGCCGAGATAGGCGCGTGTTGTAATAAGACCGTCTTGGACGAAGCGCTCAGTCAAGCGCCGGAGCAATAGATCAATACGTGCGCTGCCCAAAGACCTGTTCAGGAACGGCTGGGCAATCCGCATTAACGCAGACTGGGGCAACACTTCGTCTCCGACGAAGTCGATTTGATCAACGAGGAACACCGGGCCTGTCTCAGGCACCGCCTCAATGTCGACGACATCTTGCGTTGAGATTTCCTGTTTAGGCACATCAATTCGAGAGGGAGCGCGATCCATCTCCTGTTGCCGTTCTCTCTCTCGTTGCTCTTGTAATAAGCGCTGAGCGGGATCTTGTTCCGCTCGGGGGACCTGTGCGAGCGCGCCCTGCGCACCGAGCAGACAGCCGATCGCAACCCATGTCAACCGGAGCTTGGCTTTTCCAGGCAGGCCAACAACACCCGCCGGATAGGGGAGACAACGCATTACCATAGCCCGCTTCCCAGGCCCAAGCTGCTCTCGATGGAAACGGGATCGCTATGTGCAGCACGAATCGTGAGAATGCCATTACTAGCAACCAGCTGGCTCATCCCAGTAAAGCTACCGCCGTTAATCACACCCTGCCCATTTAGCGTTAGCTTATTGGCGGCCAACCATGATCCGCCAATATCCGTCGCATACAGACGCGCCCAGCTACTACCGAACCAAGACTTCATGCTACTTTGGGAGTAGGCCCGGTAGCCCGTTACGCCCTCTGCATAAATCTTCGGGGCCGTAATCGTCAAGTTGCCCAACGACGTCACGCTTCCACCAATATTGGAGGCCTCGACACCAGCGCGAATTGTGATATCGCCGCTTGCGGAGAGCGTACCGCCATGACTGGCGATATTACTGGATGCACTTGCTCGGCAAAAAATCATGCACGAGCGCTGAAGATGTGCACTCCCGTCAAAAAGCGCTTCATTGCGAAAGCTCCCAGTAACAGAAAAATCCATACCGCCGTTACTGACCACACCTACCCCGCCTTGATTGAGGAAATGTGCGGCTTGCACGCGCAGGCCTGTCTCTGCAACCAGGTAGGCAAGTTGATCAGGCATAGTCACCTTGCCATAGTCAACGTCAAAGCCGCTATTGCGCTCTGTGAAGAAGAGCCACCGCTTGCGACTGTTGGAATAGCTGGTCACTTGTTGACCATTGCTACCATTGATCTTGTCGATGACGTTTGAGACCGTACCTCCACTCACTAGCGACAACGCCCCATTACTGAGGATTCGGGCATTTCGATTGGCAATGTCCCCCCCCGCCTGCATAAAAACATCGTCCGCGTTGCCAAAAATAGCGCCGAGCAAGGATTCGGAAGGAGATTGATTGAGAATGCTGCCAGTCGCCTGAAGAGTAACGGCACCTAAAGAGTTGGCATTGCCACTCACGCGCGCATTACCTTGGAGCAGGCTGCCGACATTGATAATATCGCCGCCGCTTTGGATCACTAAGCCGCCTTGGGTGGCCACCACTGTGCTTTTAAGATCTCCTTCGTTACGCGCCGAGAAGCCACCATTGATTAAGAGAATATTCTGGGCAGCCAGGACATCAGTGGCGACGAGGTCTATCGCGCCTGTCGTTGTAATGCCAACCCCACCCGAGGTGGAGTGAATCAAACTCTTATTCGGAGCGCCACCTGAAACGCCAATACCGGAGGCGAGACTCGCCGCGCTAAGAGAAACTCCTTGCGCTCCATCTAAAGTAGCGCCAGCCAGGATCACCGAGCCATTGAGCAGAGCACTGACCGTCCCAGTTTGCGACGTCACACTTGAACTTGAAGCGCCAGATGCCGTTGCGAGCAAGCTCAAATTCTTGCCCTTGATGACCACATTCTGATCTGCGGTGACTTGCGTACCGTCTAGTTCGACATCCTGACCAGCGTTATAAGCAGCGATACCGCCTGTAGCATCTAAACGCGTGCGCGTCATGGACAGCGTTGCGCTTCCATTGACACCATCGCTCCCAAACAAAATATTGCCTCGCTGCGAAATGCTCGCTACTCCACCAGCATTTGTCGTTCGGGTTCCCGCCCTGATGTCAGTGTCAGTCAATGAAATGTGCGTGCTGGAAATGTCCACAGTACGTCCTGCCTGGATCGACGCACCAGCGCCGGCACTTTTCAATCCCGAGCTCGCGATGATCACATCGTTGGCGGCCTTAATGCGTCCGCCGGCAATCTGCAAATCTCCACTTCCGGTAATACTGAAATCTCCGACGTTCGCGTAAATACCCCCTGCGTGGCGCACACCTGCACCTTGATCAGTAACGATCAACTCCACCTTGCCTGCGCTCAAACTTCCTAGTGCCGTAATATCCAGCGCTGTGGGATCAGATGAACTTGCGCCAGTCGAGGTGTGCCCAATCCACCTGCTGAGCAGATCTGTTGGCGATATGCTTCCATCAATTTCGGAACGTACCCCTCCTACGACAGTTCTGATCCGAGCTGCGCTGTTAGCGACAGTATTTGTGACCGGGCCATTGATCGAAATTCGCTTGGCGATCAACTCCAGATCCAGCATGGCCCCCGTCAACCCGTCCGGACCAATCGTGATCTGACCTCCGCTTGTATTAAGGATGATGTTGCGCTGAATATTACCGGGCGACAGGGTCACATCCCTAAAGCTAACCTGACCGGTCGTTAAAGCGACGTTGCCTGTATTAACAAAGCTCCCACCGTTGATCGTAATGCCGTTGGGGTTAGCAATGACCACATTGGCACGCGACCCCATGACAGTAATATCACCCTGGATCAGACTAGCATTTGTGCTGGTGACTTGATTGACGATGTTGCGGGCATTGATACCAACGTTATTAAGGACTGCGCCCGCTTTGCTAACGTTGAAGTCGGTGTAGGTGTTATGCGAAACACCGGAAACGGCCGGCGCAATATTGATCGTTGCTCGCCCAGCAACAACCGAAGCGCTCGTTGCCGTCGCGCCGTCAGGAGTAATTCCAGCTCCCCGGACCGACATAGCCGCACAAATGCCAAACAAAGCAAACACCCCTCCCAAGGGGGCACGGTGGATGATACCCATCAAGATACTTTTTAATTTTTTTACAGCACCACGGTGACTCGGCCAAATTATTTGTAAGGCTCTATACCCACCGCCCCTGATAACACGTCTTTACACATGTCAGGTGCATTTATAAATCAATATTTTCCATGAGGAAATGCCCAAATCGACAACTTGTTCTCGTTTCGCGGGATTAATCTGTAACATTCATGTATCACCCAACCACGACGTTAGCCATATATCAATATTCAATGTCGCGATCCCAGCGAAGCCTAAATGGCTCGAGCGTCGTATTAAACGACTGAAACTTTGAATAGCCAGTTACGAATTAAGGTGACAGGCGCTGTTGAATTGCATTGAAATCTGACCCACTTTCTCAGGAAATTTGCATCCTAAGTTGACCCATGTTTAGACCACAATCCTGCTCATGACAGCGAGCGGGA
>Ga0308171_1003653_pt1 | contig 13827 bp, 12 predicted proteins | sample PhyGR1_FD_202135 | JGI IMG/M metagenome (GOLD analysis project Ga0308171, IMG submission 202135) | Phyllosphere microbial communities from UC Gill Tract Community Farm, Albany, California, United States - DLSLSG.R1 | ecosystem: Host-associated > Plants > Phyllosphere > Unclassified | place: USA... | reverse complement strand
AGGAGGCGTACGATAGCTGGTCAGAAAGGAACTTGTCGAGTCGCTGGGAAACAGCTTCGATCGGTTCCGGGGAGGTCACCACAGGCCTAGCCTAGTGATCCACGCCCCGCGTAGAATCGTCCGTACTGAGTAACAGAGGGGGATGCATGCCACTGTCCGAACAGGAGCAGCGTCTGCTAGACGAGATGGAGCGCCATCTCATGAGTCACGACGCCGACGTCGTCACCGCCCCCAGTCGCGCCCTCAGCTACCGCAACATCGTGTACGGGTCCATCCTGGTCCTGGCAGGCCTCGGTGCCCTGGTTGCGGGAGTGTCGATCGGTTTCAACACCGGTTTCCTCGGCATTGCTGTCGGCGTCCTGGGTTTCCTCTTCATGGTCACCGGCGTCGTCCTCGCCGTCACCCCGTTGAAGGGTTCCCCTCGCTCCACCTCGTCTTCTCCTTCGGCGGCGCGTGCACCCCGCGCGTCCGGCGCCTCGTTCATGGATCGCATGAACGATCGCTGGGACCGCCGCAACGAGGAGCGCTAAGCCCTCACCCTCGATAAGCACCGGCTCTTCGGAGCCGGTGCTTTTTCGTGCGCCCGGGGCCCGGTCCGGTTCCCCCTCGTCGGGGAGCGAGCGCGAAAGGCCTCCCTTTTCCTCCACCGAGGGCCCTCCGGCGTGCCCGATGCCCGGGAACCCGCGTCATTTCGCGGGTGAGTGCCGGGCGACGGCGGTGCGCGCTCACTGTACACGACGGGTGACCTGCCCAGAAGAGCGCGTGAATCAATAGCCAAGTGGAGGGCAGTGGAGTAAAGTGGGGGAAACTTCGCAGGCCGGACGAAGGGGGTGGACGCCCGAATGCTGCTCGGAACGCACACACCCAAGCTCGACGACAAGGGTCGGGTCATCCTGCCGGCGAAGTTCCGTGACGATCTCGGCGCCGGAGTGGTGATCACGCGCGGGCAGGACCGCTGCCTCTACGTGTTCAGCACCGAGGAGTTCGAGCGCGTGCACGAGCGCATCCGTGAGGCTCCGCTCAGCAACAAGCAGGCCCGCGACTTCCTGCGCATGTTCCTCTCGGGGGCCAGCGCCGAGAAGCCCGACAGCCAGAACCGCATCACCGTGCCCCCGGCACTCCGCACCTACGCCGGCCTCGGTCGCGAGCTCGTCGTCACGGGCGTGGGTGCCCACGCGGAGATCTGGGATGCCGAGGCGTGGAACTCCTACGCCGAGAGCAACGAAGAAACGTACGCCGAGATGGAGCAGGAGGTGATCCCGGGACTGTTCTGACCCTCGGCTGTGACTCCCAGCCGCATGCCCTGACGCACTTCCCCGGCGCCAGGTCGATGCGGATGGGGATCAGAGCCGAGGATCGGCCCCCGACATTCCATGGACATCCGCGACATCCACACCCCCGTCCTCCTGGATCGGTGCGCCGAACTGCTCGCTCCGGCCCTGCAGCGACCGGATGCCGTCTTCGTCGACGGCACGCTCGGCATGGGCGGGCACTCCGAGGCGTTCCTCGAGCGCTTCCCGACCGCGCGGCTCATCGGCCTCGACCGTGACACCGACGCCCTGCGGATCGCGGGGGAGCGGCTCGCGCGCTTCGGCGACCGGGTGACCCTCGTGCACACCGTCTACGACGGGATCGCCGAGGCCGTGGCATCCGCGGGGGTCCACAAGGTCGACGGGATCCTGTTCGACCTCGGTGTCTCCTCGCTCCAGCTCGACGAAGCCTCCCGCGGGTTCGCCTACGCGCAGGACGCCCCCCTCGACATGCGCATGGACCAGACCCAGGGAGTCACCGCGGCCGAGGTCCTCGCGACCTACGGCGAGGGCGATCTGCGGCGCATCTTCGAGCGCTACGGCGAAGAGAAGCTCGCCGGGCGCTACGCCCGGGCGATCATCGCCGCCCGCGCCGAGGCGCCGCTCGAGCGCTCGGGGCAGCTCGTCGACGTGCTCCAGGCCGCCACACCCGCGGCCGTGCTGCGGGAGCGTCACCCGGCGAAGCGCGTCTTCCAGGCCCTGCGCATCGAGGTCAACGCCGAGCTGTCCGTCCTCGAGCGCACCATCCCGGCGGCCCTGAAGGTGCTCGGGGTAGGCGGGCGCATCGTCGTGCTGTCGTACCAGTCGCTCGAAGATCGGCTGGTCAAACGCGTGTTCGCCGAGGCGACGGCATCCACCGCTCCCCGTGGCCTCCCGGTCGAGCTTCCCGAGCACGCGCCGAAATTCCGCCTGCTCGTGCGCGGCGCCGAACTGGCGAGCGACGAAGAACGCGCGGCCAACCCCCGTGCCACCCCCGTGCGTCTGCGTGCGGCCGAGAGAACCAAGGAGGACGCATGAGCGCATCCCCGGCCATCGATCTCCGGGCGGTCCACACCGACATCGAACCCGAGTTCCCCACCCCTGTCCGCGAACCGCGGCGGCTGCAGGCGGTCCCGACTCCCGAACGGCGTCGCGTCCCGCGTCGCGCCTTCGGCGTCATCGCGGTGGCGGGTGCGGTGCTCATCGCCCTCGTGCAGATGGGGCTGTCGATCCTCACCACTCAGAGCTCGTTCGAGATCTCCTCCCTCACCCAGCAGCAGCGTGACCTCACGTACCAGAAGCAGATCCTGTACGACGACGTCGCCGGTCTGAGTTCCCCGCAGTACCTCGCCGCGAACGCCGCCGCTCTCGGCATGGTCATCGACGAATCGCCCACCTACCTCCGCCTCAGCGACGGGTCGGTGGTCGGCTCGGGCAAGCCCGCCGAGGGGGTCTCCTCGGTCGATGCCCTCGGTCGCGGCTCGGTGCGCAACGCCCTCATCACCGGTGTCCCGCTCGCGACGCAGCCGCAGACCGCCGCCGAGCCGGCCGCCACCCCGCCCGCCGGTGCGACGGACGCCACCGCCGGGGCGACCACCGACGCGGCGACTCCGCCGGCCGTTTCTCCGACACCCCCGCCGATCAGCGACGGTCTGCCGACGCCCGCGACACGATAAGCACATGACGAGCTCCCTCACCCGTTCTCCGCGCCGCCGCACGGTGGTCGCGCTCGGCGTCGTCCTGGTGGTGCTGATCGCGTTCGTCATCCGCCTCGTCGACATCCAGGTCGTCAATGCCCGCGAGCACGTGGACGACTCCCTCGCGATGGGCCTGCAGAGTTCCCGCACGGTCTACGCCTCGCGCGGGTCGATCGTCGACGAGAACGGCGTGACCCTGGCCTCGAGCGTGAACCGCTACGACGTCGACATCGACCCGAGCCTCGCCGTGCAGGGCCTGACCGAGCGCACCGACGACGGTGGCGTGAAGGTCACGCAGACCTGGACGCAGATCGCCGAGCAGATCGCCGCCATCACGGGGCAGAACGCCTCCGACGTGGAGAAGATCGTCGTCGACGCCCACGCGGCCAACCCAACGTCCCAGTGGGCGTCGATCGCGAAGAACGTCTCGACCGAGCAGTACCGGGCGCTTGCGGCGCTGGGCCTGCCCTTCCTGAGCTTCCCGCCCCAGGCGGGCCGCGTCTACCCCGACGGGGCGGTCGCCGGCAACCTCATCGGCTTCGTCGGCAGCGACGGCGAGCCGCTCGCGGGCCTCGAGTCCGCCGACAACGCCTGCCTCGCCTCCACCAACGGCAAGGTCGTCTTCCAGCAGGGCCGCGACGGCAACGTGCTGCCCGGGACCGAGGTCGAGACCGAGCCCGCCGTCGACGGCGGAACGCTCAAGCTGACGATCGACCGCGACCTCCAGTGGTATCTCAGCCAGCTGATCGCCGAACAGGTCCAGAACACCGGGTCGCTGCGCGGCACCATCACGGTCGTCGAGGCCAAGACCGGCAAGATCCGCGCCCTGGCGGAGTACCCGACCGTCGACCCCAACGACCCGTCGTCGAGCCCCGTCGCCGACCGCGGGAGTACCGCGTTCGGCGACCCGAACGAGCCGGGGTCGACGATGAAGGCGATCACCGCCGCGATCGGCCTGGACTCGGGCTCCTTCACCGCCGACACCACCGTCACGGCCTCCGGCAGCGAGACCCTGCCCGGCGATGCGCGCGTGTCCGACTCGTTCTCGCACGGGCCCAACAACTACACGCTCACGGGTGTCCTGATCGACTCGTCCAACGTCGGCATCTCGAAGTTCGGCGAGATGATCCCCCTCGACACCCGCGTCTCCTACCTGGAGAAGTTCGGGCTCACGCAGCAGACCGCCGTGAACTTCCCGGGCGAGTCGTCCGGCATCATGCGCGATCCCTCGCAGTGGGACAAGCAGACCTTCTACAACACGACGTTCGGACAGGGCATCTCGGTCACGGTGCCGCAGCTCGCCGGCGCGTACCAGACGATCGCGAACGGGGGAGTGCGGATGCCGCTCTCACTCGTCGAGGGCTGCACCGCGGCGGACGGCACGGTCACCGACGTTCCCGACACGCAGGGCACACGCGTCGTGTCCGAGGACGCGGCCAAGCGTGTCTCGCTCATGCTCGAGAACGTGGCCACGCAGGGGACGCTGGCGAAGCAGGTCGAGATCCCCGGGTATCGCGTGGCGATCAAGACGGGTACCGGCGAGAAGACCGACCCCACCACGGGCGCCTACAAGGGCGACGCCTACTTCACGACGATGATCGGTTTCGCCCCCGCCGACGACCCGCAGTACGTCGTCGAGGTCAACCTCGACGAGCCGCGGACGGTAAAATCGTCGGCGGCCACTGCCCCCGCGTTCCAGAAGGCCCTCACGCAGGTTCTCAAGACCTACCGCGTGATCCCGTCCGGAACCACGACCCCCGAACTGCCCAAGTTCGGCTGAGACACCGCCGACGCCGGTCTCGTCTCGGTAACGAATGCGACACGGAAAGGGCGTCCGCACAGCAATGATCTCCACGAGCCTCTCCCATCTGGCCGACGCCCTCGGCGGTCGCCTCGTCGTACGCGGCGACGACACCCCCGACACCCTCGTCGCCGGGCTCGTCGACACCGACTCGCGTCTCATCGAGCCCGGCGACATCTTCGTCGCCAAGCCGGGCGAGACCACGGACGGCCACCTCTTCGTCGGCACGGCGGTCGAGCGCGGCGCGGCCCTCGCGATCGTCGAGCGGGAGCTCGACGACCCGGTGAGTCAGATCGTCGTTCCGGATGCCGTGACCGCCCTCTCCGACTTCGCCCGCGACGTGGTGGCCCGAGTCCGCGAGAACGGGCGTCTGCGCATCGTCGGGATCACCGGATCCAACGGCAAGACGACGACCAAGAACCTCCTCGCGCGCATCCTCAGCGAGGAAGGCGAGACGGTGTCTCCGCGTGCGTCGTTCAACAACGAGGTGGGTGCCCCGCTCACGATGCTCCGCGTGACCGAGGACACCCGGTTCCTCGTCAGCGAGTTCGGCGCCAGCGCCCCCGGCGCTATCGCGCACCTGGCGGGGCTCGTGACCCCCGATGTGGGTGTCGTCCTCATGGTCGGCATGGCCCACGCGGGTGGCTTCGGCGGGATCGAGTCCACCTTCCGCGCCAAGAGCGAGCTCGTCCACGCCACGCGCGAGGGCGGCCTCGCCGTGCTCAACGTCGACGATCCGCGCGTCGCGGCCATGGAGCCCTTCGCGCGCGAGCGCGGGCAGAACGTGCGCTGGTTCGGACGCGGGGAGCGCGCGGCCGTTCGCGCGGTGGACGTCGAGGTCTCGGCATCCGGAACCCGAGCCGATCTCCTCGTCGACGGTGAGCCGTACACCCTCACTCTGCGCGTGCTCGGCGAGCACCACGTCATGAACGCCCTCGCAGCCCTCGCGACGGCCACGGCGCTGGGCGTCCCGGCCGCCGAGGCGATCGCGCGGTTGGAGACGGTCGAGATCGCCGAGCGCTGGCGGATGCAGCCGCTCGGATCGGACCGCGTGCGCATCATCAACGACGCGTATAACGCCAGCCCCGACTCCATGGCCGCGGCCCTTCGTACGCTCGCCCAGATCACCGGGCCGGGGGAGCGCACGGTCGCCGTCCTGGGCGCGATGAGCGAGCTGGGAGAGTACGCCGACGAGGAGCACGACCGCGTCGGGCTGCTCGCGGTGCGCCTGCGCATCCAGCGGATCGTCGTGATCGGGCCGGAGGCGCGTCGGATGTACCTCGAGGCCATCGCACAGGGGTCCTGGGACGGGGAGGCGGTCTTCTTCGCCGACGCCGACGCCGCGTACGACTACCTCGCCACGGAGCTCCGCGACGGTGATCGCGTGCTGGTCAAGTCCTCGAACTCGGCCGGGCTCCGCTTCCTCGGCGACCGACTAGGAGAGTTGTTCGCGTGAGATCACTACTGACGTCGGCGGGGATCTCGCTGGCCTTCACCCTCTTCCTCACCCCGGTGTTCCTCCGGTCGTTCCGGAAGTGGGGCTGGGGACAGGTCATCCGCACGCCCGAGAACGTGCACAACCCCTCGCACGGCGCCAAGCGCGGAACGCCCACCATGGGCGGCACGATCTTCATCCTCGGCACGATCATCGGGTACTTCATCGGCTCCTACGCCGGGAACAACCCCCCGACGATCTCGGGCCTGCTGGTGCTGTGGCTCATGCTCGGCTTCGGCGTCGTGGGGTTCATCGACGACTACATGAAGGTGCGCCTGCAGAACAGCCTCGGTCTGTCGGGGTGGCGAAAGATCGCGGGGCAGGTGATCGTCACGGTGCCGTTCGCCGTCGTCGCGCTGAACTTCCCGAATGCGTTCGGTCAGACCCCGGCATCCGGGTACATCTCGATCTTCCGCGACATCCAGGTCCTGTCGCTCTTCGCGCTCGGCCCGATCGTCGGCTGGCTGCTGTACCTCGCGTGGATCTCGCTCATCGGCACCGCGGCATCCAATTCGGTCAACGTCGCGGACGGGCTCGACGGGCTCGCCGCCGGCTCCGGCATCTTCGTCATCGGCGCCTACAGCCTGATGGCCTTCTGGCAGAACAAGCAGATGTGCGCGGACGTACTCGATCCGACCGTGCAGGCCGGATGCTACGCCGTCCGGGACCCGTTCGATCTGGCGATCGTGTCGGCGTCGTTCGTGGGCGCTCTGGTCGGTTTCCTGTGGTGGAATGCGCCGAAGGCGAAGGTCTTCATGGGTGACTGCGGCTCGATGGCGATCGGCGGGGTCGTGGCGGCCATGGCGATCCTCACCCGCACCGAGCTCCTCCTCATCCTCATCGCCGGTGTCTACGTCATCGCCTCCGGATCGGTCATCCTGCAGCGGGCCTACTTCAAGGTCACGCGCGGCAAGCGTCTCTTCCTCATGAGCCCGCTCCACCACCATCTCGAGATGCGGGGCTGGCCGGAGGTCACCATCGTCGTGCGCATGTGGATCATCGCGGGTCTTCTCGCGGTATCCGGCGTCGGCTTCTTCTACGTCGAATGGCTTTCCCGGGTATGAGCGATCTGTCCTCCCTCACCAGCTGGTACGCCGACTGGAAGGGTCTGCGCGTCGCCGTGCTCGGCCTTTCGGTGACGGGCTTCTCCGCCGCGGACACGCTGGCGGAGCTCGGCGCCGAGGTCCTCGTGGTGACCGAGAAGGCCGACGACGAGTACGCGCGCCTGCTTCCGGTCATCGGCGCCCGCCTGCACGTCGGCCCGCTCGCGCAGCCGCCGGCGGAGATGCTCGACTTCGCCCCCGAGGTCGTGCTGGCTTCGCCCGGCTTCTCGCCGTCGCACCCGCTCATCCGCTGGGCGGTGGAGCAGGGCCTCCCGCTCTGGGGAGACGTCGAGCTCGCGTGGCGGGTGCGCGACAAAGTGGTGCGTCCCGACGGTTCTCCCGCCGACTGGATCCTCATCACCGGGACGAACGGGAAAACCACCACGACCCGGCTCACCGCCGAGATGCTCGTGGCGGGCGGGCTGCGGGCCGTGCCCGTCGGGAACATCGGCACCCCCGTCCTCGATGCCGTCCGCGACCCGAACGGCTTCGACGCCCTCGTCGTCGAGCTGTCGAGCCACCAGCTCTGGTACCTCAATCGGCAGAGCGGGCCCGACGCGCTGTCGCCCCACGCGTCCGTGTGCCTGAACCTGGCCGACGACCACCTCGAGTGGCACGGAAGCGCCGACGCCTACCGCGACGCGAAGGCGGGGGTGTACGCGCGCACCCGCGTCGCGTGCGTGTACAACAAGGCCGACGTCGCCACCCGCGAGATGGTCGAGGAGGCCGAGGTCGAAGAGGGAGCGCGCGCGATCGGCTTCGACCTGGGCGTACCCGGACCGAGCGATCTCGGTGTGGTCGACGGCATCCTGGTCGATCGGGCCTTCCTCGAGGAGCGCGCCACCTCGGCCCTCGAGCTGACCACGGTCGCCGATCTGGCCGAGCGGGGCCTCGCGGCCCCACACGTCGTGGCCAACATCCTCGCCGCGAGCGCCCTCGCGCGCTCGCTCGGCGTGGCGCCGGCCGACATCCACGACGCTCTCGAGCGCTTCCGCCTCGATCCCCATCGCATCCAGGTCGTCGCCGCGCACGCCGGGGTCACCTGGGTCGACGACTCGAAGGCGACGAACCCGCACGCGGCGGCCTCGTCGCTCGCGGCCTACCCCGGCGCGGTCTGGGTCGTCGGGGGGCTGCTCAAGGGCGTCGATCTCAGCGACCTCGTCCGCGCGCGCGGGATCCGCTCCCGCGCGGCGATCATCATCGGCACCGAGCGCGCCGAGGTCGTGGCCGCGTTCGAGCGACACGCCCCCGAGGTGCCCGTTTTCGAGGTCGACCACACCGAGACTGAGGACGTCATGGCACGCGTCGTCGAACTGGCGGCGGGTATCGCCCGGGACGGGGACACCGTGCTCCTCGCCCCCGCGGCGGCATCCTTCGATCAGTTCACGTCGTACTCCGACCGCGGCGATCGGTTCGCCGACGCGGTGCGGACATGGCTCGCGAACAGCGAAGACGGAACGAACCGATAGATCTGAGGGGAAGCGAGTGACCACCACGGCCCCACCGCCTCGGCAGAGTCCCGACGAGCCCTCGACTCCCGGTCTCGCCGCCCGCGTCTCCCTCGGCCGCGCGTTCCGTCCCGTCTCGATCGAGTTCCTGCTCATCACCTCGGCCGCGCTCCTTCTGACCGGCTTCGGTCTGATGATGGTGCTCTCGGCGACCTCGGCGCTCGACGGGGCGCAGAGCCCCTTCGACCACGTCCTCAAGCAGGGCGTGTTCGCCGTGGTCGGCATCCCGCTCATGTTCGTGCTCAGCCGCGCACCCGTACGGTTCTGGAAGCGCATGGCGTGGCCGGCCCTCATCTTCGCGACGGTGTTCCAGCTGCTCGTGTTCACCCCGCTGGGGATCTCGGCGAACGGCAACCGCAACTGGATCCTGATCGCGGGCATCCAGGCCCAGCCGGCCGAGTTCCTCAAACTCGCGCTCGCGCTGTGGCTCGGGTACGTCCTGTTCCGCAAGCAGACGCTCCTCGGCGACTGGCGGCACGTCTTCATCCCCATCGTGCCGGTCTTCGCGCTCGTCGCCGCCACCGTCATGGGCGGAAAAGACCTCGGCACCACGATGATCCTCGTGCTGGTGCTCCTCGGCGCCCTGTTCTTCTCAGGCGTGAAGCTGCGCATCTTCGTGCTGCCGGCCCTGGCCGCGGTGGCGGGTATCGCGGTGTTCGCGATCACCAGCGCCGACCGCATGCGCCGCATCATGAGCTTCCTCGACCAGGACTGCATCGCCAACTACCTGGGCGACTGCTACCAGCCTCTGCACGGGATCTGGGGGCTCGCCGCGGGCGGGATCTTCGGTGTCGGCCTCGGCAATTCCGCTGAGAAGTACGACTGGCTCCCTGCGGCCGCGAACGACTACATCTTCGCCATCGTGGGGGAGGAGCTCGGTCTGATCGGCTGCGTCGTCGTCCTCGCCCTCTTCGGCCTCTTCGCCGTGGGTGCCTTCCACGTCATCCGACGCACGGACGACCCGTTCGTGCGCATCGTCGCGGGCGGCATCACCATCTGGATCGTGGGTCAGGCCATGGTGAACGTGGCCGTGGTGCTCCGCGTCTTCCCGGTGCTGGGCGTGCCACTGCCGTTCATGTCGCAGGGCGGTACCTCGCTGCTGTCGGTGCTCATCGCGTGCGGCGTCCTGCTGTCGTTCGCGCGCACGCTGCCCGATCGCCGTGCCGTCGAACCGGTCGCTCGGCCGCGCGCGGCCCGACGGCGCTGACGTTTAGGCTCGAACGAGTGACGACCACTCTTCTGGCCGGCGGCGGGACCGCCGGACACGTGAACCCCCTGCTCGCTGTCGCCGACGGCCTGCGCGCGCGCGACGGCGACGACGAGGTGCTCGTGCTCGGCACGCGCGAGGGGCTCGAAGCGCGCCTGGTGCCGCTGCGCGGCTACGAGCTGCTGTTCGTGGACAAGGTCCCGTTCCCGCGGCGACCGAACGCCGCGGCGGCGCGGTTTCCCGCGCGGTTCCTCCGCGCCGTGGCGCAGGTGCGCCGCATCATCCGTGAGCGCGGCGTGGACGTCGTCGTCGGCTTCGGCGGGTACGCCGCCGCTCCGGCGTACGTGGCCGCGCGCCGCGAACGCGTCCCGTTCGTCGTGCACGAGGCCAACGCCAAGCCGGGTCTGGCGAACGTGCTGGGAGCCCGCGGCGCCGCGGGAGTGGGCGTGGCGTTCGAGGGGACGCCGCTGCGCGGGTCGCGTGTCGTCGGCATGCCGCTGCGGCGCGAGATCGTCGAGCTCGACGCGGACGCGCTGCGCGCGGAAGCAGCCCGTCATTTCGGACTGGATGCCACCCGCCCGACGCTCCTCGTGTTCGGCGGGTCGCTCGGTGCGCTGCGTCTGAACACCGCGTTCGGCGACGCGTGGCGCGACGTCCTGGACGCCGGGTGGCAACTCCTGCACGTGACGGGGCAGAACTCCGACCTTCCCGACCCGGAGGCCTCGGGATACGCCGTGGTCCGGTACGTCGATCGCATGGACCTGGCCTTCGCTCTGGCCGATCTCATCGTGTCGCGCTCGGGAGCGGCGACGGTCAGCGAGATCAGCGCCCTCGGCATCCCGGCCGTGTACGTGCCGTACGCGGTGGGCAACGGTGAGCAGCGCTTGAACGCCGCGTCCGCCGTGCGCGCGGGAGCCGCCCGTCTCATCGCCGACGCCGACTTCACCGCCGATCGCGTGCGCGACGAGATCGTGCCGTTGCTGGGTGACGAGGCCGCCCGCGCGGGCATGCGCGCCGCCGCGGCGCGGACGGGCACCCGGACCGGCACGGAGAACGTCATCGCGCTCATCGACGCCGCGCTCGCACGCTGACCCTTCCCCCGGGCGCGCCGGGGCCGACGCGCAGGATCCGCGACGTAAACTCGCAGACGCCATGATCAGACCCGACCTGAGCCTCCCCATCCCCGAGACCATCACCTCCGCGCACTTCATCGGCGTCGGTGGCTCGGGCATGTCCGGCCTCGCCCGCATGTTCCTCGACCGCGGCATCCGGGTCTCCGGTTCCGATCGCGCCGACAGCGCGGCGCTGCGGGATCTCGCCGCGCGCGGGGCCACCGTGTACGTCGGTCACGACGCGGCGCACCTGGGGGATGCCGACACGGTGGTGCACACGGGCGCGATCTGGCCCGAGAACCCCGAGTTCGTCACCGCCAAGGAGCGCGGACTCCACGTCATCCACCGCTCGCAGGCGCTGCACTGGCTCATCGGCGGGCGTCGCCTGGTCTCGGTCGCCGGCGCGCACGGCAAGACCACGTCGACCGGCATGATCGTGACCGCCCTGCGCGCGCTCGAGCTCGACCCGACCTTCGTCAACGGCGGCGTCATCGCCGACCTGGGCGCCTCGAGCGGCACCGGGTCCGACGATCTCGTGGTGATCGAGGCCGACGAGTCCGACGGGACGTTCGAGCTCTACGACACCTCCGTCGCCCTCATCACCAACGTCGACCCCGACCACCTCGACCACTACGGCTCGCGCGATGCGTTCGACGCCGCCTTCGCGCGATTCGCGGATGCCGCGAGCGAGGCCGTGGTCATCTCGGCCGACGACCCCGGCGCGCGTGCGGTGCGCGAACGCATCACGCACGCCGATGTCGTGACCTTCGGCGAGGACGCGGACGCTGACGTGCGGCTCAGCGGCATCCGGACCGACGGGCCCGTCGCGTTCACGCTCACCGCCGACGGCGAGAGCGTCGGGGTGCAGCTGCGCGTCCCCGGGGCCCACAACGCGGTCAACGCCGCCGGTGCCGTGGCCGTGCTGCGCGTGCTCGGGCACTCCCTCGCCGACGCCGCGCGCGCCGTCGAGGGCTTCGGCGGCACGGTCCGTCGCTTCGAACTGCACGGCGTGCAGCACGGGGTGAGTGTCTACGACGACTACGCGCACCACCCCACCGAGGTCGCCGCCGCCCTCTCGGCCGCCCGCACGGTCGTCGGCGAGGGGCGCATCATCGCGATCCAGCAACCGCACACCTACTCGCGCACGCAGGAGATGTACCGCGAGTTCGCCGAGGTGCTCGAGACCCACGCCGACCACACCGTCATGCTCGACGTGTACGGCGCGCGCGAAGACCCGGTGCCCGGCGTGACCGGCGAGCTCGTCAGCGGCGCCTTCGCCGATCCGGAGCACGTGCACTACGTGCCCGACTGGCAGGCCGCCGCCGACTACACGGCGCGCATCGCCCGCCCCGGCGACTACGTCATCACCCTCGGCTGCGGCAACGTGTACCAGATCATCCCGCAGGTGCTCGAGGCGCTCTCCCGCACCGAGGCCGCGGCGGTCTGAGCGTGGAGCGGCCCACCCCCCTGCCGTCGCCGCCCGAGTCGCGCACGCCCGCGTCGCGCACGCCCGTGACGAAGCGGCCGACGTCGCGGCCCCGCGTCGAACCGGACGTCGCGCCCGAGGGGGAGACCGCTCCGGTCGTGCCGCTGGCCGCCCCACCGTCACGGGAAGGGGACGAGCTCCCGGATGCCGTTCCCCCGGCCGACGAGACCGGTACGGGCCTCCGGGACGTCTGGCGCGCCTCGCGCGCCCGTCGCCGCGCGCTCCGCGCCGAAGTGCGGCGGTTCACCGTGCGCCAGCGCCGTCGTCGACGGATCTGGATCGGGGTCGGGACCGCGCTCGCGGTCATGATCGTCGGCACGGTGGGGGCCGCGTACAGCCCCCTGTTCGCGCTGGAGCGCGTCGACGTCGTGGGAACCTCGCAGCTCGACGCGGCGGCGGTCACCGCCGCGCTCAGCGATCAGGTCGGCACGCCCCTCGCGCTCATCGACGACAGCAGGATCACGGCGGCGCTGGTGCGCTTCCCCCTTGTCGAGTCGTACACGCTCGAGGCGCAGCCGCCGCACGATCTCGTGGTGCGCATCGTGGAGCGCACGCCCATCGGCGTCATCCAGACTCCGGCCGGCTTCACCGTCGTGGACGCGGCGGGCGTCGTCCTCTCCACGACGCCGGACGCCCCTGCCGGTCAACCGGTGATCGACGTCCCGGCTGGGACGACGTCGGAGCCGTTCCGCGCGGTCGGACGCGTCATGCGCGCCCTGCCGGACGGCATCCGGTCCCAGGTGACGGCCGTCTCCGCGACCACGCCCGACGACGTCACCCTGACCCTCGGTGCCACGGGCACGCGTGTGATGTGGGGGAGCGCCGATCGATCGCCCGAGAAGGCGCGCGTGCTGGACCTGCTCATGCAGAAGAGCCCGCCCGAGAGCACCCGCGAGTACGACGTGACCTCTCCCGAGGCCGGCGTCATCCGCTGATCTCGACAGCGATCCTCGGACACGCCGCGTGTCGCCCGGTCGGGGACCGCAACGCCGCCTACTTTCAAGTCAAGGAATTGCATACCGGGCAATTCTTTAACCCTCAACATGAGGTTTAGAGTTTCGGGTTCGGGGACAAACGGAGGCCGGCATGAGCCACAACCAGAACTACCTCGCCGTGATCAAGGTCGTCG
>Ga0308171_1003652_pt1 | contig 13827 bp, 12 predicted proteins | sample PhyGR1_FD_202135 | JGI IMG/M metagenome (GOLD analysis project Ga0308171, IMG submission 202135) | Phyllosphere microbial communities from UC Gill Tract Community Farm, Albany, California, United States - DLSLSG.R1 | ecosystem: Host-associated > Plants > Phyllosphere > Unclassified | place: USA... | reverse complement strand
TGGCCACCTTCAACAGCCTGCCGATGGTGACCTTCGCCCAGAACAACGGGGTGATTCAGTTGACCGGCGTGGCCAGCCGCTACGTGGCGTACTTCATCGCCGGGCTGCTGGTGCTGCTGGGGCTGTTCCCGATGATCGGCGCGGTGCTGCAATTGATGCCCAAGCCGGTGTTGGGCGGCGCCACGCTGATCATGTTCGGCACCGTGGCCGTGGCCGGCATCAAGATCCTCGCCGAAGCCGGGCTGCACCGGCGCAATGTGCTGATCGTGGCGATTTCCCTGGGCATGGGCCTGGGCGTGGCCGCCGTGCCGGAAGTGCTGCGTGACTTGCCCAAGGCGCTGCACAACATCTTCGAATCGCCGATCACCGTGGGGGCTTTCTGTGCAATCCTGCTGAACATTTTCCTGCCGGAAGAGTTCATAGAGCTGGAAGAAGATGAATTTGATCCGGAGTCTTCGACCCTTAAAGTGATGCAGGACCCGGACGTCACGAAATAGGAGCACTTATCAATGCGCAAGCTCATGGTTCTATCGCTGTTGCTACTGACCCTGAGCGCCTGCGCGCTGTTCCCCAACCGCGACCCGGTGAACATCAACGTGGTGGGTATCGAGCCCCTGCAAAGCCAGGACCTGGAAGTGCGATTCGCCGTGAAACTGCGGGTGCAGAACCCTAATGATACGGCGATCGACTACAACGGCGTGGCCCTGGACCTGGAGGTCAATGGCCGGCCGCTGGCGTCAGGGGTGAGTGATCAAAGCGGATCCATCCCACGCTTTTCCGAGACGGTTCTGACGGTGCCGGTCAGTGTTTCGGCGTTTTCTGTCTTGCGCCAGACCCTGGGCCTGAGCCAGACCCAGAGTTTGAACAACCTGCCCTACGTGTTGCGCGGCAAACTGGCGGGTGGACTGTTCGGCACGATGCGCTTTGTCGACCGTGGTACGTTGGACATGCCCAACACGGCCACCTGGTGACCGCCATGCAACCGACGCTGCACACCGAACGATTGCGTTTTAGTCGGTGATGTAGCGCACGCCTGGCTTGGCGCGCTCATCCACCACAAGTTCGAAAACATCCGGCCGGGCGTAGTGCCCCACCACGTCATAGTCATACCGCGCACGCACCAAATCATCCGTGTTGATTTGCGCCGTCAGCAGCCCGGTTTCTCCAAGCAACGGCCCTGCCAGAATGTCACCCATGGGCCCGACAATCACACTGCCACCTGCAATCAACGCACGCTCGGGCGGCCAGTTCGCCACCTGAATCCCCAGCGCCTCGGGCGACGCCTGCACCTGGCACGCGCTCACCACAAAGCAACGTCCCTCATGGGCCACATGGCGCATGCTCACCTGCCACATCTCGCGCTCGTCCACCGTCGGCGCGCACCAGACCTCCACACCCTTGGCGTACATCGCCGTACGCAGCAGCGGCATCATGTTTTCCCAGCACACCGCGCCGCCGACACGTCCCACTGCCGTATCGATCACCGGCAGGGTCGAGCCATCGCCCTTGCCCCAGATAAGCCGCTCGGTGCCGGTAGGCATCAACTTGCGGTGCTTGGCCACCAGACCGCCCGCCGGTTCGAAATACAGCACCGTGCAATACAGCGTGCTACCGCTGCGCTCGATCACACCGAGAACGAGGCTGGCGCCAGTGCGCGCCGACAGGCCTGCCAGCGCCTGCGTTTCAGGGCCTGGCACATCGATCGCATTATCAAAATAACGCGCGAAGGCTTCGCGACCTTCCGGCAGCCGATAACCCAGCTGCGTGCCGAATGCCTCACCTTTGGGATAGCCACCCAGCAGCGCCTCGGGCATTACCACCAATTGCGCACCGCTGCGCAGGATCTCGTCCTCATAACTGAGGATCTGCGCCAGGGTTTCGCCCTTGCCGCCAGGCAGGGATCCGATTTGCAGGGCCGCCACAGTAGAAACAGGCATCGCATTCACTCCAGATAAAGGGGTTGCCCATTCTCCCGTCAGCCTCGATCATGAATAAATCCCACTTCAGTGCTGAATGATATGAGCCAAATCAATATCGCCCAGGTCGATCTGAACCTACTGAAAACCTTCGAAGCCCTGCATGACGAGTCCAGCGCCAGCCGCGCCGCCTTGCGCCTGGGCGTGACGCAATCGGCCGTCAGCGCAGGCTTGCGGCGCTTGCGCGAGGTGTATGGTGATCAATTGTTCGTGCGCACCGGGCGTGGCCTGGCGCCGACCTTGCGGGCCAATCAACTGAAACCGGTAATCAGTGAAGCACTGGAACGCTGCCGGCAGAGCCTGGCCATGGTTGATCCGGACAATCAGCACTATCAGGGTCGGTCAGTGGTGTTGGGTTTATCCGATGATTTCGAAATTGCGTACGGCCGCCGGCTGATCGAGGCCATCGCACAACGGGCGCCCAGGCTGCGGGTGATTTTCCGTCAGACCCATAGCCAGATCGTCGCGGGCGCCCTCCTCGACCGCACCCTGGATCTTGCTATCACAGCCGGTGGCTTTGCTCAGGGCCGGCTGAGTCGCCAAGTACTGGGAGAAGGCGATTACCGCTGTCTGGTGGATTCGGACCAAGCCAGCATCAGCCTGGAGGAATTCGTCACACGCGAGCATGTGCTGGTGTCATCCGGCGGGTTTATCGGGATTACTGACGAGGGCTTGGCGGCGCTGGGGCTGAGCCGCCAGGTATGTGCGTCCACCAGCCACTTCGCCGCGCTGCCCTTTCTGCTCAAGGGCAGTCAGGCGGTGGCGACCATTCCTGGGCATGCGGCACAGGCCATCGCGCAGATGACCGGCCTGCGCGTGCTGCCCTGCCCGCTGGCCTTGCCGCGCTACCCGGTGGAACTGGGCTGGCGTACCCAGGCGCAGCTTGATCCGCTGTTGCTGAAAGTGCGTGAAGCGATTGTGGCGAGTTTTACTTAGCCGCGGCCATCAGCTTGTTGACTTCGCTGCGCACCATGTTCGAAAACTCCGGAGGCGACATGCCGTCGAGTTCGGCGCGCACCCACTCGGCCCACTTGCCCTTACGCTTGGCGCGCTCGCCGAACAAACGCGCGGCCTCGCCCTTGGCCTTGCCCAGATTGGTTTGCCACAGGTCGTAGAGACGCGACTTTTCATCTTCCAGCTCGGCGCGTTCGGCGAGGGTCTTGTTGGCGAGATTGAAGCTCATGTTGAATTACCTGCTGCACAAATAGGCGACATCTTACACTGTAGGTCGAATATTCCAGATTCGGATTTTGCTCAAGGCCGGGCCTAAGCAAAAAAACTGCAACTTTTGCCATCGCCCGGCACTCCATTGATCACTGTCCCATTCACCCGCAAGGAGTCACACAATGGCCCGCAAATCCGCTGCCCAAGCTGTCGAAGACCAAATCAAGGATCAAGCCTTCAGCGAACTGACCGCGTTGATCGAAGAATCGGACAAACTGCTCAAAAGCAGCGCCTCCCTGGTAGGCGAAGAAGGTGAAACCCTGCGTGAGCAGGTCGCCATCAAGCTCAAACAAGCCCTGGACTCGGTGTCCAATGTGCGCGAGCGCAGCAAGCCGGTGGTCGATGCCACCGAGACCTACATCGGTGGCCACCCGTGGCAGACCGTGGCGATCAGCGCCGGTTTCGGCCTGGTGGTGGGCCTGCTGCTCGGTCGCCGTAACTGAGCAACGGGGGCTGCGCTGCTGGCGCAGCCCCCGTCAATCTTCGGCCAATTCCTGCAACTGCTTTAAATCCTGCGCGTTAATCTCTATACCGATTTCCTGCGACTTCGCCCGCGAGCGATGACGCCGGTCCCCCGGCAAGCGCCGCAACCCCGCCGCATGCATCTGCCGCACCAGCTCCTGGCTGCGCTCGGCAAAGTTTTGCCCGGTGGTTTTACTCGGGTCGATCAAAATCACCAGCTGGCCCGTCCATGGCGTGCGCGCACCTGGATGATCCGACCAATTGAACTCGAACGAGAAGTTACCGCCCGTCAACGCGGCGGCCAGCAACTCGACCATCATCGACAGCGCCGAGCCCTTGTGCCCGCCAAACGGCAACAGCGCACCGCCTTCAAGAATGGCCTTGGGGTCCTGGGTCGGCTGACCCAGGCTGTCGACGCCCATGCCCGGCGGCAGGCGCTCACCTTTGCGCGCGGCAATTTGCACGTCGCCGTGGGCGATGGCGCTGGTGGCCAGGTCAAACACAATGGGAGGGCCGTCCGCCCGTGGTGCAGCGAACGCAATCGGGTTGGTGCCGAACAACGGCCGGTCGGCGCCATGGGGCACCACACAGGTCATGCTGTTGACCACACTCAGCGCCACCAGGCCTTCTTCGGCAAAGGGTTCGACGTCGGGCCACAACGCCGCAAAGTGATGGGAATTGTGAATGGCCAGCAGCGCAATGCCGGCACTGCGGGCCTTGTCCACCAACAGTGAGCGGGCAGCTGCCAGCGCCGGCTGGGCAAAACCATTCACCGCATCCACCCGCACAAAGCCGCTGGCAACGTCTTCAACGATGGGCACTGCCTTGCCGTCGACCCAGCCGCTGTTCAACGTCGAGACGTAGCCGGGCACGCGAAACACCCCGTGGCTATGGGCCCCGTCGCGTTCGGCACTGGCGCAGTTTTCGGCCAGTACCTGAGCCACCGATTCAGACGTGCCCTGCCGGATAAAGATGCGCTGCAACAGCAGCGTCAAGGCCTCATAGCTCAGGTGCGTGGTTGAAGGGGCGTGATCCAAAGGCGATGCAGACATCGGTAGCTCCCGTTTAATTATTGGAAGGGGCAGTGCGTACGAACAATCGGCAGTCACGATTAAACAGTGTTTCGCGCGTGACTGTCGACCACGACAAGCAGCCCGGCGCATCAGACATATCTACTGCCGAACCCGCGTACCACGACTCTAGGCTCACGACGTCCCGGACGGGCTATTCGCACCGCCTCCGCACCTTTGAGGGTCCACCCTATGAGTCAGGTACAACCGCCTTACTTTTTTCCTGAAGTCCTGCGTTCGGTCTGGAAGGAACGCGATCGCGAACGACACTTTGGCATTGATGCCAACGACAGGGGGTTCTTGCGCAATCTGCCTTTGAGCAGCCATGAGGTACGGGGCAAGCAGGTGCCCCCCATGATCGCCCAGACGCTTTGGCTGAACAAAAACAGCCCGACCGAGCAGGAACTGGTGGGCAGTTTCATGATGAGTTCAACAGGCACCTACACCCGCGCCTTTCTCTACACGCCCTATGGCGGGCTGGAAAAATTCGACAGTCGGACTCTGTTGCTAAGTGAGTTGACTGAACGCCTCAAGACGCCGGCCAAAGCCGATGAGCTCTTGCAGTTCATTGCGCTGGGCACGCGTTCGGGATTGAAGCTGTCATCCCCTCTGGTGCTGACACCAGTGGATATTGAGGGCGATGTATTTGACCAGCAGAGAAAAGCCGTGGAGCAGCAGCAAACGCTCAACCTGCAAGCCGTGCTCGCCGAGCTGGTGAAATTGCCCAGCCTCGACATGATGCTCCAGTCGCTGCTCAGGTCGGTCTTCCACCCACTCTTCCCCGGGCTTGAGCCCAGCCAAACCCGAATCAACTTGTTCAAATTGCTATCCACCGAAGGGAAGCCACGGCAGTGGGTCAATTCGCTGTCGATCAGCGAGGCGCTCCTGATGCTTTACCGTCAGCAAGCCTGGCCGGCGGGGCAGACCCGCGAGTACTCCCATCCCTACGCCATCACCGCCGCCAACAACGCAACCCGCTGGGAAGATGGCCTGAAGCAGGCATCAGAACAATTGTCGTCGTTCTTGCAGAATACCCTTGAGACGTTTTGGAACACAGAGTCGCCAAACGGCACCTCACGCCGTGAATTCCTGGCACACACCATGGCGCACAAGGCTCGGATCGACCTACTGTTCAAACGCCAGAGTGAAATCATTACGCCTGAACACGCCGATAAACTGGCCGCGCTTTACCTTCCGGACGGCGCGCCGCGCTCCCAAGCCAGTGACGGATTACGTGTCGAGACGGTGAGGTTCTGGGAGCGCGCGTCTCACTTCGTCGAACTGACCAATTCGGTGATGATCAGCGATGTGCAGACCTGGTTTTATTCGCCGCCCAAGGGGCTGCAGGTACTGGCCGATCACGACGATCTGATTCATACCCTGAAGGCAATGGTTAAGGCCCCGGCCTATGAAGATGATGTCTACAACGCTCTGTCCCTGGAGGAGCGCCTGTGGTTTATCGGTTTCAACCAACCGTCGGTCAGCGGCAACCTCATCGTCGGCAACGTGTTTGAACACCTGATGGAGGGCATCATCGACAAACAGAAACAGAACCTGATCTACGTGCTCGGCCAATTCCGACGCGAACGCGGCGATATCAACCTCTCGGCGTTGCTGGATCATGCCATGGACGTGCGCTTCATGATCGATGACAAGCTCTTGACGCTGGACACTGCGCACCGCTGGACCACCCACTCAGTGTTGGCCGACCCGCTTCGGCCCATTTCGGTCGCCGCTAAACGAGCGGAGCAGGCGCATAAACAGTTGATTGATATCCCCGACGCGCTCGAGAACCTGGTCAAACCACTGCCGTCGATCACCGCCCCGCTGGCCGAAGCCTTGTCGAGCCGCGAGCGGCAGGCAGTCGACCCTGAACGGGTGTACATCAATCGCTACACCGAAGATGCGCCCCCCTACCCCCTTGTACTGCCACTGGACAGCCAAAGCCTGGCGGATCATTTCGCCGCACGTCTGGCCGAAGGGGCTGGCCCGGTCCCTGAAACCCGCCATTACGGTGTTTACAAGCCAGACCACACCGCTTATGGGCAGCAACTGACTCATGTGGACGTGAGGTCGCTCAATCGGATCGTCAATCAGGTGTTGGCCCACTACAAAGAGCAGGGCATCCACGACGCCCCCCGTAAACACCTTCAGGACCTGCTGCCGCAGATGGGGGTCATGATGTCCAACGCGATACGCCACCAGGCCTATCTGCGACGTCTTAACAAGACCCTGGACGCCAGGGATGAGGCCATCATTCAAGCCGTTTTTGACCCGTTCAACCCTGACCGTCGTCGACGGGAAGACCTGGAAGGGTTTATCCCCGATGCCTATCGCATCACCGTCCAACGCGATGAAGAAGCACTGCGGCACAGCCTGGCCAATTGCCTGATGATCACCGAGCGCGGTGGACTTGATCACCAGCATTCGGGTCGCGCCATTCTCTGGACACCGGCCTGGGGCCTGGAAAGTTTCGTTTCTCCCTCCGTGGCAAAACAACAGCTTGAGGAGCGCCTGAGCGACCCCTGCGCGTGCTTGGCACTGTTGGAAAACCTGGACCCGCGCCAACGCCAGCCGCATGCCAACTACACCTTGGGGGCATTCTGGCTGATCACCGAACCGATCAGCGAAAATCGCCAGCAGTCTTGGATCGACCACTACATCGCACAAAGAGCCCATTGGTTGGCACAGAAGCCAAATGGCAAAGCACTGTTAAATCTTATGGCGGTACTGCCTACCCCTGTCCTTGGGGGGGCTGCACAGCTCGCCCATCATTTTATGGCACAACGCTCACTACCCGCTTGGCTTGGCATGGCGAGCCCTGCTGAACAGCAGCACCATGCTGAGTTACTTGAGCAATATCGGCTCAACACCCTGGATCAAAAAGACTATCTGTATGAGTGTTCCTCGCTACGCCAGCGGGTTCACGACACGCTGAACGAGATGCTGGTGGACTATTCTGTTGACCCGGAGGACGTGTTTATCACGCCACGGCTTGCCATGGGTGGTCAACGACAGAACCTCACCGATTACGCCCTGGCTCATATCAATGAGCAGGCGAGTGCCTTCACTGTGGAGTCGGCTGTAACCCAACTGACCGAATCAACGATCCGGCCATTCCTGCTTAAATTGAACATCGCCCAGGCCACTCAGGACTACCTGAAAGAGAAACTAGCCTCCGGGCAACCAGGTGCACTGGAGCGTGAGCTGCGTTTTATCCGGCAATTACCCTGGCAACTGTTGCAACAGGCCCATGCGCTGAAACTGCAGGAGCGGTTATCGGAGGCTGGCTACAACCTGATTCGTCAGGTCTTCGACATGCCGGACGCCGTCGCCCGAGCCACGATTTCGGGCACCACGGCAAGTATTCGGCCCCTTGAGATGATTGCCACACCTGGCGCCAGAATCGTCAAGGCACTGGGTCTTTACGTGATGGGTGCCGGTGCTACTGGGCCGTTGATTCTCTATGCGCCTTACTACCCAGGGCAGTGCTTCATGGAGTTCGAGCACCAGGCGCAGTTTCTCCTCCACCTGAATGCCCCAGGCATGCTGCAGGACTGGATCATCGCCCACCTGGAAGGCGCAGATAAGACGACGTATAAAAATTTGCTGATCAGCACAGCAGGTGCCACCTCCGACATCACCTTGGCCAATCACCCAATAAGAGGTCACGCCATCAAGCAGCTCTATCAGGACAACCAAGTGGTGATGGGGCGGATGCTGAAACACCAACAGGACCCCGATGGCGCGGGTTTATGGGGCACCGTCAAAAGCCTCTTGAGCGGCGGCGTGTGGATCGTCGCGCAATTCTTGCCAGGAACGCTGCAGATACCGGTGGTGATCTGGCAGAGCTATAAACTGTTCAAAGACTCTGCCGAGGCACTGCAACAGCATCATTGGCAGGATGCACTGCGCTCATTCATTCTTGGTGTTGCAACAATGGCAAGGCTGGAGCGGCTGATGCGCACGCCAGCTCCCAAAGCAGCTCCCCCTGTCTACAAAGAAGTGAACGAACGCGATTTGAGCCCCTCCGACACAGTCGTCGCGCCGACCGTCAAGGACATCGACGTGACCGACCCCAGGCGCACACGCCTGCAAACCTACGAAACCAGCCAAGTGGCGTTGATAGATTTGAAAAAACAGGCGGAAACCGGCCTCTACGCTGCTGCCGACGGCAGGTCGCTCTACGGTGCCGTGGAGGGCAAGGTTTACCCGATCAAAAATAGCCCACAACTGAGGATCGCCGGCCTGTCCACCAACAGTGACGGCCCGCTGCTATCCCGTACCCCTCGGCAGCAACAGGTGCTGGCCCCGCATTATCACCCGCTGCAATACGGCCAAGCGATCACGCGGCTGGGTAATCATTATGTGACGCGTTTGAACGCCTCGCTCGACATGAATATCGAAGCGACTGGCATGGATGAAATTCGCCGAATCTACCCGATCAAGGCCCAGCAGATTATCGAGGCCCTGGACATCGCACGCCTCTACGCATTGCGCGCGATGCATAACCTGGTTCAACTCCGACGCCTGACGCCCGGCACACGCCTTGATGACTTCCTGAAGCGGCTGTTTGACGTCAAAAACGTTGATGCTGGCCTCCTGAAGAAAGTGCATGATGCCATCACCCCGCTGTGCAAAGCCTTGGTAGACCCGGACCTCGACGGGTGGGACACCTCACGTTTTGTGGTCGGGGCGAACAGAAATCCCTCGCAAAGGGTGATTGCGTTCACTGTCTCCGGCGACAGAAAAAACCAAGTGTTCTTTACCGAGCTGTTTTTTGATCAACAACTCCGGCACAAGTACATCACTCTGTTGACCGAACCCTTCAACATTGACGGCCATGCGCGAGCGGCCACACTGATTCACGAGTTCGCCCATCTCTACGCGCGCGCCGAAGATATCACCTACATAGAGGCGCGTCGGCCCTTCGCGGACCTGATTGACACCACGAATCAAAGAGGCAGGTTCGAACACACACTGTTGCAGGCCTTTCAGCACAACGTTCTGTCGCTGCGCACGCCGTTTAATCAGCTGTTCTCGCGTTGGTACCCTAGGTCCGGGAGCTCTGGCACCTCCGGCAACTCCGGTAATTGGGTCACCATGGACGCTTCCAACTCGGAAGATCTAGCCGCCAAGGCAATCCTGGAAACCACAGCCAGCACGAGCATTGATGAGGCACGTAGAGCATTTTTAGATACCGCATCAGCCGACAAACGCATTGACACGATTTTGCGCAACGCCGACTCCGTTGCCAGGCTTATTTGTGAAATGGGGCGCGCACTCGACCCTGAATAGGGTACGCGTTAAATGTTCCGGCGCCCCATTGGAGCTGGGAGCCCGAACGGGCTCCCGGCGGGCAGCGTCAGTCTTTCTGATCGCGCAGAACATTGCCCGACGCGCCATCAATACGCGCTTCATAGACTGTGCCGTCGGACTTGCGCCCTTTGACTTCCCAATAGCCATTGTCATCGGCTTCGGCCGCGTAAACCTCGACATAACCGGCCTTGGTCTTGGCGACTTCAATAGCCTTTTCAATGGTAATCCAGCCCGCCCCCGGTTTATCCGCCAGGGCTGCGCCAGCACTGAGCAGTGCAGTGGTTGCGCACACAGCGACTAAGGTTTTCTTCAGCATATTCGTTCTCCATTGTGGGAATGTCCTGAATTTTTTAGGCGCTCTCAAACAAGAATAAGTTCCAATTGATGTGCAATCGCCATGACGGCTGTTCTCGCCACCGGCCTGCGGAGGTTAGAATGTGGGAAATCAGGATGAGTCAATGACCGAAAAGTCCCTTTCAGAAGCCGAATACGACGCCATCACCGACGCTGCCGCGCATTGGTGCATGCGCCTGCACGCGGTTGATTGCACCGCGAGTGAACGTCAGGCTTTTGAACAATGGCACGATGCCCACCCGCTGCATGCTTTCGAGTACGCGGCCATGCTGGAAATCTGGGACGTCGCCGACCACCTGCCACGCAATGAACCCACGACAACGGTGGTGCCCTTCAAGCCCCGTCGTCGCCTGCGCACCTATGCGGTAGCGGCCGCGATCTGTCTGGTCGCCCTGCCCCTGGCGGCCTTTACCGGCTGGGAAGCGGGATGGCTGCCCAGTTCCTATGAACGCTTTGATGCCACCCATGGCCTGCGCCAGGTGACGCTCGGGGATGGCAGCCAGGTGGAACTCAACCTGGGCACCCAATTGGTCTATAGCAATTACAAAGACCAGCGCCGCGTAACGCTGAAGAAAGGCGAAGCGTTCTTCAAGGTCAGTCATGACACTGCGCATCCGTTTATCGTGCACGCCGGCGAAGGCCAGGTGCGGGTCACGGGCACTCAGTTCAACGTGTGGAAGTATGAAGACCAGGTGCGCGTGACGCTGCTCGAAGGCTCGGTGCAGATCTCCAGCGACAAAGTGCATGGCAGCGTGCCACTGACCCCTGGCATGCAGGCCAACTTCCAACACGGCGATGCCACGCCGCGCGTAAGGACGATGAGTCCCAACGACACGGCGCTGGCCTGGCGCCAGGGCAAGCTGATCCTCGACAACCTGGCCCTGGCCGACGCGCTACCGCTGATCAACCGCTACCTGAGCAAACCGGTGATGCTCGCCGACGCCAACACCGGCACGATCCGCATCGGCGGCATCTACAACATCAACGAGGTCAACAACCTCGTTCCCTCCCTGCCCAAGGTTCTGCCGGTCTACCTGACCCAGAACCAGGACGGCAACCCCGTACTCAATTCCATCCCGCGTAAAGCACCGAAAGGCTGAGCCATTGCCTACAGGCACAGGGTTCTGTGCGCGTGGAGTGTCCGTTTTTTTAACACACTGTCGGCCTGAATCGCCCGTGCGGAGCGGATTCATGGTTTTGTCATGGACAGTGTTTCAACACTGATACAGCGGGATGAAACGTTTGTGCGATGACAGAAGTGCAAGGGTTCCACTTGGCGCTGTCTCACGGATGAAACAGCCGTGACATCACTTTGCCCCACAAAAAACCTAACCCCATGAATAATCAAGACAAATAGAAAGCGGCACGGCTTCTGCTCTATCCCTTACAGCGCTGTTTAGGGTCAGCGCGAAGCATAAGGAAGACCGCCGTGATCACACTCAATCAAGCGTCGCTGAACGTATTGCTGATCAGCTGTTTACTCAGTGCCGGCATCAGTGTTCCGAGCTTTGCGGGTGACGGCGTTATTGTGACGGGCCGCGACGTACAAGGGCACATGTACGGTCGACCTTCATTCGGCAAAGACCCCTACCCAACCACGGCTAACGCAAATCCAAGCCGGGACATCATCAGCGCCACCGGCGAACTCAGTGATTCGGCGATTGGCGGCATCAGCAGCGGCTCAAGCATTGCCCGCTCGATTCAGTCCACCAGCAACCTGAACCACTTGACCGCCACCCAAAACGGCATGTCGACCCTGGGTGCCGGCTCGGCAGCCGGTCATGGTGCGGGCAGCAGCATGGGCGGGCAGATCAGCGACTCGATCCAGCGTGGCATGGCGCCCCTGAACAACATCGGCAGCATGATGGGGGGCAAATAATGAACCGTTCGTTGCTCATTCTGGCCCTGCTGGGCAGCGCCGCGGCCATGGCCGACAACACTGCGGTGATCAACAACAGCGGCAAAGACTATGTCGGCAACGTGATGATCAATCAGGCGGCGGGCAACCAACAGCAATCGGCCAACAATCGCGCCGTAGCGCTCGGGGGCCAGGCCTCCACCCGCACTGTCCAGAATATGGATGGCAAGGTCGACCCCGCCCTGAGCGCCAAGGCGACGATCGAGGGCACTTCTTTTACCAATGGCAACGGCATGCTGGGCATCAACCAGTCGGTCGGGGCCAATAACCAATCAATCAATGCCGTGCGGATCAGCCTCAACCCTGGCCCGCAAAGCATCGACGACAGCGTCCTGTTGCAACAGAACACGACGACGCTGGCAACCGACTCAGGGCTCACCCCCACCACTGGCAGCCGCCAGGTCGTGACAAGCGACCAGGCCTTCACCGGCAGCCGAGGAGTGATTCAGGTGAACCAGAGTGCCGGGGTGGGGAACCGAGTGGCTAACACCTTGGGCATCACTATCAAGTAACAGCTTGGTAGCACACGTTAGACCGTACCAACACTTAACCAACTAATTAGAAGCAAGGAGAAACACCATGAAACCTCAAATGGCTCTGAAACCACTGGTTTTCGCTCTCGCCGCACTCATGGCTGCTGCTGCTCAAGCAAATGGCTGGCACCCTGCGCCTCAACCAACCGGTGTTGTTGCCTCTGTCGTGACAGACGTACAAAACAGCGCAGGCAACCGCTTCGACGACACCAACACCGAAAACAACGCCTCTGCCGATGATTCGGTTAATAGCAACAGCGGTAACACCGGTGTGAACGCTCAGGCTGGCAGTGGCAACCAGGCAGACAACTCTGGCGCCATCTCCAGTGCCAAAGGTGACTATGCAAGCGTGTTCGCCGTGGTCGATGTGAATCAAAACAGCGGTCTGAACAACTTCGTTAACAAAGGCACGCAAAACAATGCCTCCCTGGACAACTCGGTTAACGGCAACTCCGGTAACGTCGGTTACAACGGCCAAGCCGGTCAAGGCAACCAAGGTAAAAACAACCTGGCAATCACCACCGCTGATGGCAAAAACATCGCAGCGGCCGCCAACACCGAGCAAAACTCGCTCGCCAACAGCTACCTCAACACCGCTACTTCCGGGTATGGCCATTATGGCAAACCTCAGTACGTATCGAACAACTCCAGCCTCAACAACTCGGTTAACCGCAACTCCGGCAACACAGGTGTAAACCTGCAATCCGGCGCCGGCAACCAAGGCAGCAACAGCCTGTCGATCGGTCAAGGTTGCACCGTTTGCACCAGCGGCGTGCGCTTCTGATCCAATCGGGCCTTGGCAACAAGGCCCTTTTTTATTCCAGTGTCCAACAGGTCACACGATCATGCGCCTCGCGACCCTTACCCTCCTGATGTTGCTCACCGGCCCAACCTGGGCAGGCACCATGGCGATCTCCGCCATGCCTGGCGGTGCAGTCATCTACAAGAAGGTCGAGAGTATCCGTGAACGC
>Ga0308171_1003647_pt1 | contig 13843 bp, 15 predicted proteins | sample PhyGR1_FD_202135 | JGI IMG/M metagenome (GOLD analysis project Ga0308171, IMG submission 202135) | Phyllosphere microbial communities from UC Gill Tract Community Farm, Albany, California, United States - DLSLSG.R1 | ecosystem: Host-associated > Plants > Phyllosphere > Unclassified | place: USA... | reverse complement strand
TGAAAACAAAGCTTCCCTAAACGCTGGTGATTTTTTAAACTATCGAGTCCGCTCGCCCATCCGGGCCGCGCGCATAATCGCATTTGCTACGAGGAAGACCATGGCCCGCGTAACCGTTGAAGACTGCCTAGAACACGTGGATAACCGTTTCGAGCTGGTCATGCTCTCCACCAAACGCGCTCGCCAGCTGGCGACCGGCGGCAAAGAGCCGAAAGTGGCGTGGGAAAATGACAAGCCTACCGTGGTAGCCCTGCGTGAAATCGCCGAAGGCCTGATCGACTATGCTGCTATCGCTGAAGCTGAAATCGTTGAAGACGAACCCCTCTTCGCAGCGTTCGAAGACGAGGCCAACGAGGCCGTCTAAGTCCATGCCTGGTCGACGCTGTACGGCGCGAGGTTCTATCCCACATCGGCAGGAGGTTTCCCCTTGCCGAGCATAGACGCCCTCGCCGATCGCTTGTCGACCTACCTCGGCAAGGAACAGGTCAACCTGGTCCGCCGAGCGTACTTCTACGCCGAACAAGCCCACGACGGCCAACGCCGTCGCAGCGGCGAAGCCTACGTCACGCATCCGCTGGCGGTGGCAGGCATTCTCGCCGACATGCACATGGACCATCAGAGCCTGATGGCGGCCATGCTGCACGATGTGATCGAAGACACCGGTATCGCCAAGGAAGCACTCAGTGCCCAGTTCGGCGAAACCGTGGCCGATCTGGTCGACGGGGTCAGCAAGCTGACCCAGATGAACTTCGAGACCAAGGCCGAGGCCCAGGCGGAAAACTTCCAGAAGATGGCCATGGCCATGGCCCGGGACATCCGCGTGATCCTGGTCAAGCTGGCCGACCGCCTGCACAACATGCGCACCCTCGAAGTGCTGTCCGGCGAGAAGCGTCGGCGCATCGCCAAGGAAACCCTGGAAATCTACGCGCCCATCGCCAACCGGCTGGGCATGCACAACGTGCGCGTCGAATTCGAGGACCTGGGCTTCAAGGCCATGTACCCGATGCGCTCGGCGCGCATCTACCAGGCGGTCAAGCGCGCCCGCGGCAACCGCAAGGAACTGGTCAACAAGATCGAAAATTCCCTGGCCCATTGCCTCTCGGTGGATGGTATCGAGGGCGATGTCAGCGGCCGCCAGAAACACATCTATGGCATCTACAAGAAGATGCGCGGCAAGCGCCGTGCCTTCAACGAGATCATGGACGTGTACGCCTTCCGCATCGTGGTCGACAAGGTCGACACCTGCTACCGCGTGCTGGGCGCCGTGCACAACCTGTACAAGCCCCTGCCAGGCCGCTTCAAGGACTACATCGCGATCCCCAAGGCCAACGGCTACCAGTCGCTGCACACTACCTTGTTCGGCATGCACGGCGTACCGATCGAAATCCAGATCCGCACCCGTGAAATGGAAGAGATGGCCAACAACGGCATCGCCGCCCATTGGCTGTACAAGTCCAGCGACGACGAACAACCCAAGGGCACCCATGCCCGGGCCCGTCAGTGGGTCAAGGGTGTGCTGGAAATGCAGCAACGTGCCGGCAACTCGCTGGAATTCATCGAGAGCGTGAAGATCGACCTGTTTCCGGACGAGGTCTACGTGTTCACGCCCAAGGGCCGCATCATGGAGCTGCCCAAGGGTTCCACGGCGGTGGACTTTGCCTATGCGGTGCATACCGACGTGGGCAACAGCTGCATCGCCTGCCGCATCAACCGACGCCTGGCGCCGCTGTCCGAGCCACTGCAGAGCGGTTCGACGGTGGAAATCGTCAGCGCACCCGGCGCACGCCCCAACCCGGCCTGGCTCAACTTCGTGGTCACCGGCAAGGCCCGCACCCATATTCGCCATGCCCTGAAGCTGCAACGCCGCTCGGAATCGGTGAACCTGGGCGAACGTCTGCTGAACAAGGTGCTCAACGGTTTCGACAGCGCGCTGGACAAGATTCCCGCCGAGCGCGTTCAAGCAATGCTGGCCGAGTACCGCCTGGAGCTGATCGAAGACCTGCTCGAAGACATCGGCCTGGGCAACCGCATGGCCTATGTCGTGGCGCGACGCCTTCTGGCGACCGATGGCGGCGAGCAGTTGCCCAGTCCCGAAGGGCCGCTGGCCATTCGCGGTACCGAGGGCCTGGTGCTCAGCTATGCCAAATGCTGCACGCCCATCCCCGGCGATCCGATCGTGGGTCACCTGTCGGCGGGCAAGGGCATGGTGGTTCACCTGGAAAACTGCCGCAACATCAGCGAAATCCGCCACAACCCGGAAAAGTGCATCCAGCTGAGCTGGGCCAAGGACGTCACCGGCGAGTTCAATGTCGAGCTGCGTGTGGAGCTCGAACACCAGCGCGGCCTGATCGCGTTGCTGGCCAGCAGCGTCAACGCCGCCGACGGCAACATCGAGAAGATCAGCATGGACGAACGCGATGGCCGCATCAGCGTGGTCCAGCTGGTGGTCAGCGTGCACGATCGCGTCCACCTGGCCCGCGTCATCAAGAAACTGCGCGCCCTGGCTGGCGTCACCCGCCTCACGCGCGTGCGTGCCTGAGGCGCGGAACCTTCATTTCAAGGAGCTGTTCATGACCAAGACCGTAATCACCAGCGACAAGGCCCCGGCTGCCATCGGTACCTACTCCCAGGCCATCAAGGCTGGCAATACCGTCTACATGTCCGGCCAGATTCCACTGGACCCTGCCACCATGGAGCTGGTCGAAGGCTTCGAGGCTCAGACGGTGCAGGTGTTCGAGAACCTCAAATCAGTGGCAGAGGCTGCCGGCGGTTCGTTCAAGGACATCGTCAAGCTCAACATCTTCCTGACCGATCTGAGCCATTTCGCCACCGTCAACGAAGTAATGGGCCGCTACTTCCAGCAGCCTTACCCTGCCCGCGCCGCCATTGGCGTCGCTGCCCTGCCCAAGGGCGCGCAGGTTGAAATGGACGCTATCCTGGTCATCGAATAAGCCGCCCCGCGCGCTGCGGCAATCGTCTGCAGCGCCATTCGCCAGCAAGGACTTCCTTCATGCGTCACGCGCTCGCCCTATCTCTGGCCGCCCTGCTTCTGGGCGGCTGCGCCAGCCACGAAAACGTCGATCCCAACGGCGTCTGGATCAATCAGAAAGCCATCGATGCCGCCGCCAAGGGCGCAAGCCTGCGCCAGGCGCTGTTGGCCAACGGCCCGACACTGGAATGGTCGATCGACACCGTGGCCGGTCAGGCTCGTTTCAGCAATGGCTTCGAAGAGGGTGAAGGCAAGCTGGTGCCCCAGGCCGATGGCCAGTTCAAGGTGGACTTCTACGGCAACGGTGAAGACACCCTGAAAATCGACGGCGCTACGCTGCAACAAGCAGCGAGCGATAACACCCCGGTGCAAACGTTCAGCAAGTCGGCCACCCCGGCGCGTGCGGACACGCCGGTGGGCGCGACCTTCGAGCAGGCGCTGTACACCGCTTACATGGGCGGCGACTGGAAAGTCGTCGAGGGCCCGGGCCAGGGCGGCGTGGCTCATTTCCTGCCCGACGGACGCATCGATGGCCTGGCGGGCCTGGATCGCTACGCGTTGTGCCTGGCGGGTGACTGCGCAGCCATGAGCGGCGAGTTCGACAGCATGTGGCTGGAACAGCAACAGCGCGGCAATGCCTTCATCTTCCGCCGCAAGGGCAATCAGCTGGAAATCCTCCAGGCGCTCAACCAGGCCCAGGACGATGAAATGCCCAACCTGGTCCCCGGCACCCGGCGCTGGTTGCTCAGCAAGTAGCACCGGGACGAGGCGAGGCTACCGGCTCAGCAAGGCCGCATACCCTTCCCGATAGGTGGGGTACTGCGGCGTCCAGCCCAGGGCATGTGCACGCGCATTGCTGCAGCGCTTGGAACCGGTGCGGCGGATGCTCTGGGTCTGCGAGCGCTGGGTGACGCCCAGGTACGTGCGCAGCCAATCCACCACCTCGTGCAATGGGGCCGGGGCATCGTCGACGCCTATGTAGCAGTCATCCAGCCCGACGCCCCGAGCATCCGCTTCCAGCAGAAACGTCAAAAGCCCTGCGGCATCGTCGGCATGAATGCGGTTGCCGTACAGCGGCGGCTGCGACGCGACCTGATAACCCTCGCGTACCTGCCCAGCCAGACGCTCGCGACCGGGCCCATAGATGCCGGTCAGGCGCACGACGGTCGCCGGTTCAGGCGCGCTCAATGCCAGTTGCTCGGCTTCGAGCATCAGGCGCCCGGAAAACCCGCTGGGCGTTACCGGCGAGGTCTCATCGACCCATTCACCCTCGCTCTGTCCATACACGCTACTGCTGGACACGAAGAACAGGCGCCTGGGCGTCTGCCGGTGCTCTGCCAGCCAGCTCAGTACGTGGCGCAAGCCGTCGACATAGGCGGCTTGATAGCCCGGCTCGTCGTGTTGCCTGGCGGCCACGCAATACAGCAGGTAATCCACGGGCTCGCGTGGCCAGGCCTCGGGGCACTGCGCCTGGTGCAGGTCGGCAGCGACGCCGAGCACACCGTCAGGCAACTGCTCGATGTGCCGACGCAGACCGTGCACGCGCCAGTTCGACGCCAGCAGGCGGCGTGCGACGCGGCTGCCGATATCGCCGCAACCGGCGATCAATACAGTGGGTGAAGTCATGCGCAAGGCTCCTGAAAGTCAGGCACCGAGCCTACCCTTACCCGAGGTTTTGCGGCCAGCGGTATTAAATAAGTTACATTATTACTTTTGCTAACAAGAATTACTTGCAATAATACCGCCCCAATCTGTTCTCGGTCTTTCGCGAGGCCTTGAAGAACGTGCCCCCTTTTCTTTCTCTTCTCAGGTCCGGCCAGCATGATTCGCAAACACCCTTCCGCTTCGCCAAGCCAGCCACGCGCGTGGAGTGCCATCGCAGCGTTGCTGCTGGGCCTGGCCATCGCTCCGTTGACATTCGCCGACGCCACTGCGCCGAGCAATGCACCTGCCAGTACCGCGACTGCAGCGCCCGCGCAAGCCGCACCGGCGTCCCAGCCCGCCGCCACACCTGCACCGAGCGCCGAGCAGCCCGCGCCGGCCGAGCAGGCGCTGGTCGAAGACACCACCCTGGGCATGGGTCACGACCTGTCGCCGTGGGGCATGTACCAGAACGCGGACATCGTGGTGAAGGCCGTGATGATCGGTCTGGCCATCGCCTCGATCATCACCTGGACCATCTGGATCGCCAAGGGCTTCGAGCTGCTGGGCGCCAAGCGTCGCCTCAAGGGTGAAATCGCCGCGCTGAAGAAAGCCGCCACCCTCAAGCAGGCGAGCGAAACCGCGTCGCGCAAAGGCACCCTGGCCAACCTGCTGGTACACGATGCCCTCGAAGAGATGCACCTGTCGGCCAACGCGCGCGAACGTGAAGGCATCAAGGAGCGGGTCAGCTTCCGTCTCGAGCGTCTGGTCGCCGCCTGCGGTCGCAACATGAGCATGGGCACCGGCGTGCTGGCCACCATCGGTTCCACCGCGCCCTTCGTCGGCCTGTTCGGCACCGTGTGGGGCATCATGAACAGCTTCATCGGCATCGCCAAGACCCAGACCACCAACCTCGCCGTCGTCGCACCCGGTATCGCCGAAGCCCTGCTTGCCACCGCACTGGGCCTGGTTGCAGCCATCCCGGCAGTGGTCATCTACAACGTCTTCGCCCGCTCCATCGCCGGCTACAAGGCGCAGGTTTCGGACGCTTCGGCACAGGTGCTGCTGCTGGTCAGCCGTGACCTCGATCACCAGCCAGGCGAGCGCGCAGCTCAGCCGCAGATGGTCAAGGTGGGCTGACCTATGGGCCTGCACCTGAACGAAGGCGGCGATGACCTCGCCGAGAACCATGAAATCAACGTGACGCCGTTCATCGACGTCATGCTGGTGCTGCTGATCATCTTCATGGTCGCAGCCCCCCTGGCGACGGTGGACATCAAAGTCGACTTGCCCGCCTCGACCGCCAAGCCGGCGCCGCGGCCTGAAAAGCCGGTGTTCCTCAGCGTCAAGGCCGACCAGAACCTGTACGTGGGCGACGACAAGGTCGAGCGCACGCAGCTGGGCCAGATCCTCGATGCCAAGACTCACGGCAACAAGGACACGACCATCTTCTTCCAGGCCGACAAGGGCGTGGATTACGGCGACCTGATGGAAGTGATGAACACCCTGCGCGGCGCGGGCTACCTGAAGGTAGGCCTGGTCGGCCTCGAGACGGCAGCCAAGCAATGATCACGACGCGCCAGAAAACGACGCGTTATGTTGCCAGCCTGGCGGTCGTCCTCGGCGTGCACGCTGCGGCCATCGTGGTTGCCCTGAACTGGCCCGCGCCGCAGCCCATCGAGCTGCCGCCGCAGGCCATGATGGTGGAGATGGCGCCGCTGCCCGAACCTGCGCCCCCTCCGCCACCGCAGGTCGTCACGCCGCCGCCGCCACCGCCCGAGCCGGTGGTCGAGGACCCATTGCCCAAGCTGGCCGAAGCGCCCAAGCCGACCATCTCGGTGCCCAAGCCGACGCCGCCCAAGCCCAAGCCCAAACCGCAGCCGCCCAAGGTCGAGAAGAAACCCGAGCCGCCCAAGGAGCAGCCGCCGGCCGAGCAGACCGTCGACAGCCGTCCGGCGCCGCCACAACCGGCCAAGCCGGCAGCGCCTGCGCCCAGCCCGCCGTCCAACAGCAATGCGTTGCCCAGCTGGCAGGGCGATCTGCTGCGCCATCTGGCCAAGTACAAGAAGTATCCGGAGGATGCGCGTCGTCGCGGCATGACCGGGGTCAACCGCTTGCGCTTCGTGGTCGACGCCGAAGGCCGGGTACTGTCGTACTCCCTGGCAGGAGGTTCGGGCAGCGCGGCACTGGACCGCGCGACCATGGAGATGATCCGTCGAGCGCAACCGTTGCCCAAGCCACCGGCCGAGATTCTGGTCAATGGCAGCCTGGAAGTGGTCGCGCCCTTCGTTTACTCGCTGGACAAACGCTGATTCGCATAATTTGATGCGTTTCAGCGCCGTTGATAACGTGCGTCTATCGGTTGCAGCCGCTATGCTGGGCTCGCAACTTCATGGACGCACGTTATGACCCTCACAGAATTGCGCTACATCGTTACCCTGGCTCAGGAGCAACACTTCGGCCACGCGGCCGAGCGCTGCCATGTCAGCCAGCCCACCCTCTCGGTCGGCGTCAAGAAGCTCGAGGACGAGCTCGGCGTGCTGATCTTCGAGCGCAGCAAGAGCGCCGTACGCCTGACCCCGGTCGGCGAAGGCATCGTGGCTCAGGCGCAGAAAGTGCTCGAGCAGGCCCAGGGTATCCGCGAACTGGCTCAGGCCGGCAAGAATCAGCTCACCGCACCGCTCAAGGTCGGCGCCATCTATACCGTCGGCCCGTACCTGTTCCCACACCTCATTCCGCAACTGCACCGCGTGGCGCCGCAGATGCCGCTGTACATCGAGGAAAACTTCACTCACATCCTGCGCGACAAGCTGCGCAATGGTGAGCTGGACGCGGTGATCATCGCCCTGCCGTTCAACGAAGCCGATGTACTGACCCTGCCGCTCTATGACGAGCCGTTCTACGTGCTGATGCCTGCGGATCACCCCTGGACGCGCAAGGAAACCATCGATTCGGGCCTGCTCAACGACAAGAGCCTGCTGCTGCTGGGTGAAGGTCACTGTTTCCGAGACCAGGTTCTGGAAGCCTGCCCGACCCTGACCAAGGGCTCGGAAGGCGCCAAGCACACCACCGTCGAATCCAGCTCGCTGGAAACCATTCGGCACATGGTTGCGTCCGGCCTGGGAGTTTCGATCCTGCCGTTGTCGGCCGTCGACAGCCATCATTACGCGCCTGGCGTCATCGAAGTGCGGCCACTGACCCCACCGACGCCGTTCCGCACCGTGGCGATCGCCTGGCGCGCCAGCTTTCCCCGGCCCAAGGCCATCGAGATCCTCGCCGATTCGATCCGTCTGTGTTCGGTGGCCAAGCCGGTGGGCCGCGACGCGCCATGACTGAGCTGGCTCAGGTATCGGTCACTGCGCTCAAGGGCGTGGGCGAGGCGATGGCGGAAAAACTCGCCAAGGTGGGTCTCGAAAACCTCCAGGATGTGTTGTTCCACCTGCCCCTGCGCTATCAGGACCGCACCCGGGTAGTCCCGATCGGGGCGTTGCGCCCTGGCCAGGATGCGGTCATCGAGGGGGTGGTCAGCGGTGCCGACGTGTCCATGGGCAAGCGCCGCAGCCTGTTGGTGCGCCTGGGCGATGGCAGTGGCTCGCTGAGCCTGCGCTTCTATCATTTCAGCAATGCCCAGAAGGAAGCGCTCAAGCGCGGCACGCATGTGCGCTGCTATGGCGAAGCACGGCCCGGCGCCTCGGGACTTGAGATCTACCACCCCGAATACCGCGTCCTGACCGGGGAGCAGGACATCCCGGTCGAGCAGAACCTGACGCCCATCTACCCGACCACCGAAGGCCTGACCCAACAGCGTTTGCGCCAGTTGTCGCAGCAGGCCCTCGACCTGCTGGGGCCGCGCAGCCTGCCCGACTGGTTGCCGCTGGAGCTGGCGCGCGAGCACCAACTGGCCCCTCTGGATGAAGCGATCCGCTACCTGCACCGCCCGCCGCCGGATGCCGACCTCGAAGAGCTTGCGGTGGGTCATCACTGGGCCCAGCACCGCCTGGCTTTCGAAGAGCTGCTGACCCATCAGCTGTCCCAGCAGCGCCTGCGTGAAAGCCTGCGCGCCCAACGCGCGCCTGCCCTGCCCATGGCCCGGGACCTGCCGGTGCGCTACCTGGACAACCTGGGGTTTGCGCCTACCGGTGCCCAACGTCGGGTGGGTGCGGAAATCGCCTACGACCTGAGCCAGCCCGAGCCGATGCTGCGCCTGGTGCAAGGCGACGTTGGTGCCGGCAAGACCGTGGTGGCAGCCCTGGCCGCCTTGCAGGCACTGGAGGCGGGCTATCAGGTGGCGCTGATGGCGCCGACCGAGATTCTCGCCGAGCAGCACTTCATCACCTTCCAGCGCTGGCTCGAACCGCTGGGCATCGAAGTGGCCTGGCTGGCCGGCAAGCTCAAGGGCAAGGCACGGGTCGGCGCACTCGAGCGTATCGCCGGCGGCGCGCCGATGGTGGTGGGTACTCACGCCCTGTTTCAGGCCGAGGTGCAGTTCGCCCGGTTGGCCCTGGTGATCATCGATGAGCAACACCGCTTCGGCGTCCAGCAACGCCTGGCGTTGCGGCAGAAAGGTGTGGGCGGAACGATGTGTCCGCACCAGCTGATCATGACCGCTACGCCGATCCCGCGGACGTTGGCGATGAGTGCCTACGCCGACCTCGACACCTCCGTACTCGACGAACTACCGCCCGGGCGTACGCCGGTCAACACCGTGCTGGTGGCCGACAGCCGCCGCCCCGAGGTGGTGGAGCGGGTACGCGCCGCCTGCGCCGAAGGCCGCCAGGCCTATTGGGTCTGCACCTTGATCGAGGAATCCGAAGAACTCACCTGCCAGGCCGCGCAAAGTACTTTCGAAGAGCTTACCCTGGCCTTGGGTGAGCTGCGGGTCGGGTTGATCCACGGGCGCATGAAGCCTGCCGAAAAGGCCGAGGTCATGGCCTGGTTCAAGGCCGGCGATCTGCAACTGCTGGTAGCCACCACCGTGATCGAAGTCGGGGTGGATGTGCCCAATTCCAGCCTGATGATTATCGAGAACCCGGAACGCCTGGGGCTTGCCCAGCTCCATCAGCTGCGCGGACGCGTCGGTCGCGGCAGCGCCGCCAGCCACTGCGTATTGCTCTACCACCCGCCCCTGTCGCAGATCGGTCGGGAACGGCTGGGCATCATGCGCGAAACCAACGACGGCTTCGTGATTGCCGAAAAGGACCTGCAACTGCGTGGTCCCGGCGAGATGCTGGGGACCCGGCAAACGGGCCTGCTGCAGTTCAAGGTTGCCGACCTGATGCGCGACGCCGACTTGCTGCCAGCGGTGCGCGAAGCGGCCCAGGTGCTCATCGAACGCTGGCCCGGCCATGTCACGCCGCTGCTCGAGCGCTGGCTGCGGCATGGGCAGCAATACGGTCAGGTCTGAAGCACCCCAGAAACTTGTGTGATACAGGTCTCGGTTTCCTGGGCAAGCTGAGTATACTGAAGCGAATGTAGGACAATGGATGCAGACCATGAATGAACTTGCGCTGGAAGCCGTCACTTCGCCCGTCCCCGCCGTGATCCAGAAGATGCTCAACGATTCGGGCATCGCCTGGACGGCGGTGGATGCGCGACGGGTGACCGCCGCCGATGCCGGCCGCACGATCCAGGCGGTTCTGCTGGCCGATGAAGTCGGGGCACTCATGGTGCTGTTTCCGCAGAGTCAGTTGCTGGACCTGAACCGCTTGACCGAGCTGACCGGGCGCAAGCTCGCGGCCGTGTCCGAGGAGCGCCTGACCACGATGCTGGGCAAGCATAAACTGGCCCTGCTGCCAGGCCTGCCGATCCTGACCAGTTCGCCCTGCCTGTACGACGAGCGCTTGATGCTCGAACCCACGTTGCTGGTCAGCTCCGGCGAACCCGGCGGGTGGCTCGAACTGAGCGGCGATGATTTCCGCAAGATGCTGACCAAAGCCAGTTCCGGCTCTTTTGGCCAACCCTTGGCCAATGTCCGCCCCAACCTGGATCGTCCCGATGACGACGGTCAAGAAATCACCCGCGCGGTGCAGAATTTCACCGCACGGCGTATCCAACAGCGTCTGGAATCGACCATCGAGATTCCTCCCCTGGCAACCACGGCACAGAAGATCATCAAGCTGCGGGTCGATCCCAATGCCACCATCGACGACATCACTGGCGTAGTTGAAACCGATCCAGCGCTGGCCGCGCAGGTGGTCAGCTGGGCCGCGTCACCTTATTACGCCTCACCGGGCAAGATTCGTTCGGTGGAGGACGCCATCGTTCGCGTGCTCGGTTTCGATCTGGTGATCAATCTGGCGCTGGGTCTGGCCTTGGGCAAGACCCTGAACATGCCCAAGGACCAGCCGCGCCACGCCACGCCACACTGGCATCAGTCGATCTACGTGGCCGCGGTGATCGAGGGCCTGACCCGGGCCATGCCTCGGGCCAGCCGTCCGGAAGCGGGCCTCACCTACCTCGCCGGCTTGTTGCACAACTTCGGCTATCTGCTGCTCGCCCACCTGTTTCCACCGCACTTCCAGCTGATCTGCCGTCATCTAGAGGTCAATCCGCACCTGCAGCATGATTTCATCGAGCAGCATCTGCTGGGCGTGACGCGAGAGCAGATGGGCGCCTGGCTGATGCGCTACTGGGAAATGCCGGAAGAACTCAGCACGGCGCTGCGGTTCCAGCATGATCCCAACTACACCGGCGAGCACGCCGCCTATGCCAACCTGGTGTGCCTGGCCATTCGCCTGTTGCGCAGCCGCGGCATCGGCAGCGGCGATCAGCACATTCCGGATGCCTTGTTCGAGCGCCTGGACCTGAGCCGAGACAAAGCCGAAGCGGTAGTCAGCAAAGTGCTGGAAGCCGAGGCACTGCTGCGCGAGCTGGCCCACCAGTTCGACTGACAGGTGCGCGGCGAGCTCAGCGCTTTCTGGGCTTGAGGTATTTCATCGCGCCCTGGAACCACACGACCAGCGCCGGATTGCCCTTGATCTGGATGTGCTTGTCCTGAATGCCCTGCATGAACGCCAGCTGCTTGTTGCTGGCCTGCAGGGTGTCGTAGCCGTATTTGGCGTCCTTGAAGGCAATCGCGAAGGCCGGCTGTTCCACGCTGCCGCTGCGGCTGCTCACCCGTTGATCGCGGACGATGAAGTGCCGCGCGATCTTGCCGTCCAGTGTCTGTAACTGAAACACCAGGTCCTTGTCCTTGAGCTGCTGGGCGAAGGCTGGGTTGTTGCGGCTGGCGCGGGCCATCATCAGGCCCATGGCCCAGAGCAGGAAGCGGAATTTCATGGCGAAGTCTCGGCGCGGGAAAGTGGCGGCGAGTGTACCGGCAATGCCTCGGTCACGGCAGTCCGGCTACGGCGGGGCAGGCTATCTGGCCGTTATGGCGGCAGGTATGTCGCAGGCACCCGGCGGACCGGGTGCCATGGCGGGCGGCGCTCAGCAGCGCGGTGCCAGGTGCATCAGTTCACACTGTCCTTGAGAAACTTCCCAGGCTTGAAGGCGACGGTATTGCTGGCCTTGATCTTCACCGGCTCGCCGGTCTGCGGATTCTTGCCGGTGCGGGCGCCGCGGTGGCGTTGAATGAAGGTGCCGAAACCTACCAGAGTGACACTGTCCTTGCGGTGCAATGCGCCGGTGATTTCTTCGAGTACGGCATTCAAGACGCGGTTGGCCTGTTCCTTGGTCAGGTCCGCTTTTTCAGCAATGGCATCTACGAGCTCTGGTTTACGCATGGTGAAGCCTCTTATGGCGGTTTTTGTTTTTATTGGCGACTGCCTGGTGGACGGCAACGCCCAACTCGCCGCAGGCTCTACGCTGCGGCAGACGGAGTGAGAATGGCACGCTGCACGAGGGCGCGCCAGTGTCTGCCACGGGTTTGTTACGGCAAAGTGCCGGTTATTCCGACAGAACGGCGCCTATCGGCAATGCGGCACCCGAATGCGGGTCACCATCAGCCGATTTCGATCATTTCGAAATCCATCTTGCCCACGCCGCAGTCGGGGCACAGCCAGTCTTCGGGCACGTCTTGCCAAAGGGTGCCGGCAGCGATGCCATCCTCGGGCCAGCCGTCGGCTTCGTTATAGATCAAGCCACAGACGATACATTGCCACTTCTTCATCATGTTCCCTCGGTATTCAGGCGATCTGGCGGGCGCTCGATGGTAAGACGTTGTCGCCCGGCTCTCGCGGTTTGTACTGATCAACGTCGTGCGATGCAAGCTTCATCAGGCTGGGGCGGCCAATCGGCACCGGCAAACATGATAAAGTCGACGTCTTTCCAGCCGACCCGATTCACTACCGTGCCCCATTCCGGATTCCCCTCCCCCGATTGGCAATGCCTGGCCGACGCCGACCCGCTGGTACGCGACTGGCTGTTCGATCCAGGCTCTCTGACCCGCCGTTTGATTCAGCTCAGCGATGACCATTTCGGCGTCGGCGTGCTGCTGCAGGACTGGCAGCCGCTGCGTGATGAAGAATGCCTGGCGCTGGATGTGCCGTCAGGCAGCCAGGGTTGGGTGCGCGAGGTCTGCCTGCTCGGCCATGGCGAGCCCTGGGTGTTCGCCCGCAGCGTGGCGGCGCGCAGCAGCCTGCAGGCCAGCGACCTGGACCTGCAGGCGTTGGGCAACCGTTCGCTGGGCGAGTTGCTGTTCTGCGACCCGGCCTTCGTTCGTGGTCCCATCCAGACCTGCCGCTACCCAGCCCGGTGGCTTCCCGCCCAGCAGGCCAGCGAGGGGCTGTGGGCCAGACGCTCGCGTTTCGACCGGGGGTCGCTGGCGGTGCTGGTCGCCGAAGTCTTCCTGCCGCCTGTTTGGCAAGCCGTTCGTAACCCAGTGGAGCACCGTTGATGTACCAGAGCCTGCTCAAGTCGCTGAACCGGCTGAACCCGCGCGCCTGGGATTTCATTCAGCTCACGCGCATGGACAAGCCCATCGGCGTCTACCTGTTGCTGTGGCCGACCCTGTGGGCGCTGTGGATCGCCGGGGAAGGCAGGCCTTCGCTGGCCAACCTGATCATCTTCGTCGCTGGCGTGGTGCTGATGCGCGCGGCCGGTTGCGTGATCAACGACTTCGCCGACCGCAAGGTCGATGGCCACGTCAAGCGGACCGAAGCGCGGCCCCTGGTCAGCGGCAAGATCAGCAGCAAGGAAGCGCTGGTGTTCTTTGCGGTGCTGGTCGGCATCAGTTTCGTGCTGGTGCTGTGCACCAACGCCCAGACCATCGGC